>Ga0209314_10000702_pt1 | contig 15065 bp, 5 predicted proteins | sample I19B2metaG_FD_184146 | JGI IMG/M metagenome (GOLD analysis project Ga0209314, IMG submission 184146) | Lake sediment bacterial and archeal communities from Gulf of Boni, Indonesia to study Microbial Dark Matter (Phase II) - ​I19B2 metaG... | ecosystem: Environmental > Aquatic > Freshwater > Lake...
GTATTGAACATTCATCAGACCCACCACCTCGAGTTCTTTAGCCAGCGCGTAGGTATTCTGTTTCAACTGTTCGATCAGTTCGTCGCTCAGAGAGTAGGGAGGCGTGGCACACGCACTGTCTCCGGAATGAATCCCCGCCTCCTCGATATGTTCCATGATACCAGCGATAATGCAGGACTCCCCGTCGGCCACCGCATCCACATCGATCTCAATCGCATCCTCCAAAAATTTGTCGATGAGGATGGGATGCTCGGAGGAGGCCTCTACTGCCCGGTGAACAAAACTCTCTAAGGATGGCTCGTCGTAAACAATCTCCATGGCCCTTCCACCTAAAACATAAGAAGGCCGGACAACGACGGGGTAACCAATCTCATCAGCAATCCTCTTGGCTTCTTCTATCGAATTTGCGGTACCGTTCAGCGGCTGCATCAGCTCCAACTTTTTCAGCAAGGCCTTGAAACGCTTTCGATCCTCTGCACGATCGATATTCTCTGGACTCGTTCCGATAATCTTTCCCCCCATCTTCTCCAACGGCACAGATAGGTTAAGAGGGGTTTGGCCTCCGAATTGGACAATCACACCATCCGGTTTTTCAATATCGATGATATGGAGAACATCCTCAAGGGTGAGGGGTTCAAAATAGAGTTTATCAGAGGTGTCGTAATCTGTCGAAACGGTTTCCGGATTCGAATTGACCATGATCGTTTCGTAGCCTAACTCTTTTAGAGCAAAGGAGGCGTGGACGCAACAATAGTCGAATTCAACCCCTTGACCGATCCGGTTGGGCCCTCCTCCCAAGATCATCACTTTCTTCTTGGAGGAGATTTTCGATTCATCTTCGGTCTCGTATGTGGAATAATAATAAGGCGTATAAGCCTCAAATTCCGCGCCGCACGTATCGACCAGTTTGTAAGTGGGAAGGATACCTTTCTCTTTTCTTATGTTTCGAATGGTCGCTTCGCTGACGCCAATGAGATGGCCCAGTTGAAAATCAGAAAATCCAAACTCCTTGGCTTCTCTCAGCAGTGATTCAGGAAGACGAAGCTGATGGGGGATCTGAATCTTCCATAGTTCGAGATCCTTCATCTTTGCGCCATAGGACTGTATCTCTCTTTCAAGATCGACGATCTCTTGAATATTCGTCAGGAACCAGGGATCGATCTTTGTCAATTCATGGACCTCCTCAACCTTCATCCCAAGGAGAAAGGCATTTCGGATCGTGAAGATCCTTTCCGAATTTGGTGTGGAGAGTTCTTTTCTCACCTCTTCAAGGGCTTGTCGTCTCATGGGGTCGTTCAGCATCTCCATTGGGAAAGGAAATTTTTCCTTTCCGTCCGCTCCCAAACCATACCTCCCGATCTCCAAGGAGCGCACTCCTTTTTGAAGGGCCTCCTTGAAGGTTCGGCCGATGGCCATGGTCTCGCCCACTGACTTCATTGAGGTGGTGAGAGTAGGGTCCGCACCCGGAAATTTTTCGAACGTAAATCTTGGGATCTTTACCACGCAGTAATCAATGGTCGGTTCAAAAGAGGCAGGTGTCTTTTTCGTAATATCATTGGGTATTTCATCGAGAGTGTATCCGACAGCCAATTTGGCCGCAATCTTAGCGATTGGGAATCCTGTGGCTTTGGAGGCAAGAGCGGAGGATCGGGAGACCCTCGGATTCATCTCGATGATGACCATTCGTCCATCCTCAGGACGAATGGCGAATTGAATGTTAGATCCTCCGGTCTCGACACCAATCTCCCGGATGGCTCGAATCGCTCCATCCCTCATCCTCTGATACTCTTTGTCCGTCAGCGTCTGGGCGGGTGCTACGGTGATGCTGTCTCCGGTGTGGATGCCCATGGGATCGAAATTTTCAATGGAGCAGATGATGACCACATTGTCATTGAGATCCCTCATCACCTCCAGTTCGAACTCCTTCCATCCAATGACAGACTCCTCGATGAGGATCTCTCCGATCATGCTCCATTCGAGTCCACGGGCAGCCAGGTCTTCGAACTCTTCGATATTGTAGGCCGCGCCACTGCCTGTTCCGCCCAGTGTAAAACTGGGCCGGATGATGAGAGGAAAGCCGATCTCCTTTGCTACCTCCAAGGCCTCCTCCAAAGAATAGGCCAGTCCGCTTCTTGGGAGGTCGAGGCCAATCTTCTTCATCGATTCCTTAAAAAGCTTTCGGTCCTCACCCTTCTTGATGGCCTCATAGTTGGCCCCGATCATTCTGACACCATATTTTGCGAGAACCCCGGACTCATAGAGGACGACGGAGACATTGAGGCCGGTCTGACCACCTAAGGTTGGGAGAAGGGCATCCGGCCGCTCCCGCTCGATGATCTTTTCCAGTATCTCTGGAGTGATCGGCTCGATATAAGTCCGATCGGCCATTTCCGGATCGGTCATGATGGTTGCAGGGTTGGAGTTGACCAAGACCACCTCGAAGCCTTCTTCCTTCAGGGCCTTACAAGCCTGGGTACCCGAATAGTCAAATTCGCAAGCCTGGCTGATCACAATGGGGCCCGAGCCGATGATCAGGATTCTTTTGATATCCGTCCGCTTAGGCATTGGAGTGGAGCTCCATCATCTTCATAAACTCATCAAAGAGGTTTTGTGTGTCGTGAGGGCCTGGCGAAGCCTCGGGATGATACTGTACGGAAAAGATCGGTAGCCTCTTGTGTCTCATCCCTTCCGAGGTATGGTCATTGAGATTGATTTGGGTCAATTCAATCTCATCTGGATTCAAAGAATCAGGGTCCACACAGAACCCATGGTTCTGAGAAGTGATCATGATCCTTCCGGTCTTGAGATCTTTCACGGGTTGGTTGGCTCCCCTGTGGCCAAATTTCAGCTTGAAGGTCTTTCCCCCAAAGGCTAATCCCAAAAGCTGATGTCCAAGGCAAATCCCGAAAATTGGTTTTCTTCCGATGAGTTGGCGAACAGTCTCAATCGCATAGGGGACTCCTTCGGGGTCTCCGGGTCCATTGGATAAGAGGATTCCGTCTGGTCGGAAGGAGAGAATCGATTCGACTGATGAGGATGCAGGAAGAACCGTCACCTTACAGTTTCTTTCTCGTAAGGAGCGGAGGATATTATATTTCACACCATAATCTAAAACGACCACCTTAAATTGAGAGTTGTAAGTAGAGGGTGGAATGTGGAGATCAAGAAACTGTCGGTCATTGATCCTATTCCATTCAAAAGGTTTGTTGCAAGTCACCTCTTTCACCAGGTCTCGGCCAATCAGGCCTGGAGATGCCTTGGCCTTTTCAATCAGGCGATCTGGGTTGAGATCTTCCGTAGAGACGATGGCCTTCATTGCGCCCAGGGAACGGATATGCTTTGTGAGGGCCCGTGTGTCCAGACCTTCCAGTCCCATGATTTCCTGTTCAACCAGATAGTCGGATAGACGTTTATCACTCCGCCAATTGGAAAAGAGGCTACTGTTCTCTTTGACGATGAACCCTTCCACCTTCGGCCTCTGGGATTCGATATCCTCCTCATTCACCCCATAATTCCCAATGAGAGGGTAAGTCATGATGACGATCTGACCTTTGTAGGAGGGATCGGTCAAAATCTCCTGATAGCCTGTCATACTCGTGTTGAAGACAAGTTCCCCGGTCTTTTCTCCTGGAGAGCCGAAAGACCTCCCCTCGAAGACCGACCCATCCTCTAAGGCCAGTATTGCTTTCTGAACTTGCTTCATTAAAAAAATCCTTTTACCGCCATGCGCATAGCGCTAAGCGCTTAGCGTCTTCTATTGGTAATCTCCCCATAAAAAAAGACCCCCGATCCCGATTTAACAGGATCGAGGGTCTATAATTTTTTTCCGCTGGTATAACCATAGAATTTCTTAACTTTATCTACCCTTTTTTACCATGCCTACCCCTGTTTGTCAAGATATTTCCTCACTTTTCTGCCGCCTGGCTGCACCTCACGGTGACCGGCGACGTAGTCACCACTCTTTGAAAGTTCGGTTAGGCATGTTGGTATATCTTTGTTTTAGTAGGCCTCGCCATCAGCTTTTCGATCCTGTTCTGAATCTTTTTTCTCTCTGGGTTCTTTTCCCAGCTTTTCCAGTCATCGATGCTCTGCCAGGTGGTGATCACGATATAGTTATGGGGATCATCCAACGCCCTAAGCGTTTCGCCGGAGATGTAGCCTTTTGACGGAACTGCTTTCGATCTCAATTCTCTTAAGAGTTTGGCAAAATCCGCTTCCTTTCCCTTCTTCACCTTCCGATCGATGACGATCCTGACGGCCATAGCTCTTCACCTCCTGCTTTTTTTAAGATGTTACCAATTCTCTTCGGAGATTTCAAGTAAAAATTATCTAATATTTTTTACTGGGCACTGCCAAACAGACTCTTCATGCGCATTAAAAGAGTGATATCGCCGACGACTGTATATTTCCCTTCCATGAAGGCTTGTTGTCCATCCATTTCTCCATTCGCGATGGCCAGCCAGATCTCAGAAGGAGTCTTGATGGTCAGGGTAGGAGAATCTACGCTTCCTTCATTATAGATGCATCTTCCATTTTCAATCAAAAAAAACCATTCGCCACTCTGTTTCCCAGTAACTTCAAATTGAATCTTTGCCTTGAGATCCCCTGCAGCCTGAGCCTTGAAGGTTGCTGCCATTCCCCTGAGAAGAAGTCTCATATCTTCTATCCTCCCTTGCACAGGCTTTCCCTGGGTGATCCCTTCAAGGTGGCTATCCCACCATAGGTTGGCCATTTCAGCCATCTCATCGGGTGAGACAAGAGGTTTCTGCATTTCAACCTCTGTCTCTTTTGAAACCCTTCCGTCCCGGACAACCTCAATTCCTGCCTGATAAGCTGCTTGCAGAACACCTTGAACCTTATCCTTCAATGCTTTTTGTTTTAATAGTTCACCAGCAGGCATTAGGAGTTCCCCGATAAGAGGCACCTGCCCAGTTCGTTCTAAATGGCGGAAGACATGACGGAGGCCGTCAAAGTGAGAAACCTCAGGGAATCCGCAGTTAGAGATAAGAACCATCTTTAGATTCCTTTCGTATCTCGGAAGATGCCTATAGGTCTCTCCCGTCTTCACCAGATGAGGATCAAGAAGCGGAAGGAGCCTTTCCTGAAAGGCCTTGAGAAGGGAGGTCATGTTAAAAATATAGAGAGGTGTTGCATAAACGATAATATCGCAATGACGGACCTTTTCTAAAAGGTCCGGCATGTCGTCCTTGAATACACATACTCCAGGAGTCTTTGTCCAGCAGGTGTAACATCCTATGCATGAATGAATATTTTTCTCTTTTAGGTAGATCGTTTCGGTTTCAGCCCCTTGACTCTGGGCACCTCTCAGGAATTCTTGAAGAAGGATTTCAGTATTACTTTCCTTCGGCCGTGGACTTCCTTGCACAGCTAAGATCTTTATCATTTTTTTCTCTCCTTTTTTGTTGAGGTCTTTTCCTTTTGCCTTCGTAGGAGGGTGAAAGAGTTCTCCCATTCTCATCAGTAAATTCATATCTCCCTTCACTTCGTAAAGCCCGTCCATCAGAGCTCGGGCCGGATTGATCTCTCGACGTGCGATCTTTAGCCAAATATCGGCTGGAGAGATGATTGTCAGGTTTGGAGAAAGCGACTCCCCTTCTCGGGCTCTACATTGCCCTTCTAAAATGGATAACACCATCTTTCCTCTCTCCTCACCAGAAAGGTCAAACTGGATCTCCGCCTTGAGATCACCAGCAGATGCAGAGTCAAAACCCAGAGGCATCCGCAAGATCAGTTCTTTGACTGTGTCTGGAAAGAGGGATGGATCAATAGCTTCGGAGGTGAACTGTCTCTTTAGATAGTAATTAGGGTAAAGCCTGACAGCAGGAAGGCCAATCCCTAAAATAATGACTAAAGGCAGGATGATGGAAAATAGTGGCTTTCCATGGCCTAGCCAGCACGATAGGAACGCGAGGAAGAAAATGCAACTCCAAAAATAGGTAAGATGGAGATTGATCGTTCGAAATTGAGGGGTATTCCAAACCCTCTCTGGGGTCATTTGCTTGGCGATTGCGAAGGTGAAGGGATCGTATCCGAATAATTGAGGAATCAGAGTTGTCAGAAAAAGGACGAAATAGAGAAATGCGGTGGAATTCTCTACAAAAATTGAGGAGACATGAGGAGGAGCGAAATATACCCATGCTGTTCCGACACCCAGAAAGCCAAGGAAGGCCTTTTCCAGATAGGTTGTATGATGGATAAGCTTCTTCGAGAGGATAAATTGAACCACCGCAAGGATTAGACCTAAGAGAGTGGCGAGTTTGGCCTGCCCTGCGGTGGCATCACCCACCCGTGCAATCACCTTAAACGTGATTATCGGAATGAAAGAGGTAATAAACAGAATTATTTTTACTTTCGAGTTCATATCCTCGTTCTCCTCTTCTTGTATTCACGAGCTTTCTCGTGTGGATTATTTTTGGATGAAGATTTTTCCCTATTAACGGCTTTTAATAATTTGTTGCACCATTCTGTAACCATTTCTGCATGCATCCGACCAAACTCCAATGTAAAGGCCCAATATCGGGCGTCATCAGAAGCACCGGTCAGAGACGCATAGCGTTGAATGACTGGTTTCACCTCCTGTTCATATTTTTTGAGTAAATGGGTATAGTATTCGCTCATTTTCTGGAGGTGATTAGAAAATTGATCCTTATCCATCTGGTGGCCAAAGAAAATTTTCAACATCATGGGATTCTTGCGTTGCGGAACCTCTGACGGCTCCTTCAACCATCGCCGAAATTCTCTTAATCCTTTGCCAGTGAGCTTGTATACCTTACGGCTTGGTTTTCCCTCCTGATGTTCAATCACTGCCGTGAGCCAACCTTTTTTTTCCATTTGATTCAATGTCCGATAGATCTGGGGGAGTGTTGCATTCCAAAAAAAGTAAATCGATTCTTTAAAAGCCTTCTTAAGTTGGTAACCTGTTGCTGGACGGTAATTGAGTAAACCCAATAAGGCATGCGGCAAAGACATGAGCCCCCTCCTTATAAAATTTATTATATATATAATTATGCACATATTAGCTTATGAACTGACTCTTGTCAAGCAAATTCTTTCATGTTGAAAATCTCTTGATCGAGGGATGAACCCAAGGGGAAAAGCCATAACGAAGAAGAGAATTCGGTTTTTGGTATCTAAATGAAGATTAATCACATTTCCATTGGCACAGGCTTTTGATGATGTTGAGACAGTGATGGAAATGTTCTTCCTTGAGAGGTGGGGGGAGAGATTAATGATACCCTTCCAGTTCACCGCGCGGGATGATCCATCGGAAATTTTCAGGCTCTAAGGTTTCGGGATGCCCGTCAATACGGATGGCAAGATGGCTGTTCTCTCTCGAGATGCCGAGGTCGAAGATCCTTTCGAGTTTCAAGAGCCGCCCTGCAATCTCTTCCCACTTTTGATCGTCGATCGGATGAACCGTGCAACTCTTGTACTGGGCCTCTTCTAATCTGCGATCGGGATCATAGAAAATAGCCTCGCCGGCAGAGGCGCCTGCCAGAATTTTGGCCCCCTTATAAGGGGAGTCCATTCGGTGAAGAATTCCATCGTATCCCCGAAAGAGCCCAAGCATGAGCACTGAACCTCCCATGAGGGCCTGGCAGAGATGTTCGTAGGCAGTGCCCACGATGTTTACCTGTAAACCAGGACCTGTCGGATCGCTTACCGCACAGACCCACCCCCGGTCTACTACGTTGCCGAGGATATTGAATGTTCCTCCCTTTGCAGAGTATCCTGTCACCTTGCCAGCATCGCCGTGAATCTCCAGAGTTCCAGAATGCATGACCATTCCCGTGAAGTTCTGGGCATGTCCGTGGACCCGCACCAGCGCGCCCATGTTGAATGCTCCGCAGTATTCGCCTGGGCTTCCCCAAACGTCAACCGTTGTATCCGCCGTTGGTCCAAAACCCATGCCCATACCAATACCTCGTTGGCCTCCCACTCTGTAAACGATGAATTTCCTCCATCCCGTTCGGTGGGCGTAATCGAGGAAACAGCTGAGCACGCGCAGATGGTCGATTCCTTCTGGCCGGAATCCCCTGGCATCCACGACAAGCACCTGGTTGATATTTTCCGGCTGTCCAAGTCCCCAAGCATCCCTGAAGGTCACGCGAACCATTTCTTTTTCACCGTGGATATGATCCAAAAGGGAGTTCATCTGCTCGTGTACAATATGAAAGAGCATCCCTCTATCCTTGCTCCCGATTTCCCAAGCAGGCAGATGGTCGTAGATTCGTGTCAGTTCTTCAATGGCCTTCACTTCTGACAACTTCTTTGTCATACCTTCTAATGCCTTCCTGAATTCACCGAATCCCCAAAAGGGCAGTCGAGCTTTAAAGAGCTCCGAAGGATTCGACCCGGAATCAACTTCCGTTCCATAAGCCATAGTCGGGGGGATGGAGTCTTCAGAAGGAAATTTCCCATGGGGAACCTTGATGGGACGGCCAAATTTGTCAACGACCTCGTGGCCAGAGATCCTTCCCTTGTCGTCATAGAAGACCCTGCTCACCATGCCTGTTGTAACGGTGAAGGTGAGGGGAGGGACGGTGCTCCGCATCAATCCAAGACGATAAAGCTCCTCGACTCCTGCATCGCTTCCTTGCTTCTCAGAGCAGATGATCGAGATGAAGTTTTCTCCATCGTCGTAGAGCATGGCTACGTTGGGTCGAAGCAGGGAGGGATCGATAATATCCAGCCTTTCGATCACTCGGCGGTATGGATCGATTCTCCCGCAGAGGTATTGATAAGGACCATCGGGTGCACTTTCAAGCTCCACTTCCTGCACGCGTTCGAAGCGTTCCCTCACCTCGGGAGGCAACTGGGTAAGGCTCCATCCTGTTGTGGGCGAGAAAGATTCGACCAGAGCATCGAAGGGATAGCGGAGGTACTGGCTGAGCAGGTGAAGTTTGATGGATGCCACAGCTGTGTCGGTCTGGGCTAATGGTGTTAAGTTAAACTGAGAAACCCGGTTCCACATCGTGCGATAGTTGGTCGTCTCTCCATTATGGGTGAGAGCGGTGTGGAGTTCTGCAAAGGGATGGGCGTTCATCTGGTCCACGACCGAACCAGTGGCCAACCTTCGATGGATGACGTTCACCGGTGCCTCTGGAAGTTCCCAGGGGATCTTCTGACCATCGCTCTTCCAGCAGCCAGAGTTCTTCCCGCACGAGAGGATCGCTGCCTTCTTCTGTTGAATCTCCGCATAATTCTCCCGAGTAATTCTACGGGAGAGCCGGTAGATATATTCGTCTTCGGCATCCTGGAGAAATTCTATACTCTTTTTATAATTGTCTACAGTCAGATCTTGATAGCGGATCTGCCTGGGTGGCCAGACCGGGTCGATCATCAGATCCTTCTCAATAAACTGAAACAGCTCTTCTTTTCGAACCCGCACAAAGAACCTATAGACATCTCCTGGATCCTTCTCGCCAAAAAGCCTGAAATCCTCCTCTTCCCCGCTTTGACCGGCACGATAAGGGATACGGCATCGCTCAACATCACCGTCAAAGTTATCCACCCAGAGTCCGGTGAAATACTGGGAGTAGATTTGCTCCATGATACGCCGCCGTTGCCCCAGGACTTGCTGCCGGGCCTTTCTACGAATCTCTGTGACGCCCATATTGGGATGCTGGATAAGGATTTCCTGCTCCACTTGTGATTGGAGCACCCATTTGACCAATACATGGAGGGCATAATGATCCATGTGATGGGGATAGCAGCCTCCCTTCCAGACTCCAACCCCATCCATGCCTCGGTTCGCCATCCGATCGAGCATCAGATCCATGACATGACTCGGAATGAAGTGGTTGGAGACAATAGCAGCCACCCCGCAATCAGAGGGAGCAGGCTTCTGGGCTTGGAGGGCAGGCTCGGAGATTTCAGTTCGGCGCCGCCGCCGTTCCTTCACTCTCTCCTCGAGCAAGGACCATTCGATGAGGTCATACCGTCCTCGGAGTTCTCGAATGTCTTTCATTCCGAGACCGGCTAAGGCCCTAACTGTTTGGGCCTGCAGGATTGCGCGGAAGTTGATGATCTGTTGGGTATTGATTTCAACATGACGCAACAACTGCATCTTGGGCTCAATAGTCGAGATGCCACTGCGGCATCCTGACTCGCAGTTTCGGTCTCGAACGCAGCCGATGGCAACGAGGTCTGCGGTTCCGAGGATCACTCCATCAAGGCCCAAAGCGACCCCCTTGATCACATCACCCCACGTGCGGAATCCACCGCTCCCCATGAAGACGACATAATCCCTCAGACCATCGTCCATCAGTTTTTCGTGGCAGATGGGGATAGCATACTCCATATGCATTCCCATCTGGCCTTTGATGATGTCTGGAGCTGCACCTGTCCCACCCCGGGGTCCATCGAGCCATATCTCAATGGCCATCCCGTTATCCTTCGCAATTCGGGCGAGGCCGGAAAAGATGTACTCGATGTCAGGGGAGGGAGAAACCTTGATGCATATGGTGGTATGGCGATTGATCATTCGAACCGCATCAATGAAGGCCTTCACATCCTCAATGGAGTAGCAGTTATGAAAGGGGAAGGGAGAGATAAGGCTGATCCCCTCCTTAACCCCGCGCAGTCTGGAGACGAGCCCAAAGACTTTTCTCCCCAACAAGTGGCCACCTACCCCCTGCTTCGCTCCTTGACTGTAGGCGATCACGACTCGACGGCCTCGACGAATCGTATCTTTTGTGACTCCAAAAAGTCCGGTTTTGAGCTGGGTTGAGACAAAAGGTTCATCTTCGGCCGTAACGATCGGGACATATTGGATGGGCATAGAGGGCGAGTATTGCTGAAGGGCTTCCAACAGTCCTTTGTATTCATAAGATTCGTCCAAGTCCTGATGAATTCTTTTGATGATTTCCTCCAAAGGGATGAGTTTTCGCTCTTGCATGAGAGGGCTCAACAGGGCCACCTGTTGATCAGTCAAATCGAGGGGATTCCACCTTGAATCGAGAATGAAGATGGTAGGGTATCCTCCCTCACCGGTATCTACTTGGGTTACAAGGGCCCGTGAGGCCAGAACTCGGGCACGCCACGTTCCTGGACCGATCGACCCAACAGACATTCCGGCTCCCATGAAGGGGGTCCGCAGCTGCAATTCCGGAGAGAGCCGAAGGCCGGTCGATACTTCATCCAATCTTTCTTCAGGGATGGGGTCAGGGTTATTCTGAAATAGAACACGGATGTTGTCGAAACCATCTCCTAAGTTCCCATGCTCCTCCGCATGAGAAACGAGAAGGGTCTTCTGATCCCCACTGGCCATACGACCTACTGAGGCGATGAGGGAGGCGGGCCAGACGTGATCGCGGTCGAAAATGCGATAGCATGAGGTGCTCAGATTCACATTGTAGAATCGGTGCGGAAGCTGAGTGGGCTGAATCAAGCTCTTCAATTGCCTATATTTCCAGCCATAGCCATCGCCCTCCCTTTGAATCCGTGCCATGTTGCACTGATGGTTTCGCTTGAGGCGTTCCTCGTTTTTGAAATAGTCGTAGATCCTTTCCTCGAGATCGTCAAAGATGAGGAGCCGATTCTCTTCACCAACCGTCTTCCTAATCTCTTTGAAACCAGAGGCGCCCAAAACCTCAATGATCTGAATGTTCCAGATCCGAATCAGGTTGGAAATGCGCTTGACTAAGGTTGAAGTCTCATAAGGGATCGAGAGGTTTGCTCCCTTCAGAGATTTTTGCCGCGCCATGGGATCAGCCGTGAGGAGAACGGGCCAATCAATCTTAATCGCATTGGCGCCGCGTTGGATCGTCTTCTGGGCGTCTGCAGCAGAACGGATTCCGCCTGAAGCAAGAATGGAGAACCGGTGTCTCAGTTTCTGCTCCACCAAAAAGCGGTGGACCGCAGGAACCCCATCAGTGGTGGGGTAATATCCTTTTTCTTTATCGTAATCCGACGTCAAGCACAGGAGATCAAAGGGCGACTCGAAGAGCGAGGTGAGTCTCTTCTCGAAGGCTGGAGCGGGTCGAAGCTCTGAATCGATCTCATCCTTTTTTATATTGAGAACAGCGCACAGGGTGGGTGACCCAGAGAAGAGGCTCTTGATTTCATCCATTCGTTCCATCAGACCATTGTTCAATTCGATTTCGATTAAATCAGGAATTCGATGGGATAATCCTTCGGGCCCCTTTTCTCCGCTCAAGAGGTCCTCCATATTTCTGGCAGTCAATCGGAGAATCAGGCTATCGATTCTCTCTCCGATCATCGATCTGTAATACTCCATTTCTTCGAGCCGCAAGGTGAGGCGGGTTCCCATCTCTATGACGGCCTTAAGCATGGAGTCTATTAGAATTTCCCCTCCATCAATGGGCATGAGATCCAAGATCAGGGGGGTTTTCAGTCGAACCAGACGGGATGGAGGAGTTTCCAATCTCCCTCCATCGAAGGTCAGGTACTTCGGTCTTCGGCCGAGCTGAATGGCTATGGCATCGGCGGAGCTTTCATAGAGAAGGTTCTGCGCAGGACCCACGATATGGAAATGGCCAAAGCGGATACCATCATTTCCCGAGCCACGATGGGGATCTCCCTGCCCTGTTCCAGAGACAGGGATCTTTCCAGTCGTTGCTTCCAGATCGATACGGCTGACGACTTCGTTGTTCCAGTATGGATCATCCATGCTGAGATAGTCCGGATGCAGTTCCACGGAAGTAGCGGGTAGTCCAGCTGCAATCTGGGGGCACCGTTCGAGGCAGGCCCCACAGCCGCGACAGAGTGCTTCATCAGCAATCACAACCTTACGGGGATCTGACTCATCCCGCTTCCGTACGCTGTACATGCAGGCATCCACACAGATCCCACAATGAAGACAATATCCTTCGTCAATGAGAACACGGTACCTCGGGAAAGTCTGTCGCTCTTCGTGAACCTTCTGGTCGAAACCGGTCCGGATCACGTCGAGGAATCGTTGAAACTCAGAACTGGTTTCAACTTGTTGGACGAATTGCGTCACTTCCTGAATGGGGAAAGGGATGGTACGGGAAAGATACTTCTCCAGGTGATCAAAGAGTTCGCGATGTTTCAGATCCACCTGGCACTCTTCATCACAGCGGCCGCAGTGCATGCAGAAGTAAAGCGGCAGGACCTTGGACAATTCGAGCTTGTTTGTTTCAAGGGCTCGTTTGACGGTCAGCAGCTTTCCTCTCGCCGTGAACGTTTCGTCCCGAGTCGCTCTATAGACCGGGCATCGCGAAACGCAGCCCCCGCACTGAGCACAGGCGAGAATATCGTTAGCGATCTCTTCAAGCCCTTCCGGAACGACGGGAATACGACGCCGAAGCGCCTTCTCCGGGATGAGGGAGAAGAATTTGAACAGAAGCCACTGGGTTGCGGAGAGCTCGAGGTTAAAGATGTCGGAATGAAAAAGGATCTTCTGAAGGGGACCCAATCTTCCAGAGGCACTGAAGAACTTCCCTGGATTAAGGATGCCAACCGGATCTACTCTCTTCTTATAACGAATCAGCTGCTTCAGTTTCTCCTGGGGATAGAGGTGGCGCAAGAAAGGTGTGTTCCATATTCCCAGGCCATAGGGTTTCCCGCCGTAGAATTGAACAGCCAGTCTGACCATCATAGGAACGAGCAGCAGGTCAGCGTAGAAGATGGCGTTCCGATGGTCCGTGGTCAGTATGGCCAAGAAGAGGACTTGGTCGCGATTTACCAGGTGAGAGGTTGGGTAGAGCGTCAGACCCAAACGCTTCCCCCATTCACGGATCTCTTTATGGTAAGAAGCTGCCTGATCCAGAGAGAGCAGAACCTCTGTAGCCAGGAGAGAGGGGCCCAGATGTTTGATCGACATGGGAAGGAACCGTTGTTCCCAGAGGTAGTTAGCCGATGCTTCGTCTGCCGCTTGAATTCCGTTTTCAGCAAGATAGGCTTCCAATTCACGGACTTGTTTATTATCGGAAAAGGCAACCATGACCAGATTTTTGTCCTCAACGCAAAGCTTGCCGCCGGATTGCACCTTGAGGGCCTGGATGAACTCAGAATGGTAGACAGCGAGCTCCTCAGGATTGATCAAAGGATCATGGGAGAGCTTCTTCGCGAGGGCATAGGCAGCAGCCGGTTCTTCAAAGGGGATGATCATTGGATACCACCGGAGAGGTCTTCGGCCCACCTTGAGCGTTGCCTTCACAATGATCCCCATCTGCCCCTCGGTCGAGAGGAAGTAGTTGATCTCGGGGTCCTCTGCTGTGAGGTCTTTAGTCTTTGCATCGGGCGTGATCACTCGAATGGAGACCAATTGATTTTTGATCGGGCCGTAATGATACGTGCCGAATCCCATTCCCCCAGTGGCTATCCAACCCATGAGGGTTCCGCCCCTTCCAGAGGTCATCGTCAGAAGAGTTAACCCATGGCGTTCCAACTGCCGTCCTATATCGAGAAAACGGGCACCGGGTCCCACTGTCACCTGAAGGGCTTCAGGATTCGTCTCAATCGTGTCCATTAAACTGAGATCGATCAGTATTCCGCCACGGGTGGGAACTGCTCCGCCGTATCCCCATGTCCCGGCGCCTCGAACGGTTAATGGAATTTTGTGCTCACGGGCAATGGAAAAGATCTCCAGAAGATGTTCCTCAGTGGTGGGCTGAAGAATAAGATCGGGCAGACTTTTGAGCATCAGGTCGCGGATCAAGGGCGGGAGATTGACGTTTAGGTCATAACGGTAATATTCAAGCTTCTCTGGATCGTCTATGATTCTTAGGTCGGGATTCTTTTGTAAAAACCTTTGGAGAGATTTACTCCAGGTCAATTTAGTTCTCTTCTTATTCACTATGCTGATTAGCCTCTTTTTATCTTTGCAATTTCATGTATGATAAACATAACCCACGAATTGAAAGAACTCAACTTATAGCGAACGGTTAAAAAAGTAATCATTTACACCTTCGCCTGCATCCCCTCCCAATTGGGGAGGGGAGGTTTCCGGTCAATAAGAGCCAACAACAAGGGGGACGAAGATCACACTATAGGACAGGAAGATATTTATCCAATTCGAATTGAGAAACATGGGTCCGGTAACGATCCCATTCGAT
>Ga0209314_10000705_pt1 | contig 15037 bp, 11 predicted proteins | sample I19B2metaG_FD_184146 | JGI IMG/M metagenome (GOLD analysis project Ga0209314, IMG submission 184146) | Lake sediment bacterial and archeal communities from Gulf of Boni, Indonesia to study Microbial Dark Matter (Phase II) - ​I19B2 metaG... | ecosystem: Environmental > Aquatic > Freshwater >...
ACCAAGATCAGCGCAGTCGCGCCATCCGATATGGGTGCAAAGTCATAGAGTCCCAAGCTCTTACCGGCGGCCTTTCTCTCCCTGAGCACATCGTCGATGGTGATCTTCCTTCCGTAGAATTGGGCACATTCATTCATTGAACCGTAATAGTGATTCTTGACGGAGATTTGAGCCAGAGCAATCATTAATTGATCTTGATCAGTTTGGGAGAGTCTGTACTTCTTGATGTACTCTCTGAGCATGAGTTCATGGTTTGCCTCCGGGGTTCCACCAGCGAAGTAGCTCCACTGACAGTCGAGGAGCATAAGGTCATCTCGTATCTTGTCGGAGCGGTCAGTCATCTTCTCCACGCCTCCGACCAGCGCTATTTTACAGTGACCAGCCTTCAGAGCGTTGATTGCGTTGTGAAGAGCGGAACTGAAGCATCTCATTGTCTCCATTGAAACGTGAAGCTCCAGTAGCTCTGACATGAATCCTTCCTCAAGCCCGATCTTATTGGTGATCTGGAGGAAGTGGTTGGCGAAGTAGACGCCTTCAAGGTCTTTGCGTTCTACACCAGCAGCGTTGAGGGCTGCAAGACCGGCCGCATCAATGAGTCGTTCCGGCTCAATCTCATAATGCTCTCCAAACTTTGTGCGTCCTATGCCTACGATGGCTGCATGGGCGTTCCTCATTCAGATCGACCACAGAGCGGACGAGCCAAGTGATGCGAGAGAGACATTCGGACATAAATAACTTGCCAAGACACACGTCTCCTGCAGACTGTCTAGGCAGGTCAACTCCACAACGTTTTCGAGGACATGTAATCGAGGCAGATGATCGACTTGAAATCAAGCAATGTGAAAGAGATCCCCGCTAGATGTCTCAGTACGCTGGTTCATCATCCGGCCTAGCCTTCGGCGAGGCCTCCGCAAGCGCTGATATGATCGCCATCAAGCTGGATTGGTTGGCCGAGCTCTTGGCCGAGGCCAGATAGCAAAAATAGGCCAAGATCTCATACTCTCTTGAATCTACTGGGGAAGAGTCGAGTTGAAGGGCGAAGCCGCGGAGAAGGAGAAGGAGAAGGAAAGGAAGAAGAACCGTAGAGAGCTCGAAAGCTACGTGGACTTGATCCAAGCCCTCGACTCTTTCCGCGCCTTTAGATCATTGGACCCACGCCGAATTGAGAGATATGTCTTGAAAACCGGCTCAGAGGATTTCAGGAGGCGCTATCACTCAATCGAGGGCGACTTGAAGAGGATGGCGTACTATCCAGCAAAGGTGCCTGAGATGAGGGGGATGTACAGATGGATGACCTTGGCGAAGTTTCTCGCAGTCATCGCATCGGTTTTTGTGGCCGGAGTATCGTTTGTGGCGCTGGAGAGGCCCACGATGATAGGCGCCGCGTTTGGAAACCCTGTCTTGTTGGCGATGGGGATTCTTCTGCCGGTGGTAGGATTCAACTTCGCAGTCATCTCTGAATTCAGAATGAGGAGGAGGCTGTCGAAAATCTATCAGGGCAAGTTTTCTGCTGAAAGATCTAGAATGGGAGCAGTGATTCAATATTTGATCAATGTGCTGAACGAGAAAGTTGGCCAATATGGAGAGGATCCAAAGAAATACAAGCTTTCACTCTATCATGAAGACTACAAAGCGTGACTGGTGAAGCTTCATCGCTCCTTCCACGTTGATTCTCGTCCTGGACTAGTTTCCAAGCGAAAACGTTTATAGAGAAATGGGGACGTCAGTAGCTCCGAAAATCGGAGGACCAAGGAATTGGCAGGGGCAAAGAAAATTCTTTTTTGCACGGATCTGCACGGAAGTGAGGTCTACTTTGGAAAGGTCTTGGCATCCGTCCTCAACCTCAAGGTGGACGTACTGCTCATCTCTGGCGATATTACGGGCAAGTCGATCGTCCCAATCATAAAGCTGGGGAATGACCGATACATAACTGAGCTCTTCGGAAGAAGGGCAGAGGGACAGGGCGAAAAAGGGCTACAAGAATTGAAGAACAAGATAAGATACAGCGGATACTACTACTACGTCAGCACCCTAGATGAAGTCAAGGAGCTGGAGGCAAAGCGAGAGAGAGTTGACGACCTATTTACCAAGGTCATGTGTGACACCGTTGCAGAATGGCTACAGAAAATCGATAGGACGCTGCCCAAGAACGTCAGAGTGATCTTTAACCCAGGGAACGACGACCGATTCGCAGTGGACGAAGTAATAAAATCGAACGAGAGGGTCGACTACACCTTGGGAGAGGTCGACTACTTGGATGAGCGACATCCCATGGTGGCATGTGAGTGGGTGAACACTACGCCTTTCGAATCCCCACGAGAGTGTTCGGAAGAGGAGCTTGAGAAGAGGCTCAGAAAGGAGATCGAGAAGCTGAGTGATTACAAGAACGCCATCTTTGACTTTCATGCACCGCCGCATGACACGCGCTTGGACGTCGCCCCGAAGCTTGATAGCAGCCTGAAGCCTGTGACGAGGTTTGGGCAATCGGTGATGATCCATGTTGGAAGCAAGGCTGTGGTGAAGCTTATCAAGGAATATCAACCTCAACTAGGCTTGCACGGACACATACATGAGTCGGCGGGCGTGCAGGCTATTGGGAGAACGTGGTGCGTGAATCCAGGCTCGGAATACGTTGAGGGGATCATGCACGGTTACGTCCTGATTGTCGAGGAAGATAAGATCGAGTACTTCCCTGTCGTTGGCGGATGACTCGAATCGCACCGTCGAAAGTTATATCTATCATAATCATTTCATATCTTTGCTCCGAAGAATGGTCTACACTGCCTACGAGAAGGGCTCGAACTTGACGGAAGAAGTGAAGATACCAATCTTCGTGAGAAAAGCGACGGGGCTAACAAGAGAAGTTTCGTCATTCGGCGCTTACATGATCCCATGGGCTTCAATGGCTGGATCGGGAATCACGGTCTTCGCGGTGCAATCGATCTATCTGTATCCCCAAGCCAACCTGGCGCTAGGCTTCATCATAGCAGGCCTCCCAATGCTCTTCAACGCCATGGCTATCGTTATCTTGGCCATCGCTATGCCCAGATCAGGAGGCGGCTACGTTTGGGGCTCGAGAATAGTCAACCCCTTCCTTGGATGGTTCTCTCCAGGATGGATGTTCTTTGTGACCGCGCTGCTTGGGCTTGGTCTCCTCCTCTGGGTTTCGTCGGGCACAATTGGAACAATATTGAGCGTCGTCGGCAACGTGATGCACAACCCTGGTCTCATATCCTTTGCGATAACGCTCTCAACCGTACCATGGGCAAGGATGACATTTGCAGTCCTCTACAACTTGTTCCTCTTCGCGATAGGCGTACTAGGGACGCGCAAAGTACTCTACGCAACGTATATCGCTTGGGCTGTAAACGTCGTCGGCTCTCTTACCTCGATTGGCTTGTACTACACCCACAACCCGGTCTCAGCGCAGGCCTCTTGGAACGCAGTCTGGGGGACAGGTGCTTGGGAGCAGGTCATCGACATGTCCAATAAATACGGGTTCTCGAGTTACGTGGCAGGACAAACGAAAGGCCCGATGCAGGACACCGTTCTGATCACCACAGACCTCTTCTGGGCTTACACCGGATGGGAGACGCTCGGATACGTTGCGGGCGAAGTAAGGAGCCCCAGATCGAGCTTCTTGTACTGGTACATGCTTGGAAGCGTGTCCACAATGGCCTTCTACACCATCGCTGGCTTCGGTCCTCACTACGCCTATCAGGAGTTCGTTGGCAGGTACGTCTTCCTATGGAAGAACTACCAAGCGGGCAATATCGCTTCAGCGGATTCGGCTGCGATGATGACGCCGATAATGTTCGCGTGTCAACCACTGTTCTCGGCATCGCTTTCAACGAACGCTGCCGTTCAGGGGGCGGCAAGCATCTGGCTCTACCCGGCCACCTGCCTATTCCTGACGTACTTCTCCACTCCACGCACACTCATGTCGATGGCCTTCGACAGAATGCTGCCCGAGAGGCTCGCCGATGTCAATGAGAGATGGCACACTCCCCACATCTCATGCGCAGTGCTTGTAGTGATAGGATGGGTCGAAGCGTTCCTCGTGGCATTCGGATTTGACATCTTTGCTACCGCTGCGAACCTTAGCTTCTTCACAGCGTTCTACTGCATACTATTCAGCTGGGCTGCCATGATTCTACCCTATGAACGGCCGGAGATATGGGCGCTAGGCCTGAAGAAGAGGATACTCGGAATACCAGAAGGGACGCTCATCGGAGTCATAGGAAGCGCTTTCCTCTTCGAGTACTGGTTCCTCGGCTGCCTCGGAATGTCCCTCGAAGCCATATTCGTCACCATTCTCTGGATGATCGCGGGCATCATCATCTACGTCTACTACCTCCACAAGAACCAAGCGCGAGGAGTGCCCATCAAAGAAACCTTCAGAGAGATCCCGCCGCTCTAAGAAACTTCCCAACTTCTTTTTTTCGCTGTCTATCAAGCAATTAGTGGAACGGTTTCACACGTCTGCAAGCTGTTCAATGAAGAATCCCAAGTATTCAACGTCGGAGGCTCAGCATTTTCCACCTTGACCGAGATGGAAATCTCCAGATGTGGAGAGCAATCTAGTCTATCCGAGATAAGCTGAGCGATCTGAATGGTAGCGCCATAAGCGTGTAGGGGAGTTTGGTGAGGAAACATGAGGTTTCCTTTTGAAGAAGCGTCGTACCTAGTCCCTTTCACTCACGTGATTCAGAACAAGCTCACGAGAAAAAGACGGGAAGCGAATAGCCGCGCGAGACTAGGCTTTCTCAACCTCTGCTATGGCTTCGTCCAGCAGGTCCAACGCCATCAAGGCCTGTTCTTTAGTTATGATCAGAGGCGGTGCGATCCTGAGGGAAAGAGTTCCGAATCCGCCCATCGCCACCATGGCCAAACCCTTCCTCATAGCAGCCTCGACTATCTTGTTAGCCTCATCTATCCCCGGCTCCTTGGTCGACTTGTCCTTGACTATTTCTACTCCAATAAGCAGCCCCTTGCCTCTGACATCTCCTATAAGTCTACGCCGCTCTTTCATCTCCAAAAGGCGCTTCATCATCGCCTCGCCAACCCGCGCAGAGTTCTCGACCAAACCCTCTCTCTCAATGACATCGATGTTGGCCAAGGCTGCAGCACAGGCAACCGGGTTGTACATACATGTATATCCATGCGACATGACTCCTCCATCCTTTGACTCCGACAACTCAGACCTCACCACAACCGCGCTCATGGGCATGCCGGCCGCGATGGATTTCCCAAGCGTGATCATGTCTGGCACGACTGACCAGTGATCGCAACACCACATCTTCCCAGTCCTTCCAAAACCTGTCTGGACCTCTTCAGCTACGAAGGCTATTCCGTACTTCTCGCAGAGCCTCTTCAAACCCGGCAGGAAACTGTCGGGCGGTACTAACCAGCCTGCATCTCCCTCTATAGGTTCGACGATCAACGCAGCAACCTCTTCAGGTGCAACATAACTCTTGAATGCCACATCCTCTATGTAGCTGAGGCATCTAAGACCGCACTGAGGGCATTCCAATCCAAATGGGCATCTGTAGCAGTATGGATAGGGCATGAAGAAAACTCCGGGAACCACCGGATAGAAACCCTTCCTCATGAACGTCGTATACGAAGAGACCGATAGGGATCCAAAGGTCACACCATGGTATGCACCCGTAAACGCAATGATGTATGGGCGACCTGTCGACCAACGCGCAGCCTTTATCGCACAGTCGCTTGTATCTGAGCCGGAAAGGCCGTAGTATACTCTCTTCTGAAACTCGCCAGGAGTTATCTTGACGAGCTTCTGCGTTAGCCTAACCGCCAGTTCGGATGCTCCATGTATGGATTTGTCCAGTTGTCTCTTGCAAGCTTTCACAACACTTGGGTGGCGATACCCAATATTTGCGACGCATCGTCCAGAGATGAAATCTATGTAGATGTTGCCGTCGATATCCTTCACCCAGATGCCTTCCTGTTCATCCATGATTACGGGTGTCGTGAACTCTCCTTCAGACAACTTCTTCCAGATCTTGGCCATCTTCACAGTCTTCGGCCCAGGAGGCTTCACAACGATGACTGGCTTGGAAATGTCGCGCAAATCTACAAGTCTCCTTGAGCGTAGTGAGTCTCAATGACGATATAAAATACCGCTGCAAAAGCAGCGATATAAACGGCAGAAAGACAGTCTAGATAGACTTGGTCAGAATAGGACCACTTCACCGTTGATGTGGACTACTACTTTTGAACGCCTCTGACTACTTCTTCGACTTCTTTGTACCACTGTTTGCTCGTTCCCACTCGCGCCCTCATCTTCCACCCGAACGACTTTGAACACCCTTCAATCTCCGCAGCTAGAACATCGAGCCTCTTCGTCACAATGTCCTTATCATCAGAACCCAGCGAAGGGAAGCTGGGCAAGTAGTCCTTCACCTTCTTCATATTCGTGGTGACATCGTAGTAGTAACCCCAGTCATCAGACAAAGCCTTTGCAATGTATTTCTTGTTGACCATGTCCTTCTCTTGGTCACCTACCTCATGCTCCCTCAGCATGATTATGGTATCTTTGATGTCCTTCTCATTGATCTTATTGATCTGCATCTTCTCTAGGAAGAGATCGGCAAGAGTGATTGTAGGAGAATCAAGCTCAAGGCGGCCCTTGAAGTCGACCACATGGCTCATATCTATCTTGTCAAGGAAGACATCGCATTGCGGAATGGGTCCACCCTGACCATAATAGAGCTGTCTCATATTCCCGAAGTATGCCAGCATGAATTCGTTTGTAACGTATCCAAGTCCGGTGAAGAAAGGTTTCAGCTTCTGTTTGAACTTGCCATATGTGGCGAAATCCAAGTCAGTAAGAGCGCGGCTCATTTCACGGTAGAGGTGTCCAAACTTCGGGCAACGATATCTTATGGCGACCGCACCCATGATCCTCAGAATGAATCCATTCTCCTCCGCCAGCTTCACTATACGCAGTGCTTCGCCGACGAAGTTCTCATAGTCCTTATCCGTTTCCGACATGCGATGTCCTCCCAATCTTCCACATGGAAGGTGGTGGCCTGCAATTCTAACAGTCCGCCAATATTTATTCCTGTCCTAAGGTTTTCGAGCTTTCCTCGACCTGTTCACAGAAGAAGCGTAGTCCCAAACACAAATGCGACTTCCCAAGGGACTCGCTTGGTCTGAAACAGGCTGAAAGGGGCTCGCACATGAAAACATGTCATGGGGCGAGTGTCCATCCCCTCGACCGCCTCGAGTTCCATTCGTGATGAGCGACCATGAGCCTTAAGACAGGTAACACGGATACATTCCCGCCGGTGTCATCTATGAAGGGATATGAAGCACCCAAAATTGTAGTAAAGCCGCCAGGCCCCAAAACAAAGGCGATCATCGAGTCGATTAGCAGATCTGTCGAGGCGCCATCTCTTGCCAAATACATCGCATCGGCTGAAGTGATTCCGGCTAAAAACGAGGGCCCGTGGATTGAGGATCCGGACGGGAATGTGTACATCGACTTTCTTTCGATGCATTCCGTGGCGAACGTTGGCAGACAACATCCGAAAGTCATAGAGGCCTGCAAGCAGCAGCTTGACAGGGTCTTGTTAGGCTGGTTCGAAGAGACAGCCAAGCATCTCGCTCTGGTTAGAAAGCTCGCTCAGATAACTCCGGGCAACTTTCCAAAACAGGTCTTCCTCGGCCTTAGTGGAAGCGACGCCAATGAATGTAGCATCAAGCTAGTCCACTGGTCGACTAGGCGACCGTACGTGGTATCATTCATGGGTGCATATCACGGCATGACCCATGCAGCTCAAGCACTGACCTCCACGAACGTCCGAATGAGAAGAGGATACCACCCATTGATTCCCGACGTCGTCACAGTGCCCTATCCATACTGCTACAGATGTCCATTCAAGCTCGAGCGCCCAGAATGCGGGCTACAATGTCTCAAATACATCGAAGACTGGGTCTTCCAGACATTCCTTCCCCCGGATGAAGTAGCCGCCATCACCATTGAGCCAATACAGGGAGATGCGGGCTGGATTGTCCCACCAGATGGATATCTGCAAGAGCTGAAGAAACTCTGCGAAAAGAACGGCATTCCCTTCATAGCTGAGGAAGTTCAATCTGGATTCGGAAGATCAGGAAAGATGTTCGCCTGTGAACACTGGAAGATCGAGCCCGACATTATCCTCCTAGGCAAAGCCATGGCCTCAGGAATGCCCATCAGCGCCTGCGTCGCCAAGACCGAAATAGCCCAACCATCTGGAAGAAAAGACGACTTCTTCCATGGATTCAGTACCTCAGCAAACTCTGTATGCTGCGCTGCAGCACTGGCGACCATCGAAGTCATAGAGAAGGAAAGACTCGTCAAGAGGTCAGCGAAGGTGGGAGAGCACATCCTGAAGAGGTTGAACGAAATGAAGGAGAAACACAGAATCATAGGAGATGTACGCGGCAAAGGATTGATGATCGGAGTTGAACTCGTCAAGAACAAGGAAACCAAAGAGCCCGGAACAAGAGAAGCTGCCAAAGTCTGCAGGATAGGCTACGAGACGGGCTTGGCAATGATCGCCATGGGAATCTTCGACTCCGTGCTGAGGATCCATCCCCCACTGGTGATAACCGAGGAGCAGGCCGACAAAGGTCTGGAACTGCTTGAAGCCGCGATAAATCGGGTAGAAAAGGAATAGAGAGACGATCGGAACGCCCTTCCACCGCATTTTTCTTTCATGACGGTCTTTTTCCCGCAGCTCTGTTGCCAAACGCCCATTGGTCGGTCTTCAAAAGCTTATTGCACAACTGGGCTCAACATGAAAAGCCCTAAGACTCCACCCAGCGATAGTCATGCGAGCCAAAAAACTGAGTGAAGGGGATCTAGTTGATCGGAGAGGCTGTAAAAGAGTACAAGAAAAAGACATCGAAGTCGCTCAAACTGTTCGAAAGAGCTAGTATATCTCTCCCGGGTGGAGTCTGCCACAATGTAAGATTATGGGGCCTACCAAACGTCGGGGCCTACCCATTCTACACGGAGAGAGCTCGAGGCTCTCACCTCTGGGACGTGGATGGAAACGAGTACGTAGACTACTGGTGCGGTCACTCAGCCCTTATTCTGGGACACACCAATGAAGCCTTGGTCAAAGCACTGCATGATCAGGTGCAGAGGGGAATCCAGTGGGGGACTACCAACGAGAAGCAGGTCGAGTTGGCCGAATTAGTAAGGGATATGGTGCCCTCGGTAGATATCGTCCGATTCTGCAGCACAGGCACGGAGGCAACGATGTACGCGGCCAGAATGGCACGCGCCTACACAGGTAAGAAGACGATCATAAAACAGAAGGGAGGTTGGCATGGCGCGAACGACTCCCTGTTCTACCAGTGCTTCGCGCCATACGAAGAGAAGGAGTCGCTTGGCCTACTGGACGAGATCTACAGATATGTTAAGACCATACCATTCGGAGACGTGTCCAAAGCATCTGAAGAGATACAGAAAAACAGAGACGATCTGGCAGCAGTGATTCTAGACTGCTCTGGCCAAGGAGTTCTAGGAACGAAAGAGTTCCTCAAAGCCGTCAGAAGGGAGACCGAGAAACATGGCGCTCTCATGATGCTTGATGAGATAGTGACCGGTTTCCGATTGGCGCCCGGAGGAGCTCAAGAATTCTACAATGTCACTCCAGACCTGACCGTCATGGGCAAAGTGCTCGGAGGAGGCACGCCGATAGGAGCTGTCGGCGGAAGAGAGGAAATAATGAAGTTCGCCGACCCACTCACAAGAAAGAAGCCAGACATCGCTTGGATTGGTGGCGGTACTTTTTCCGGCAATCCTTTTACAATGACAGCAGGAGTCGAAACCCTCAAGATACTCAAGCACGAATCATCGATCTACGATAAGATCAACTCAATGGGCTCAAAGATTCGAAATGGCCTCGCAAAGACCTTTGAATCAAGGAACTTCAAGGCAAGCATAAGAGGAGAATGTTCACTCTTCTTCCCGTTGCAGATACTGACGGCAGACTCGCCCGACAGAGGGCTGGAGTACTTCATCCGACTCATGAATAAGGGAGTCTTCACAGCTGCAGGCGGCGGATTCGTCTCCGCTGCTCACACCGACATAGATGTGAAGAAGCTGCTTGAAGCGGCCGAACTCGTCGTAGAAGAGATGTCATAATTCTGAATATGGGGGAGACTCAACTGTTGCGCGGCGACTTGGAAGATGCCTTCGCCAGAGTTGAAGACGAACAGGTTTCACTGGTCGATGTGTGTCGAGGCCTAGTTCAGATACCGAGCTTTTCTGGAAGAGAGGGAGACCTCGCCGCCTTCATCTCAAAAAGGTTGAAGCAGTGCGGACTGGATCGAATCTGGGTAGATGAACTGGGTGACGTCATCGGACTGATAAGAGGAACGGAAGACCGATCGAACGTTGTCTTCGACGGACACATGGATGTCGTTCCAACAGGCGACAGGGCAAACTGGAGATTCGACCCATTCGGAGCAGAGGTCGCAGACGGTGCCGTCTGGGGCAGAGGAGCCAGCGACATGAAAGGATCGATTGCCTCGATGCTCAAAGCTGTCGAAATCCTAACTAGAAAACAATTGAAACCTCCATCAGATGTCTACTTGGTTTTCGTAGTTCACGAGGAGACCCAAGAAGGCATGGGAATTCAGAACGCCATCGAGAAGGAGATACCGAGACCAAGCCTCGTCATACTCGGCGAGGCCACACGCCTCAACTTGGCGATCGGCCATAAAGGCAGGGCAGAGATCGAAGTCAAGACAAAAGGTAAAACCTCCCACGGAAGTATGCCCGGACTAGGCGAAAACGCCGTATATAAGATGACACCCGTGGTGAATCAGATAGAAAGACTGAACGAAGGGCTTAGCCGCCACCCATTCTTGGGAAAGAGCACCATAGCCCTGACGAAGATATCCTGCGAGCCAGGAGAAGGGCCGATAATCCCAGACATCTGCCGCGTCACCCTCGACAGAAGAATCATTCTAGGCGAGAGCGAGGAAGCCATCCTCAGCGAAGTCAGAGAGATCGCAAGGCCTCAGGGAGCCGAGATAGCCATCATCGAAGAAGACCTAGCATCGTACACTGGAAAAAAGAAGCGGGTCAGAAAGTACTTTCACCCCTGGCTTCTCAGCCCAGACAGCCCCGTGGTGGAGACTGCACGACACACACTAGAATCTTCACTCAAGAGGACCGTCCAAAAGATCGCTTGGACCTTCAGCACCGATGGCGCCTATACCGCCGGAGAAGCACTCATTCCGACGATCGGATTCGGGGCTGGTGACGAGCGGCTGGCCCACACTCCAGACGATCACGTCGAGATCAGAGAGCTCGTAGAATCCTGCAAGGGCTACATTGCCCTGATGACTACTGACTGGGTCGGACACTGACCAAATCATAATCTGTCCTGTTAGAAGCTTAAGCCCTGATACCATCGCGCTTTCACCATGGCCTGCTCTATCAACCTCGCCCAACCGCCCAATCCCAGAGGACTCGCACCCATCTCAACCTCTCCGTGGACGGCAAGTTCTATCGAGGCATGATCTGAGCTGTACCTGAGGATGAAATGCTTCACACCCCACCTAGATCGCTCTTCAACGCTCTCCACATGACGGAGATCGATGGATAAGGTTCCCTCTTGCAACAGCATTGAGCTCAGCTCCTCATAGCGCTGTGCCTTCAGTAGATCCATCAGCTCCCTCGTGAGCCTGAGGAAGATCAGCCTCTTCTCGGTCAAGAGAAGGAAGAATCTCTCGCCCTTTGGAGCAACCAATGCTGTCTCTGGCGAGAAGACCTTCACCACCTGACCTCTGATCAACTCCTCCCCACCTACCATCGGTGGACCATAGTATCGGGGAGACGGCGCCGGACGCGTCTCCTCAAGCACGGCCGGTTTAGCCTGACGGAGGAAGTATGTCGCAAAGATGAACCCGCCGATCAGTCCGAAGAGATGTGCAAAGATGTTGACGCCAAAGCCGATGCTCGATACGAATATCAGCACAGCGTAGAGCAGAGCTCCTCCCATATGTTGGAGCTTTCGGCTATGGGCCACGTATGACCCCACGAGTCCGAAGATGGCTCCCGACGCCCCACCAGATATCGTCGTCAGCGGAAGCAATATGAGCGAAATTATGTTGCCAAGCAATCCTGAACCCAAGTATATCGCTAGGAAGCGTCTGTATCCATACACTGCCTCGTTCAGTGGTCCGAAGTATATCAGCCCGTAAGTGTTGCTGATTAGGTGCATAGGTCCAAAGTGCACAAACATGGAAGTAAAGAGCTGCCAGTAGAAGTGCTGCTCAAACACCAGGTAGCCTGTTTGACCTAAGAGGAGGTAGGCCTCTTCACCCATAGCAATCGTCAAAAGGAATACAGCGAAGTTCGCAATCGTCAGGATGAGGCTTGGCCTGATCCTCAAGAAACTGGGATAGCCTGGCGCTGCCGTCCAAATCACCACATGTCAAGGACAGTCCTTGCAGGAGAATCAAGCATTCTAGGAATCGTCACTGGTGTTCATCCATTTTGAGACCCATTGTAAAAGAATTAAGAAGATGTTATGAGCCCTCTTCGAGATCGATGGCATATCTAGTGCACGTTCAGTATCTCTTTGATTCGGTCCACTACGACCTTCTCATCGCCATCCTGCATAGTTGTCGGGACGATTTTCACGACGCCCCGATCAGCGTCCAGATCCCAAACCCGGATTGCCGGATCTCCTGACCAAAGTGCCTCTATCACTTGCGCAGCCGTCTTCCCGAGTTTCTCGCCATCGAGGCAGAGGCAGGCAGAGGGTATTGGATGGCCTGGCTCGTCTGGGAAGACTCTATTGGACTCAAGGCCGGGGATGTCGTTCAAGTTTTCGACGATGTACCTCACTCTAGACTCCCATATCTGCTGCTCTTCCTTCGAAACTTTCTCCACGTACATCTGAAGCGCCTTGACGAGTCCGGCAATGCACTCCTTGCCAACCTTCATCGGCCTCCCAACTCCGTCATGCGGATAGGCCTGGAGTTTCGCAGCCTCGACTAAGTCACGTCTTCCACAGAGAATGCCTGTGTTGTTCGGCCCTCGAAGGCCTTTTCCACCACTGAAAGCGACGAGGTCTGCTCCGGCCTCTATGAACTTCCTCAGATTCTCTACCGGAGGAATCTCTGCCGCTGCGTCTACTATTACTGGAACCTTATGTTTCTTGGCTGTCTCGACAACCTGTTCGAGAGTTAGCATACCCCTCTGGGCGCATGTGAAGGATAAGACGTATGCTATGGCCGCGGTCTTTTCATTGATGGCGGCTTCTAGCTCCCATGGAGCAGTTCTGGATGCTATGCCTATCTCAACCAACTTGGCTCCCGGTACCCTGAAGGCATGGTCGTAGACATTGCGGTGTCCTCTCTGGATGACCACCTCATTCTTCAGTCCTTCTGTGTTCGGAAGCCGGTGAATCTTGGCTGGATCTTTCCCAGTGATGCATGCTGCAGTGGCAAGGACCAAGGCGGCTGCAGAGCCAGACGTGACATACGCTGCCTCCGCCCCGGTCACTTTGGCCACATAGTTTCCTGCCTTCTCCTCCAATTCATCTATGACAACGTATGATCGCGCAGCATCTGCCATCGCGTCTAGGACTTCTTTCGAGAGGACTGAGCCTCCTAAAATAGTCCATGACCCTAGACAGTTGATGACCCTCCTGACACCAAGTTCATCGATTGTTCCCATCAACAGTCCACCATGTAATCAGGAATTGAAAGCCGTCAAGATATATTTGGCTTTCATCAACACCTTCGCTGATATCCAGACATCGAAGAAGACGATGTCAAGAAAAAGTCCGAGGCAGGTGCAGACTGTCAACGCATTCTATCCATGATCTGTCTAAGGGTCTGAGAGACCCTCATGAACGTCTCGATATCTGTCTGAGGAACACCGTGTTGTCTCAGGGTCTGCCTGAGGGTCTCGTCTTTGAGGCTCTCCATGATTCTGTCAAACCGCGCTGGTGTAGTTCCCTTGGTCAGATAGGACAGTCCGGCGTTCAGAGTCGCGGATAGGAGATCCAGTAGATCGTCCTTACTAGCCGTCGCCTGCATCACCAGTTCCGCGATGATTCCGTGCAAGACCCGCCTAGATCCTTTCAACACCACCTCAATCTCTCTCTTCCACTCGTCTGATCTTATCTTGGCTTGAGGATAGGCTCGTTGCAATGTCTGAACCATTGGCACGCTAAGCACCCTGAATTTCTCGGAGGACATTCCAACGAATGCTTCTCGATACCTGACCTCGATCAGATCTTCACTCTCAGTTGTCAAAGTAAACTCCAATCTGTCCGGGCGTACTAGGAATGGCTCGCTCAACGAATCACCTTCTAGGCACTTCATCTTGGATCTGAATCTAGTATTGCTCTAAGAGAGCTTCACTGATGTTTCAATGCTGCGCAATCGATTCGAGTAGTCCGAATCGAGGGTGAGGTGAGCAGCATTCAAAACGTGTTTGCAGATCAGACTTGGTATAGACGCGATCCCCTACTTGAGTATCTTCAGCATCTTGTTCGTCAGATCCATAGACTCGCGAGCCTTGGACGCCCTAGTTGCCGCCCTTATCGCGTCAACATTCTCGGGAACGACGTCTGCTTCTTGATGAATGCCTTGGAAGAAGCATACTTCATCATCAACGATGTTTACAGACTCCCTCCAGACACACACCTCGTAGAGATCGCTCCGAGGTCTTCCTAGGTCCCTAGCAAACTCAATCAGCTGCGAGGTGGATGAGATGCCGTCTGCATCTCTCACCAAGAGAATTCTGGTAGTCTTCTCGAAAGTTTCTAGAACGTCGTCAATCCTGACATCTTTCTCTCTCAAGGCTACGAAGAGAGCGTGTAAGTGCATATGTGTCACGGGTACCTTCACGGCCATGGTCACTACTGGAATGTGTGGGAGTACCGTGTTCACATCTGGACCGTGATGTGAGGGAACCGTGGCCGGGTCTAGAACTATCGAATCTATCGGGCCTTTCCTTATTTCATCGGGGTCGGCTGCCCTGCGAATC
>Ga0209314_10000706_pt1 | contig 15031 bp, 9 predicted proteins | sample I19B2metaG_FD_184146 | JGI IMG/M metagenome (GOLD analysis project Ga0209314, IMG submission 184146) | Lake sediment bacterial and archeal communities from Gulf of Boni, Indonesia to study Microbial Dark Matter (Phase II) - ​I19B2 metaG... | ecosystem: Environmental > Aquatic > Freshwater > Lake...
TTTGCCAATTTCACCACCGCGGCAAGTGGGCCATGGAGGAATCGAACCTCCAACCTCCTGCTTAAGAGGCAGTTGCTCTACCTATTGAGCTAATGGCCCAAAAGATATATTCAACACTGCTTTATCTTATCTGGCACGCCCGGTGCGATTCGAACGCACGACCTGCGGATTCGAAGTCCGACGCTCTATCCAGCTGAGCTACGGGCGCATCGTCCCGCTTTCCCATCGGGACTCTCAAGTGGGAGAACTACGTTCTCCCCCCTTGCGTCCCTCGGCAAGCTCGGGACTGTTATCCCCCTCTCCTAAAACGTTCTCCCTTAACCCCACCCTTAATTATTCACGCCCCATCGTCCCGCTTTCCCATCGGGACTCTCAAGTGGGAGAACTACGTTCTCCCCCCTTGCGTCCCTCGGCAAGCTCGGGACTGTTATCCCCCTCTCCTTAGAGGTTCTCCCTTAATCCCACCCTTAATTGTTGAGAGGCAATTGTCGTCTTATTTATATCACATTTAAATTTCTTTGTCAACACAGATAAAAAACCGCCACATTTATAGGATGGGCGGTTCATTACAATTTTGCATTATTTTTGAGAATCTATTTCTTTCTTAAAATATAATAGAAACAGAATAGCAAAAGAAGAAATATGATTAACCAAGAAAATATCAGAAAAAACCAACCCGAACTTGTCATTTTTCCTGCCTGATTAATATTTTTCTCTTCTTCCACGCGTACGCCACAGAAAGTGCTAAGGCTACAAATATTACCAGTATTAAAACCCTTATGAACAAAATGTATGGATATTGTTCCGGCGTAACATTCCTCATTGTTATTGTGGGTAAGCCTTCCTTAACTAACCAGAATCCAAGGATAAAAAGCAAAAAAAGTGGAGTGATATATTTGATGATGAACTTATAAAATTTGGGAATAACAATATCTGCTCCGTGATGAATCTCTTCCCAGGCGCGGTCTATGCCAAAAATCCAGGCAAACACTATCGTCTCAATAGTAGCAAAAAGAACCAGACAAAATGTCCCTCCCCAAAAATCGAGTTCGTTTAATACTCCCTTCCCCAGCAAAAATATGGCTGGCTGGCAAAGAATAAATGTAACCACTCCAAATGTAGCTGCCGATTTTCTCTTGGTTATGTTGAACTCGTCCTCCAGGAAGCTTATAACCGGCTGGGCTAAAGAAACGCTGGAAGTCATACCAGCCAAAAAGAGAAGTATAAACCATAATAAGGCAAAGATTGCGCCCAGGGGAATCTTCTGAAAAATCAGGGGCATCGTAACGAAGCCCAAATTGAAGGCTCCACTTTGAGCAATATTTACAATCTCCTGAGGTCCAAAAAATACAAAAGCTGCGGGAATGACGATGCTTGCCCCGAGAACGACTTCAGCAAATTCGTTCGTTGTTGCTGCTGTCAATCCAGAGAGAACAACATCGTCGCGCTTGGTCAAATAACTGGCGTAGGTAAGAATTACGCCAATTCCCACACTGAGAGTGAAAAATATCTGACCACTAGCAGCAAGCCAAACCTTGGCACTTTTTAAAGCGGCAAAATTTGGATTCCACAAGAATCCCAGTCCATTACGTAAGTTCCAGTCTGGTTTTGATAGATCGGGAATTCCCAGACTTAACACTCGCACAGCAAGAATAACTCCGCAGACTAACAGCACAGGCATTGCCCAATTACATAATCTTTCTATCCCTTTACGAATGCCATAATAAACCACAAACACATTTAATGAAAATGTAATTACGAAAAATAAGTATGCCCAGCCGATGCCATGAAAATATTGGTTCGATTGCAGCCCCTGGTAACCCTGGAGAAACGACTGCATTGCCTCCTGCGTGGTTGCTTGAGCATACCGCCCGGTGACAGAAAAAAACGCATAACCCAGTAACCAGGATTCAACATATGTATAATACATAAAAATGAGCAAAGGACCAAAAATCCCAATTACGCCAAAATACTTTATGAAACGGTTCTTTTCCCACATTGAATGGAAAATACCCGGTGCTGTTCCGTGACCAAATCCTCCGCCAAATCTGCCGGCAGTCCATTCTATCCACATCAGGGGGATACCGAGAAGGAAAAGAGAGATAAAGTACGGTATCATAAATGCCCCGCCCCCGTTCTGTGCTGCCTGCACCGGAAAACGCAAAAAATTCCCCAATCCCACCGCCGACCCAGCAACTGCAATAATTATGCCAACCTTGCTTCCCCAAGTTTCCCTAAATCTGTTATTTGCCATACTTACATTTCTCCTATGCAGGTTCTACATGGATTAGCACCTTAAAATTAGGGAGTTCTCTCTTGATATCTCTTTCCAGGTGATCGCATATTCTATGTGCTTCTTCAAGCTTAATTCTCTTCGCCAGGACAAGATGGAGAAACACTTGTTCTTCGTTTCCTTTTCTTACCATGGATAAGTCATGAAAGTTCACAAATTTCTGGTAATGGCTTTGCAGAATCCTGGTAATAATTTCCATTTTCCTATTCTCTCCTTCTCTGCTTTCTATTCCCGGATTGATGTGAACCATTATGTTACCAATATTTTTCAATTTCTGAAGGAGCAGCTTTTCTATTTGATTGGAAATCTCGTGTCCTTCTTCTATAGAAAGATTAGCGTCAATTTCAACACTCAGGTCAATTGCATTTTGCCACCCCACGCGACGGGTTCTAATCTCATCAATTTTTCTAACCCCTTCTATGGTCAACACTACCTTCTTAATTTCATCAATAAAATTCTCCGGAAGGGAAGTATCCATCAGTTCTCTTAACGACGGGCGGATAACTTTTATCCCCATTCTGAAGATGAACCCCGCAATAATGAAACCAGCCAAAGGGTCGAAGAAAAATAAACCAAGTCTTGCACCAGCTATGCCGATCAAAGCTGGTATAGAAGAAAAAGCGTCAGCCCGCTGGTCATGGGCGCTAGCCAAAATGGCTAAATTGTCGTATTTCCTACCAATGTAATATGTATATTGCGACAACAATCCGTTAACCATAATGGAAATCAAAGCAGCCAATAAAGGCAGAAACGCTGGCATAACCTTGACCCTTAGAAAAATAGCGATCAGTGCACGGTAGGAAAGAAAAAACGACATTGCGAACAATATGAGACTAATAAAAAGCGCTGCTATTGACTCCGCCTTCCCGTGTCCATAAGGATGGTCTTTATCAACAGGCTTTTGAGAAATTCTCACGCTAGTTAAGGCTACTGCGCTGGCGAGAATGTCAGAAAGAGTGTGGAATCCATCCGAGAGCATTGCCTGGCTATGTCCTGAAATTCCAGCAAATATCTTAAATATAGCCAAGAAACTGCTTACCAAAATGCCAAGCCCGCTCGCTATTTTGCCTTGCCTGAATCTTTCCTGTGATGAAGCCATAACAATTTCTCCACTTCTTTTATAACACAATTACCTTTTTTTGTCAATAATTACTGAGAGAAAATTAGTGTCAAGCTTTCTCGGGGACTTTTTGCTTTGGAGTGTAAAGCGTCCCCGATAAATCGGGATACCTGGTCCCGACTGGTCGGGACACTCCAAACAATCCCCCATTAAATTTTATGCTATTTGAGAGAAAATTAAGGAGGGTAACTTTCAGTCTATCATTTTTGAAATAGGCTATAGAGAACAGGAATGACAATCAATGTGAGGATTGTTCCCATAAACAACCCACCAATTATGCAGATAGCTACCAGCGATCTGGTTTCCGAACCTTCGGCGTGGCTTATAGCCATAGGAATCATCCCCAGAATAGTAGTGGAGGCAGTCATCAGGACGGGTCGTAACCTTGTAGCTGCACCTTGGACAATTGCTTCCATTTTCTCTACACCTTTTTTGCGCAACTGGTTAATATAGTCAACCATCACGATAGCATTATTTACAATAATTCCAAACAGAAGAACCACTCCTATCCCTGAGGGAAGGGAAAGGGTCTTCCCAGTGATTATCATAGCTAATATGACGCCAATTATGGCCAGAGGAACGGTAAACATAATGACTAGTGTCTGAATAAAAGATTCAAATTCTGCGGCTATTACCATAAACACAAGAAGCACAGCCAAAATGACTATCCAGCCCAAACTTACAAATGTCTCACGCATCTTTTCTATTTGTCCTCCATATTCCACGAAGTATCCTTCTGGGAAACCTATTTTCCTTAGCCTACTCTCTATATCTCTCACCACGCGTGAGAGGTATCTGGCACCGAGACTGGCTGTTACAGAGATTAATCTTTTCTGGTTTTCTCTATTTAACCTTATGGGTCCCTGAGCCGGACGAATATCTGCAACATCTTTCAGCCGGACTAACGCTCCCAAGGGAGAAGGAAGGACTATATTCTTAATCTCTTCCAGGTTCTCTCGACCACTCTGGTCGAGAGAGACGCGTATATTGACTTCTTCCCCTCCCTGCCGAAAGAAAGTTGCCACCTTCCCTTGAACTGCTGTTTGTAATGTAGAGGCAATTTGACTTACGGTCAATCCCAATCGGGAAGCGCGGTCACGGTCTATTGTGAACTGCAGTTCCGGCCTGCCCTTCTTCAAGGAACTGCCTACATCATAGACTCCTTCTATTCTTGCTATTTCCCCAAAAACCGACTGGGAAAGCTGCTCCAGAGTCACAATATCCTTACCGAAGAGCTTAAGCTCAATAGAAGCCTCCTGTCTTCCTCCGCCCGTAATCATTGAGCGAGCCATATCTGTAAATTCATATGTGGCTCCATCAATCTCGGGAAGCTTAGCTCTAATCTCGTCAATAATCTCCCCGGCGATGCGGTTCCTTTTCAATTTGTCTTCCAATTGAATGAAAAACTGGGCTTCATTTACTCCCATCGCGCCCATACCAAAAGCTACATCGTGTTTTGATGCCTCGGAAATGCCAACAAAACTGCCCATAGTGAGGACACCTTCCTCTGCCAGAATAATGTCCTCAATCTTTTTCACGACCCTATCCGTCTCATCCAGGTTCGTTCCTACCGGCATCTTAACCATAAAGGAAGCCATATTGTTGTCTATGCTGGGAAAGAATTCTTTCCCCATAAAGGGAATTAAGCACAAACTAAGTATGAAAGCAATAACAGTCCAGAATACTATTTTTTTCGGATGGGCTAACGCCTTGCGCAAAACTCCCCTATATTTCTCTAAGTAGTAACTAAAAGTTTTCTTCCCAAAACTCACTTCGTAACCTCTAACTACGCCCACCCTGAAAATCTTGGAAGCCATCATTGGTACTATGGTCAATGCTACATACAGGGAAGCAAGAAGGGAAAAAGATATAGTTAAACCCAGCTGAGTGAAGAGCTTTCCCGTAATTCCTTTTATGAAGAGAAGCGGGAGAAATACCACCACTGTGGTGAGGGTCGAGGCAGTAATTGCCATACCCACTTCGCTCGCTCCCAATTTGGCAGAGGTCTTTGGGTCTTCGCCAAGACTTAGATGGCGAAAAGTGTTTTCAATTACCACAATTGAATTATCGACAATCATCCCCACTCCCAGAGCAATTCCAATCATAGTAATAAGGTTGAGGGTATAACCAAGAAAATATAGGGGAATGAAAGTTGCTATTAAGGAGAGAGGAATTGACAGAGCTATCGTAATCGTTGGTCCAAAGGTGCGTAGGAAAAGGAAGAGAATCCCAATAGCTAGAAGCCCACCCTGAAGGGCATTGGAACTAGTTACCTTAATAATCCTTCTTATGAGTTTCGACTGCTCAAAAATATTATAGAGTTTTATATCCTGAGGAAGTCTCTTTTCCAGTTCTTTAACTGCTTTGTTAACACGATTAGAAACCAGTACGGTGTTAGCTCCCGACTCCTTACTAACTATGGCCAGAACGCTATTCACCTTATTGGTACGAGCATAATTACGCACATCTTCATAAGTATCAGAAACTGTGGCAATATCTTTAATATATATGGGAACATTGTTTCTTAACGCAACCACAATCTCTTCAATCTCGGAAATCGTCTGAAACTCGCCTACGGTGCGCAGAAGGTACTCCTCGTAGCCAGACTTGAGGTAACCTGCGGGAAGGTTCAGATTTTCCAGAGCCAGTTTCTGTCTCACTTCCTCCAGTGTGAGGTGAAGAGATTCCAGCCTCTTCATGTCAAGTTCTACCCTCACTTCTCTCTCCCTTCCTCCCACGACCATAGCCGAGGCGACTCCGTCCACCTGTTCCAGCCTTTCCTTAAATGTATCTTTAACTAACTGGCGAAGGTTTCTCGGGTCTCTTTCTCCTACCACTCCGTATACGAATATGGGAATCATTGAGGGGTCGAACTTAACCACCATCGGTGTATCTATATCCTCGGGAAGGAAATCGCTGAGCATATCCAGTCTATCTCTTATATCTTGAGCCAGGAAGTCCTGATTGGCTCCCCACTCCAATTCCACCATTACCACAGATAGTCCTTCCTGAGAAAAAGACTTAACTTTTTTCACATTCTTTATGGTGGCTACTATTTCCTCAATGGGCTTGGTCACCAAGTTTTCCATCTCTTCAGAAGCCACGCCCTCATATGTAGTAACCACCGACATCACCGGATAGGTTATATCGGGCATTAAGTCCAGACCCAGATTCTTCAAAGAGACAACGCCGACCACCACAATAATCAAAATCATCATCGTTATAGTTACTGGACGCTCTACAGAAAACTCGGGTAACCTCATGGGATACCTCCCACCTCTACTCTTGCTCCATCTACCAAACCGTAATTACCTTCAACTATCACGCTTTCCCCTTCACTTATTCCCTCAATAATTTCCATCTTTTCTTCATCGTAAGCACCCGTTCTTATCTCTTTCATCGTAGCGCGATTCTCTTCAACCGTAAACAGAATATTTTTCCCATCTCTTTCCAAAATTGCAATCTTGGGTGCAGTTAGCACATTCCTGTGCTCTTTATAAATTATCTCCACATCAGCAAACATTCCGGGCTTTAACTTGTGCTCTCTATTCTCAATTTCCAGTTCCACTTTCAGTTTTCTACTGATAGCGTCAATAGCAGGGGCAACCTTCACTACACTTCCCGGAAAACTTTCTCCCGGATAAGCATCCACCGACACAACCACTTTCTCACCTTTTCTCACTTTAGAAATATCCTTCTCTCCTACATTGACCACAATCCTGGCCTTATCCACATAGGCGACATTGAACACCGGTTCCTGGGGCATCGGCTCTTGAGGAATAACAGAATCCCCTATATCCACATAGTATCTGATAACTGTCCCGTCAATAGGCGCTTTCACTTCCGCCTTGCTAAATCCTAAAGCTGGTTCATCGCGGTCAATCAGGGCAATAACCTCTCCCTTCTCAACATTTTCCCCTTCTTCCTTAATCTTTTTGACCAGCTTGCCCGAAACCTTGGTGTACACATCTACTTCCCTCAAGCCGTGGACATCCCCACTAAGCAATATTTTCTCTTCTATATCTCCTCTCGCTACTTGAGCAGTCTTAACTGAGGTAATCTTCTCCTCTGGGGATTTTTCAATATTTCTCTTTGTCAGATTATACTTTACCAACCTATAAGAAACTAAACCAATAACCAATAATACTAAAAGAAGCATCACTCTCGTTACTTTCAATTTTCTCCTCCTTCAGGAAAATGGGGACAGGCTACTTTTTTCCTCCCTTACTACTTAACCATCTTCCGTCAAGTTACATTCCCGTTCCCTCTTTCCATTCACTTATGTAAAAAAGTAGCCTGTCCCCTTTTTGCCATTACTGATATTTGCCGATAGCTCTATCTAGGAGAGCACAAGCAACATTATGGTCATAGAGGGCCTCAGCATAAGCGGTCTCAGCCTGAGTCAAAGAAAGCTGGGCATCGCGTAGTTCAATTTCAGACATTAAACCCTGGCTGTGTCGCTCCTCGGCAATTCTCAAATTTGCCCGCGCCAGCTCCACATTCTCACTTTGTGCTTCAATCCGCTGCCGTGCTTCTTCAATATCGAAAAAAGCCTTCCTCACTTCTAACCTTATCCTTTCCTTAACCTGACTATTCAAGATTCTTACTTGGTCCACTCCCGCCCTTGCCTGTCTAACCCTTCCCAGGTCGGAAAACCCGCTAAACAGAGGAAAGTTTAAAGAAAGAATCGCATTCCAGCTCCCACCCCACTCCTCTCTGTTGTAGAACGGATTGGTATATTGATAGTTAACCAGGAAATCTAAATTAGGTCGATTTTCTGCTCTGGCCAATTTAATAGAAATCCTACCAATCTCTTCTCGAACCATTAACTGTCTTATTTCAGCCCTCTCTCCAAGCGCCTTTCCAAGAACATCCTCCAAATCAACTTCTCTCTTTTCAAAAACAAATTCTCCTCCAACGTCCCAATTTTCTTCTAATTTCGTATTCAACAAAATAGAAAGCTCTTCTCTTGCTAACTTCAGATTGTTCTTGGCCTTAATCAATTCTGTCTGATTATTAACCAATTGTACTTTCGCCCGCGACACATCATAATCTGAAACCCTTCCCTCTTTATACAGGGCTCTGGTTGTTCTGTAATGTGAATCTGTTACATCTACTGCTTCTTTAGCAATTATTTCGAACTGTTTGGCCAGCAACACATTATAAAAAGCCCTTTTCACATCGAATACGAGACTATTCTTTACTTGTTTATATTCCTCATTAACCAATTCGTAATTGAGCCTCGCCTGCCTATCCCCGTGGTATATCTTTCCCCAGGTAAATAAAGGCTGTCTTAGAGTCAACTGTGTACTGTACAAGTGCTCAGGTCCCAATTCGAAGCTCTGCTCATAGCCACCAAAAAAGACAGTCATTCTGGGCGACTCGTTCAATCTGGTATAACTGCCCGAAGCACTCAAGTGTGGCAAGAAATTACCAAATGCTTCCTGCTTTCTTCCTTCAGATTCTAAAATCTTCTCTTGTGCAATTTTCAAATCCTGGTTATTAGCTAAAGCCAGATTTACGCACCCTTCCAGAGTCAAAAGTTCCTGAGCAAAAGCAACACCAATTACAACCTGTAAGGCAAAAGCAACTATGCCCAACTTCCAACATAATCTATTCGTATTCATCTTTAAACCATTCCACACTTGCCAACTCCTTAACAATCTCCTTTCATTGCCTGAGCACGTTCACCACCATTAATCTGGAGTCCTCCCGAAAGGGAGGCCATAAATGGAAACCCCGGTTCTATCGGGGGAATCCAGCATGGAGGGTTACCTTCTTAAGATTCCATTGAAAATGATCTTTAACAGTGTATCAATTCTTTTCTCTATCTCTAAGGGGTCTTTCTCCAAAGCCCAATAATATTCCAATCCTTTCATACCAATTACAAAGGCAAGGGCTGTTAAATCCAGATTTTTGATTGAAAATACCTTTTTGTTAATTCCTTCTTTCAGAATCTGTTTTATTGTAGAGATTTCGTAATCGGTATATCTCTTTCTGATTTTCTCTATAAAGCCATAATAATCAAGATATTCGTCTTTGAACGTACTATAAAAATTTGCTAATTGATTAATGAGAGCCATTCTTGTTATGACATAAGCGCGTAGTTTCTTTTCCGGACTATCCTGCGAATTAACAACCCTCTTTAGTTCCTTTTTTAATATCTGAGCCTCTTCTTCTACCACCGCCTGAAAAACTTCTTCCTTGCTTTTATAATAATTATATATAGTTCCCTTACCAATACGGGCTTCCCTGGCAATTTCATCAACTGTTGTCTTACGTAGCCCATACTTACCGAATAATTTCCGTGCAGAAGTCAGAATCAAATTACATTTTTCGTCTCTCACTGCAAATTCTCCCAGGCATCAGGACTAAATGACCATATTCGTATTTTAGTCATTCTTGCCAAATTTGTCAAGTACATTTTTTCGGTCTCTGAAAAAGTATCATTTTTTGTAGGGGTTTGATTTATCAAACCCGCTCTTAAACCACCGATTAAAAAGCGCCTGTCTTCATCGTTATGGAAGATGGCGCTTTAAAAAAAAGGGGTCAGAGTCATTTTTTCGGTCTTCCCTTTCATTTCAAAACAATATCCTTACCCAATAATTTTGAAATCTTATCGATACAGGATTTAACTCAATGTATTTACAGCAAGCAAAAAGATATTCATCCTTACTTACCACACTACTCTTAAATCTGCCTTCCCAGAGAGTCCCTGTTCTTTCGTAGGTATGGTTTATGTGCTGCACATATTTCCTACCCAAGGACTGCATCACATTTCCAAGGCCAACTTCCGCTGAGGGCTCAATAACGAGATGAACATGATTTGTCATTAAACAATAAGCATATACCGTTGATTCTGTTTTCTTTTTAGCCTCTCTTAAAGCACCGATTAAAAAGCGCCTGTCTTCATCGTTATGGAAGATGGCGCTTCGGTTATTCCCCGTTAAGATGATACGGTGAGAATATGCCTACAACGACCAATCTTGTCTGTCTCACCAAAAAATGACTCTGACCCCTTTTTACTCAAAAAAATGACTCTGACCCCTTTTTAGAAATATTCTTCTGGCAGAATCCCAAACCGTTCAGGGTCTACCGACTCCCTAATTGAACGCCTGAAATTGCCTGTCTCAGGAACCTTCTCTTCCAGATTCACCTCCTGCGCATTCTCTATTTTAGAGCCATTACTATCAATAACCATCTTAACCCGGGGGCGGTAAGGATCAGATGGATTCGTCTGGAAGACAAAACATATCTCATTTGTATCCAGTCTAACAAAAGTGCCCGGAGGGTAGACGCCAATCAGTCTAATAAACTTCCTTAAAAGAACAGGTTCAAATTCCTTTCCCGAGGCTTCTTCCATCTCTTTAACTGTTTTTTCAGGTGGCTTCTCCTTAGCATAGTAGCGGTTACTTCTCATGGCATCATATGTATCAGCTATACGAACCAGCATACTACCTAAATTCAACGCTCCTTTTACTCGAGACACAACAGGGTACCCGCCAAGGTCATATCTCATATGATGCTCGAACGTAACCACATATGCCAGTTTACTTGTGCCGGGAGTCTTCATCAAAATCTTTGCCCCATTGGCAGGATGCTTCTTTATCAATTCAAACTCTTCCGCAGTCAACTTGTCGGGTTTCTTAAGAATCTCCTCTGGAACTTTAATTTTGCCTACGTCGTGTAATAAAGCAGCTATCCCCAGGTCATTCAAAATCTGCCTGTCCAGACCCAGTGCCTCACCTTGCACAAGCGTTAGGACAGCAACATTTACTGCATGGCTGAAAGTATATTCATCGTGAGCCTTGAGGGAAGCTAGGGTAATCAGTGGAGTCTTGTTCCTCTGAATGCTGGCTACCATACTATTTATCGCAGACCTAGCCTTCTCGATATTTATTCTCCTTCTGAATTCTATATCCTCCACTACCCTCTTTATTGCCTCAATAGCGTCCCGGTAAAACTCCTTAGCCTGGGATTTGAATTCCTCTTCACCATACACCAGTTCCGCCCGGGCTTCTTTCGCAGCACCTATCTTTCCCAAAATTATATTTTTTACCCCCTTAGAGACTAATATTTCAATTGCACCACCAGCATTTCTTAACTCATCCAGCCTCATAGTCAGAATATCTATAAGCCATAAAAATTCGTCGTTTTTCAATCCCTTGAGGAATGTAATCTTCTCTATTTCTCTCAGGCGTAAATCCCTGGTAAAGGCATAAAGAGCTACACTGGCTTCGTGAAGAGGTATCCCTTCAAATATCAATTCATCTCCCACAACTGCTATGTTTATCGTGTCCTTTTCTTTCAAAAGGTTCTCTATAATCTCGAAAGTCCTCATCGAGGAACGCATTATTATTGGATGCCCCGAAGGATAGATAACCTTGTTTCGAGTTGCGTTAGAAAAATAAGTTATGAAATCTTCTGCTAATTGCTCTTTCATTGGATTCTCTTATTAGCCCTTTTTCTCAATCGCCTTATGCTTTCGAATTAATCTCTCACACACCTGCTTGATAATCTTCTTCCTACGCCTGCTCCCCCACGCCAGAGCTTCCATAGCTTCTTCATTCCCTATCTTGTCTAGGGCAATGGCAGCCGCTATTCTCAACTCATCGTTTTTCCTTCTGGCAAAAATAGTCGATTTCCGAAGCAGTCGAATCAAACTGGGAACTGCCTCCTCGGCACCTATCTCTCCCAAAGCCTCAATTCCGGATATAATCAGAGGATTGTTACGTCCAAAGGGATTTCGTCTATGAATCAACTTCAATAGAAAAGGAACAGCTCCTTTATTCTTCATAGAGCCCAAATACTTAATAGCGTTTCGCCTAACCTCTCCATCTGGGTCATAAGCCATACTATAAATTACTTTAGATGCCTCCGTCCCGCCTATAGTGCTCAGAGCATAGACAACTTCTTTGCGAACGCGCGGGTCCTCATGTTTAAGGAGTAGGTTAAGATAACGTACCACTTTTTCTTTCCCTATCTCTCTAAGAATCCTGACCATATTTCTCACCACGTACCAGTTCTTATCTGAAAACCTTTTGACAATTTCGGGAATTGCCTGTTCTCCTAAACTCACCACAATAGAGATAATCTTCTTTCTAAGTGACCTATCAGTCTCTCTGCCAAGTGCCTCGAGTAGAGGCGCCACAGCGATTTGACCCATATTAGCGAGAATAAAATGGATTATTTCGTATTTTTCTCTGCCCCAATCGCGAAGTGCCGCAACCAGTTCGTGAACAATTGAAATATCTCTCAGTTTCTCCATAGCTTCCTTGCAAGCATTACGTTCTTCATCGGTTCTTCCCTTTTCCGGACTAGCTTCCTCAACTAAAACTTGAATAATTTCCTTTGCTTTCTCATATCTTCCGGTAAGCAATAGATCCATAGCCGCCTTACCCAAATTCTTGACAATCTCTACATAATCACGAGATTCTGTCTCCAACCCGATTAAGTCTAAGAGGACAGTGGACGCCTGTTCCTCTATCTTTCTCTCATTAAAGGAATCGATATACTCCTTCACTTCACCGAGAGAGGAAATCTGGTCGTTCAATTCTTTAAGTGTCATTCTATACGTCTCCGAAATAAACTCCTCAGTAGGTTTAGAAAGAAAAAGATCCTCAATCAGCCGACGAATATACAACGAGTCTTCCCGTCCAGACATGTCAGCCAAACTCTCTCCGAAAAGTGTAATCACTTCTCTTTTCCTTTCCTCTTCAGGTACAATCTTGTGGAAAAGTTTTACCAAACGCTCCGTAACCCTGCCCTCACTACTGACAACAAGGGTCATCATTTCCACTATCACAGAATTCGATAAATGGGGAACTATCTCTGTTACAACGTCTATTTGATCGGGCTCAATATCAATTTCTGCATCGATTAGCTGAAGTCTCAATTTCGAGTCGAGACGGGATACGACCTCAGCCAATCTCCTTCCATGAACTTCCTTCTCTTCGGGAACGCTTTTGAAAATATAGTTTCCTATGTTATTGATAGCTCTTCTAACAGCAGCTCCTCCCAAATCCCTCATGCCCGGAAAACTTCTCAAAGCCACACCCTCCAGGTAGTCGGCCATTTTCTCCGGGTCCTGTCCCAGATGCAGAAGAAAATTATGTTCCACTTCACCTAACTTCAACCCGCTATATAAGTTGAGGTCCCTTATCAAGTCAATCCATATCTCGTCGTCACTTCTAACCTTCCCCTCTTCTGCCACTTCTTTGATCTCTTCTGTAACACCCAAGACCTTACTATAGTCAATTTCTGCAATATCAATATTGGAAATTTTTTTCTCCTGACAGAGCCGTAGAAATCCCCCACTTTTCTTGACCATTTTCGGCTCTGTAGAGGCCACTTCCAGAAAGTTCTTGAGCTCCTCCACACTCAAACCTTTCTTAAAAGTAACGGAGGAAACTCCCCGCCTATGAAGTTGGGAGGCAAAATCCCTAAATATCTCATTAGTCTTATCCAGAAATTGACCGTCTACCAGAATATTCTTTTGAGCTATCTCCAACCTAAGTTCTGCGGACCTTTCAAGAAGACCCTGCATAGTGGTATGGAGTCGCTCCACAGAAGCCTTGATAGCAGGATGATCCGAAGGGTAGATACCCATCGTCTTGATAGCCAGACTTAACTCTTTGATACCTCTTTCCACTATAGGTCCTGCTTTATGTTCCTTCTCCTCATCCATTCCGGAACACCCATTGCACGATTTCAAATTTAGGGACAGGTCCAACTCTCTCACTTCGATTTTTAGGAGTTGTCCCTACATTTTTAAGTTTGCTGTGTCAGCAGTCAAGCCTCATAAAGGGCAAACAAGTTGAACTTCGTGAGCTATTTTCTATACATAACCCAACGGTTCAAATACATAAAAGGAACATCTATAAGTCCAACGAGCCATTTTGTTACTATCTGGCCTATAATTATCACCCCAATTGGCTGTAATCCGTAAAATGCGATCGAAACAAATAATATGGAATCAATAGCCATACAGGGCAACGAACTAAAGGCATTTCGAGCCCACAAATGTTTGCCCTTGGTAAGCTTCTTGATCCAAGCAAAAATATAGGCATCCAGATTTTCGCTTATCAGGAAGGCTATCCAACTGGCCATAATAATTCTTGGAACTTGACCGAGTATTGATTGAAAAGCTAATTGATTTTCCCAAAAGGGTGCTGGATTCAGGGATAGAATAATCCAGGTGAAAAATGAAACTGCTACCTGGGAAAGAAATGCAATAAAAATCATTCGATGAGTTTCTTTTCTGCCGAACTTCTCATTTACAATATCTGTCATCAGAAAAGTAACTGAAAAAATGATTACAGCCGATGGTGCAAAGAAACTACTAAAGCCGAGCTCAAATTTAGCAATTTTTGATGCTACAATATTACTGAAGAGAATAAATGCAACATATAACCCAATGATTGCGTCGGGCTTTTCGTATTTCCTTGCGTACCAGGAACCAAAAAGAGTAAAGGCAGTTATACCAATTATCCACAAAATAATTGTAAACATATCAAAACCATTTAACAATGATATTTAAAGTTCGACTTTCTCTAGCCCTAACCGTCCAAAAAATTTTGGAGTAATGTATTAGACAAAATTCTAACTCACTCAGTAAT
>Ga0209314_10000709_pt1 | contig 15017 bp, 13 predicted proteins | sample I19B2metaG_FD_184146 | JGI IMG/M metagenome (GOLD analysis project Ga0209314, IMG submission 184146) | Lake sediment bacterial and archeal communities from Gulf of Boni, Indonesia to study Microbial Dark Matter (Phase II) - ​I19B2 metaG... | ecosystem: Environmental > Aquatic > Freshwater >...
GAAATATAAAGGGAAGAAGAAGGCTGTGCTGCGATATTCAATTACTCTGCCAGAAGCATATACATACAGGAATATTGAGATAAAGCTTGACACTGTCAGGGAAGATTTAAAGGTTATTCTTAATAAATATATGGATCACAGCAAAATAATTTCCGGCCAGGATTTCAATCTGGATGATATTGATTCTGAGAAAGAGCTTCTGTGGGAACATCTTCAGAACAGTGGTTATTTTTACATTAAGAAGAACCATATATTAATACTTGCTGATACAACAGCAGGTAAAAGGCAGGTGGATATTCAATATAAGATTGCAAATGATCCCGCAGGAGGTAATTTCCGGGAAGTCTATACAACCGGAAAACTTTTAAATATTGATGACAAACCTGTAAGTCTGGTTGATGAAAGAACAACATCGGGTAAGGGTGTAAAGTTCAAAAAGAGATTGTTTGACGGGATAATGGCAATCAGGGAAGATTCACTATATTCACTGGAGAGTACAAAAAAAACTCTACGGAATATTTCCGGGGTTGGGGTCTTCAGAGAGCCAACAATAAAATATAGTGTATCAGAAAAAGATTCGAACTCAATAGTGGCAAATATCGGCCTGAAGACTGCAGATCTGTTCAGTTTGGGTCTTAACAGCAATATTACTCAGAAAAGCACTGGGTTCATCGGCCCCGGCATCGGTGCAACCGCTACACAGCTTAATCTTTTTGGCGGGGCAGAAAACCTGAATCTGATGGTAGACGGATACTTTGATTTTCCATATGGCCCATACAAGAAAAAAGTATCAAGGTCATACGGCTTCTCAACCATGGCATCGCTGCACACTCCTGTTTTAAAAAGCCCCATACCTTTTCTGACAAAGAGTGCAATTGTATTACCCCAGAGAATAATCTCATTCGGTTTTGAACTTAATAACCGGCCTGATTACTTCAATATTATAGAATGGAAAGGCACCTATGGTATTTCATGGACAACATCACCTAGGGTAAGTCATGAAATTAATCTGCTTAACTTAAACTATTCCAATATCCTTGAAACTACGGCTTATTTTGATTCACTTTACAATGAAAGCGCTCAGATGCAGAACAGCATAAGGGACCAGTTTATACTTGGCGGGTCTTATGTCTTTACATTCAATAACACTGCCAGCGAGTTCAGCAGGTTCAAATCATTTTTTCAGTCAGAGATCGAAATGTCAGGCAATCTGCTCAATGCAGGGTATAAAATTTTTGGCAAAGAGGGTCAGGATAAGGAGTTTCTCGGAGTTGATTTCAGTCAGTATCTACGGGTGAACACAGATCTTCGTTTTTATCTTAACGTAGGTGACAGGGGATCACAAATTGCTTTCCGGAACCAGCTTGGAGCTGCCATTGCATATGGTAACAGCACGGCAATGCCATATATCCGGCAGTTCTATGTAGGTGGCAATAACAGCCTGCGACCCATATCAGCAAGAATAGTCGGCCCGGGAACCTATCTTGAATTTGATGAGGGCGCTTTAAATCAGGTGGGAGATTTCAAATTCGATAATAATATTGAGTACCGTTTCCGAATTGTCTATATCCTGTATGGCGCTCTGTGGGGTGATTATGGCAATATATGGCTCTGGAAGGAGGACCCGCAACGTCCAGGTTCCGGATTTAAGTTTTCCAGGATTCTGAAAGACAGTTATCTTACAAGCGGTGCCGGATTACGTCTTGATCTGGATTTCCTCGTGGTAAGGGCTGACTATGGTGCTGTACTCTTTACTCCTTCTTTGCCTGACGGGTATAAATGGCTCTGGCAAAGTAAAGCTGAACTGTGGGGACTGACTCTCGGTGTGGGATATCCTTTCTGAGAGATTATTCCCTTCATTCATTTTGCTATTCAGAAAAAATATTTTTAGAATTATATTATTAATTCCTAATAATGTTGCATAATATCAACATAATAATTATATTTGTTGATAATATACAACATTTGTTATGAAAACAAAAAAGCAGATACTTTTTCCTAAACACAGGAAGATTCTGGAAAAAGTAGGTGAGAATATAAAGCTGGCAAGAAAGAGAAGAAGCCTGACAACAATTCAGGTTTCAGAAAGAGCAGGAATTGATCGTACAACTCTGGTCAGAGTTGAAAAAGGTGACCCCAGGGTATCTATGGGTGCGTTTTTTAACGTGTTACGGGTACTGGGACTTCATTATGATTTCCTGAAACTGGCTACCGATGACGAGTTTGGAAGGAAACTTCAGGACCTTAAATTGCTTGGAGGGAAATAACATGGATAAATCAAAAATTGATATCCTGGTATATGCTCACTGGCTGGGTATGAAAAATCCAAAGTGCATAGGGATTCTTTCGGCACATTTTGGCAAAGGAAGAAAATCTTTCAGCTTTGAATATGACAAAGAATGGATCTCATCAGATGAACAAATTCTTCTTGACCCTGATCTGGGTTGGTATTCCGGACCACAGTTTCCAAACGAAAAAGAGAATTTTGGATTGTTCCTCGATTCAATGCCTGATACGTGGGGCAGGACCCTTATGCAACGAAGGGAGCCTCAACTTGCAAAAGAGGAACAAAGGGAACCCAAAAAATTACATGATATTGATTATCTGCTTGGAGTATATGATGAAAGCAGGATGGGAGCGCTAAGGTTTAAACTGGATCCTGATGGACCTTTCCTGGAAACTGCAACTAATAAAACTGTTCCTCCCTGGACTTCGCTGACAGAATTGCAGAAAGCAGTTGAATCAGTTGAGTCAGATGAAGAGGACAAATATACCGGTGACTGGATAATGATGCTGCTGGCGCCTGGCACCTCGCTTGGCGGAGCCCGTCCTAAAGCAAACTTCACTGACCGTTCAGGAAATTTATGGATAGCAAAATTCCCTTCCAAAGGCGATACTGTTGATAAGGCTGCCTGGGAATACCTGGCTTACAGATTAGCTCTGAAAGCGGGAATAAATATGTCAGAATCAAAAATGACCAGATTGACAGGAAGATATAATACATTTCTTACAAAAAGATTCGACAGGATTGGATATGAGAGGGTGCATTTTGCATCGGCTATGACTATGACCTCTAATTTTGAGGAGGGGCTCAGAGACAGAAAAGCCAGCTACCTTGAGATTGCGGAATTTATAAAGTTTTCAGGAGCTGAAAATGAGAACGATCTTCATCAATTATGGAGAAGGATCGTTTTTAATATTTCTATCTCAAATACAGATGACCATTTAAGGAACCATGGATTTCTCCTCTCATCGAAAGGATGGAGATTGTCACCTGCCTTCGATCTAAATCCTTCAATTGACAGAGCTGGTCTTGCATTAAATATTGACATGGATGATAATTCACTGGATTTCGAACTGGCTAAAAGTGTTGGAGAATATTTCATGCTTAATTTAAAAACGATGGAAGAAATTCTGACACAGGTTAGATCTGTTGTTGCCAAATGGCGGAACCATGCGAATACCATTGGAATATCCGGGAAAGAACAGAAGATTATGCAACCTGCTTTTAAATTCTGATTTTCCAGGACATTTGCAGCAATATGTGCATATCAGGATAAAGCTTCAATCCAGTCCTGTTGAGATATTGTCTATACGGAATCTGGCGCTTTGTTATAAATACTGATTCACCATCCAGGAATCAAGGTTTATTGAATCTGAGCATCCCTTTAACTTTCGGTATGCCATCTTTGCATGAATATTCATAAATTTCTGAACTACTGCCGGAAGCAATGATCTCAATTTGGATTGATCCCGATTTCTCACCAATCACACGGTGCAGCAGACTCTTTAGTGCATCAATATGTTGTTTATCGTTAAACTCATTGTTTCCGGACTCATGCCCGCAACTTAAAAGAATTAAATAAACACTCAACAGAATTGAAGCTATTCTCATCCGGATAGATTTTTAGGATAATATACTGCAAATTATAATTATGGTATCTCAATCTCCTCAGGATCACCAGGATCCGGTGAATAATACCATTCATTCTGAACAAACTGATCGTTTGCAATTTTCTCAGTGTTAAGCTTAATATATTTTCCTTCTGCAGAAACAGCTGTTTCACCGTTAGGGAGTATGATTTCCGCAGTGCCTTCAAAAGAACGTGTCCCCTCATTAGTAACACGGCCAACAACTTTCAGTTCTTCCCCGAGAGGTACAGGTTTCCTGAATTTTGTTTTCAGTTCCAGTGTCACTCCCCATAGTTGTTCATCCTTGCCGATGGTGATCGCCCTTGCCATTATTTCATCCAGGATGGTTGCTGCAATTCCGCCATGCATCCTTCCGGGATAACCCTGGTGCTGCTCAGAGGGCGTTATCATGGCAACCAGTTCATTTTTATCTGTTTCGTAAAATTCTGCACGCAGGCCAAAATCGTTATTTTCCCCGCAGACAAAACACATTTTTGATATATGTTGCTTTTTTAAGATTTTATGCTTCACTTATCTAACATTTTGTTTAAATACAGATAATAAGAGATTTTATAATTTCCGGAATGTATCTGAGACCTTATTAATTCAAAATCGAATGAAAGTAGCTGCAAGCAGTTAGTTGGTACTTTTATGCAATTCAGTAAGTATGGCCTTTATTTGGTTTTTGTTTTCAGGTAAATAATTAGTGGCAATGTCCCAGATAATTTCGTAATCAATGCCAAAATACTCATGTGAAACCTTATTTCTCAGCAAGTACATTTCATCCCATGGAACTTCATGATATTTTACTTTAATCTCCCGGGGTATATTCCTTGCAGCTTCTCCGATTATTTCAAAATTTCTTATAACTGCATCAGTCGTTTTATGATCTCTTTTAAAATCCGGGAATGAAAGACCTTCTGTATACTCAGCAATCCTGTCCATTGCCAACAGTAGATCTTCAAAATACATTATATAGTTCCGATCCTCTTTATTCAAGTTACACGTAATTGACCTGATTAAGTATAGAATTTTTAATTGGTTCTTTCAAAGCACTTATAGTGACGAGATCTACCTTACGATTGAAAACCTTTTCAAGGTAAAGTTCCAGGGAAAAGAATTTCCAGCCAATTGGTTTTTCCAGTTCAATAAGCAAATCAATATCACTCTCCTCAGAAAATGTTCCATTGGAAAATGATCCGAACAGCCCGATTTCCCTTACAGCAAATTCTTTTTTTAGAGTTGGTTTTAACTCTTTAAGCTTTAATAATATATAGTTTCCTGTTAACATAATTCAAAGATAGTACATTTTCTTTTGTTCATATTGATTGATTTTAGCGGAATGATATTTTGGTGTTTCCTGATATTTTTACATCCCTGAACATATAGGGATTCTCGCTGATCCTGAGTGTCCTGCCGCTGGCAATGGTAACGTTCCTGAGAATGACTTCCCTGGTTTTTACATAAGGATACTTCTCCACATACTTGTCACTGGTCATATCAGGATTAAAATCTGCAAATATTGAGGGGCCCTTATAGTCCGGTGGATTCTTTGAGTCATCGATCTTCAGGTTTTCGATTAATATCCTTTCCGGCATATAACAGGTATACCCGAAATCATGCTGACCGGAATATGATCCGCCTATGAGGCTGACGCTTGTTGCTTTTCCGTTGTAAGGCACGAAGATACAGTCACGAATGTGGAATTCTCCCTGCCACGTGCTTCCGTAGTCGGAGCGCAGGTTTATCAGACTCCTTCCATAGATGGTGCAATTCTCCACTGTAAAAATTCCGCAGCCAATGGCATTTATTCCCTGGTGTCCGAGTGTGGAGTTACGGATAGTAGCATTGGCAACTCCCATATGGGCATCGAAGCGCGATAAGACACAATTGTCATAAACAAGATTCTTACAGTAATTGGATCCCAATATTCCCCAGTAGAGAGCATCATTGATATCATTGGTCTGGGTGCAATTAATAAATGAAATATTAAGGGCCCTGCCGAGGGAGAGGTCATATGAACCCATTGAAACCGGAAGATCTGCTGCACCAATTGTCTGGTAGGTTTTGTGCCCGGTAAGTACTGTGTTTTTAACAGTGACATAAGCGCAATCACCTATATTGATAAATCCCCCATAGGGTGCTCCATGGTCTCCTTCTCCTTTGATCCTGTGCTCAAGTCCGTTTACTATAACATTGGAGCGCCTGATGGCTATACCACGACTGTAGTAATTATACTTCGATTCTGCACTGTTGGCAATTGTAGTGAATCGTCCACCGCTGATTGTCAGTGTTGTGTCATCAATAGGAAGTGCTGTGATGTCTGTTATCTGATCAAAATCCCAGATAACAGGGGCGTTCATATCAACTTTACCATCTTTGTCAACCATAAAGATATCAGTCTGGGGAGACCCGTTATTCTGATTAAGTCCAAAACGGATATATCTTTTTACATTTGAATCAGTGACAGTAACCAGGCATGTACCCGGAAGTGAGATATCAATTTTCTCCTGGTTTCTCTTAAGTGAAGAGATCCCTTCAGGTTTGAACGGTTTAAGCCCGGAACTGACAAGGAAAATATTTGTGTTCCGGTTCTCCACATTAGTATCATCAATGATAAAGGAAGCCGTCCCGAAATCGGTATTGGTCATTAATACAGCCGTGCGGTTTTTTCCACTGATATAGTAAGTTGCCCCTTCATCAACTTTAACGGTAAGCCCGTGCTGATTGGCGAATTCATGTGTGGCTGCGATGGCTTCCATATCATCTGTTTTGCCATCGCCTTTTGCACCGAAATCACTGTAGCGGACAAAACCGGCGGCTTTGAATTTTGAGAGATCATTATTATCAGACGACTTTTTGGTCTGCCCATTAATCAGACTGAAAAAGCCCGTAAAAATGAGGATAAATAAAAGTTTGTAATTCATGACAGGATTTTTTAATTTCCATTTTATTCAAATGACATATCCGATTATATGTTTAAATATAAGCATACTGTTAAAGATGAGCATAAATTTTCAGCTGAAAAACGAAAATATCTACAAATGCCTGATGCATTAATTCTTGAAAAAGCAACCATATATCCACATTGATGCTGTTGCCAGGTGAGTCATGATTTTTAATGTCTTTTTTCATATATTTAGAATAGATTATTATCCGGGCTTAACACAAATATTTTAATTTTTATATGCAAAACTTTATACTTCTTTTAATTATTGCAGTCTTAAACTCCGGTTTATGTTGCATGGCACAGGGACCTGTTACATTTAAGGATGTTACCTCTGCTGTGGGGCTCGAAGAGGGACTTAAAGGAATGAATGGTCATTCAGTCGCATGGGGGGATGTCAATAACGACGGTTTCCCTGATCTCTTTGTCGGGACCTTTGCAAATCATCAGGAAAAAGATTATGAGTTCAGAGGACACGGAGCCTATCCTGAACCTGATAAATTATTTATAAATAACAAAGGTTTGAGTTTTACTGAGGTAACCAATTCACCCACTGAAATTAAGGGCATGAGCAGTGGAGCTGTTTTTGCCGATTTCGATAATGACGGATATCTGGATCTTATCTCATCCCATATAGCAACACGAAGTAGCCAGAATCCCGTTCTTACCAGGCCTAATTATCTTTTTCGCAATGATGGAAGGGGCAGGATGATCGATGTCTCAGCGAAGAGTAACCTGGTATTTAACAGTGATTCTGTTCCCTGCTCAGTACGAAATACTTTTGTACTTGATTACGACGGTGACGGAATGATCGATTTACTGATGCAGGATGATGATGTCTGGCAATGGTCAGTAGGTAAATCCCACCTTATGAGAAATATGGGGAATATGATATTTAAGGATGTTACAACTGAAGCAGGACTTCCGGAGAATTTTAATGGTCTTGGGGGTTTTGTTGGTGATATAAACGGGGATACCTGGCCTGACATTTTTTTCGCTCAGACTTCAGTAATGTATATTAATAACAGGAATGGCTCATTCCGTAAACTTGAATATGATTTTTTTGATCCCAGATATACCGGGAATGCAAGAAGCGGAAATGAGAACTGGACATGTGGTGCCGAATTGGGTGATCTGAATGGAGATGGTTTGCTGGATATGGTTATGGGCGACCATTTCCAGAATACAAAAACCTTTGAACATAAAATCAGGGTATTTATTAACAAAGGTATTAATTCAGCAGGTGATCCTGAATTTGAGGAGGTGAGTAACAAGGTGGGTATCAAGGCTGTTGATCAGAAAGAACCACATGTTGCAATCGAAGATTTTGATAATGATGGAGATATGGATATTCTTGTTGCCACCAGGGAGCACTTTATCTATACAAACACAGGACCTGGACCTGACGGATTGCCATTCTTTACAGGCCCTTCAGGTTCAAACGCACCTTCAGGAGGCCTCGACTACTGGCCTGCCGGCCCGACTGCAGATTTTGACAGGGATGGCAGACTTGATTTTTTCGGTGCTCAATGGTATGCATATATAACTTCGCCACTGCTTAAGAATGTTACTGAAGGTGCCACTGATTATATAGCCATTGGTATAAACATTCCTTCGGAGAAAAATCGCAATGGTATTGGAGCTACAATCAGAATTTTTAAGCCGGGACAGTCAATGAAAAAAGGAGCACTTCTGGGGATAAAATCTATCAGTATTGCAAACGGCTACAGTTCCGGAACTACAGCTGAAGCCCATTTCGGAACTCCAGGTTACGATAAGGTGGATATAGAGGTGAAAATGCCATGTAACGGTAAAACTTATATTGCAAAAGAAGTGACGACCAGACAGCTTTTTGTTCTGAATGAAACAAACTCTGAGGTCGCCGGAAAACGCAGACGAAAATAGCAGGTATTGTAGATGTATAGTATGATAATATGATATACAATGAGAAACATTCTTAAACAAAAAGAATTTGTTCCGGCAGTGCTCAGCCTGTTAATTTGCAATTACGCGAATGGACAAAAGAATAGTATTAATGATAAGCCCAATATCCTCTTTATTGCAGTTGATGATATGAATGAATGGGTTGGGTTTCTGGGTGGCCATGCCGGGATGAAGATACATACGCCTAATATAGATCGTCTGGCCGCTTCATCGGTAGTATTTACAAATGCTCATACCCCATCACCGGTCAGCGCGCCGGCAAGGGCAGCCATACTCACAGGAGTACACCATGCCCGTTCAGGGACTGCAAATGTTCACTGGGGCGATGGACCGAAGTGGAGGGAGTTTGAAGCATTGAAGAATGTTGAGACTCTGGAACAGTTTTTTAAAAACAGAGGTTATAAAACGCTTGGCGCAGGTAAGATCTACCATAGCCAGGCACCGCCCTGGACCCCAACCAGTCAGGTTGAGCCGGAAAACTGGGACTTCTATTATCCCAGTAAATACATCTCGCACCCTTATCAGATAAGAGCTCCAAAAGAGGTCATTTATCCTTTTGATGTGGATAATGAAGGCCGTCCGGGCGGTGCTGACGGTTGGTGGACCTGGGGGCCGATACCTGAACCTGATGAGAAAATGGCAGACTATCATGTGGTGGACTGGGCCAGATATCAGCTAACCCAAAAGCATGAAAAGCCATTCTTCATGGCTGTTGGAGTCTGGAAGCCACATGATCCGTGGGAGGTACCACAGAAATATTTCGATATGTATCCGCTTGAGGACATTGTACTTCCGGAGTGCAGGAAAAACGATCTTGAAGATGCCTTTGATCATGGACGGCGATGGATCCAAAAGTGGGTGGTTGATAATAATCAATGGGAGAAAGTTATTCAGGCATATGCTGCTTCAATGAGCTTTGCCGATGCAATGGTAGGCCGGCTGCTTGAGGGGATTAAAAATTCTCAGTATGCAGATAACACAATTGTCGTTCTATGGTCCGATCACGGAATGCATATGGGAGAGAAAGAGAATATTGAGAAATTCACCCTCTGGGAAATATCTACCCGCGTACCCCTGATAATTTCAGTTCCCTGGCTGAATCAGACCGGTTCAAAATGCAATCAGCCCGTCAGTCTCATGGATCTTTATCCGACCCTGGTCGACCTGGCCGGATTTGATCAGCCTGCTCACCTCGATGGGCATAGTCTTGTGCCACAAATCAAAAATCCAGCGACTAAAACTTCACCGGTAATTACCAGTTATCAGTTTTCATGGACTAAAAGCCCGGTTACAGGTCATGCAGTAAGAAGTATGCGCTACCGTTATATCTATTACCCGGAGATCAACTTTGAGGAATTATATGATCACGATACCGATCCTTCCGAGTGGCATAATATCGCCTATAAAAAGAAAAATAAAGCTGATATAGATGAACACCGTGAGTATCTTTTAAAAATGCTGCCTCAGCTGACATGGAAGAACAATAGTCCTGATGGATATACGATTGATAAAGAGGGCAATGTTCATAAAACTGATTATATACCGGAAAGTTCAGTTTCGAAATGATTCAATCTCACTCCTTTTCATAAAAGTTTTTTTGTTCAGCATTGATTTTTACTTGCATCATGAACTAAAATTATTACTGACCGAATAAAAAGTAATATTAGAATACATATTTAACAGATCAGGGAAATTGTTCTTGTTATTCAATAAGGATAAAAAGTTGTAAGCATCTTATAAAAACCGAAAAGGAAAAAATTTATGACTATGTTGTACATAAATAGTGGTTGCTTTTGCTAATTTATTAACTTTGGAATTGACATGCATTTATCTGTAATGGCTTAAATATCAGGCTCTACTGTATATATAAAAATCTGAAAAAACTGTGTGAAGATGAATTTTTTCATTTAATCTGACTGAGTAAAAGACAAATATTAAATAGCTTTATGGAAAAGGAACGACTTTTATCGCTTGATGCTTTCAGGGGTTTTACAATTGCCTCCATGATACTTGTAAATTTCCCCGGAAACTGGGATAATGTATTTTTCCCACTGCTTCATTCTGAATGGAATGGACTTACATTCACTGATCTGATCGCTCCCTTCTTTCTTTTTATAGTAGGAGTTTCAATAGCACTTGCATATACAAAGTTGTCCGCTTCAGGACTCAAGTCAAATGACATGCATAAAAAACTGTTTGTCAGGTCATTGAAAATATTCGGAGTCGGAATGTTCCTCAATATCCTGGGAATTATCGGTAATTTCAGCTGGGAGGAGATCCGCTGGACCGGTACATTGCATCGTATAGCAATAGTTTTTCTGGTGTGCGGATTGTTATTTCTCCATACTGGATGGAAAGTCCAGTCCGTTACCGGAGCAGCATTGCTTATACTGTACTGGCTTGCAATGACTCTTATACCCACTCCCGGATATGACAAGGTGATGCTTGAACCGGGGATTAATCTGGCTGCATGGATTGATCAGCAGCTGCTTCCCGGTAAAATGTGGCAGACAACATGGGATCCGGAAGGAATACTTAGCACTTTCCCTTCGATTGTCACTGGGATCACAGGGATGCTTGCAGGAAAACTTCTTCTGAATAAGCAGTCCCGTGAACACAAGGTAATGTCACTGTTTACAATAGGGCTGATAACCACTACTGCCGGGATAATCTGGAGTTGGGTATTCCCCCTGAATGAAAACCTCTGGACAAGTTCTTTCGTCCTTGTTACCTCAGGTCTGGCATCCATGATACTTGCCGGAAGCATATACCTTATTGACATTCTGCAATACAGGAAAGCTGCCGATTTTGGCATTATTTACGGATCAAATGCAATCGCTATCTATGTACTTGCAGATGTTCTGGCAATAATTTTCTATGGATTGCCAATCGGCGGATCGGGATTAAACGATCATTTCTTCCTACTTTTCACCGGTGCTGGTGTCAATCCTAAGATCGTAAGTATGGCTTATGGTCTGATATATGTGGGAATCAATCTTATTCCGGCTTATTTATTATATAAAAGAAAGATTTTCATTAAGCTCTGATATGTTGCTTTGTAAATAAAATTCAGAAGTACATGAAGAAATATCTTAAATTGACAATAGTCATTCTTCTCTTAATCTCAGGGCTGGCAGGGATTTATATAATAATCAAAACAAGGGAAAGGAATAAAGACTATATTCTGAACCTGATTCTTCCCGGGCAGAATGTTGCCAGGGGGAAGATTAAGGCAGGTTTTGCCAGGGAGAATATCACCCCTTTATTGACTGATAATTGGAAAGATGCAGACAATAACTATATGTATGAACCTGATAAAGGTGACACTTTTACAGACGGGAACAATAATGGCAGGTTTGATGCATTCTGGATGGCCGGCTTCAGTAACAGAAGGGCTGCCAATGGTGTTCACGACAGCCTGTGGGCAAGAGCAATAGTGTTAGACGACAGTGCTTCGGTAATAGGGCTGGTAGTAATTGATGCAATAGGTTTTTTTCACGATGATGTAATTGCTGTCAGAAAACTGGTGGCCCGGAGGAATCCGGAGATTGGCCATGTCATACTATCATCTACCCATTCTCACGAAGCTCCTGATTTACAGGGATTATGGGGCGAATCAGAATATAAATCCGGTGTCAGCCAGGATTACCGGATAATGGTGCAGCAAAAGGCTGCTGATGCCGTTTGCAGAGCTTATGAGAACAGAACTAATGCAAAAATTGAATTTACACAAATTGACAGCATTGAAAAAGATCTGATTGATGATTTCAGAATGCCCAGGGTTTTTGATGAAGGTATCAGAATAATCCGTGTCAAATGTGCCGAAGATGAAAAACTTATGGGCATATTGCTGAATATCGGAATTCATCCTGAAACCGCCGGCAGCACAAACCTGCTGATCACTTCAGATATTTTTCATTACCTGCGGGAAGGTATTGAACAAGGAGTATTATATTATGATCAATTAAAGCGTGAAGGTGCCGGAGGAACAGTTGTTGTTTTCAACGGAGCCATTGGAGGACTGATGAGCGGCATGAGCAGCCAGACGCATGACAAATGGCTGGACAGGACATTTTCAGCAGATGATAATAGCTTTGACAAAGTGCGGGCCCAGGGTTACCGGCTTGCCGATCAGGTATTGTCAGGGATGGCATCTGATGGATGGAAAACTGTTGATCATCCGGATATGAACCTGATTGCAAAAACTTTCTATTTCAGGCTTGACAACATTCTGTTTAAACTGGGTGCTATAGCGGGGGTTTTCGACAGGGGATTCAAACGACTGGGATTTGTAAAAAGCGAGGTTAATCTGCTTACAATCGGACCAGTCTGGTTTCTTACAATACCCGGGGAGATCAATCCTGAGATTGTAAATGGAGGAATTGAAACACCTGATGGAAGTGACTTTGCGATTGACCCTGTTGAAGTGCCACCCTTCAGGCAAATGATGAAGGGCGAAATCAATTTTGTTATCGGTCTGGCCAATGATGAGGTGGGCTATATCATGCCTAAAACGCATTGGGATGAAAAACCTCCTTTTACCTATGGCGATAAAGAAGCTCCCTATGGTGAGATTAATTCCTTAGGTCCGGAAACAGGACCGGAAATTCACCGGCAGGTAAAGGATATTATTAACCGGATGCAGCAGCAGCTGTCAGAAAACAAAGGAAAATGATCCTTATCTGTTTATTGCAGCCTATGGAAGAAATGGAATAGTAAAAGCTTCTTAACCTGATATTTATTCCATCTTAAATCATTGCATTACTCAGAATATTTTACCGGAAGGAATCTAAATTTCCATTTCAGCTATCGGAATAAGAAAGTATGTTGCATATTATGAAAGTATCTGGTTTTATGAAACAAGTTTCTCCAGTTCATCCAGATTTATTGAGTTTGGAAAGAATTCACCAAACCAGCGGATACAGCGGTTTGCATTCAAAGGTATTCCGACAACCGGAATTTTATACCTGTTGCATTTCCTGATACCCCAGACAAGTTCAGGAATGCAGGCAATGCCAAGTATCCCCAGGCTCTGGCCCTTGCTATAGGTCGACTTTGCCAGTTCCTTTATGCTTCCTCCCATCCAGATAAATGGTTCTATATTGTTTTTTCCCAGAATTGAGCTTGCATGATTCTGATAACATATTGCAGAACAACCTTTGCACTGATAATCATATCCATTTTTAGCAGCCTTGCAGCTGACAGAAAAATCCTGCAAACAATATGGCATCAGGGCAATTTTCCTGTCTGAATTTTCAGACATCATTTAACCGCTAAAGATGGTCAGTTTTTACAGCTATTGAGTTTCAGAGAATATCCTTGTAATACTGTTCCACTATTTCAAAGTCAACTGTTTCATCAGGTTTCCTTCCTGCCTTTTCATACAGTCTCCTTCTGGCTTTCTTGTCATCAATGGCAATTTTCACAGCAAAATACAGGACATCTTCTGCCACCTCCAGGGGTACAACAATCACCCCGTCCCAGTCACATCCGACTATGTCGCCGGGACGCACCATCACACCCCCGCATGATACAGGTACTTCAACCTCTATCAATTCGACACGGCCTGGTATGATTGGCCTTCCGATGCTTCTGCATGCTACAGGATTCTTCTGCAGAATTATTTCATCAGTATCTCTTGCATTACCGTCAGTAACTATCCCGACAACTCCATTCAGCTGTGCCTCATAGGAATTATTTGATCCCCAGTAACCGCATTCACGGGCTCCTCCTGTTGATGTTACCACCACGCAACCCGGTTTGGTTTTTAGCGATGCATGCATACCTCCTGAATTGCTCCAGATGGCATGTTGCATGAGGGCGTCTTTTTTCTCAATAACCGGCATTCGCCTGTTCGTAGGGATAACACGCATTGTCATTGCAGGACCCCAGAACCTCATACCGAACCACAATGGACGTATTGCGGGATCCAGAAGTGTCAGGTCGGCACGTCCGACTGCATCCAGTCCGTCAGTAACATCAGTTACCCTGAGGTACTTACCGAACCTTGCTGCAATAGCATATGGATCCTTCCCCTGAACCTGTTGTGTGATAATTGGTTCAATTGTATTCGAATCTGATTCATTGGCATTTAACTTTCCAGACAGGCCTAATCCGGCAGCTGTGACAGCTGACATTTTAATGAATTCCCTTCTGGATTTTCCCTGAATTTTTTCATTACTGTCATTATGCTCTGACTGATGACCGATGTTTA
>Ga0209314_10000712_pt1 | contig 15011 bp, 16 predicted proteins | sample I19B2metaG_FD_184146 | JGI IMG/M metagenome (GOLD analysis project Ga0209314, IMG submission 184146) | Lake sediment bacterial and archeal communities from Gulf of Boni, Indonesia to study Microbial Dark Matter (Phase II) - ​I19B2 metaG... | ecosystem: Environmental > Aquatic > Freshwater >...
TAACGCTTCTTCTAATGTATCGCCCTGACTTGCGCAACCGGGAAGAACCGGGCAAACAACATCGTAGCCGTATCGGCTCCGGTGGACAATAACCGGATATTCTGCTACATGAAATTTCTTTTTAGGTATATCTGTTCTATAACTAACTTTTGCTTCACGAACCCGGCTTGGTTGTCTTTGTTTCTTTGTTTTGGTATCCATCGGTCTACCTCCTACATATAAGAAACCATTCCTACAATAGTAATATAACGAAATTTGAAAGAAAAATCAAATCCGGAAAAAAGTTTTAGTGCAGGAAGGAGAGGATAATCGGAGCGAAGAGGATGATGAAGACGGTAGGGAAAATGAAGAAAAGGAGAGGGAAAAGCATTTTTATTGGTGCCAAGTACTATTTACTATGTTGATGGCAACAAAAAACCGCCGACATCTTCCCAGCCTCTTCGGCCATGCCTCGTCGGCAGGTCGCCGAAGAGGAGACGGGTCACCGATGAGGTGACCGACATCAGCGGTTACTTTTCTACTTTTTAACGTATCTCCTTAGGTTCTAATAAGTCAAGAATTCAAGACTGAGAACTCAATACCGGCACGGTTTCCACTAATAGAACTTGTTAGAATTTCATTCAACAAGTTTCTTGAAATCTTTATCGTCCCAAAGATTTTTAAAATCTTCGTCCTTTTTAGCTTTTTCTTTATCTTCGCTGTTTAACTCTATTGCTTTAGATAAATTTTTAAGTGCATTCTCTTTATCGCCTCTCAATGAATACATGCAAGCTTTGTTATACCATGCTTCAGCATAATCAGGTTTTAATTCTATTGCTTTCTCATAGGCTTTGAGTTCTTCTTCACGGCGACCGAGTTTGCCAAGTATAACTCCCTTACTATACCATGCTTTAGCATAATCAGGTTTTAATTCTATTGCTTTCTCAAAGGCTTTCAGGGCTAGTTCGTATTTACCTTTGTAATAAAGGTGAATCCCACGATTAAAGTAATCCTCAGGTTTTGGTTGAACCCCAACTTCTTCAAGAAGTTCTATTCTTCTTGCATATTTGTCCAGTTTTTGTTTGACCTCTTCAGATGGTATTTCTGTGAGGGATGGCACCGAGACTCGGGTTCTCATATTTTCTTTTTCTTCTTCCATCCACCTGACAAAAGCATCGGCTCTTTCTTTTGTTTCCTTGGCACTCTTTTCTATGTCGTCTAATCTTTTTTTTCCTTCTTCTCCAATTTTTTCTAACTTGTCTCGCATCTTTTTCCATTTACGTATTTCAAAAAATCCCAATGCCACTGCTATTACGGCAAGTAGTGTAAGAAATGCAATTAAACACCCTATTATAGTAACAACCAAAGTAAGAAAACTAATATCCCTATCAACGTTTCTCTTAAGATTTTTCTGTGCTTCTTTTATAATATCTTCTTTTGTAAAAATACCTTCTGCGGGTAAACTTGAGTGGGTAACACCTTCGAGTGATTGTTGTTTTACTTTCTTGCTACTTGTTTCTTTTTCCTGAGCCCACACACTATAAGGTAAAGCAAAAATGGAAATTAAAATCAACATAATTAAAAATCTTTTCATTCTGTTCATAGCGTCCGCCTTGATTTAGTCTTGATAATTTTTTAAACTTCTTGCGGTTTCATTCATACTTCCGGTTCGGTAGCCTTCAAGGTCAAGAGCAATATGTCGGTAACCACGAGTTTAAGATTAGGGTCAGGCACTATTTACTTTTTCAACGGTATCATTATACCAAAAAAATTCTTTTTTGCAACAAAAAATTTTAGAGATAAAGTTTAATTATCTGAAAAAGGAAAGAACAATTGAACCAAAGAGGATGATGAAGACGGTAGGGAAAATGAAGAAAAGGAGAGGGAAAAGCATTTTTACCGTGAAATTGGGGTCAGGTGCCATTTGCTTCACTAATTCGCTTCAACCCATCCTTTGGTTCCCATTTTAGGCTATGATTCGTAAGATAGTTATTTATCTTTGATTTCCTTCCCAAACTTATAAGACACAGCAACGTTTCTTTTGGTTTCCTTTTTTTCACCCGAAGATAATAAGTGGCTATCCTCTACTGACAAACTAAAATCAAGAATGCCAAGTTGATATCCTACGCCAATCGTAAGAAATATCTGATCTTCATTGATACTGTTAGGAACATAATCTGGCTTGGTGAATAGTCCGAATCGAAAAGGTATTCTCTTCTTCATAATATTACTAATATATTCACCCCCGATGTGGATTTCCGTGGTGTCTTTAAAACCGGGATTTATCTCCTTATTGTTCTCTACTCTTTTTGCTTCTGACCATTTATTCTGAACCATATCAGCAGATACTAATAAATTATCTAATAACTTCACGGCTAAACCAAAACCGAAAGAAGAGGGCAATATGTCCGTGCCGGATATTGTCGGAACAGGCTCGGGAGTTTTGCTTAATTGTGATATTATAGATGTATATCGTCCATCATGATTTGGTCCGTAACTTTCCCAGTCAATCTTAGTTTTATTCTTATAAAAGAACCCCAAATTTACATCAGAGAATGGTTTATATAAAATGCTTGCGTTTATTCCATAAGGATAAGGTCCTCCCAAATTACTTCCAACCCCCTTTTCTCCAATTTCATCTTCACTGTGATAGTCATTTACTGCAGAGGGGGTAAGACTGTAATTTATCCTTCTCATTTTTAATGAAACACTATAGTCAAACGCACAATAAAAATTGGGGAAAATTGAAATACTATAGGCACCAGCCATATTTGAAATTTGCATCGATTCTTGATACGAGTTATTATATTTATAGTTAACCAATTCTTGAAAACCGACCCCAAACGCAAATGTGGAAACTTGTTTGAAAAGACGAATTTGCCATGGCCAGATGAAAACAACAATAGGAGGACAAAAATAGAGTTCTTTTCTTTTCAGTTGAAACAACCCAGCTGGGTTTAGATAAAGTGTTGAAGGGTCATTAGCAACAGCTATAAAACTTCTACCCATCCCAGATGCTTTCGCTCCTACCGGCTCATCTAATTTTGTAAAATAATTAACAGCGGTGGCAGAAAAGTCAGTGAGGTCTTTAGCGACCACCGGCTCCAAATTTAACGAAAGAATCTCACACGTCATGAATAACCAAAAGACTTTTCTCACTTTTTGCCCCTTTATCCGCAACTTTTTACCAAAAATCTGTCAACATTCTTTAATTTAAATCGGGGTCAGGCACCATTTACTCACGACCCTATCTAATAGTTAGCAGTCAACTACTCAAATTTAAATTCTTTCTTGCATTGGAGAATTTTTTGCTTTATGTTTTTTTTCAATCTTTCATTATGGGGATCCGACAAAACAGCACGGACAGCTTTAAAGAGCTCGGATGTTGTCATTCTGCAAAATTTTTGTCTTTCACAACCTAAAATAGCTTTTTCCGTAAATTGTTCCGGTCTCTTCTCAGGGTCTACCCCAATAAATGCATTACCAATCAATATGCCTTTGACATTCTTACCCTTTTCCATTTCATTATTAACAAAATCGAGAAGTTGTCGGTATTTCCAAACATCAACTTTATTGTTGGACCCTTCTATTTCACCAATAATTTCTAAATCTCTCTCTTTCGCATAAAGGTCGTAATCTTCATTGTATTCTTCGGGGTCTAACACGTTGAAACCCAGGATACGGAAGGTTTCCCTTACCGGGGGTTCTAACCCATACTTTCCTTGTTCATAAAGCATACTTTTTAGCATTTTAAGTTTATTTTCCCGATCTTCGATTTTTTGTTTCTCTTTCTCTAAATTTATTATTTTTGTTTGATGGTTCTCAAGTTCTTTCTTAACTGCAGTTTCATCCGGTAATTCGTAATTATTGACCCACTCGGGACTGGTTAATGGCTGACTCCAATGAAGTGATTTTCGAATGCAATCCATTAGAATATTGCTGATTTTCCTAATAACCACAAGTTCACCTACGCGTGGTAGAAATAGAAATTTACCTTTCTCAAAAGATAATTCCAATGCTACTACTTCACCTACTTTGTTTTTCGCTAATGGTTTTGTAACTTTAAGGATATTGCCATCAATCACTGCCTCAAAACCAATTTCATTTTTTAATTCCATGAAATAATGAGAAAATGGATGGGTCTTGTCAATTTCTCCAATTTCCTTTCCGGTTCGTGGAATAAGTTCAAAATTATAATCGGGGAATGAGAGTGTTCCTTCTACTGTTTCTAATTTGTTAGTATATGGACTCCGTTCTTCATAGGTATAATTAAACTCTCTCGAAGGTAACCAAGAATAACAATGAATATCATTTGAGTATTTATCGTATACATTATCTTTATAATTCAAAATCATCCCTTTTTGTCTCAAAAAACAAATAATCAAACCTCCGGTTTTTTCTAATAGAAGTTCTGATTCTTCCCTCCGCCGTTTCATAAATTCTTCTAATCCTTTGCTAAGCCCACCATCAGTATCGCTATAACACCACAAAGAACCATCACTACGCGGCCTAATATTTCCCCATCTTTTTGAAATATTAATAGGGTCAATAACTAATGCATCGTAATCTGAAAAAGCAGGTGCATTATAAAATGAAGCATTAGTAACGGTTTTCCCAATTAAATTGAAATCTATTGAAAGAATCTTAAACTTCATTTTGCAATTTTCCTCGTGAATATATCGCCTATAAGATTGGAGTCAGGTACCATTTACTTTTTCAACGATATCATTATACCAAAAAAATTCTCATTTTTGCAAACAAAAAACCGCCAATATCTTCCCAGCCTCTTCGGCCATGCCTCGTCGGCAGGTCGCCGAAGAGGAGACGGGTCACCGATGAGGTGACCGACATCAGCAGTTAAGAAAATTCTGTTATTTGGCACAGCAGTTTCAGTTGCAGTAAGTTAAGAATAGGTTTTCACAGAACCTCGGGTTGACAAGTTTTCGGGGAAGGCTGATACCCATACTATAAATTTGTAACTCAAGGAGAAGAAATATCTTAGGATAAAGTTTAGAATTTTGACTTTTTTGTCTTTAAATACTATAATGATAAACTATAATAAATCATTAAGGAGATGAGAAATGACTGATTCAACAGGAGAAAAATTAAAGAGAGACCCTTTATTACAAGAGGTATTAAAAGAAATAGGAAAATCTAAAAGCGAAGCCAGAAATTACGAGGAAGAGCTTATTTTAAATAAACGACAAATTTTTGAAGCGTTAAGCAAAGAAGAACCGGAAAGAAAAGTAATTGCGTATATTTCAAATATTGGCAATCCTAAAAGTGCAATAACACCCGATGATGTTGCACCCTTAGGTAGCATGTTGCAGCATTATGGTACAGTTGATAATTTAGATTTAATTATTCATAGCGCTGGTGGCATAGGGGTAACTGCTGAAAAAATTGTTGACATGTGTAGACAACATTGCAACAAGGAATTTAGAGTAGTTGTACCTAATATGGCTAAAAGCGCAGCAACAATGATAGCATTAGGTGCAGACAAAATCGTTATGGGATATTGTTCAGAGTTAGGGCCTATTGATGCTCAAGTAATTATAATAATTAGCGGTACCCCACATCAGCTGTCAGCGCAGTCGTTTATTGACGCTAGAGACGACCTTTTCAAGAATTTAAAAAAGGCAGATGACAAAGAGAAAATAGGGTATTTGCAACAATTAGCTTCTTCGACAATGGAGCCAGCTTTTATTAACGAATGTCAAAGACAATTGAATTTTGCACAAGATATGGTTAAGAAATATTTACCCGATAAAATGTTACAACAAAAATTTCCTAACAAATCTGATAAATGGAGGAGAACGAAAGCTACATTTATAGCAAAAAATCTTACTTCTGCAAATAAGAGGTTTGAACATGGAAGAATGATAGGTGCTGATGAATGTGAAAGTCTAGGGTTAAACATAGAAAAACTCGGGAAAGATAGCAATTTGTGGAATTTGTATTGGGAGTTATATGTAAGAGCCGAAGTTCTAATGATGGTTAACTCAAAACCAGATAGAGTAGCGGTAAAACTTTTTATAGACGAGACTTCCCAGTTATTAGCCTTTTGATTGGTTAAAATCTGTAGTAGTTATTTTGATCAGGTACAAAAATGGGTTGATAAGAGGGTAAAGTTTTACGAAGGCGAGATAGTTCTTTTATCAGATTCACTTCTTCGTTTTCTTCAATAAGACGCTTGATTTTTTCTTCTATTCTTGTGGTTTTTTTCTTTTTCTTTCCAGCCATTTTTTATCACCAGCAAAATTATAGATTATATGAATATTGGTTGTCAAGTAAAAAAATGAACAAAATTTTTCCTGTCAAGCAACAAAAAAGCCGCCGACATCTTTCCAACATCAGCGGTTAAATGTTCTATTTTCTAACACATCTCCTTAGGTTCTAACAAGTCAAGAATTCAAGACTGGCACACTCTTCCGATTACATCCTTTTCTTTTATACCTTTTTCCCGGGCAAACTCTGTGCCCCACCTGGCTAATTTCTCAAAATCCTCAATTGTAGGTGCTTCTATTTTTTTTAGAATAACACTATCCCCTTTTCTCAAGAGAATAAACTTAGTTCCTTTTTTCATCCCTAAACCCTTCCCTACTTTTCCAGGTAAAACAATCTCTCTTTCTGAGACTGCTTTTGCCATTTCTAAAGTTTTCATTGTTTCATCTCCTCCATTTCACGAATTTTTTTGGTGCCTAAAAAGTATCTATTACTAAATTATACCAAAAAAATTCTTTTTTGCAACAAAAAATTTTAGAGATAAAGTTTAATTATCTGAAAAAGGAGAGAAAAATTGGAGCGAAGAGGATGATAAAGACGGTAGGGAAAATAAAGAAAAGAAGGGGGAAAAGCATTTTTATTGGTGCCTGGGCAGCAAGTTTTTCGGCCATCTGGAAGCGTTGGACTCGCAAACTGCTCGCCTGTGCTCTCAAGAGCGGTCCCAAACTTGAGCCAAGTTGTAGACCCTGGACTATTGAACTTACCACACTATTTAAAGCCGGCAAATTCACTCTTTCGGCTAAAGAATTCAACGCCTCAATCCGGCTTTTACCCATATGGATTTCCTGTTGCACAATAAACAATTCTTGATGAAGCAGATTTTTTTCGCTTTTCTCTAAATATTTATTCAATCCCGCACCAAAATCTAACCCTGCCTCCATAGAAAGAGTTAAAATATCCAGAACATCGGGTAAAGAACGAAAAATATTCCTCTGCCGTGTCTCAACTTTAGATTTAAGCCAGAATATTGGACTAAAAAAACCAAAAAGAAAAGCAATAAAAAGAAGAAAAAAATTGGTTATTTCTAGAATTTCAAGCACAAATAAAATCAGGAATAGTCCAATAATTGTTTGTAAAGCAAGAAAAAGGGGAAAATCTAAATCTTTTGGTTTACCGGCTAATCTTATCTGGGTTTCAATTTTTTCACGGTACCTTTGCAAAAATTTCCAACGGGAACGAGCAAATGGTAAAAATAAATTCCTTAACCCCGCGGTTAAATCTTTTTTCTTTCTTGTCTCTTTCGGGGTAATAACTTTTTGGACTTTATCCAAAAACATTTTTTCCGAAAAATATTGAGTAAAGAAAAAAACAACTGTTGTAACCGCAACAAAAATTAAAAAAACAATTAAAATTATCATGAAAATTGATTACGGAGATTTTTGGAGACAGATTACAGAGATTTAATCTGTGTAATCTGGATTTTTAATCTGTGCAATCTGTGTACTTTTAAATATCTATAGTTACAATTTTTTTAATTAAAAATCCACCTAAAACAACTAAAATTATTACTACTCCTAACATCAAATTGCCTAAAGTAGTATTGAACATCGGTTCAATCATTTCCGGGGCCATAAAGTAGAGGATAAAAAGCAAAAAGAAAGGCATTGCCCCGACAATAAATCCGGACATTTTACCCTGGGCAGTAAGGGCTTCAATTTTACCCTGGATTTTATTTCTTTCCCGCATTGTCTCAGCGATAGTGCAAAGTAACTCAGAAAGATTACCACCGGTTTCTCGAGCAATATTAACTGTGGTGATTGCTACCGCTAAATCTTTACTTTTTACTCTTTCACTTAAATTAAGTAATGCTTGTTGGAGGGGAATACCTAACCTGACTTCTGAAGTGACCTTAGCGAATTCATTGGCTAAAGGTGGTTTTGATTCCTGAACTAATATTTCTAAACCTTGCTGGAAACTCGCCCCGGCACGTAAAGAATTAGCAATTACAGTTAACCCATCAATTAACTGATGATTAAACTTATCAATTTGTTTCTTGGTCAACAGTCCACTTAAGAAACTAGGCAGGAAAAAACCGATTAACCCGAAAGGTAAAGAAAGAAATAACTTCTCAGTGAAAAGAAAAAGAAGGATAAATCCACTCATCCCGGAAAATAGGTTTATTAAGAGAACTTTTTTCTTTGAAGAAGTCTGAAAAATTTCTGGTAAGTGTTTTAAGGTTTCTAAGAGACTTTCTTTACTTAACTCCTTTTGAACCGCTCCCCATTTTGCAAAAAGGAAAAGAATTGACCGGTAGATGCCAAGAGTTGAAATAAAAAAAATCGTGACGCTCAAAAAAATTTTTATCATTTTCTAAAGTTACTCAAGTCAAAATCTATTCCTTTAATTTTAATTTCTTCAATAAATGTTGGCACAATGCCGGTGGGTTCAAACCTGCCGATAACTTTGCCCTTCTCATCAGTCCCGGTTTGCTCAAACCGAAAAAGACACTGGGTAGTGATAATTTCATTTTCCATACCGGTAACTTCAGTAATTGAGGTAATTTTGCGTGTGCCATCTGAGAAACGTGCCTGCTGGACGATAAGGTCAATTGCACCTTTAATTTGTTCACGAATAGCCCGCACCGGTAATTCCATGCCGGACATTAAGACCATTGTTTCTAAACGGGTTAAGGCATCACGGGGCGAGTTTGCATGTACTGTAGTCAAAGAACCGTCATGCCCGGTATTCATTGCCTGAAGCATATCTAATGCCTCACCGCCCCGACATTCACCAACAACAATACGGTCAGGACGCATCCTTAAAGCATTGATTACTAACCGGCGAATCGGTATCTCGCCGCCACCTTCAATATTTGGCGGACGACTTTCTAACCGTCCAATATGTTCCTGTTGCAATTTCAATTCTGCCGAATCTTCAATAGTTACAATCCGTTCATTAGACGGGATAAATGAGGAAAGGATATTGAGTAAAGTTGTTTTCCCTGAGCCAGTTCCCCCGGAAACAATGATATTTTTTCTTAAAAAGACACAAATCTTTAAAAATTCACCCATCTCTGGACTTAGCGCAGCGAATTTAATCAAATCATCTAAAGACAATTTCTTTTCTGCAAATTTGCGGATAGTAATCATTGGTCCATCTAAAGCAAGTGGCGGGATAACAATATTTACCCGGGAACCGTCCTTAAGTCGTGCATCACATAAAGGCATACTCTCGTCAACTCTTCTACCGATCGGTGAAACAATCCGTTCAATAACCGTCATAATCTGTTGTTCGTTATGAAATTTTGCCCCGCTAAGAAAAATTTTTCCACCCCGTTCAATATATATTTTATCTTTACCGATAGTCATAATTTCAGTTATTGAAGGGTCACGCAGGAAAGATTCTAAGGGACCTAAACCCAGGACTTCGTCAAGCATCTGGTTAAGCAACTCTGTCCTCTGGTCACGGGAAGCGGAAAGCATTTCTTCCTTGGCAAGTAACCGTTCTAAAATTTGTTTAGTGCGTTCCCGTGCTTCTGCCTGTTTCTCTACTGTTTTCAGGTTTAACGATTTCAAGTCTAATTCTTCAAGCAATTTTTTATGCAACTTGTTTTTTAAAGCAACTAAATCAACTGAAGATAAAATTTTTTCTTCGGTTATAGTTTCAACTGCATTTGAAACCATTCTCTTTTCCAGGGTTACCTGCCCCCTTTTATCTATATAAAGTTCAGGTTTGGAAATAAGCAAATCAGCAAGTTGAAATATTGCCTTTGAGTAGGGTGAACGCGGACTGTTTAATACTGCCGGATTAGCCTGGTTAATTGATAAAAATGTCGTTTCCGGGTCGTAGGGTATCTGGAAAAAGATATCTTTTCCGAGTAAGGTGACAAGTTTATCTTGAGGTAAAGTATTTTTCAGGTCGCACATATTCACCACAAGTTTAATTAAAGAAAGTGGATAATGAAGTTCGCTCATCTTTTCCAGACAGTATTTCGTTTGATTGAATGTGCTCAGGTCAGGGGTGAAAAGTAAGAACACTAAATTACTTAAGTCAAAAATTTTTAAAAAAAATTCTGAAAATGTCCGTTCGCTGTCAATAACAATGTAAGGATAACTTTGAGTGAGACAGAGAATAATTTTTTCTAAATGTTCGGGTTCCAGTTTTTTGCTTTCTTGGTTATTCTTAACTGCCTGAAGCAAGTTTACACCACTTGAGTGCGCACTGAAATAACCTCTAACTAATTGTGGGTCAAGAAGGTTAATTAAAGGTAAAAGGTCAACTAAACTTTTTGACGAATTTAAATTTAAAAGATTGCCTAACTCGTTTGTCCCACATAGAGAACAGTCCAGGAGTGCTACCGGTTGATTTATTTTTTTACTTAAACTGACAGCAAGATTAACCGCAAAGATAGTTTGTCCGGTCCCACCTTTATTAGTACCAAAAACAGTAATTATGTGACTACGGTTCTCTATCATTGTTCGGTCAACTCACAATGACCCCGAGCAAAGCCGAAGGGTCATTTTGATATTTTTTGCAACTGTTTAAGATAAGCATCAAAGTCAATAAAAAATTCTTTACCCTTTTTCCCAGCTGAAGAAAATATTTTCTCGCTACCGAGTAAAATTGTACTGTAACCCACCGGAATAGTTTCATGTATAGTTTCATCACCTACCGCTCTCAATACTAAACTTAATTTACCTTTCTCCCGGGCGAAAGTTAACATTGTTGCCTCCTGTGGAGTTATAGCGAGAGTTACGACGGATGCAGATTCATTTTCTGTCTCAACGGTTTTCTCTTCCTTCAATTCTTCAGGACTGAGATTACTGATTACCATTGGTGTCCCAACAATTTTTTTCCCTACGGAAAGAACGGGAACATTCTGTAATAACATTACGGTAGCACTACAAGTTTTATCTTTCTCTTCGTAATCAAAAGAACCTAAAATATTTACCTTGTTCCCCGGATGAAGTAGCCCACCTAAATTATTTGCTTCATCAACAATTACCGAAAATGCAATTTTGCCTTCCGGGATAACCGTGGCTAAACCCATTTCTTTACCGAGAGAGACGAGTTTAATTGAGTTGATTTGTTCGTCTTCAAGGACAGGTAAAACAGTTACATAAATACTTTTCCCTTCCTCATTAACTAAGTCACGCACCGAACTTAAAACACTGGGTTGGAGGTACTCCTGTGGAACTTTACTCACTTGCACCATTGCTGGTTTAATCACTGTCCCTTGAGGGATATATCCTTTAGCGGTAAGCACCGGGACAAGTTTTGTTGCTTGACGGTACTTTTCTTCTAAAGAAGTTAAATAAAACCAACTAAGTAAAGCAATAATTGCACCACAAATTAGTCCAATCAATAACGGTTTCTTTGTTTTCATTTTTCTCTCCTTTTTAACTCTGTGACTGATTATCCGGGAAACCAAAATACCAACTGTCGTTATAACATTCACTTCTTGCTGAAAGAGTAAACGGGTTAGGGAAACCCGGTATCCTTCTTAACAATCGTGGAACCTTAAGTTCGTAATCAATTTTTACCCAGGCTGGTCCGTGGAATCTTATACCTAAATCAACAGTGATATTTTCTTTTTTTATCCCCGGTAACATATATTTCTCTTTGCTGAGATAATTGATAATTTCTTCTTTTACTTGGTTTTCGTTGTAATTAGCATAAACGATTAGAAATACACCGTGTCGCGCAGTTTGGGTAAGAATAATCCAGGTAATAAAAATTCGTGCAAAAAAGGGTATTGCAATAAGAAAAAGTGTCAAAAGCGGTAAAACAAATAAAGTCTCAATTAATGCCTGCCCCTTCTCTTTAACCATTTCACTAATCTACTGACCCATTAATTTACCAATTCACCATTCCACCAATTCACTATTTCACTTTCTCTTAATGTTGATATCCTTTCCCTACCGGAACCAACTGCGCATCCCAACCTTCCTGTTTTAGAAAAAAAGGAAGAAATTCTTCCGTCGCCGCTAAACCAAACTTTTGCTCTTTTTTTGGGAACATCGGACCTATAGCATTGTAAGGTCGTGCAGCGGCAATAGCACTTATTCGGGGCATTTTTTTTATCCCAAAAAAACCTTTTCCTAACGGGTACCCACGGTTAGATAACGAATTTGAATCCTTATGAGCGACAATCCGTAATTTTTTCTTATGGAAGTCATTATCCTGTTCATACCAGCGTTTACCATTCCGAACCAATATCCCTTTCATTTGCGGCGGCACCGGTAGAGGTGCGATGCCCTTAGGTGTGAGAACCCAGATTGTTCCCCAGTACCAAATATCTCCTTTGTTCCGATGCAGTTTTAAGGAAAAACTATCCAAAGGAAAGATTCTATCCGCACCGCAAACTTGACCTTTGCGGTTTATTTCCTGCCTCCTTGCTACTGCCATTGCCTGGATGTATGCCCAGCCACCACCATAAGTCTTATTTATCTCTTCCTGTGCTTCAATTATTCCGTCAACAAAGATTTTCGCCATCTTGGCCATACAGTCACAAGGAATCCCAAGAAGTTGCTCAGGACAAATCCACCAGACAAATTCAGGTATTCCTAAGGTTACACCAGGAATTCCTAACCGTGCATTTAATGGTCCGATCATATTTAATGCCCGGGCACGGATACAGGCAGCAGTTTGTGCCGCACAGTCAGCAGCATTCTGGAGCATAATTCTATCCTTAACCATTTTTCCAATGTTAATTAACATCAGCCAGAACATTGCTAAGGATAAAATGCTTAAAGCAACAAAGACAACTATTTGTCCCTTTTCATCTTTTATCTTTTTATTCATCTCTTTTTGCTTTTGGATAGGATTTACTGAGGTATTCAGGTTCCGGTGAATTTGTCATCTTGCATACTGCACTGCCGGGCAACCAGCGAAAACCGAAAAAAGTAAAAAACTCTGGGAACATAACCTTTTGTAAATAATTAACCTGACCAATGGATATGGTTAGATTTTCCCCTTCGGAATTTATTAGGTTAGTTTTTGTATTTTCTGAACCGAGGTAAATTTTTGGAATCACCACTTCGGGCACTTTTTCAGAGAGAAAAACATAATTTCCTGCGTAAAGCGCATTTTTTCTTACAATCGCAGCCCGGGTGGCTGCTCCGGCGGCATCAAAAGCATTTATCCTTAAAGTCGCTAAATGAAATAATTGCATTAAGCCGAAAAATATACCGAAAAGTAGAACAACTGTAATTACCGTCTCAACCAAAGCCTGTCCTTTTTCTTTCCTCTTTTTCACCATTTCACCTATTCACCAATTCACTTTCTCCCTTAGGGTCCTGCTCCCAAAAGAGGAACCGAATAATCAGTGCGAATTTTAGCAATTTTCTTAAAATACCCAGCAAGTGCTCGGGAAGAAAGATTATTCAACCCCAGAGCAATAAAACAAAGAATTGCTACCAGAAGAATATACTCAACAATCGCCTGTCCTCTTTCTTTTTTTCTTTCCTTCCTTTTCATTCTAAAATTGTTGGGGTGACAAAAATTACTATTGAAGTTTTTCGCTCAATTGTCTTGTTATGACTAAAAAACACACCAAGAAGAGGTATTCCAGATAAAATTGGGACACCGGATTTAATTGTTTCTTTGCGGGTCTGGTTTAGCCCGGCAATAGTTATGGTTGTTCCGGATTTGATACTTAACTGCGAATCCAATTTACGGATAACTATACCAGGGACAAAGTTCCCACTTAAACTGACTGCGACAGTATAATCAAGACTGGATACTTCCGCTTTTAGGCTGAGGACGATGTTCCCTCCTGCCTCGCCGTCAGGCGGGTCAGGTTCAATTACCGGTTTAATTTCTAAAACTACCCCGTAGGGTTTAAATTCAACATGCACCTTATCATTACCAGCGGAAACAATATAAGGTATTTCACCACCGGCTCTAAAATTAGCCGTAGTGCCGTTTTTGGTGACCAGTTTAGGATTAGCCAGAACTTCAGCGGCACCCTTCTCCATCAACAATTTCAGGTCAGCAAAAAGTTCATTTAATCTAACAAAATCGCCAATAGTAAAAATTCCCGGAATAGACCTCTCCTCAGCACGAATGAAATCTGTCCATTTGATTCCAAACTGGTAAGACTTATTCAGGTCTAATTCCACTATTTCCACTGCAATTTGCACTAACTGTTCCCGGGCAAGTATAATTCCTTTTGTGTTAAACAAAAGAAAAACACAGAGAAAGTAGAAAATTTTCTTCCGCATATTTTTTTCTCGCCTACCCACCTATCCGCCTATCTACCTATCTACCTATCCACCTTTTTTCCTATCTCGCTCCTTCGGCTATACTTTTGTCAACTTCAGATTCAATTTTTTCTGCCGATTTCTTAAATGCTTCTTTCGTTTTTCTGCCAAGAAGTTTCAGTGCCCCAATCACTAAGAGGGCAACCAGAGCGATAATCAGAATATACTCCACCAACCCTTGTCCTGCCTCTCTTTTTTTAAACATTTTTCTCACCTCCTTCTTACAGTAGAATGATTACGGCGATAACTACACCGATGCCAGCGATTTAGTTATTGGGTCTCCATCGCTGTAATCGTATTTTCTCATCGCTGGTATCATTTTTTATTGTTTTAATTCTTTTTTAATTTTTTCTAATGCCTGTTGCGCTTTTTCGTGTTTCGGGTCAAGTTTTAAAACCGTTTCAAATTCTTTCATTGCTGATTCTAACTGTCCACTGGCATAATAAATTAACCCCTGCTGGTAATGTTTCTCAACCTGCACCGGGTCTGGCGGAGGCGGTGGCGGGGGAACGATTTTTTCTTCTTCTTTGGGTTGAACAATTT
>Ga0209314_10000713_pt1 | contig 15010 bp, 15 predicted proteins | sample I19B2metaG_FD_184146 | JGI IMG/M metagenome (GOLD analysis project Ga0209314, IMG submission 184146) | Lake sediment bacterial and archeal communities from Gulf of Boni, Indonesia to study Microbial Dark Matter (Phase II) - ​I19B2 metaG... | ecosystem: Environmental > Aquatic > Freshwater >...
AAAACCAGCTGGAAAAGTTTATTTCCTAAGACGTTCATGTAACAGGGGATAACGGATATTCGAGGCTTGTTTCCATATAGAGAGGTGAATGCTGGTTATGTTCGCGGCACCAGGTGCATACGATAGGGTTATAACGATCTTTTCACCCGAGGGTAGGCTCTTCCAGGTTGAGTACGCCGTGGAAGCGGTGAAACGCGGGGCCACGGTTCTCGGCGTCGTATCCAAGGAAGGCATCGTCTTAGCGGCTGAGGAGAAGGCGCCTTCCAAGCTTCAAGACCCGAAGTTCACGTGGAAGATCTTCCAGATCGACGACCATCTGGGGGTTGCCATCGTGGGGTTAGGCGCCGACGCCAGGGTCCTCATCGACCAGGCGAGGATCTACGCGCAGAGCAACCGCCTGATGTACGATGAACCCATAGACACGGAGGTTCTGGCGAAGAGAATCGCTGATATCAAGCAGATTTACACGCAGCATTCGGGTGTGAGGCCCTTCGGCGTAGCCATGGTCTTCGCGGGCATCGATAAGAACGGTCCAAGGCTTCTAGTCACGTGGCCGGGCGGCGATTACTGGGGGCATAAAGCCGCGTCCTTGGGGGCTGGAAGCGAGGCTGCCACAGAAGTTCTGGAGAGCGCGTACAGGGACGACCTATCCTTGGACGAGGCGGTTCAGCTCGCGCTTCAATGCCTCGCGAAGACCGTTGAGGGAAAGCTTGAGCCTAAGAAGGTTAGGATGGCGGTTATACCAGCGGTTGACAGGAAGTTTAGGAAGCTAGGCGATGAAGAGGTTGAAGCCTACATAAGCAAGCTTTAGAAGTCGGCTGGTTCGATGAGTGAGAAGCTCATATTAGCCCGCTTATCAGTTGCAGGGGAGCACTTCGAGGTCGCAGTTCACCCAGATAAGGCTTTAACCTATAAGATGGGCGGAGGCGGGGACATAAGAAACATACTCCTCATCGACGAGGTCTACGTGGACGCGAAGAAGGGGATGAAGGCAACGAATGAGAAGGTGATGAAAGCCTTCAACACAGGAGACGTCTACGAAGTCGCGGATATCATACTGAAACGCGGGGAGCTTCAGATAACCACTGAGCAGAGGCGGAGGCTGAGCGAGGAGAAGAGACGCCAGATCATCGCCTTCATCTCACGGAACTGCATCGACCCTAGAACCAACCTCCCCCATCCCCCGTTAAGGGTTGAACAAGCCCTTGAACAGGTCAGGGTCAGCGTAGACCCGTTCAAAGACGCGGAGACCCAGGCTAAACAGGTTATCGAAGCCCTCAGACCCATACTACCCATAAGGATGGAGCAGATGAGGATCGCCGTTAAGATCCCGGCTGAGTACATCGCCAAGGTTTACGGGACGGTGAAGGGCTTCGGCGTGATCAAAAGGGAGGAATGGCAGGCGGACGGTTCATGGGTTGGAGTAGTTGAGATGCCGGCTGGGCTCCACGCCTCCTTCCTGGACAGGCTTGGGAAACAAACCCAGGGAAGCATGCAGACCAAAACATTGAAATGAGGCGCATACATTTTCCATAATTAAAACTAGGAGAGAAAGTATGTCGGTTTTCTTCGAGGAAAGAAAGCTGGTTTACCCAGGGGAGCTCCTCGCTGAAGGAGAGTACACGGCGGGCGGCAACACGTTTAAACACGGGAAAAGGGTTTACGCCAGCCGAATAGGGTTAGCCAGCGTAGAGGCGAGGAAGGTCTCCGTCATAGCACTCCGGGGTGTTTATGACCCCCAGGTAGGAGACGTCGTCGTAGGGGAGGTCGTTGACCTCGGGTCTCTAAACTGGTCCGTGGACATAGGAAGCCCGTACATAGGTACCTTAAACGCCTCAGACGTCTTCGGTAGGCGTTTCGACCCTGAGAGACAGGCGCTTAAAGACGCCTTCAACGTAGGAGACATGGTCGTCGCCGAGGTATTAGCTTTCGACAGGACGAAGAACCCTCTGCTAACCGTGGTTGGACCAGACCTCGGCAAGGTAACGCGTGGCCGGATTGAGAAGATTACCCCCGCTAAGATACCGAGGCTCATAGGTAAAAGGGGCTCCATGATAACCTTATTAAGGAAGGAGACGGGTTGCCAGATCACCATAGGCAAGAACGGCTGGGTCCTCGTAACGGGTAAAACCCCTGGAGACGAGGAGTTAGCCGTCCAAGCCATAAGATTAGTTGAGGCACAGGCACATATACCTGGCCTAACTGATAGGGTAACGGGGTTCCTTAAGAATAAGGGAAGGCAGTGAAGCGGCATGAGTGAGGTCTTTAAGCGACGGGATGGAAGGGCCTTCAACGAGCTTAGGCCTGTGAAGATGAAGGTCGGCGTACTCGATAAAGCCGACGGCTCAGCGTACATCGAGCAGGGGAAGACTAAGGTCTTAGTCGCCGTCTACGGGCCGCGCGACGTTCATCCAAGGCATTTAGCCTCCCCTGAAGGAGCTGTCCTACGATGTAGGTACCATATGGCGCCGTTCTCAACCTCTGAAAGGAAGTCTCCAGCGCCTTCAAGGAGGGAAGTCGAGCTTTCAAAGGTTATGAGGGATGCCTTAGCCCCAGCGACCTTCCTCGAAAGCTACCCGAGAACGGTCATCGACGTCTTCGTCGAAGTGCTTCAATCCGACGCGGGCACGAGATGCGCCAGCATCACCGCGTGTTCCCTAGCCTTAGCCGACGCTGGGATACCCCTCAGGGACATGGTAGCAGCGTGCGCCTCGGGAAAGTACGCGGGAAGGGTGGTATTAGACCTAGACGACGTTGAGGACCAGGAGGGTGAAGCGGACCTACCTGTGGCTTTAATCCCAGCCTTCGACGAGGTTTCACTCCTACAGTTCAACGGTTTACTCACGGAGGAAGAGTTTAAGGAAGCCTTCAACCTCGCCATTGAAGGCTGTAAACAGCTCTACCAGGTTCAGAGGGAAACCCTTAAGGCTCATTACGCGGCGGGTAAAGAGGCTACGGTTGAAGGAACCTAGGAGATGAGGAAGCCATGTCCATGAAGGTTATACCGGAGATCACGAGGAAGAGGATACAGGAACTCGTTGCTAAAGGGAAACGCTTAGACGGCAGAGCTTTCCACGAGTATAGACCGATTAAAATCGAGGCTGGCATCGTTGAGAAGGCCGAGGGCTCAGCTCAGGTATCCATAGGGTTAACCAAGGTCCTGGTAGGCGTAAAGGTCAACACCGGGGAGCCCTTCCCCGATACACCCGATGAAGGCGTGCTCACGGTCAACGCGGAACTGGTTCCCCTCGCTTCACCGACCTTTGAACCCGGGCCTCCAAACGAGGACTCCATCGAACTCGCAAGGGTCGTCGACCGCGGCATCCGTGAAGGTAAAGCCTTAGACCTTGAGAAGCTGTGTATAACCCCTGGTAAACGCGTCTTCATCGTCTTCGCAGACGTCTACGTACTCGACTACGATGGAAACCTCATCGACGCCTCAGCGTTAGCCGCTATGGTCGCCTTAATCCAAGCCAAATTGAGGAACTACAAGGTTGTCGACCACGAGCTTGTCTACGAAGAAGGCTACATCCCGCTTCCAATCCAGCACTACCCGTTAGCCGTAACCATGGTGAAGGTCGACGGGCAGCTCCTCGTGGACCCCTCCCTCGAGGAAGAGCAGGCTATGGAGTCGCGGATAACCGTGAGCGTGGACGAGGAGGGACGGATCTGCTCCATTCAGAAAGGCGCGGGAACTCTATCACCTCAAGACGTCTTCGAAGCCGTTAGGGTCGCTAAGAAGGTTGCTCAGCAACAGCTCAGCTACCTTAAGGGAGGATAGATAAACCATGCCTAAGACGCGGAGGACAAGCGGCGCTTTAAAGACGAAGTACGGCTTAGCCCCGCGGAGGCAGTACATGGAGGTCATGGGCCTCGTAAAAGCCACGTATCCATGTACGAGATGCGGCTTCAAATCGGTTAAACGCTTCAGCGTCGGGGTGTGGAAGTGCCGTAAATGCGGGTACACCTTCACAGGTGGAGCCTACCAACCCTTCACAAAAACAGGTGAAACCGCCGCGCGTGCATCCCGGAGCGTATCCACGGCATCTGCAACAACCCAGGAAAGGTTGAAGACTGAAGCCGCTGAGAAAGCGTAGGGTCAGCTCACGTTCTACGGTGTTCATAACTTTTTCAGCCGTGGCTCTGCGGGGGCAGCTGAACCGATTCTCCCAGTTAATCCATCCTCGTCCCTTTAGCGAAAGCCTCAAACCTATTCATCGCTTGAACCGGTGGCATGGGCTTTACAGGTTTCTTAAAGCCGTAGGCTGAAACCGATACCAGGGGTCCGGCTAAGCCGCGGTCGAGTCCCAGCTTAACGCCTCTGATCACGTCGATGAGCACGTTGCAGCCGTTTGGAGCGTCTACCGTGCTTACTTTAATATCCATCTGTATAGGTGTTCCCGCGAAGTAGCTGCCCTCAACCCAGAGGTAGCTTGTCCGCGTGTTACCCATGAACCCCACGTAATCCGTTGTACCCGTTGCGAGGGAGACCGGGTACGGGACCACGGATTGTATAGAAGACGCTTTAATCCTCCTCTTAAGGATGTTACGCTCCCTCTCCAAAGCGTTGAGGTTCTCAGTTCCACCCCCGATGTCCAAAGCGTAGCTCTTCTCTATCCGCACACCCCTCCGATGCAGTGTTTCAAAGATCGCCTTATGCAGCATGGTGGAGCCGATCTGGTCCATAAGGTCGTCGCCGGCCACCGGCAAACGGGCTTCCCTGAAACGCTTAGCCCAACCCCTTCCACTGGCTACCATGGAAGGCGTAGCGTTTACGAAGCCGCTGCCAGCCTTCAAAGCCGCCTCAGCGTACCATGAAGAGGCCTTTAAAGCGCCGCTTGGGAGGAGGTTGACAACGACCTCCGCCTTGGTTTCCCTTAAAACCTGAGCAACGTCAACAGGGGGCGCGGGGGCTACGGTTACAACATCCTTCACGAATTTTCCAACCCCGTCGAGGGGTTCACCCCGTAAAACCTTAACATCGAGGCTGGGGACTTCGAAGAACTTTAACACGGCGTTAGGCTGGGTAAAAATCGCCTGCGAGAGGTCCTTACCAACCTTCCTCGAATCCACGTCGAAGGCGGCGACAAACCGTATATCAGACGGGGTGTAGCCGCCTACAACAGGGTGTAAAAGCCCTGGAACCGTTTCCTCCATACCCCGCTTGGACTTAAGAAGCTCAACCCCTTGAATGAGCGCCGAGCAGCAGTTCCCAACACCTACGACAGCGGTTTTCACCTCAGCCATTAAAACGCACATCCCAGACCTATGGCTACCCTGATTAAAGATAAAGTTATCCGACTACAACGCCTAGAATCCTAAGCTCTGTAAAAGATTAGAAGAGAATGGGGGAAGCCGTTGTAAAGGCGCTTCACCATAAGCATATAAGGGCTTCTGGTTGACATACACGCGGTGGTCAGGGTGACCGTGATCGTGGAGTTAAGCATTGTACCAATCGGGGAGGGTGTAAGCCTCAGCGGGTTGTTAGCCCACGCGGTTAAGGAGCTTCAGAGACACGGGGTAGGTTACGAGGTTACCCCTATGTGCACGGTCTTCGAGGCTGAAAGCCTTAAGGAAGCGTTTAAGATAGCTGAGGCTGCGCATGAATCCCTCTTCAAGGCCGGGGCTAAGAGGGTTTTGACAACCGTTAAAGTGGATGACAGACGCGACGTTGAGAGACATATGGAGGATAAGGTTAGGTCCCTACGGGAAGCGTTAAAAAAGGTTTAAGGACATAAATCGCTTCAGACCATGGGATTAGAGCGGGTACGAGAAGTCCGTACTCACCACCGGAGAGGCTTAGAACACCTCCTTAAACGCTTAACCACCGTCCTAGCGCCTTTAAGCCTTCAACGTCCTCAAACGTTTCTCCTCGATTCCAAGGGCTTTCTCCACGGCGTAAACAAGCCTTGAAGCCACAACCCATGCCTCCAGAGGTGCTGGGTCTATGCAGTAGGTTTGATGCAGAACCGTCTTCGTCTCATCCGTGAAACGCCCTTTTGGAAAACCCCCTACCACAACCACGGGCTTCCCCGCCTTCACCAACCCCTGCGCCAGCTTCGTTAAAGTCACGGGTTTACCCTCCCTTGTTAAACCGACCGCAAGGTCGGGTTTCAGCTCGTCAAGAAGCGCCTTCAACGTTCGATTCCTTAAAGTGAGTAAGGCTTCCCCCTCGGGTTTCGGGGGGACCCTTCCCTGTTGGAAAAGCTGCTCGATCAATCCCTTAAACCTCAGGTAGTTTCGGGGAAGCCTCACCCTGGGGTTTACCTCCAGGACAAGGTTCTGAGCGGTGTGGACGTAAACCCTCAGCATATCCTCCATGTTGAGGGGGGTTTCGAGAACCCCGAGGAGGGCTAGGTGAACGATGTCAGGTCTACCCCTTTTCTCCGAGGCTTCCAAGCCTTTCATGGCGTGGTGGTGGTAAGACCTGTCGAGGAGCGTGAAACGGGGGTTTAAACCCGTCTGACGCGCCCAGCTTTGAACCTCGGGGTGGCTTAAAACCTGAACTGGGACGGTTTCCAAAGCCGACTCCGCTAGGACGAGGGTCAGCAACAGGAGCACCACGGTAATAGTTAATGCCTGGAAGGTAATAACTTAGCTGGGAATAAGGGGTTACGGGAAGCCTTGGGAAGGGATACGCGGGCGAAGCGGGTAGCGGAGGAGCGGATAGAGATCCTCTTCGAAGAAGCCGTGAAAACGTATCCTCAAAATCCCTCCCAAGCCCAACGCTACGTAGACCTCGCCAGGCGGATAGGGATGCGTTACAGGGTGAGGCTGCCCCGAGGGTTCAGGAGGCTCGTGTGCAGGAGGTGTAAAGGCTTCATGCTCCCGGGTTACAGCTGCCGTGTAAGGGTTAGGTCCAGGGGTCAACCCCACGTAGCCATAACCTGTCTAAGCTGCGGAGCCGTCACGAGGATACCTCTACGGGGTAGGCAGCCTGAGAAACCCAGCGTAGCCTAGCGTAGAATAGAGTATAGTAGGCACTGAACGCTTAATCATTAAAGGAGTAGGTTTAAGGATAAACTTCGGGGTTAGCCGAAGAGCGCGCCTAATCCTTCTAGGGCAGCTTCCTCCTTCTTTCCTTCCTCCTCCTTCTCCTTCTTCTCTTCCTTCTTCTTGGCTTCAGGGGCTTCCGCTGGGGCAGCCGTCGCCGGAACCGCTGCGGCTGGTGCGAAGCCTACGCCCTTCAAGACCTCTTCGACGTTAACCTCCGATAGGGCTGCGACCAGGGATTTAACCCTCGCCGCGTCGGGGTTTACGCTCGCTGCCTGAAGGACCTTCCTAAGGTTCTCCTCAGTAACCTCCTGTTTCGCGTAGTGTAAGAGAAGCGCTGCGTAGACGTACTCCATACCATCGACCTCCTTAACCGAATAGGGCTCCTAACCCAACCTCCTCAACCTTCTTTTCCTCCTCCTCTTTCTTAACCTCCTCCTTTTCAACCTTCCGTTTTTCAGGTTCAGGCTGCGGAGCCTCAGGTTTCCCGTAGAGCCTTGAAGCCAGGTTTACGGCTTGAACCTGGGCTTGGGCGATGACGTAGCCTACAGTCGTGGGTGAGGGGTAAGCGGATTGAACGGCGAGGTTTAGGGCTTCTCCATGGGCTTTCCTCAAGAGGTAGGGAAGCGTCTGCGGCGTGATGTAGAACGTGGATAAGGCGAGGTTTAAGGCATCGCCGTAAGCCTTAGCAAACTGGTCCTTTACGGCTTCAAGGTCCAGCCTCAACTCCTCCCCTTTAAGGAAAAGCCCTTCAACGTAGGCGGCTTTCAGCTCTAAACCCGCTTCAACCGGTTTAATCCCAAGCCTTGACAGAACCCCTGCGACCTTCGGCGATATCGCCGTCCCCTTTTCAGCCACAACCGTGTCGCTGGAGATCCAGACGCTTCCAGCCTCAATCCGCGTGGGTAAACCGATGTCTGTGAACTCGCTGATCACGGGTCCAGGGGGTAAACCCGTGTTCCCAGCGGGTACCACTACGTCGTCTGAGGCGATGTCCCCGCCTTTAGCCAGCGTCTTCACCTTACTCCTCTCGAGGAGAAGGGAGACCTTAAACGGGTTTTCCTTGGTGAAGAGGAAGATGTTCTGCCCCATGAGGTTTTCACTGAGCTTCCCGACGTCGCCTATCCCGGCTTTTACCAAAGCCTTAACCATCAACCTGTTCTTTAGAACCCGTACCGCCATGGTTCCCCTAAACCTCTTCCTCAACTCCTGAAGCTGAGCCGCCCTCACCTTTTCAAGCTTAGCCACGGCCAGCGTCGGGTAGCCGCCTAGGAGTTGAAGAATGGCTTCAACCTTCTCCTCTTTAACCGCTCTCGCAGACATAGAAAACGTCACCGAGTTAGGTTAATCCTTATCGGGGTTGACATCGTGGATTTCAGGGAGAGGCTTTTAACGTTTCTTAAACCCTTCTCCAGCCTCCCCTCAACCCTGTTCATAACCGCCTGCACGTTTTCAGCCAGCATCTTGGTATCCATCTCCACCGTTCCAACACGGCACATGATATTAGGTTGATCCTTCACCCTTACACGGACACTCCTCCGACTCCTCTGAAGGATGGGCTCCACTGGAGCGCTTGGCGGAATCGGAGTGGGCATCTTCCCCCTTGGCCCAAGGTAGGTTCCAAGCGTTCTGCCCACAGAGGGCATGAGCGGCGCCTCGGCGAAGAAGAAATCATAGGACTTCACAAGGTTCTTAGCTTCCTTCTTATCCCCAGCTACCCTCTCCATACCCTCCCTGTCTAGGACACGGTCGGCTCCAGCCCTCTGAGCCCTCAACGCGAGGTCCCCGGAGGCGAAGATACAGACCTTCACGTTCTTAGGGATGGGGTTGGGAAGCTCCACAACCTCGTTTATCCGGTTCTCAGGTTTTTTAAGGTCGAAGTCTACGAGGGTGACCACGAGGTCAACGGATTCCTTAAAGCCACTCCCCTCCGAAGCCTTCTTCACCTTCTCCAAGGCGTCTATAACGCTCTGCAACTCAACGGGCATACCAACCTTCCCCAACTAAACCTGTGTGCACGGAAACCCCGCGTGCCTGTGGGGGATGAAGCATAACCCGTATTAAATACTTTTCTAAGCTTCAGGTAACGCTTACAGGCATCAGAAAGCCGGTTGAGGAAGCCGCTGAAACTTTAGTAAGTCTTAACTACAATAAGGGTGTTAACCTATAACGGGCTTTTAAGCTCAGGTAATAGGTTTTGAGGATCACGAAGGTTGAAACACTTCGGTTGTACTCGAGAACACGGCATTACGTCGTCGCCTACAACGCCTCAACCCATGAGGAGTACGTGAAGACGGGGAAGATCCCGAGGCCTAAGAAGCCCTGGCACGGCTCAGCCTTAGTTGTGAAGGTTTACACCGATGAGGGAGTCGTGGGGCTTGGGGAAGGAGGCTCGGAGGAAGTTATCGGAAACCTTTACACCCCGAAGCTTATCGGAGAAGACCCATTCGACGTTGAGCGGATCCATGAGAAGCTCGGTAAAAACCTGTACGATGAACCTGCAAGCCGCGCCGCCGTAGACGCCGCACTCCTCGACATCATGGGGAAGGCGCTTAAAGTACCCGTGTACCGGCTGCTCGGAGGACGTTACAGGGACCGTATCCCCGTGGCCTGGGTTATCGGCTGGAAGAGCCCTGAGGAAACCGCTGCGGAGGCCTTGAAACACTTTAACCGAGGCTTCAGGACCTTGAAGCTTAAAGTAGGCATCGCCTTAGACGTCGACGTTGCCAGGGTGAAGGCTGTAAGGGAAGCCGTAGGCGAAGAGGCCGCGATTAGGGTTGATTTCAACCAAGCCTACACCCCGCGTACAGCCGTTAAAGCCATAAAGGCTATGGAACCGTTCGGCTTAGAGTTCGCGGAGCAACCTGTTAACCGCATGGACCTGAAGGGTATGGCCGCGGTGGCTAAGGCTGTTGAAACCCCGGTATCAGCCGATGACAGCGCCTACTCACCGGTTGACGCGTACAGGATCGCTGAGATGCACGCCGCGGACGTTATCAACATCTACATCCTGAAAGCGGGAGGGTTGAGTAACGCGAAGAAGATCGCGGCGGTCGGGGAAGCCGCTGGTATCCCATGCTTCCTAGGCGCCGCACCCGCGCTATCCGTGGAGGACATCATGGGCGTCCACGTAGCGGCGTCAACGCGGAACATCGGTTACGCCTGTGAATTCGTTGGAAACGCGTGGTATGAGCTGTCGGAGCTTAAGAACCCGCTTCGAATCGTAGACGGCATGGCTTTAGTCCCGGAGAAACCCGGCTTAGGCGTGGAACTCAACGATGAGAACATCAAGGTTATGGGTAAACCAAGCGGATGATATGCTACATTAAAACCCCCGGCCTAACGCGGGTCTTTAATACTACGCCGTGTACTTCCTCAGTAACCGTATTGTTCTAGGAACCCCTGTCAACGGGTCTTCCTTTCCCTCATACTCGATGGACAGGTATCCCCTGTAACCTACGGATTTTAAGATCTCGATGATTCTCCCATAGTCCAAGTCTAGGCTGTACCATTCACCGCCTCCATAGTAGGTCTTCGCATGTACCAGGACCGTGTACGGGGCAAGCTTCTCCAAGCCCATGTAAGTGTCGGTGATGAAGTTCCCCGTATCCATTAAGGCTTTAAGCCACTCAGAGTCCACAGCCTTCAATATTCTGATGACGCCTTCCGGGGTGCTCGTTAACCCCCAATGGTTCTCCAAAGCCATAACCACCCCGTACTCCTCAGCCGTGGGTAGGCACTGTTCAACCGCGTCGACCACCCACGCGTAGGCGTCGTCCTCAGAGTACCCGGGCAGCGGGGGTTCAACGCCTTTACGCGCCATAAGCTCATCGAAGGATTTAACGGTCGCCCATCTCCCAGAGTTAAGCCTAATCGCGGGGGCGCCTAGCTCGTAGGCAATTCTCAGGCAATTCTTCGTATGCGCGACCTCCTTAACCCTATCCTCAGCTAGGGGCTTGACGAAGTTTTGATGGATGGCTAGGCAGTAGAGGTCTAAGCCGAGGGAGAGAGCGCATCGTTTCAGCCGCCTCAAATAACTGCTTTCCTCCGAACTCATTTGCCTATGAAGGACCTCTACGCCGTCTAAACCCATGTCCCAAGCCTTCTCCATAACGTACTCGATGGTAACCTTCTCCTTAGTGAAGTGCCAGAAGGAGTATGTGGAAGCGCCTATCCTCAAAGGCTTCACCTTTACCCTTACTTAAAAGAAGGTGTCTAATGGTTTAGCTTTAACGCTTTAAAGAACCGTATGCTAGATGTCTTGCTCTCTCAGGGACGCTGCAAAGAAGCACCTCGGCGTTTAAGTGCTTTCCCAGTTCTTAGAAGATTGTTAATAGGGTAGGAACCATATGCCTTTGGAGGCGAGGAGGAGCCCTGCGGAGATGGCGATGATAACCCCTTCTCCAAGCCCGATCCCGCCTATGAGCACCGATTTATAACTGTTCCACCACGTCCTACCCATGATCTTCTCTATGGATTTTCCCGTGATTAAGCCGAGGATGAGGGAGAAGGCTGTAGGTATGGCTGTTCCGAAGCCGGCTACGATGCCTATGAAGGAATGGATGGGCTGCTTAGCGAGGAGGAGTCCTGCGAAGATGCCTAGGGCGGTTACGAAGCCGCCGAGGATGAGGTTTGGGTTGAACTGCCCGGCTATCATCCCCTTGGTGGCGAGGGTTAGGAAGAAGCTGCCCTGGATGGCGGCTACGGGCCACGCGATCTCTGTCTGCGGGTAGGCCGCTGAGGGTATGGGTGCCATGCTCCAGAACATCTGGACGTAGAGGAAGCCGAAGACTGAGCTTAGGATTACGGCTAGGATTAAGCCTTTGAAGTAGCTTGAGGGCTTGCACTTGCAGAGGGCGCCGACTTTGTATACGTTGTTAACCAGAAGCGCGGCTCCTGTTCCAGGCGCTGGGATCCATGGTCCGAACCAGACGTCTAAGCCTTTATAGCCGCTTCTGAATATGGTGGCTTCCCTTAGGTACGGCGGCGCCGCCCCTGATAAACCCGTTGTGCCCACGCCCCAACCGGCTACGAAGGCCCAGATGAGCTCCCAGAAGATGAAGGGGATGAGGACCCAGAAGGGGAAGCCTGGTATGAGGGTGTGGAAGATGACTAAGGCTGCGACCGCGCAGATAAAGTATATGCCCAGCGCAAGCGTTAAAGAGCTGTAACGGGCTTTCCCAAGGGGTTTAAGGAGTCCTTTGAAGGCTTGGGCGTACGCTTTCCTCCGCACGATGATGGGCATAACCCCGGCGACGACGGCGAAGCCTATGTAAACGTTCAACCAGATCTTCAGGTAGGACCTCTGGAAGTTCCAGGCTACACCGGCGCCGGGGTACCAGTCCTCAACCCAGCCCGCGAACATGGGCCCGCCGAGGCTGAGGGCGATGGCGTTGCCGAAGAAGTAGAGGGCGAATGATGTTAAGACCCAGGGTATTACGACGTTTGAGGATATAATCCACGCGGGGGCTATCAACATGGGATCAGGTGCTACGCCGAAGGACGCTCCTGGGAGAACCCTCTCCACGATAGCCGTGTAATCGTTCCAAGGTAGAGTCATTCCCGGAATGCTTGGTTTAACCCCGAAGACGGCTTGTGAAGCGTTGGGGATGCCGTAGAGGAAGAGCCCGTAGATGAAGCCGAAGAGGGAGCCTAACATGAAGACCCTGAAGCGGTCTGGAACCCTCTCCGTGAGGGCGAGTATAGTCTGGGCTTGATACTGCGCCACTGGGAACGGTAGGTTTTCCACGTTGATGTAAAGCTCGGCTAAGACACGGGATAGCGCAACCTCCTGCATCAGCTGCAGGGTTGTACCGACTAGGGCGAGGGTGAGTATAGGGTTGAAATCACTATGCCAAAGCAGCCTCAGCGTTAAAGCAGCTGAAGTCTCAGAGGGAGCCCACCAGCTTGGAATCTGCTGGCTGTAACCCAGTGTTCTGTAGAGGCTGCTGTAAGCGGTATAGGAGTTCTGTACGAAGCCCAGCCATGGAATCCGCGAGGTCATAGCTGTAACTGTGAGGAGGGACATGAGGAAGGCTTCGGAGCTCCTTAAGGGTTTTCCCGAAAGCCTGGCAAGCTCTATGAAAAGTATGAGGACTATGCTTGTGCCAACCTCTATAGGGGCGACGAGGCTTGAGTAAAGCCCGATAGGGAGAAGAACCATGGATGAGTAGACGAGGGCGAGTATGGATCTCCACGTTAACCCCTCCTCTAGAGGCGCTTCAACCGAGGGCTGAGAGCTTTGCGGCGCGTTCACAGGTCTTCACCTCACTGGGACTGACCTTTAAGCTCCCGCGCCTTCTTCACGTATTCCAAGCGCTGGGTTTCCCTCAGCGCCTTCCAAGTCAGAAGCTGTTTCCGCACCTCGTCGACGAAGGGGTAGTTAGACCTGATCCAGAGCTCACGGCTTCCCGCTAAGCTTTTCAGGAAAAGCTGAGCAATGTAGCGGTCTTCACGCCTCCGCCTCCTCAGCTGAACCTCTGTAAGCTGCCTAACCCCAGCTTCCCAGGGGGGCAGAACCACGTTAGACCTTATGGCTAGAACTTGAGTGTCATCCTCCTCCCTCTCCTCGATGCTGGCTAAGCCCTCGGTGTAGAACTTCCCCGTAACGGGCACGTTATTCGCGTCCAAGTACTCTTTCACGTAAAGGGTAACCGATTGGGCTTCCTCAAGTGAAACCGTTACCGGTAGGGCTATGTTCCAAGCGTCGAGGTGGGGCTTCGTCTTGATCTGCCATCTCCGCTCAACGCTGGGTGTGACGAGCCGCGCGGCTTTAAACAGGGGGTATACACTGGCTAGAAGGGCTGAGCCCATGGTAAGTCCCATAGCCATAACCGCGAAGAGAGACGCGAAGTTCAGCTTGAACCCCCACGCTCCGAGTGAGGCTAGAGTGGAGCTTGCACCTAAGCCTCCTACATAGCCGAGCATGGTTCCAACCACGGATAACACGGCGACCTCAGCCGCGAACATGAGCGCCACCGTAAGAGGTGGAAGCCCGAGACTGCTGAGGATGCCGATCTCCCGTGTGCGTTCGTAGATCGCGCCTAGAACCATGTTGAGGATGGCTAGGGAGCCTACGATAAGGGGGGCTAAGAGGAACTGGAGCCCCATAACGGTGAGCAGTGATGTACGGGTGACCATGTAAACCTTCCCGCCGAAGCTTAGGAAAACGCTGAATGTGGGCGCGGATAGGATAAGCCTCTCAGTCATAGCCTTGATCAGCGCCTCATCCTCAACCTTGACAGCTATAGACCTAATGTCAGAACCGTATCCCTGAACGAGTTCATCCGATGCTATGATCAGCCTTGTGGTTAATGGGATGACTTGACCTTGGTACTGTACGTAGGCGGTGGAGTCTAAGGGGGCTACTGGTAAGCCGTCGAAGTCTTTAAGCTTACCCAGCTCCTCGGAGCTGAACACACCTAGTACATGCAGAGTTGTGCCCATCAATGTTAGCTCTGCACCGCGGTAACTCTCCGCGGTTTCCCAGTCACTTCCGAAGAGTTCCTCAGCGAGCTTATCGCTTACCATGACTCCATACTTATCCCCTGGTTCAGGGGGTCTCCCAGCTATGAGGGTCTTGTCGTACAGCTTGGTAACCGCATCCTCTTGAGCGCTTACGCCTAGAAGGGCGGAGACGAGGGCTTGGGTTCTTTCCCCGTAGACCCACATGAACCCCTTTGGAGACAACTCGTAGACCATGGGTAAAGGATAGTACCACCGTCTCCACGTTATGACTCCCCTTCCTCCACTGAGAGCCTGTAACTCATAGAGTACGTTATCCGAGATCGGGAGCAGGTTACCGGCTCTCAGTGCTAAACCTGAGTACTCTCCTCCTTCACCGACTTTAACGTAGTTTATGGCGAAGGGTACCTCCAGGGATGTGAAGGTTGTAAGGGATAGAACGACGAGGATTATAGATGTAAGTGAGAGAACGGTTCTGAACTTACGCTTCCTCATCTGCGACGTTCCCGTGGATAGGGCTGCAACAGCCATGCCGACCCTGTCCACCTCGACG
>Ga0209314_10000717_pt1 | contig 14996 bp, 16 predicted proteins | sample I19B2metaG_FD_184146 | JGI IMG/M metagenome (GOLD analysis project Ga0209314, IMG submission 184146) | Lake sediment bacterial and archeal communities from Gulf of Boni, Indonesia to study Microbial Dark Matter (Phase II) - ​I19B2 metaG... | ecosystem: Environmental > Aquatic > Freshwater >...
GTCGCCGCTGCCGGCGGCGACAAGGAAAGGAACAAGCCGTACCGGGCTCCCGTGGTCGTGGCCGTTGGCTGCGTGCCTCAGCCGGCGGCGGACAGCCCGCTGGAGGAACTCCTGGCGGTGGGGGCCGCCGTGCAAAACCTGCTGCTGGGCGCCCAGGCAAAGGGACTCGCCGCCATTTGGCGGAGCGGGACCATGGTGCACGACCCGGGAGTGCGTGAACTCCTGGGGCTGGCCGAGAAGGACGTGCTTGTGGGCTTCGTCTATCTGGGATTTCCCGACCCCGACGTGACGGTGCTGCCGGGCCGCAGAAGCTCCGTTGAGGAACGAACCGTCTGGTACGAATAGTACCTTCGCCCTCCTGGGGGAAGATACTGTTCAGGAGGGATTGTCATGAAGATGGAAGCGGTAAAAGCCGAGTTGGAGAAGTGGGGCGAACTTCTCATCACCACGGCGGGCGGGCAGGGGTATGAGATTCACCTGGGCGATACGGAGTTCGACCTCTCCGCCCGCGTCATCCGTTTGCATACCCCGACGGCGGAGTTCACCATCGAGGGTGATGCCGTGGAGTCCATTCAGCAGCACTACGGGCATACCAACAAGTGACAGTTGGGCCGGCGAGGCCGGCTTCATCATGGCGGGAAGAAGACGGGGGCTGCCGCATGGGGCAGCCCCTGTTACGTTTGGTCATTTTTCACGTGCGGCACAAATAGTTAAGAGTTCCCCCGGATGGCCCGCCTGGACTAGTCGGCTACCCCGGCGGGTTTGCGCTCCTCGGCAAGATCCAGGATGCGCTCCAGGACTCGCTGGCGCCGCTCCTCCACCTGGTCGAAGTGGATGTTCGGCACGTAGTAGGCCTCCAGCCGGTCGTGGGCGGCCTTGGCCCGTTTCAGAAAGCCGATGCCCCGGTTCAGGGCCGACTTGTAGGAGGCCTCCGCGGCGGCCATGTCGTCCCGGTGCGGCTCCAGCAGGGTCTGATTGGTATAGGCGTCCGTGTCGATGACCACGTCGCCCAGGCGGGTGGCGTAGACGTGCGGTTCGATGGAACTGATCAGGGCCACATTCAGTTCCGGGATGATGGCGTGGTCCACCCGGCTCGGGTTCATCGGGCAGTGGAAGAACTCGACGAAGTAGCCCTTCTGTACCGCTGCCTCAGCCAGCTTGCGGATCATGGGGGTCTTGCCGGTGCCGGGGGCGCCGGTCCATATGTAGCGACGGGCCACGGGGCCGACCAGGGTGTCCAGGTAGTTGACGGGCCCTTCCGGGGTGATGGCGCCGCCGAACAGGTGCCGCTCGCGGCCGGCCTTGTTGAGCCGCTTGGAGCCGAAAATCTCCACCCGCAGGTCCTCGGCCTTGCTGTTCAGCCAGTGCGGGTTGGCCGCCAGGCGCGAGTAGGTCTCCAGTTCGTCGTAGAAGGCTTTGGCCGCCCGCAGGTTGTCATAGGAGCGGGCGAACAGCCGGCTGATTTCCCGGTTCAGCCCGATGACGTGGTCGCGGTTGGCCCGCATCGCCGCCTCGTCCCAGTAGTCGCCCAGGTGGACGATCTCGTCCACGGCCCCCGGGTTCTTGGGGTCGACCAGGTGTGGGCTGGTGCCATCTATCAGCGTGATGTCGACGGTCGGAATCCTGAGGCCGTCCAGCGACCCGGGGTCAGACGAGCAGTGGAGCATCTCCACGTCGTAGCCCCGCTCCACCATTTCCTCGCCGATCTGGCGCATGAACGTGGACTTGCCGACCCCGGGGCCGCCCTTCAGGACAAAGATCTTGTTGCTGTCGGGCGGTGTGATCTGATCATAAAACGAATAGAACCCTTCCGGTGTGTTGCCTCCGGGGAAGAAACGCCGGATAGCGCCCTTCTTGCCCATTCTCTCGACCTCCCCATGCTTGGTTCCTGCCGAAGCCGCCGTTTCGGCGCCGTTCAGCCTATGGGGAGCCCCCGCTCGCGGTGCCAGTCCAAACAGGGTACCCTAGATGCAGGAAGGAGTGAAGCGTCATGAAGGCAATGCTGGTAGGGGAATGAGGACGGTTGGGCCGGGGCGAGGTTAGCAGGAGTGTGGACACCGGGCCGCGAACACAGGGGCAAACCGCCTGAGGGGGACCCATGGACGTCATCGCTCTCGTTGGACCGAGCGGCACGGGCAAGAGTCACCGCGCCTCGCTCATCGCCTACGAATATAACGTAGACCTGATTGTAGACGACGGCCTCCTGATCAAGGAGGCGCGAATCCTTGCCGGGGAGTCGGCCAAGCGCGAGTCCACAATGATGGCCGCCATCCGCCGGGCCTTATTCGAGGACGAGGAGCACGCGGCCGAGGTGCGCCGGGGCCTTCAACGGGAGGACCCGAACCGGGTGCTCATCCTCGGCACCTCCCGCGGCATGGTGGAGCAGATCTGCCTGCGCCTGGCCCTGCCCCTTCCCAGCCGCTGGGTCGGCATCGAAGAGGTCGCCTCTCCTGCCGAGATGCGCAAGGCGCGACGCATTCGCAAGGAGCAGGGCAAGCACGTCATCCCCGTGCCCACGGTGGAGGTTAAGAAGACCTTCTCCGGCTACCTGGTCGACCCGCTGCGCTTCCTGCTCCACCGCGAGACAGACGAGGACCTGTGGATTGAGAAGTCCGTGGTCCGGCCCACCTACAGCTCTCTGGGCCGCTTCTACATCGCCGATACCGTGCTGGCCGCCATAGCTACCCACGCGGCGCACGAGGTGGAAGGGGTCGGCAGGGTGCTGCGGACCATCGTGGAGAACGATTCCCGGGGCCTCACCCTGACCCTGGAGCTGTCGCTCCGGTACGGGTTCCCGCTCATTCCGGTACTGGAGTTGGTGCAGCAGGAGGTGGCCAGGGTAGTCCGTCAGATGACCGCCCTCAACATCCTGGAGGTCAACGTGGATGGCCGCCGCCTGGCGGTGGAGTGACGACGCAGAGGGAGTGGGGCGCCGGCCGGCGCCCTCTCCGTTTCTTAATCAAACCTTAACTGGAGCCTGTCTCCCGACAGGAAAAGAGACGCGTTACAATCAACTTATTGAAAGGCCGTCGGGTTGGCGCCTGAGTTGACCTGACCAGGACGCACCAGAGCCCATGCTATAATTCTCAGTGACTGAGGTGATGTCCTTGGCCGATCGGGTTCTGGTGGTCGACGACGAGCCTGCGCTGGTCGAACTGGTTGCCTTCAACCTGCGGAAGGCCGGTTTTGACGTAAACACGGCCGCCGATGGCGCCGCGGCCCTGGTAGCAGCCCGGTCCTGGAACCCTCAGGTTGTGGTGTTGGACGTGATGCTGCCCGGCCTGGACGGTTTCGAGGTCTGCCGCGAACTGCGCAAGTGGTCGGCGGTGCCTGTGCTGATGCTGACCGCCCGGAAAGAGGAAGTGGACCGGGTGGTGGGTCTGGAGCTCGGCGCGGACGACTACCTGACCAAGCCTTTCAGTCCCCGGGAACTGGTGGCCAGGGTGCGGGCCTTGCTGCGCCGCGTCCGGCTCGACCGGGAGACGGCGGCTGCCGGCCTTGCCGGTGGCGTTCTGGAATCGGGCTCCCTGCGCATCGATCTGGAGCGCCATGACGTGACTGTGGAAGGGCGCAGCGTTGACCTGACGCCCACGGAGTTCCGCCTGCTCTCGCAGTTGGCCCAGCACCCCGGCCGGGTCTACGGCCGCGAGGACCTGCTGCGGGTCATCTGGGGCGACGACTTCTTCGGCGACGAGCGCACCGTGGATGTCCACGTGCGCCACCTGCGGGAGAAGGTGGAACCGGACCCCGCCCATCCGCAGCTCATTCTCACAGTTCGAGGTGTCGGCTACCGCTTCAGCCCTCGGCCCCAGGGGGAGTTGCCATGAACCGCCTTGTTCAGCGTCTCGGCGCGCTGGCCCTGGTCCCAGCGGTACTCACCGGCGTCTTCCTGGTGGCAGGCGCCTATTACCTCATGGCCCCGGGCGTCTTGCTGTACCGCATTCTCGGTCTGGTCCTCCTGACCGTGGCTGCAGTCATCGTCACCAGCGTCGCGGCGGCCTACCGCATCGCCGGTGACCTTCGGGACCGCATCGCCGAGATGCGCCTGGTGGCCCAGCAGGTCGGGAAAGGCACGCTGGGCGAGAAGATCTACGCCGTCCAAACCCTGGACGAGCTGGGTCTGCTGGCCCAGGACCTGAACGACATGCTGTCCCGGATAAGTCAGCGGCTGGGGACCCTGGGCGAGGAGAAGACCCGCGCCGACACCATTCTCAACCACCTGGGCGACGGCGTACTTCTGGTTTCACCCCGCATGCGGGTGGTCTACGCCAACCCGGCCTGCCGTACCGTACTGGACCTGGAGCGTCGGGTGGTGGAAGGCCGTTTTCTGCTGGAGGTCATCTCCAACTCCGATCTGGAGCGCCGCGTGCTGCGAGCCTTGCAGCAGGCGGAGACATCTCGGACGGAGGTCCGCCGGGGGCTGCGGGACGAGACGATACTGGACGTGCAGATCGCCCCGGTTCAGGATGGGCCGCGGACGGTAGGGGCTCTCCTGGTGATTCGCGACGTCTCGCGTGCCAGGAAGCTGGAACGGGCGCGGGCGGAATTCGTGGCCAACGCCTCCCACGAGCTTCAGACCCCACTGACCGCTATCCGGGGTTTCGCTGAGACCCTGCTGGATGGCGCCATGGACGACCCCGAATCCGCCCGTCGCTTTGTAGAGATTATTCAGCGCGAGTCCGTCCGCCTTTCCGAGCTGGTGGACGAGCTTCTGGACCTCTCCAAGATCGAATCGGGCAAACTTCCCGTGAACCGGGCGGCCTTCAGCCTGGCGGAACTGACCAGCGACGTGGTGTCGCGCCTGGAGATGCGCCTGGAGAGCAAGCGCCTTACCCTGACGCGGCAGTTCCCGCCGGACCTGCCCCAGGCCTACGCCGACCGGGCCCAGATCGCCCGCGTGATGCTCAACCTTCTGGACAACGCCGTCAAGTACACGCCGGCGGAGGGGCGCATCACCGTGGGCGCTCAGGACGACGGCACCCACCTGACGGTGTTCGTCTCCGACAGCGGCATCGGCATACCGGAAGGGGACCAGGAGCGCATCTTCGAGCGCTTCTACCGCGTGGACAAGGCGCGCAGCCGCGAGTCCGGAGGCACCGGCCTCGGCCTCTCCATCGTCAAGCACCTGGTGGAGCGGAACGGCGGCTCGGTCAGCGTGGAAAGCCATCCCGGCGCCGGGTCCCACTTCCATTTCACGCTACCCAAGGCGCCCTGACGGCGCCGTTGATGGGTCCCCGAGGGGTGGCTAGCCGTGAAGTTTTACCCGCAAAGGAGCCGTCGCATGTCCGAGGAGCACAGCAAGATCACGGTCCGCAGCCTGAACCTCTTTTACGGCAACTTTCAGGCCTTGAAGAACATCAACATTGACGTCCAGGAGCGGCGGGTGACGGCCTTCATCGGGCCCTCCGGCTGCGGTAAGTCCACCTTCCTGCGTACGCTCAACCGCATGAACGACCTCATCGAGGACGTTCGGATCAAGGGCGACGTGCTGTTGGACGGGCGGAACATCTACCACCGCGACGTGGACGTGGTGGCCCTGCGCAAGCAGGTGGGCATGGTCTTTCAACGCCCCAACCCCTTCCCCATGTCCATTTACGACAACGTGGCCTACGGACCTCGCGTCCACGGCGAGACCAGCCGGCGGGGGCTGAACCGCCTGGTGGAGTCCAGCCTGCGATCCGCGGCCCTCTGGGACGAGGTCAAGGACCGGCTTCACCGGTCGGCCCTGGGGCTCTCCGGCGGCCAGCAGCAGCGCCTCTGCATCGCCCGCCTGCTGGCGGTGGAGCCCGAGGTGGTGCTGATGGATGAACCGGCCTCGGCCCTGGACCCCATCTCCACCGCCAAGATCGAGGACCTGATTCGCGACCTGCGCGAACGCTACACCATCATCATTGTCACCCACAACATGCAGCAGGCGGCCCGCGTCTCAGACTCCACCGCCTTCTTCCTTTCCGGCGAGATGGTGGAGATGGCGCCCACCGAGCAACTGTTCCAGACTCCCCGTGACAAGCGCACGGAGGATTACATTACGGGCCGTTTCGGCTGAGGAGGATGGCGCATGACCCGGGAGACCTTCCACGAACAGTTGGAGGACCTGCAGAAGGAACTGCTCAAGATGGGAACCGTGGTGGAGGAGGCTATCCACCGGGCGGTGCGATCGCTGTCCGAGAAGGACTCCGACCTGGCCCGCCAGGTCATCGACCAGGATGACGTGATTGATAATATGGAACTCGAAATCGAGAAGATGTGCCTGGCTCTGTTCGGCCTGCAGCAGCCCGTGGCGGTGGACCTGCGCCTCATCGGCACGGCCCTGAAATTCGTCACCGACCTGGAGCGCATGGGCGACCACGCCGTGGATATCGCCAAGATCACCCTGCGGCTGGAGGGGCAGCCCCTGATCAAGCCCCTGGTGGACATCCCGCGCATGGCCGAGCTGGCCCAGATCATGATGCGCGAGGCCCTGGCGGCTTACGTCAACCGCGATCCGCAGCAGGCCTACACGATGATCGCCCGGGATGACGAGGTCGACGCCCTGTACGGGCAGATCTTCCGCGAACTCCTGACCTATATGATTGAAGATCCGCGTACCATCCAGCAGGCCACCTACCTGATCTTCGTGGCCATGTACCTGGAGCGCATCGCCGACCACGCCACCAACCTCGGCGAATGGACCATCTACATGGTTACAGGCGAGCGCAAAGAGCTGAACAACTAGCTCTCTTCCTTAACGGATTCTTAACCCGCCGCTAACACATTATTAAGGGCGGCACGCTACCATCGGAGATGGAGAAGGCGACAGCCCACGACAATTCTCGGGAAGAGGGATGAACGGTGAACTCATTGAAGTCTCGCATCATCGCCGGCGCTGCCTTGACGCTCGCTCTGACGGTGGCCCTGACCGGTTGCAGCGGCACGAAGCAGCAGGATCAGCCGAGCCAGCCGAGCCAGCCGGCCCAGAAGGAGACCATTACCGCAGTCGGTTCCACCGCTCTGCTGCCCCTGGTGCAGGCGGCCAAGGAAGAGTTCGAGAAGAACAACGCCAACGTCACCATCAACGTCAGCGGTGGCGGCTCCTTTACCGGCCTGACCCAGGTGGCCAACGGGGCCGCACAGATCGGCAACTCCGACGTGGACGTCACCCCTGAGCTGAAGGACAAGGGCCTGGTGGATCACAAGGTGGCCGTGGCGCCCTTCGTCATCATCGTCAACCCGAGCGTCACTGTTGAATCCCTGACGCAGGACCAGCTCATCGGCATCTTCACAGGTAAGATCAAGGACTGGAAAGAGGTCAGCGGGAAAGCCGAAAAGATCACGATCATTCACCGCCCCGCTTCCTCGGGCTCCCGCGCCACCATCAAGGCGATCGTCCTGAAGGGGCAGGAGTTCGACCCGTCGGCCGTGACCCAGGACTCCACCGGCAAGGTGTTCGACGGCATCAAGAGCACCCCGGGCTCCATCGGCTATATCGATGCCGCGTACCTGAAGGACGGCGTCAAGGCCGTCGCCTACAACGGCGTCAAGTACAGCGCCGAGGCGGTGACTTCCGGCAAGTATCCGGTCTACGCCTACGAGCACATGTTTACCAAGGGTGAGGCGACCGGCGCCACCAAGGCGTTCATCGACTATATCCTGAGCGCCGGATTCCAGAACTCCTATGTGGAGGCGAAGGGCTTCGTTCCGGTAAGCAAGATGAGCAAGTAATCTCTTCAAGTTGTCTCGCTTCATGCAACTCTCCTCCGGGCCGTGGGACGGCGGGCTAGCCTGCCGTCCCCAGCCTGTTCTCGTCGCCCACCCTATCTGGCAGGGGGTGCCCAGGTTGTCCCTGACCCGGATAACGGACCGCCTGATGTTCGTGCTTCTCTGGACCAGCGCCGTACTTGTGGCGGTGGTCATTGCTGCTATTATCCTGTTTGTGGGCAAGGAAGGCGTGACCACTTTCCGCACCGCCTCGCTTGCCTCCGTGCTTCTGTCGCCCCGCTGGGCGCCGCCCCAGTCGTTCGGCATCCTGATCTTCTTCCTGGGGTCTCTGGCCGTTACCGTCCTGGCGATGGTCATCGCCGTGCCGGTGGGACTGGCCGGGTCCATCTTCCTGGCCAAATTGGCTCCGGAGTGGATGCGGGTACTGATGCGTCCGGCCATCAACCTGTTCGTCGGCATCCCCTCGGTGGTCTACGGCTACGTGGGCATGACGGTGCTGGTGCCCCTGGCCCGGCAGGTTTCGGGCAGCGTCGGTTTTGGTCTCGGCGTCGCCGGCATCATCCTGGCCGTCATGGTTCTCCCCACCATCACGACGGTGTCGGAGGACGCCATCCGCTCCGTGCCTACGGCCCTGGTGGAGGGCTCGCTGGCCCTGGGGGCGACGCGCTGGGAGACCATCTCCCGGGTCATCCTTCCGGCGGCCCGTCCAGGCATCCTGGCGTCCATCATCCTGGCCTTCGCCAGGGCCTTCGGCGAGACGACGGCGGTGCAGATGGTGGTGGGCAACGCCCCCATCTTCCCCCGCAACCTGTTTGAGCCCACGAGCACCCTGACCAGCGAGATCATCCAGGAGATGGGCCAGACGGCCCCCGGCACCACCTGGTACTTCAGCCTGTTCCTGATGGCCTTCGGCCTTCTGCTGACGTCGCTGGTTGCCATCCTGGTGGTTCGATACGTGGCCCGGCGGGGGGTGGCGGCATGACGGCGCCGTCGGTACCGGGCATGTCCCGCAACCTGCAGGCACGGCACCGGACAGAGCGCCTAGCCTCTGCCCTGCTTTGGGCCGTGGGTGCCCTGCTGCTGTTGGTTCTGGCCTGGTTCCTCTACTACATCCTGAGCCGCGGGCTTCCCGCGCTCGACTGGTCTTTCATCACCGCCCGGCCGAAGGCCATGGACGCCGGGGGCGGCGTCGGGCCGGAGCTGTTCAACACCTTTTACCTGACCTTCCTCTCTCTGCTCTTCTCGCTGCCCGTAGGTCTGGGCGCCGGCATCTACCTGGCCGAATACGCCAGGCCGGGTCGTCTGACCCACCTGCTGCGTCTCTCCGTCGAGACGCTGGCCAGCGTGCCTTCCATCGTTTTCGGTCTATTCGGCCTGATCGTCTTTGTCAATACCATCGGCGCCAGCTTTAACATCCTGAGTGGCGCCCTGACGCTCTCCCTGCTCAACCTGCCCGTGCTGGTCCGCGTCACGGAAGAGGCCATACGCGCCGTTCCCGCAAGCTACCGTGAAGGCAGCCTGGCCCTGGGGGCCACCCGCTGGCAGACGACCCTGCACGTGGTCCTGCCGGCGGCCATGCAGAGCATCATCACCGGCGTGTCGCTGGTGGCGGGCCGCGCCGTGGGCGAGACGGCCCTGCTTATCTACACGGCCGGCCTGACCGTGTCGCGGTACGCACCCGACTTCAGCCCGTTCGCCGGCGGCGAAACCCTGGCGGTGCGCATCTGGTATGTCAAGAGCGTGGCCCTGCTGCCCGATGCCGATCGCATCGCCTCGGGCGCCTCGGCTCTGCTGCTGATTGTCGTCCTGGTGTTCAACGTGCTGGCGGTGCTGCCACTGGTGCTCCGCCAGTGGCGTGACCGTCGCCTGGCGCGGTAGACTGAAAGAGCGTTCCGTCTGAGAACGGGAAGAAGGTGAGGCCGTGGCACGGGAAGCCTTTCATGACCAACTGGAGGAGCTTCAGAAGGAGCTCCTGCACATGGGCACCGTGGTGGAGGAGGCCATCGAGCGGTCCGTACGCTCCCTGGCCGAGCAGGATACCGCCCTGGCCCAGGCCGTGATTGACGGCGACGACCAGGCCGACGAACTGGAGCTGGACATCGAGCAACGGTGCCTGGCGCTCTTCGCCCTGCAGCAGCCGATGGCCACCGACCTGCGGTCCATCGGCACCGCTCTCAAAATCGTCACCGACCTGGAGCGCATGGCGGACCACGCCACCGATATCGCCAAGGTCACCCTGCGCCTGGCCGGCCAGCCCCTCATCAAGCCCCTGATCGATATCCCGCGCATGGCGGCGATCGCCCAGACCATGGTGCGCGAGGCCCTGTCCGCCTACGTCAACCGCGACGCCGACCTGGCCTACAACATGATCGCCCGGGACGACGAGGTGGACCACCTCTACAGCCAGATCTTCCGGGAGCTGCTGACTTACATGCTGGAGGACCCACGGACGGTGCAGCAGGCCACCTACCTGATCTTTGTCAGCAAGTACTTGGAGCGCATCGCCGACCACGCCACCAACCTGGGCGAGTGGGTCATCTACATGGTGACGGGCGAGAGAAAGGAACTGAACGACTGATGTTAGGCGTGAGACAGACCGGTCCGGGTCGCCCGGGCAGCCCCTGGCGTGTCCTTTTCCTTTGCACCGGCAACTCCTGTCGCAGCCAGATGGCAGAGGGATGGGCCCGGGCCCTGGAGAAGGATCTCTGGCAGGTGGAGAGCGCCGGCCTGGAGCCGGCGGGGGTGAACCCCCGCGCCGTGGCGGCCATGGCGGAAGCCGGGGTGGACATCTCCGGACAGACCTCCAAGATGCTTGACCCTGCCGCCTTTGACCGGCTCGACCTGGTGGTGACCCTGTGCGGCGACGCCGAGGAGCGCTGTCCGCTGACGCCGCCGTCGGTGCAAAGGCTTCACTGGGGGCTTCCCGACCCGGCCCGGGCCACGGGCTCGGAAGAGGAAATACAGCAGGTGTTCCGCCGCGTGCGGGACGAGATACGCTCTCGCCTACAGAGCCTGGCGGCCCAGCTGAGGGCGACGGAGAGGAGCGGGTGATGCCTTGATTCAGGCCGTTCTGTTTGACCTTGGTTACACCCTGGTGGATGGACCGGCGGAGTCCCGCCTGATAGGGGAGGCCATGGCTGCAGCCGGGCTGGCCCCGAGCCCGCAGGCCGGGCGTGAGCGGGTGTGGGAACTGGAGCCCAAGCTGAACGATCGCATTGACCTGATGCCTGGCCGCGACGCCCTGAACGCCTTCCATGCCGACCTGTCGCGCCTTGTAGGCGTTGACGTAAACACGGTGATGGAGGGCTTCGCCGCCAAGTGGGAGCTCTTCCCGGAGGCGAAGCGGGTGCTGGCCGAGGTCAGAGCGCGGGGTTACCGCATCGGCCTGGTCTCCAACTGGGGCCCGACCGGGGACGAGGTTCTGGACCACACGGGCCTGCGCCCCTTCATGGAGACGGTGGTCTTCTCTTACGCCTGCGGCAGGCTGAAGCCGGAGCCGGGCATCTTCCACCTGGCCGCGGAGCGGCTGGGCGTTGCCCCGGAGGGCTGCCTGATGGTGGGCGACAGCCTGGAGGCGGACATCTGGGGTGCCCTGGGCGCCGGCCTGCACGCCTACTGGGTCAACCGCGACGGGCGGCCGGGTCCATCCATGACACGCTCCGGCCGGGACCTGGAGTCCCTGCTGGAGATGCTGCCTCCCCTGCCGCGGCAGCAGGAGCGGGTGGGCTGATGCCCCAGGGGCTCGGCTAACGCTAGACCAGGAATCGAAGGCGCCGGCTCCCGGGTTACCCCCGGTGAGCCGGCGCCTCTGTTTTGCTCACGATCCGGCTGCCATTCCAGCCGGAGCCTGCAGGCGGCTAGAGCCCCGCTGCTGCCTGGCCGCCTTCCTCCAGGTCGCGGATGAGTCCCTTCAGGCCTTCGAAGACGGCCTTCTCCCCGTAGAGGTACCGCAGCATGCTGGGCACCTGTTTCTGGATGTTGGACACCGTAAGCTCCTGGCCTTGGGCCAACAAGGCGCTGGCATGCGCCCGGACGGTCTGGCGAATCTCGTCGGCGCTGGATCCCCACCGGATGCGGGGCTTGCGGGTGCGGGCCGGGGCCGGCTCGACCGGCGCCGCCGCCGCGGCCGCGCGTCCCCGACCCCGGTGGGGCGTTGTGACGGGAGGTGCGGTGGACGCCTGGGAGTCCCGGCGTTCCCCGGTCGTTCCGGCGGCCGGCGAGCCGGTCGTCGAAGCACCGGTGGCCATGGACTCCAGGGCCGCCAGGCGCCCGTCCATCTCCAGCAACGCATCGCGCAGCGGTTCCAGGGCCATAGAGAGCAATTCGGCCACGCCGTCCAGGGTGCGCTCTGTGGCCAGCCTGTAGCTTTTGTACTCCTCGTCCATCTTTTGCAGCAAGACCGACTTGAGGGCAGGCGCCTCCGACAGTCGCTTGAGGAAATCGACCATGTTAAAGGAACCGAGGTCCCGCGCCGCTTTATAACTTCTCGGCGAGACGTCGGCGGGCGTTACCATCTTTCCCACCAGACCCCGCTTCCCCTTCAGCCCGTGCACTCCGGTGGCGGCCGTCCGCTTCTCGCGAACTTCCTCGTAGAAGAGTTTCTCGTAGTTCTCGCTCATGTCTCGTACTCCCTGTATCAACCCTGTCGCTAGTATAAGCCGGGGAAGTCCTGCGTATTCCCCACCCGGCGAGATTCGTACGACGTTTTGCGACAGGCGGGGCTCCTCGCGGCCGCAGCGACAGGCCGGTCGGGTCCGGGGCCGCCCCAATTGTAAACAAACCTGACAAGGCGTTGACACGCCCCTGGTGGGCTGAGTAGAATGAGCCAGACATAAGGTTTTGTCAGGTTTCCTGACAGACCTCGGAGGGGGTGGAACTGTGCAGGGGAAGGACAGCAAGGCCCTTTATCCGATCGGCATCGCTGAACAACTGACAGGCCTGACGGCCCGGCAGATCCGTTACTACGAGACCAACGGCCTGCTCACCCCGCAGCGGACCGCCGGCCGGCAGCGACTATACAGCGCTGCGGACGTGGATCGCCTCAAAGAAGTCAGGGCCCTGATGGGGCGGGGACTGACTCTGGCCCAGGCGCGGGAGCACCTGGAGCGGCGCGCTGCCAGAGACAACGCCAGGGGAGCCGGCGCCCGGGGCGACGACCCGCTCATGGCCGAGGCGCCGCCCACACTCACCCGCGATATGCGGCTGACGTCGCTCTATCCGGTATCCAATCGGGCGGTGCTGATGCGGCTGATTGACGACGAAGGAAGAGGCAAGGGCCACAAGACAGGGCCCAGGGCCTGAACCATAGGGAGGGGTTAATCCGTGGTGGCAGTGAGCCAGAAGGCCCAGGTGGCCCGGGTTCTGGACATGATCCGTGAGCAGGGCATTCAGTTTGTGGACCTGAAACTGGTGGACGTACCGGGGACGTGGCAGCACCTGACGGTGCCCGCCGGCCAGCTTGACGAGCAGACCTTCGTGCGGGGCATCGCCTTTGATGGGTCCAGTCTGCGGGGGTTCCGCGGCATCGAGGAGAGCGACATGGTGATGGTGCCGGACCCGGCGAGCGCCTTTGTCGACCCGTTCCTTCAGGCTCCCACGCTCTCCCTCATCTGCGACGTGTATGACCCGGCGATGAGGCGGTATGACCGGGACCCTCGCTTCATAGCCCAGAAGGCGGAGGAGTACCTGCGCCAGACGGGGATAGCCGATACGGCCCTCTTCGGGCCTGAGCCGGAGTTCTTCGTCTTCGACGAGGTACAGTACGAGAGCCGGGCCAACGCCTCCTTTTACAAGGTGGATTCGGCTGAAGCCCACTGGAACTCCGGCCGCAGCGACGGCCCCAACCTGGGCTACAAGATCCGCAGCAAACAGGGGTATTTCCCCGTCGCGCCCACCGACCAGCAGACGGACCTGCGCTCGGAGATGGTCTCGGTCATGCAGGGCTGCGGGCTGGAGGTGGAACGCCACCACCATGAAGTGGCCACGGCCGGTCAGGCGGAGATCAACTTCCGCGCCCTGACCCTGACGCGCTGCAGCGATGCGGTTCTGGTCTTCAAGTATGTAGTCAAGAACGTGGCGCGCCGCCACGGCAAGACAGCCACCTTTATGCCCAAGCCGCTCTTCGGCGACAACGGCTCCGGCATGCACGTTCACCAGAGCCTGGGCAAGGAAGGCGTCAACCTCTTTTACGACGAGGGCGGGTACGGCGGGCTCTCGGAACTGGGCCTCTACTACGTGGGAGGCATTCTGCGGCATGCGCCCGCCCTGCTGGCCCTGACCAACCCCACCACCAACTCCTACAAGCGCCTGGTGCCGGGCTACGAGGCGCCGGTGAACCTGGCCTTCTCCAAGGGCAACCGCTCGGCCGCCGTGCGGGTTCCCATCTCCGCCATCACGCCCAAGACGGCGCGCATCGAGTTCCGCACCCCGGACGCCACCAGCAACCCCTACCTGGCCTTCGCCGCCATGGTCATGGCCGGCGTGGACGGCGTCCTCCGCCGCATCGACCCGCGGCAGGAAGGCTACGGCCCGCTGGACAAGAACATCTACAAGCTGGCGCCTGAGGAACGCGCCCGGGTGCGCAGCGTGCCCGGCTCGTTGGAGGAGGCCTTCGCCGCACTGGAAGAGGACCATGAGTTCCTGCTCCAGGGCGGGGTCTTTGACCGCGAGTTCCTGGAGAACTGGATGGCCCTGAAGCGGGAGGAGATGGATGCCGTCCGCCTGCGCCCGCACCCCATGGAGTTCGAACTGTTCTTTGACGCCTGAGGAATTCTGGCCGGGAAGGCAAGCCGGGGCAGCCCCGAGAGAAGGGCTGCCCCCTCTTTTTGTCGAATCACCCCCGCCATATGGGAGGCGACCTTGTTGCCGTCAAAGCCTCTGACCGCTACCTACCTCCTGCTCGCTGCCGTGGCCGTCTTCTGGGGCGCTTCCTTTGTGGCTGCCAAGGTGGCCCTGCTGCAACTGACCCCCGTTAACCTGGTCACCCTGCGCTTTCTCCTGGCGGGAGCGATCTTTGCGCCCATCGCCCTCACTTACCGCCGTCGAGGCGTGAGGGTTGCGCCACGCGACTGGGGCATGCTCTGGGTCCTGGCCTGGCTGGGCGTGACCACCTACTTCCCCATGCAATATCAGGCCCTGCGCTGGACCACGGCCACGCGGTCGACCATTATCATCACCAGCAACCCGCTGTTCACCCTGGTCTGGGCCTACCTGCTGTTGGGCGAAAAGCCGGGAGCCTCGCGGCTGCGCTCCATGGGCCTGGCTCTGGCCGGGGTGCTCCTGGTGGTGTGGCCGCGGGG
>Ga0209314_10000719_pt1 | contig 14989 bp, 15 predicted proteins | sample I19B2metaG_FD_184146 | JGI IMG/M metagenome (GOLD analysis project Ga0209314, IMG submission 184146) | Lake sediment bacterial and archeal communities from Gulf of Boni, Indonesia to study Microbial Dark Matter (Phase II) - ​I19B2 metaG... | ecosystem: Environmental > Aquatic > Freshwater >...
GCCTCGAGTTGGGCTTACTCCCGGGATTGGGTGGCATGTACGGGAATGTGTTGAGGATTCAACCTCCTTTAGTCATCTCAAAAGAAGAATTGAAAGAGGTCGTGAGGGTCATTGATTTCGCTTTCCAAAAAATCTGATGAAAGGGGGAGGGTAAATGGTTGCCGTATTAAGTCTGAAAGGTAGGGATTATATCGACCATGCTGAATTTACTCGAGAAGAAATGGATACCTTTTTGAACGTCGCTTTTGACCTCAAGCGCCAATATGCCATTGGAGCGCCTCATCCACTTCTTCAGGGAAAGACCTTATTCATGCTTTTTTATAACAAGTCATTGAGGACGAGAAACAGCTTCGAAGCCGGAATGTTCAACCTTGGGGGCCATGCCCATTATTTAACTCCTGAGGCGGTCTACCGCCCCGCACTGGCAGCGGAAGAAGAGGCCTTTGTTACGGAACGGGTCTCTGATGTTGCGCGAGTTCTATCAGAGATGGGTCATGGAATTTCGATTAGGATCTTTGGGGACCCCGTCAGTTGGGTATATGGTCACGGGAACGAGTATATCCGTGAGTTTGCCCATTGGGCTTCCATTCCGGTGATCAATATGGAAGACGACATGTTCCATCCCTGTCAGGCTGCTGCTGACCTTATGACCATGATGGAGTTTTTAGGTGACTTGAAGGGAAAGAAGTTTGTCATGAGCTGGGCTTATTCCCCCAGCGTGAAGAAGCCTATGGCTGTCCCGCAGAGTCTTGTCACTGCAGGCGCTATGTATGGGATGAATGTCGCCCTTGCTCACCCGAAGGGATTTGAACTCGATCCTAAGGTGATCGCTAAGGCTAAAGAGCTTGCTGGGATCTATGGAGGTTCATTCGAGATTACCCATGATATGAAAGGGGCCTTTGAAAATGCCGATGTCGTATATCCCAAGGCCTGGCCCTCACTGGAGAATTTGCCTCCGATCACCTCGAAGCCCGAGCATGAGAAGACCAAAAAGTTGGCCGATGTGAATAAGCATTGGATATGTGACGCAAGCATGATGAAACTCACAAAAAAGACAGCGATTTACATGCACTGCCTTCCTTGCGATCGGAGATTTGAAGTGACCGATGAGGTGGCCGACGGTCCGCAGTCCGTGATCTTCCAGGAGGCAGGAAATAGACTCCATGCTCAGAAAGGTATCATGGCCTGTATCATGAGGTAGAGGAAAAAATGGCTTTGCTTGAGACCCATAAGCTTACGAAATGCTTCGGTGCCTTGGAGGCAGTGAAAGACGTGGACCTAAGGGTGGAGGAAAAGACGATCCATTCAATTATAGGACCTAACGGAGCAGGGAAGACCACCTTTTTCAACATGGTGGCGGGAGTGTATCTTCCCACTTATGGAGAGGTAATATTTCAAGGGAAAGATATCACGCCTTTGAAGGTCTATGAGCGATCCCATCGAGGGATTGGACGCTCCTATCAGGTAACCAGCATCTTTCCTGAATTAACCGTGAGGGAGAACATTCGGTTGGCTGTTCAATCCAGGGGGAATCATAATTTCAACATGTTCCGTAGTTTTAGCAGCCTAAAAGATGTCGAAGATAAAACGACAAGCATTTTGGAGGAAGTGGGGTTGGGCGAGATCGCCAATTACAAAGCGGGGGCTGTGTCTTATGGATACCAGAGATCCCTCGAAGTAGGAATTGCCCTTGCCACCAATCCCATCCTCCTGCTCTTGGATGAGCCAACATCCGGTATGCCTCCAGATGAGGCTCGGCGGATGATGAATCTCATCAAGAAGATCTCCAAAGGTTTGACCATATTGCTGATCGAACACCACATGGCCGTGGTGATGTCTATTTCAGATAAGATTACAGTCTTACATCAAGGAAGTGTCATTTCAGAAGGAAGACCGGAAGAGATTCAAAAGAATGAGAAAGTGAGGCGCGCTTATTTAGGCGGGTTTTAACATGCTTCAAGTTAAAGATATCCATACATTCTATGGTAAGAGTCATGTCATCCAGGGAATCTCCTTAGAGGTCAATAAAGGGGAACTGGTCTGCCTCTTGGGCCGAAATGGTGCCGGCAAGACGACGAGCCTTCGAAGCATCATGGGTCTAACGGTCCCACGTTTCGGAAATATCTTTTATGAAGGAACTGAGATTACACGAAGGAGTTCTTTTGAGATCTGCCGGACCGGGATTGCCTATGTCCCTGAGGACAAGAGGATTTTCGCCACTCTGACGCTCATGGAAAACCTGAATATCGCCATACAGAAGGATCGGGGGCAGGAATGGAACCATGAAAGGATCTTCAAACTCTTTCCTGCTTTGGCTGAGCGTAAGAGACATCGGGGGTCTGAGTTGAGCGGGGGAGAGCAACAGATGCTCTCCATCGCACGTGCCTTGATGGGAAATCCCTCCCTCATCCTCATGGATGAACCGACCGAAGGGCTCGCCCCTTTAATCGTCGAGAATTTGATCAAAGTAATTGACCAGATTAAGACAGAGGGAGTGACTATCCTTCTGGTGGAACAGAATGTTGAGTCCGCCTTTAAAGTTGCAGACCGGCATTATATCTTGGAGCAGGGGAAGATTGTCTACCACGGCTCCAATGATGAACTCAAAAAGGATAAGGAGGTGATGGAGAGATATTTGAGCGTATGAGGGATGGTCGGAGGCAATGAGTTGGGGTAAAGGAATTTTATCTAACGGGGTAAAGGAATTGTCATTTTAATAAAAGCATGAAAGGAGGGGAAGTTTATGAAAAGGAAAGATTTATCCCGAAGGGATTTTTTGAAAAAGACAGCGATCGGTGGGATTGGGCTGGCAGCAGGCATGGGGTTAAGTCCGAGAATCGTTCGGAGCCAAGAAAAGGGACCCATCACCATTCTCAACCTCCAGCCCTTCAGTGGCGCTTATGCTGATACAGGCCTCGATGTCAGTCGGGGCGTGAGATTTGCCATTGAGGAGTATGGGGGAAAGATCTTGGGAAGGGAGATCAAACTGATCGAAAGGGATGCCACAAGCCCTAGCGATTCTGTCCGAAGGGCCAAAGAGGTGGTGGAGAAAGAGGGATGCCGATTCATCCAAGTGGGGACGAGCAGTTCTGTAGCATTAGCCGTTTCAGAGTATGGTGCCAAGAATGACGTCATCGTGGGCTGCCATGCCGGCGCAGACAAGATTACAGGAGAGGCCTGTAATAAATTCACCTTCCGCTGGGCTGTTCCAACCTATGGGGCCATCAGGGAAGTGATCCCTCGGCTCATCAAGGAACTGAAGGTGAATACCTTCTATACCATCACTCCTGAATATGTGTTCGGAGAAGACCTTCTCCGGAATGCCAAAGATGTCTTCAAAGAACAAGGTAAGGAGCTCATCGGCAATTCCTATCACCCCCTTGGAGAGGCTGAATACAGCGCCATCATCACCAAGGCCATGGCAGCAAAGGCGGATTGTGTCCTCTTCCTCAACTTTGGAGGCGATACGGTCAATGCCATCAAACAAGCGGTCAATTTTGGTCTAAAAAAAGTCTCAAAACTCTGCATCGTCTGGAGCGGAGGTCAGACCGAGTTCATGGCCATGGGGACGAAGATCTTGGAGGAAATCTGGGTGGGCATCCAATACTACCACACCATTGACACTCCGATGAACAAAAGGGTGGTGGAGGCCTATCGGGCAAAGTATGGGGTGTGGATGCCCTATACCGCTGCTTCAGGTTATCAGCAGATGAAGGTGATGCTCGAGGCGATCAAAAGGGCAAAATCGACAGATGTGAAGAAGGTCATCTCAGCTTGGGAAGATTTCGAATACGAAGCCCTGACGGGAAAAGAAATTTATCGAAAGTGTGACCATCAGTGTCTTAAGCCTTACTACACGGTCCGCTGTAAGACCGAAGCGGAAAAGAAGGCCCCGGACGATTTTGCTGAAATTGTAGGATCTTCTAAGAATTTCTTACCCTGTGACAAAACCGGTTGCAAAATGTAATTTTTCACCCCCTTTCTCAGAAAGATTCTGAGGAAGGGGGTGAGAAGAGGCATGATGTTACTGAATCTCGTCATTGTACAGATCTTCAATGGCCTTGTCTTGGGGATGATCTATGTTCTTCTGGCGATGGGCCTTTCCATCGTATGGGGGATGATGAATATCATCAATTTCTCTCATGGCCTCTTTTTCGCCATCGGAGCCTATATGGCCTACACCGTCTTCTCCGTCACGGAAAACTTCTTCATGGGCCTCATCCTCATTCCCATTGGTACGGGATTGATCGGGATCTTTCTCGAGAAGACCTTACTCAGGCGGCTCTATGGACTCAACATCCTTTACCAAATCCTCATGACCTTTGGGATCGCTTTAATGGGAAGGGAACTGATCATCATCCTCTATGGGCCCATTGGAAAGTCCTTTGTCCCTCCAGAGAGTCTTTCAGGAACCATCACTTTGGGATCCCTGTTTTTCCCAAGATATCGGATCTTCCTTCTCTTCGTCTCCATCTTGCTCACCCTTGGGATGTGGCTCTTCATCGAAAAGACGAAATATGGATCGATCATCCGGGCAGGGACAGAGGATTCGGAGATGGTGAGTGCCTTGGGGATCAATATTTCTCGGGTCTTCACACTGATCTTCGGTCTCTCGATGGCCATCGCAGGGTTTAGCGGGATCCTCTCCGCACCCATTCGAGGGGTGGAACCGATGATGGGAGAAGCCATCTTAGGGATCTGTTTTGCCGTCGTTGTCATCGGAGGCATGGGGAGTTTTATCGGCGCCATCATCGGCGGCATCATTGTTGGATTAAGTCAGAGCATGGTGGCCCTCATCATGCCCAGCGCTTCGATCATCGTCATCTTTCTGGTGATGGCTTTAATTCTCCTCATCAGGCCCAGAGGGCTCTTAGGTATCCGGGATTAAAAGAGATGAAATTGGATCAATGGAAGAAAACATTCCAGAAAAATTTGAGCATTCTGATCACCTTCTTCATCTTTCTGATCTTACCTTTTATCCTTCCTTACAAGGCTCTCGCCACAGAGATCCTCATCTTTGCTATGGCCACGATCGCCTTTGACCTCCTCCTTGGCTATACAGGGATTATGATGTTTTGTCAGGCCTCTTTCTTCGGTACGGGGGCTTATATTACAGGCCTTTTAATTCACCATTATCAACCAAATATATTCTTGTGTATGGGGGCAGCCATCTTTGGAGCAGCTATTTTGGCCGTCCTCTTCGGTTACATGAGTACTCAGCGTGCAGGGACCTACAGTGTGCTCCTCACACTCGCCTTCAATGAGTTGATTTTCTTCATTGCCTACCAGTGGAAGACGTTGACTGGAGGCAGTGACGGCCTGAGGGATATTCCCCGTCCCAATTTAGAGATACCGGGTTTGTTGAACATCAATCTTTTCTCAGAGGCCCGGTTCTACTTCTTCTGCCTCTTCTTCTTCATCCTCTCATTCATCCTGATCAAGATGATCACCCAATCCCCCTTTGGGAAGGTTCTCCAAGGAATTCGTGAAAATGAAACGAGAGCGCAAGCCATTGGGTATAATACACGGTTCTTCAAGGTCACCGCCTTTGTGATCGGTGGGATGTTTATGGGATTGGCAGGGAATCTCTATGCCATGTTTATGAATTTTGTCGATATCAATCATGTGGCCTTCGATACTTCGGGAAAGATCGTGATGATGGAACTCATTGGAGGGATGGGAACCCTCTTTGGGCCCGTCTTGGGTGCGGGGATTGTAACATTAGCTTCAGATATCGCTTGCGCTTATTGGGAGCGTTGGCTTCTTATCCTCGGGGCCGTTTTCGTTGCTTTTGTATTATTTGCCCGAGGGGGCGTTTGGGGTCTGATCGAGAATGTGAGAGGCCGGTTGAAGGTCTCATAGCCCAATGAGGGCCCTTTTCCCCCATCCTGATCAACCGAAGTATTTCACTTGTTCAGCCCTCTTGTCTTGCAAAAGGGTGACGCTTGAAATAATCTTTCAGGAAAGAGAAGATGAACGAAAAAGTACTTGATAATGTGAATGTCGACTTATTAATAAAGCTGACGCAAGAAATGATTCGAATCCCCACTCAGAATCCTCCTGGAAATGAGAAAGGTTGTGCAGAGTATATTTTTAATCACCTCAAGGAATGGGGAGCGGAAAGCGAGATGGTATTCGAACCTTTTTCTCATCGGCCTCAGGTATTGGCCGTGATCAAAGGGAGAGAGTCCGCACGCACCCTCATCGTCAATGGGCACATGGATGTCGTTCCCGAGGGCTCAAGAAGTCAATGGAAGTACGATCCCTATGAGGGGGTGGTAGAGGGAGGGAGGATTTATGGTCGGGGATCGTGTGATATGAAGGGTGGCCTGGCGGTCATGATGATATTGGCTAAGATCCTTAATGAAACAGGATTCCATCGGGGGGAGGTTATCTTTCAATTCGTCATCGGGGAAGAGACTGGCGAGCCAGGGACAAAGCACCTCCTACTCAGAAAAGGAGTTAAAGGGGACTATGGGATCGTTCTCGAACCCACTGCTCTGAGGGTGGCGACAGCAGAGAAGGGATTAGCCTGGTTTCGGATTACCTTAGCAGGAAAACCAGCCCATGCGAGCGTTGCAGAACAGGGAATCAACGCCATCGAGAAAGCAGTAAAGCTTGCAGAAAGGCTGATAGAACATAACAAGAGATTGCGCGCCTATGGGCATCCCCTTCTTGGAAAACGTCAATGCACGATGACGATGATCAATGGAGGGACGAAAGAGAATACGGTTCCAGAATCCTGCTCACTTATTCTTGATAGGAGATTCAATCCCGAGGAGACTCCGGAGAGTGTAGAAGGGGAGCTTAGGGAGATCCTTGAAAAACTCGCTTTCGAGGATCGAGATTTCCAATATCAAATCGAGCGGACGATGGTCTATGAGTCTGCAGAGGTTCCAGTCGATTCTCTGCTCGCCAATGTTTTGCGAAAATACGCTGCCCAAGTTTCAGGAATTTCTCAAGAGCCTTTTGGCACGGTCTACTCTACGGATGTCAGGAATCTTATCAATGATGCCAAGATCCAGGCTGTGACTTTCGGACCTGGCGACGTCCGAAACGCTCATACCTTTGATGAGAACATTGAAATTAAACAGATGGTAGACTGTGTAAAGATAATGCTCCTGACGATCAATGAGTTGTGTGGATGAAAAATGAAAACTTGATAAAGGAGGAGGCATTCGATGGCAATCTTAGAAGAACCGATAAAAGAGGTATTGGAGCTCAAGAATTATATCAATGGAGAATGGGTTAAGTCCAAATCAGACCAGATTTGGGATGTGTTTAATCCTGCCACTCGGAAGCTATTGGCAAGAGTCCCGATGTCAACCAAGGATGAGGTATTGGCAGCAATCCGATCGGCCAAAGAGGCTTTTCCTGAATGGAGGCGAACAACCCCACTTGCCAGGGCAAGATGCCTTTTTAGATTGAAGGAACTGATGGAAAAAAATTTTGAACAACTCAGCAGAGTCCAGACTATGGAACATGGCAAGACCATTGACGAATCAAGAGGAGAAACAAGACGTGGAATTGAAATGGTGGAGGTAGGTACGGGGATTCCTTCTTTGATGATGGGATATAATTTAGAAGATATTGCAACAGGTATAGATGAATATGTCATTTACCAACCTTTGGGGGTCTTCGCCAATATTGCTCCTTTTAACTTCCCATTTATGGTTCCCCTTTGGTACTCCCCATTTGCTTTAGCCACAGGAAATACCTTTATCGTGAAACCTTCTCCGAGAGATCCAATCAGTCAAGTAAAACTCGCTGAACTGGTTGATGAGGCTGGTTTTCCACCAGGGGTCTATAACGTCATTCATGGGGGAGCAGAGGCTGCACAGATTTTGATGGAGCATCCGGATATTAAAGGAATCACTTTCGTTGGTACGACCTCCATAGGAAGAGAAGTTTACAAGAAATGTGGCGAGGCCTGTAAGAGAGCCATTGTCCAAGTGAGCGCGAAGAACTTCCTGTTGGTGATGCCGGATGCTGACATCAATGCAACGATAGCAGCCTTGCTCACATCTTTCTTCGGCAACTCGGGTCAGCGATGCCTCTCGGGAGCCAATCTTGTGATTGTGGGTAAAGACGATGGATTCTATCGAAAGTTTTTAAATACCTTTGTTGAAGCCACCTCTAAAATAAGGGTCGGTTATGGACTTGATGATACGATTCAAATGGGACCGATGCAATCCATAGATGGAAAACAGAGGGTCCTTAAGTATATCGAGATAGGGATTAGAGAGAAGGGAAAACTTCTACTTGATGGCAGAAAACCAACCATTATTGGGGGTTACCCTGATACATGCTTTGTCAACCCAACTATTTTTGAAGATGTGACACCGGACATGACCATTGCCAAGGAGGAGATCTTTGGCCCTGTGGCGAGTGTGATGAGGGTGAAAGATCTTGATGAAGCGATTGAGATGGCAAATAGCAGTAACTTTGGTAATGCCGCTTCGATCTTCACTTCAAACGGCAAAGCTGCCAGAGAATTCCAATACAGGGTTGAATGTGGTAACATCGGAATAAATATCGGGATTGTGGCTCCCATGGCTTTCTTCCCGTTTAGTGGAATGAAAGACTCTTTCTACGGTGTCTTGCACGGACAGGGAAGGGATGCGATCCGTTTCTTCACCGAAAGTAAAGTGGTCATCCAGAGGTGGTTTTAGAGGGAGGAGGTCAAATATCGATGATCGTCAATACATGTTCTGGAGCGATGAGCTTTGCAAAAGAGCTGGAAAATGAATCGGCCAAATTCTATCAAAATTTATCCCAGAAATTCGTCAAGGACAGAGACCTTTTCCTCTCTTTTGCCGAAGAGAATGAGGGCTATGTCACTCAGATTGAGAGAGCCTATTATGGTGTGATTACAGATGCCATCGAAGGATGTTTTGCTTTCAATATCAATACGGAGGATTACGTCTTTAGAACTGAATTGGCAGAGAAGGCAGCCTCCTCAGAAGCCTTGGCCAGAGCAATGGAGATAGAGGAAAAAATCATCAAGTTTTACACCGATGCGGCAGAACAATCAAAATCATTAATGGCCGATGTCCCAAGGGCCTTCAGGTTGGTAGCGAAGAAAAGAACCAACCGTCTGACCATACTCAAGGCGCTTCCTGACAGGAAAGAGGATTAGGCCGATCCCTCTTGAGATCACCCTTTCTTAGATCCTCCTTCTTAAACAGTGAAAGGAGGGGAACGAAATGATCATAGATTTTAAAGGTAGGTATCCCAAGGTGGATCCCACAGCCTTTATCGCTGAGAATGCGATGGTCATCGGAGACGTCGAAATAGGGCCGGGGAGCAATATCTGGTTTAACAGCATCGTCCGGGGCGATCTGAACTATATTCGGATCGGCTCCAACTGCAACATTCAGGACGCCTGTGTCCTTCATGTCGAAAAAGATCTCTATCCACTCTTCCTTGAGGATGAGGTGGTCTTAGGCCACCGAGTGGTGGTTCATGGGTGTAGAATTAGCAAAGGCTCACTGATCGGAATTGGTGCGATCGTATTAAATAATGCGGAGGTCGGCGAGCAATCCATTGTTGGTGCAGGGTCCTTAGTCACACCCAATACGGTGATCCCTCCGAGAACCCTTGCCATGGGAACACCGGCCAAACCCGTTCGTTCCCTTAATGAAAACGATCTTGAAATGATCCGAAATACCCTCCAGGATTATCAAGAATTGAAAAAAATTTATAGCTCTTCCCCCTCACTCCGTCCCTCTCCCCGATGGGGAGAGGGGAAGGGTGAGGGGTCGCTTTAAACTTCTTCAAACATATCTTTAGGCGCGCCGCACGCTGGACAGACCCAACTGTCCGGTAATTTTTCAAAAGGAGTCTTTGGAGGAATATCACCATCAGGATCGCCCTTCTCCGGATCATAGATGTAGCCACATACCTTACATTGCCATTTTCCCATCTCAACCTCCCGTCAGAAAATTCTAAATCCTAATATCGAAATCCGAAACAAATTCAAAATGCCAAAATCCAAATGTCAAATCAATGACAAATGATCAAATGCAAAATTCTTCCTTTTACTATCATTTGGTTTTCATTTGAAATTTGATCTTTGACATTTGACATTGGGTTTTTCTATTTCAGAATTTCGTCGTCGTAGATCTTTTCCAATCTGAACTTATGTCTCGCCTCCTCATTGGCGAGGAAAGTAAACAGTTTTCTTAAATTCTCATCCTTGGCGGATGCCTTCATATCGGTATAAAGTTTAAGAGAATGCTCCTCCATCTTCATTGCCATTCGGAGGACGTCCGCATAAGGCATGTCAGGCCTAAATTCTACTTCTGCCATATAGTCACTGATCTTCAGATTTGGGATCGTCTCAATTCGCGCCTTGGCCACTTTCTCCATGTCGAGTTTTTCTAACAGTTTCCGATGGCCCTCCTCTTCCTTGGCCAGTTCCAAAAACAGATCCTTCGCACCGGAGTATTTGGTCACCCGACTTGCGCTGGTATAAACATTGTAAGCTTTGATCTCTTTATCGATCGCAAACTGAATGACCTCCTTAAATCTCTTCTCGTCCATAGACGCTCCCTTCCGATCCTAAAATTGGTTTCATTTTAAGAGATGAACTTCATCGGGTCAAGATCAAATTGCCGTTTCTCAATCACCCTATCGCCCGATCGCCCTATCACCCAAGTCATCATCGAATTGAGGGGATGGGGAGATCAGGAGACAGGGAGATGTAAAAGATCAATCAGATGTTCCTTCGCAGCAGGCGCATGGAGTTGAGGATAACCAACAGGGAACTCGCTTGATGCATGATCGCTCCCAGGATCATCGTCACCCATCCCTGGGCTGAAAGAAGAACCAATACCGTATTGAAAACGAGGGCAAAAAATAGATTCTCTTTGATCACCCGAAGGGCCTTGCGGGAGAGTCGAATGACGATGGGGATCTTCTCCAATTCGTCTGTCATCAAGGCGATGTCTGCTGTTTCGATGGCGACATCCGTTCCCACTGCTCCCATAGCAATACCGATGTCCGCAGCCGCAAGAGCTGGAGCATCATTCACACCGTCTCCCACCATGGCCACGGTCTGGCCTTTTCTCTTCCACTCCTTCACCCTCACCACCTTCTCTTCAGGAAGAAGTTCTGCTTCGTACCTAACATCCAATTCGTTCCCAATCCGTTGGGCCACATGACGGCTATCGCCGGTGAGCATCCAGATTTCAGTGACCCCTTCCCTCCTGATCTTTTCGATGGTGGTTCTTGCCTTCTCCCTCAATGTATCGGCAATAGAGATGAGGCCCGTGAGGCGATGATCCAAGGAGATGAGAAGTGACGTTATGCCCTCCGATGCTTTTGACCTTAAGAGCCCATCGACCGATTCTGGAATTTCAATCCCTTCGCTTTTCAGCATTTCAGAACGGCCCACAACAATCCTCTTCGCATTCCACTGAGCCCTTACACCTTTCCCTCTGACATCCTCAAAGAATTCGGGGTGAGGAATGCTGAGTCCTAATTCCTCCGCCTTCTCCATGATGGCTCTGCCTAAGGGGTGCTCAGAGCGTTTCTCAGCAATGGCTGCCCAATAAAGCACTTCTTTTTCATTTAATCCATTGAAGGCTCTTAGCTCGACGACTTTAGGTCTCCCTTGGGTAAGGGTTCCCGTCTTATCCAAAAGAAGGGTCTTCAACCTGCCCATCTGCTCGAGAAAGGCTCCTCCCTTGATCAGGATTCCTTGCCGGGCCGCATTTCCAATGGCAGCCACCACCGCCGTGGGCGTGCCAAGGATCAATGCGCACGGGCAGGCCACGATGAGGATGGTGATCGCCCGTATGGCTTCCCCTGTGATGAGAAAGGTGAAGAAGGCAATGACGAAAATGGCAGGGATGAAATATCGTGAGAAACGATCCATCACCCTCTGGATGGGTGATTTCTCTGCCTGAGCTTCTATGATCAATCGTTTGATATGGGCTAACTTTGTATCTTCGGCCACCTGGGTGGCTTCCATCTCAAAGGAGCCCGACTCGTTGAACGTTCCACAGTAGACCTTCTCTCCAACGCCTTTCTCGACCGGAATCGACTCTCCGGTTAAGGTGGATTGATTGATGGACCCACGACCGGCAAGGATGATCCCATCGACAGGGATTCGCTCCCCGGGCTTGACAACGACAATATCCTTCACCTTCACCTTTTCAATAGGAACTTGGACTTCGCTACCCTCCCTCCTCACCCAGGCCATCTTTGGAATGAGATGGATCAGAGAAGCGATTGCGCTCCGAGCCTTTCCAACCGTGTGCCGCTCCAAGAATTCACCTAAGAGCATGATGAAGAGAACCGTTGCAGCCTCACGATAAGCGCCGACCACAGTAGCCGAGATAGCTGCGACGGAGACGAGGGTATCCACGTTCAGATCAGGGATGAGGAGTGTTTTAATCGCACTCTTCAGAATGGGATATCCCCCGACGATCAAGGAGATGATCGAAAAGATCGTTGGGAGTTTAGTAGGACCCAAACCCATCCATTCCAAAATCCAAGAGAAGCCAAGAGTAACCCCAGAGAGAGCCATGAAGACAAAAGGCCTCCGTTCCCTCCAAAAGGCCCGGGTTCTTGCGGCGAAGGTCTCCCTGACAATATAGCCTGGTTTGGTGATGGCCCTTTTAATCCGGTCGGCCTCGACTCGATGGGGGTCATAGTAAACCGTGGCCGAGGAAAGGACATAGCTCACCTCTGCGGAGAGAATGCCCGGAAGGTGCTCCACCGAACGCTCAATATTAAGGGCACAGTCCGCACAGTGAATGTTATCAATGTCGACGATGATCTTCGACTTGCCTTTTAACTTTTCTTCTTCCATCTTTTACTTTGTTTGTCATTCCGAGCTTGACCCGGAATCCAGTGTCTCTGAACTGGATTCCCGCTTTCGCGGGAATGACGGCTTCGGAAATAATGTAAAGAAGTGTTGGACGCACTACGATAGCGCATAGAATTAAAGAATTATTTCTTTCTTTCTATCTGCTATCCGCTATCTGCCTTCTGCATTCTGATTGTCAGTCTCCCCAGCTCCAGATGCCGGTATTGTGGAGACTGTAATATTGATCATTCAATATCTTCTCGTGGAGGGCTTCCTCATTGGCCAAGCGTTTATACATATCCTTTCCACGGGGGTCCCTGGTCAATTCCGCCATTGAGCGATAGTAGGCTTGCGCTTTCTTCTCTTCCCTAATCGCGATCTTCAGGGCGTCCATATCTGTCAGCTGATCTTGACCTTTCGTCGGCTTCTCCACCTTAATGGGAGCTCGTTTCTTAAAGGAGGTTCCCGAATAGATGATCCACTCGCCTTTCTCCTGCAGTGATTCGGAAAGGTCCTTCAATTTCTGGTAGTGGTTCATCTCAAATTCAGAGAGCTGTTGAAACATATCCCTCCCTTTTGAGTTCTTCGTCATCTTTGCAGCCTTTGAGTAGGTTTGATAGGCATTCTTCTCAGCCTCCATCGCCACCTTGATCGCCTTGATATCCTCCCTTGCCGTCCACGGAACCTCTTGCCCGCAGCTCTTGCAAGTGAGTTTCTTCTCCCTTTTGATCACATCCTCCACTCCCTCAAACCCTTCAAGGGTCATATCCGCCTCAGCGCCACAGTGCTGACAGACGTAGGTCTCTTTCACAATCTTTGCCATAATCTCACCTCCTCTCCTCTTCATCTGGCTAAAGCCTCGACCATTTCCCTGCAGAACGCAGGTAAATCATCCGGTTTTCTCGAAGTGATCAAATTTCCATCTCGGACGACTTCCTCATCCACGTAGTTTGCACCCGCATTGACCAAGTCATCCTTGATCGCAAAAAAACCGGTCACCTTCTTCCCCTTCAAAATTCCAGCAGAGACGAGCATCCAGCCTGCATGGCAGATGGCTGCAATCATTTTCCTTTTCTGATGGGCCTCGCGCACAATCCTCACCATCTCCGGATAACGCCTCATCAGATCCGGCGCATACCCTCCAGGGATGACAACCCCATCGTACTTCGACATATCGATCTCTTTTGCCTCTTTATCCGCTTCAATGGGACATCCATACTTCCCAGTGAAGCTCCGGCTACTTCCAGATCCAACCACTGTGACCTCTGCTCCTTCCTCCTTTAATCGATAGTAAGGAACCCAGAGTTCCAGATCCTGATAGAGATTCTCCGCAAGGAGAACCACCTTCTTCCCTTTGAGTCGCATACTTTCTCTCCTTTCAATATTATTCTTAAATTCGAAATTCGAATATCGAAATACGAAACAAATCCTAAATCCAAATGACCAAATTTCCCAAACGATAAGGTTTCGAATTTCGGATTTCGTGCTTAGGATTTATTATTCATTGATAGGCTTATCTCTTTTACTCACCAATCTCGGATCGATATTGCCTGGGCCTCCACAATCTGGAATGTAACAAGTCACATCGCTGAAGGTACAGGTCTGTTTGCAAGAAGGACATCGATCAGGGACTGTATTCGCTCCAAAGGTATAACCGCAATTCGAACACTTCCATTGTGTCATCCGTCTCACCTCCCCTTCCTCCCCTCACCCTTCCCCTCTCACCTCAGGGGGAGAGGGTGGGGGTGAGGGGTTAGTCTTCATACAGATTCAAATCATAACCCAGTTGAATCGCCTTTAAGTTCTCCTTCAGATACGACTTAGCTAAGAACTTTTCTAATTCCATATGAGAGATATCGAGGCCGATCAGACGAAGGAGTCGGCCCAGGGCAATCATATTGCCAAAAATAGCTTGCCCGAACTTCTCAAACCCAATCATTCCAAAAGGAACCTCCTCGTCCGTGCACAGCCCGGTATCGCAAATCGTCTTCCGAGCAATGAGCTGATCTCCCTTTTCATGAAGCCGAACCAGAATATCTGCCTCATCGATCATTGGATTTTGAATGGGACGCCTATCATAAGTGAGGTAAGCACTAATCCGCGTATTCCGAATAGAAGAGTCATAGTCAAAAAGAAGGGCCACCTCATAGCCCAACTCCTTCAAGGCCATGG
>Ga0209314_10000720_pt1 | contig 14984 bp, 16 predicted proteins | sample I19B2metaG_FD_184146 | JGI IMG/M metagenome (GOLD analysis project Ga0209314, IMG submission 184146) | Lake sediment bacterial and archeal communities from Gulf of Boni, Indonesia to study Microbial Dark Matter (Phase II) - ​I19B2 metaG... | ecosystem: Environmental > Aquatic > Freshwater >...
TTCGAACCTTGAAGTAGACACAATTTTTACAAAGCTTTTCTACGGTCATTTTCATCTCCTCATAAGTTTTTGATGTTTCTTCCAGTGTGTGAGATACATAGGGCACTTCATTTTATCCTTACATTTTTTACATTCAGGACGGAGGCTCGTCCAATATCGGTTGCAAGGCAGACTGGTTGGAGGAGGAGTCTTCGCTATGGGAGTCGACATCTTAGGCAATCCTCCAGCTTAAGAGCATTAGTAGCGCAAATACATATAAGTTCAGTTATCAAGTCAAGCTCGCGAGGAATCGACACTTATCTAGTGGAAGGAAAAACCAAAGCCGAAAAGCTTGCCAGAGTCTCTAAGCTAGACATTAACACCAGAACCTCACGCTGTACCACTTGTAACTCACCTCTAAGACCTGTGTCCAAACAAGAAATCAAAAGTAAAAATCCAGAACGCACTCTAAAAGCCTACCTGAGTTTTGGAGATGCTCCAATCCCAAGTGCAGTAAGATCTATTGGTCTGGGCGGCAGTGGCAAAACATAATTGAAACGCTTGAGGAAGCTAGAAAATTGCTAACCCCTCAAAAGGGAGTCTAATAAGATAGGGGAATTGAAGAAACCATCATTTTTTAATATGTTAGAAAATTCTGACAAAGCTTTTCCAACACTCGTACAAAGTTCAAAGAGGGTTCTTCGTACACCGCTAGGTGATAAATAATTAATCTATATACTATGATTCGTAGGTTGAAGTCTTGTATTGGTTAATAGGCTGTGATCCCTATACTGCAATTAAGGTTTCTGTGTAAAGAACTCCCTCTAATGCCCTGATTTTCTCGAGAGTGATCTTACCTAACATATCTATGTCGGGAGCTGACGTTCTGGCTACAATATCAAATCTTCCAGTCACACTTAATGCTTCTTTAACCTCTTCAATGGCCCTAATCTTTTCAAGGACTTCCTTCTCTCTTCCAGGTTGAACCCTGATGAGAACAATTGCCTCGCCCAATTCGCTTCACAACATACCTTTTAACACCATCATATCTAAACCTTTGGACTAGAAGCCCACTCCGCAGTCATTGTATCCACAATCTTGAAGGCTAGAACGACCCTGTTCCTCTTCCTAATTCCCCTCACTATTTCCTCATTTATGCCCAACCCGAAATCAATTAGGACATTCAGTAATTATGTTAACGAGTTAATTGAGTTATGATACCTTAAGTTCGATAGGGCTAAAACTAGAAATGTGACGCTTCATAGCGATATGGGGGCTAACGAATTTAAAGTACTTTCTCGTAAAACTTCTGCTTCCCGAGTTTGCGTGCCCTTACTATACCTGCTTTCTCAAGCTCTGATAATTCCATGCTGATGTGCGGCATCGATTTTCCAGGCATAGCTTCGACATACCCGAGCTATGTCTTTAACAGTCTTCTTTTCGTCGCAGAGAGTTTAAATCTCCTGACGTCTCCTATTAACGCGCTTAACCCAAGCTCAACTGGTACCCTCTGTAGGCTTCTCTTCAACTGGACGTGCAGCTAGGGCTGCTTCCAGCTCTTTAATCCTAGCTTTTGCTGCCTCAAGCTCGCTTTTTGGAACTGATTCCGCTAATTTAGTCTCTAGCTCCCTGATCCTAGCCTCAGCTTCAGCTTTCGGTGTTGATGCAGCCAGCCTCTCCTCAAGCTCTTTGATTTTAGCTTGTAAACCTGCTTTGACAGATTCAAACTCTGCCTTTGATACAGATTCAGCCAACAGTAGCCATACGGCAAACAGCACATAAAGCGTATGCGGCACACAGCATACAGCACACACTAAACGCCCAACTCAAAAGGACAAACAACGCATACCTGATACAACGCTCCGAAACCCCGCGGGCCCGCCAAACTCTCTTTGGAACCCAAGAACCGATTCTCTGCGCGTTTTTTACTGGTAAACTGGTGCGCGAATCCCACCCCCCGCACCATGTGTAAAGGCATAATATTTTCCATGAGAATAGGACATATTCATGCCGTAGTAGGAGCATACCTTTAATAACATGTTCTTGGATTCTGGAGCAATATACGAGGATTCTGCTTTTAGCATAGTCTTTCGTATAACGAGCATAAAGAAAGGTGAGACAGAATAAATGAGTGAAGAAGGACGTAGATTTGGTGGACCAAGAAGGATGTACAAGATAACTTGTTCTGACTGCGGCAAAGAAGCGGAAGTTCCATTCAATCCTACGCCGGGAAAACCGGTCTATTGTAGAGAATGCTATCAGAAACATAGGAGATATTAGTTTCCTAATCGTTGTCTCCCAGCTTTTCGCATTTTATTGATTTCCGAGATAAGATGCCCAGCCTAATAGCTGCCATCCGATTGCGGCTAATTTTTGGTATAGAAAAGCGAGGAAAGCCAGCAACTTATATGACAAAAATTAGCCATAGTTCAACTGGTGAAAATATAAACTATTGTTATGCCTTAAATATTTCAAGTGAACTCATAAACAAGGGCGTGGCAAACTATGTGTGTCATCGGAAAGGATAAACTGCTACAGTTGATTGAGAAGTACAAGATCATTTACCCATATAATCCGCAACTCCTTGACGGTGATAGCTACGTATTAACTGTGAAGGAGAATGTGACCCTTCAGTATCTTGAGCATCAGAATGTGACGTCGCATGAGATTGTGTTTACCCCGCCAGATTGCATAGCGTATCTTACAGCAAAGAGCAAGTATGGCAGAATGGGGTTGTCGTTTCTAAATGCGGCTAAAGTTCACAGCGGGTTTGTGGGAAGGTTGGCGTTAGAGCTTGTTAACTTGAGCAATGAACGGGTGCCTATTATCATTAAGAGAGGTGATCCGTTCATGCATATTGAGTTCATAACAAGAGAGGGAAAGCCGTCGCCCTATGTTGGGGAGTATCAGTTCCAGTTTATGACGCCGGATGAGGTGCAGATATATATTCCAATTCTAAAGAAGGTGTTCCCGGATTTCAAAGGACTGGCACAGATCTGGTTCAGGTCTCACCCGCAGCTACTGCCTACCTAACCGAACGTTTTTTCTTGATCCTTTCTAGTTCTTCTTCCACGCCTTTGCAGCCTTTGGTCTGTTTGGCGAAGACGATGTGGAAGGCTTCTTCTGAGGTTAACGTAGCTAGCTCCTCTCCAGTGCAATCCCTTAGGATGAATCTGGCTGCGTCTTGAACCTCTCCGTTTAGAGTGGAGTCAGACACATCAGCAACATGGACGATCAGCGCCTCAATGGTCCTCGGGCTCATTGGACCGTATTTTCCATGGTGAGCCGCTACTATGTGAAGCAGTTCAATTGGCATTTTTCTCCTGTAGAGTTCGCCGAGAAGTAGGGAGAGGTGGTCAAGCCTTTCTCCAAGCGGAGACATATCATAGCCCCCATTCTCTCTCTCCACATAAGTTACGGGTTTGAAGATATCGTGCAACAGAACGCCTGCCAGAACAAGGTCTCTGTTGACTTTTCCGTGGTATGTTTTCTCCACAGAGTCGCATAAAGCGAGGGCGACCCGTGCGGTGGCAATCATGTGATCTACTAGTCCTTCAGGGTAGCTGTGGTGACGGGATTTGCCCGCAGGGCTGCGTTGAAGAGGAAGCCCCATTTTCCTCATTCCTTTAAGGGACACGATCGGATTCTGGATTAAATCGTACACTTTTTTGCGGAGGGATTTGTCTTGAATCTGGTTGATGAGTTGTTCGAGTTCTTTTCGCAATTCAAAGTCCTCTCTCACTAACTAAGAGAACTGGGCATTAAATTCTGTTTTGCACGAGGCTATTCTTTAACATATATTATTCTGGGTTTTGCTGGAGGCGGCCGTGCTTCAGTCCTGATCACAATCGTGTCGCTTAGGTAGTTAAATAGTCTCTGTCGCTTTCCTTCAAATGCAATCACGCCGATGAGCCAGTCTAGCGGCAGGATGAAAGCCTTACCAAAGCTCTCGATCGCAGCCTTAAAAACATCTAGCTTCGTTCCAGACAGATCGACGACCCTTATTCTTAGAGCTTTCTTTCCAAGTGATTGGCCCCACACTGAGTCACAGATAGTCCAGTAGAGGAAAAGAGCTATTGCGTTTACCATCCCCCGCATACCTAGACCAGCAAATAGAAACATTCGCCATGGAGACATTGGAAATAGTGAATAGGGTGCTTGCCTCCAAAAGCCCGCCCAGCTTTGACTCCATGTCAACCATGACCAAGTCCGCCATCCAGTGATGCTGAGAAAGGTTGCCACTATTAAACCGACTACAACGATGTCTATAAGCCAAGCAAGGAGGCGCACGCCCCAACGTGCTAGAACAAGTTTCTTAACCCTAACAGCCATTTAGTTCGCCTTTTTCTTTTCATACGAGTTTATAGCCCTGCATTTTAAACCCTCCGAATCATAAGGATCATTTTCGGTTGGTTCTATCTAGTAAGAAGCGACATATTTATGAAAAACATCTACTGTTGAAATGTGATTTATTATAACTCGTGGATTAGAAATTCCATTGAAGGCTACACGATGAAGCAGCTAGTACATAATGGCGTGATGCTGCCTCCAGCTTATGAGGTAAAAGGCTTTAACATCAAGTTTAGAGGTCATACTCTCAAGCTCACGCCGCTCCAAGAAGAGATGATTTTCAAATGGTGCCAGAAAATTGGAACGCCTTATGTTGAGGACCTGGTATTTGTCAGAAACTTCTTCGACGACCTCGGTAAAGCTCTTGGGTTCGGGGAGAAAGTGGGTCCAGATGACTTCGACTTCTCAGAGGTATTGGCCTACATTGAGAAAGAGCGTGCCAGAAAACAGTCGATGACTCGTGAGGAAAAGAAGAAGCTTGCGGCTGAGAGGAAGGCTGTTCGTGAAGCAAACAAAGCTAGGTACGGCTACGCCACAGTTGATGGTCATAAGGTCGAACTTGGCAATTACATGATGGAGCCTGCCTCTATCTTCATGGGAAGGGGCAAGCACCCGTTAAGGGGAAAATGGAAAGCCGCTGCTAGAATTGAGGATGTTACATTAAATCTAAGCCCAGATGCACCCCGCCCACCTGGCAACTGGAAAGAGATAGTCTGGCGTCCCAACGAGATTTGGATTGCCAAATGGGACGATCCCCTTCGTGGCGTTGAGAAATATGTTTGGTTCCATGAAAGTACCACGATCAAGCAGGATAGGGAAAAGAAGAAGTTTGAACTCGCCGAGCAGCTTGAAACCAATGTAGACATGGTTCGACGGCATATCAAGGCAGGGCTGAACGACAAAGATGAGAAACGCCGCAAAGTCGCCACCGTAGCATATCTGATAGACGCCCTGAAGATTCGGGTTGGTGATGAAAAAGATGTCAGAGAGGAGGCAGACACGATTGGCGCCACAACTCTTCGCCCAGAACACATCAAGTTCAATAGCGATGGAACCGTGCACTTCGACTTCCTTGGCAAAGATAGTGTGCGTTTCAAGAGGACTGTTGAACTGCCTCCAGCAGTAGTTTCGAACTTGAAAGAGTTTTCCAAGAATGCTCAGGCAGAGATCTTTAGCGGGATTAGATCCGATAACGTCCGCGAGTTTCTCTCTGAGGCTATGCCAGAGCTGAGCCCCAAAGTCTTCAGAACCTACTATGCCACAAAGGTGGTACGTGAATACCTCCAACAAAATAGAGTTGATCCAAATGCTTCTGACGAGGAAAAGAAGAATATTGCCACAATGGCAAATCTCCAGGCCGCGATTCTCTGCAACCACCAAAAGCAACCTCCCAAGAACTGGGAAAGAACCTATCAAAAGAGGCTGGAGCGTTTGCGTTCCTTAAAGGGAAAGCAGACCAAAACTGCGGCGAAGATAAGGGCAAAACTCAAGATGCAGCTAGAACTGATGCGTAAAACCCGCCAATGGAATCTTAGCACATCCCTCAAGAACTACATTGCACCGGCTGTCTACAAAGAATGGTGTGAAAAAATCGGCTACGACTGGAAAAACTACTATCCAAAAGGATTGCAAAGAAAGTTCTCATGGCTAGACAACGCTCAGAATGGCGCCGGGTAGGGGATTCGAACCCCTGCGAGCCCAGAGGCCCACTGGCTAACCGGTCTAGACCCAATTAATTAGAACTCGAGGCCAGCACAATTCCGCTCTGTCAACCCGGCATCATGACACAAGACTTTTTGATGTGGATAAATACTTTACGAGTTAAGCAGAGAGAACAGTTCTACCCTAGGTTGGTGCGTAGTGGTTGGCGCTATTGTTTGGGACATCGGGAATTCGGGGAGATGTTGTTGACAAGGTTAATGCTGAGTTGGCGTTAAAGGTTGGCACTTCTCTGGCGACTTTTCTGGGTGGTAGGGGCAATGTTGTAGTGGGCTATGATATAAGGACTTCTTCTCAGATGCTGGAGAACGCCGCTGTTTCCGGATTGTTGGCTGGGGGTTGTGATGCAGTTCGGATAGGGGCTGTGCCTACGCCTGTGCTGGCATTTACCACGAGGGAGATAAGCGCTAGGGCAGGGATTATGATTACGGGCTCGCATAACCCGCCCGCCGACAATGGTTTGAAGTGCTATGATGAGCAGGGTATGGAGTATCTCCCAGGTGAGGAGGAGGCTTTGGAGGGGCTCATCTTGGATGATGCGTACAAACTGGTTACATGGGATAAGTTAGGTGAGGTAAGAGAGGTTTTTGATGCAGTTGACAGGTATATTGAGGCGGCTATGCGGGTGTTAAAGCCTGTTTCAAGAAGGCTTACTGTGATTTTGGATTGTTCTAACGGTGTTGGATCCTATGTGACCCCGCACCTTCTGTCTAAGATGGGTTGTAGGGTTGTAACGATGAATGCTCAGTTGGATGGTTTCTTTCCAGGCAGACCTTCTGAGCCTACTCCGGAAAATCTTGGAGCTTTGGCACGTTCGGTTAGGGAAGCTGGTGCTGACATCGGGATTGCGCATGATGGAGATGCGGATAGGTTTTCGGTTGTAGATGAAAAAGGACGCTATATTGGTGATGATAGGGTGTTAGCGCTCTTTGCAAAGAAATTAGTTGAAGATAATAGAGGAGGGCTTGTCATCGCCTCTATCGACACATCTAACTGTGTGGAGGAAGTTGTTGTGAAGGCAGGAGGAAGGCTAGAAAGGGCCCCCCTCGGCAAGATTCATGTGGCGCTACGGGATAGACAGGCAGTGATGGCTTGCGAGCCGTGGAAAATTATAAACCCGGCATGGGGATTATGGGGAGACGGCTGTTATTCGGCATGCCTGCTTGCAGAGATGCTGGCTGAACAGGGCGGTACTGTAAGAGAGCTTTTCAGCAAAATTCCAGATTATCCTAAAATGCAAGCGTCTATCGACTGCCCCGACGAGCTGAAGAAGCCAGTGATTTTGAGAATTAGTGAAACTCTTTCAAAAGAGCGAAACGTATTAGATGTCTGGACATTTGATGGAATTCGGATTAACTACAGAGATGGCTCTTGGCTTTTGATCAGGGCATCTGGAACTGAGCCAGTGGTTCGGGTCTATGCCGAAGGAAAGACGGTGAAACAGGCAAAAGAACTTGTAAATAAAGGTGTTAAAATTGTTAGAGGAGCAATTAACGAGAGGGGAGCTTCCTAAAAAACTCCGTGAACTAGAGAAGCCGCGCTAATTTTATTTTAGAGTGCTCTCATTTAGTCTGTTTCTGGAAGAAACTGTCTGGAAAGGGTAAAATACTCACCGAAAATATTTTGTTTATTGATTTGAGATGGGTGAAAAAGCTCCTATAACAATTGGTGGGCCGAGCAAGGGAAAGGAGAAAGTGCCTGAAGAGGCGAAGGCAGAAATTGCAGTTCTGGGAGGCACTATGAACTATTCTCCGGAGTTGGTTAAGGATGCCATTCCAGTAAAAGTATTTACGCCCTTCGGTCCTACTAGTGACCATATCTTTGTGGGATGGGTCAAGGATCGGAAAGTTGCTTTCCTTGCTCGACATGGCCGCTACCACACTATCGTCAATTACAATCTGAACTACCGAGCGAATATTTGGGCTATGAAGGAACTTGGAGTCGTCCGTTTGATTAGTCCCTACGCGGTAGGGACCCTTCACCCGGAAATAGTCAAGCCCTACCATTTCATGATTTTTGACGATGTGATAGGACAGCCTACATTAGGTTCTAGGAACTCTCTGTCATTTTCAGAAGGAGGAGAAGTCATTTACGTCACGATGTCTGGTTCAGGCATGTCAGGACCGTTTTGCCCTGAGCTTAAAAAAGTCATAAAAGAAACAGCGCGTAGGGCGTTGCCAAATGTTGTGATACATCCGACCCCCGCAGACGAGAAATTGAACAAGAGGATGGTGTGCGTGACTATAAGCGGTCCGAGGTTTTCAACGGTTTCTGAGTCACTCATATACAAGTTCCTATGCGACCAAACTAATGCCTATGGAGTTCTTAATATGACGTGCTACTCTGAAATAGCTCTCTGTCGTGAAGCCGAAATTTGCATGGCAGGAATTGGTTTGATTACCGATTCCGATGTCTACTCAGCGCTTCCTGTCTCCGCAGCGCGCGTGGTTAAGTCTATGCGTGAAAATGTGAAGAATGTGAACAAGTTGCTCTACGAGGTTATTCCGACGATTCCCAAGGAACGCAAATGCGAATGTGTCAAAACGTTAGATGTAGCTTTAATGTGAAGTTTTTTCCCTCGTGAGCCATGCAAATGCAATTTTGGTAAGGCGCCAGACACTGGTCTATACTAAGCTAGGTTAGACCCCACTGTGCCAGTCTTTCTTTGACTTTAGCGTCAATAGTCTCCTTTGTCAAAGTTCTGATTTGACCTGGAGCAAAAGCCCCTATATCCGTGATGATGAGGTCTATGAGTACTGGCGGGGTCACATCGAAGGCCGGGTTGTAGAGTACGATTTTGCCTTTTGAAGGTATCTTCTCAGCCGATATGAGCTTCGTCGGCGGCCACTCGGTTAGAGCTTTTTCCGAAACGACGCCATGCCTTCGCAAGTCCTCTGCCTCTAGGCGATAGGGGCGAGTGATCTCTTCAGGGTTTCTTTCTTCGATTGGGATGTCTTCGCCTCTTTCAGTCTTCAGGTCGATCGTGCTGTATGAGGTCGCGTAGTAGAAGGGTACGCCAAATGCATGTGCAATCTGCGCTATGTCGGCGGATCCGATTTTATTTGCCACAGATCCATCTCGGGCGACTCTGTCTACGCCCAGAATAATTTTTGAAACTTTGAACCGTTTGAACGAAGATGAGATCATGTTGTCAGTGACGATTATGAGTGGTACCCCCGCACGATTCAGTTCCCAGACAGTTAACTTGTAGCCTTGAGAGCGTGGGCGAGTTTCCTTTGAAACTACTTTGAGATCCTTCCCTTCGACATAGGCTTCCTCAATCATGCCAAGCGCATGCCCACCGAAAGATGATGAAAGGCTGCCCCCGTTGCAATGCGTCATTATGACGTCACCGTCTTCCAGATGCTTCATGCCCTCTTGACGGAGGAACCAGCTCAGAATTAAATCTGAGGCAAGCACATAGTCAGCGGCTTCTTTAACCGCTTCAACTACTGCATCAATCTTCCCCTCTTTTTTCATAGTGCGCCGAGCCACATCCATCGTCAAGTCCACAGCCCACATCAGCGGATAAGCCGTTGGCCGAGTACTTCTGATGAAGACAGCGGCTTTCTCCAGGTGGTTCATAAAGTCTTTGCCCGATTGGCGGTAGGCATTAGCTGCAAGAAGAACAGCATACCCTGCCGCACAGCCAATAGCCTGAGAGCCACGAGTCACCATTCCCTTTATGCCAGGATCCCCAGCTTTCTTCCAGTCTTTAGTATGCCAAGTAGTGACCTCGTAGGGAAGCTTAATTTGATCTAAAAGGACCAGCTCTTCATGCTCTTCATCGTAGCATACGGTAATTGGAATCTTCATCTTCTTGTGCACATATATTCCGACTTCACTGTCGAAGACTAAGCCGATTTTGTCGTAGACCTTGCGGATGTCTATGCCCATTTTCTGTTCCCTATCCTTCCAGAACACCTAGCTTAACCAAATTCTTTCTAAGCTCTCTTTTTTCACCTTCGGTTAGGTCGACAAGTGGGGCGCGCATATGCCCACTTGGTCTGCCGAGCATTGTTTGAGCAGCTTTCTGAGCAGCGAGATACGGATACTTGTGAAATTCCTCTTTAATTTTTGTTAGAGTGGATTGAATTTTCTGAGCTTCCTCAATCTCGCCCTCTCGAAATAACTCAAACATTTTCAAAACTTGTTTTGGAAGAAATGCGGCTAAGGCGGCGATGCAGCCATCCGCACCGATCTCTAGGGCAGATAGGAGCATAGTGTCGTCTCCACACACCACCCTGGCTTTTCCATCAGCCGCCTCGATGTAGGCTTGGAGGGCTTTCATGGATCCTGAGGTGTCCTTGATTCCCTCGATTTTGTCTGGAAACTCTTGGATCAACTGTTGGAATAGAGTTGGCGGGATGGATACGTTGGTGTATTTGGGAAGATTGTATAGTATGAGCTTGGAGTCACCCTTTAGTGCAGTGGCGATCTTCAAGTAATGGTTGTATAAGGTCTTCTCGGTTTGCGGTAGCAGCCATGGACTAAGCACCATCACAAACGGAACACCCGTCTTCTCAACATGCTTCACGAGCTCAATAGTCCAGCTGGTACGCGGCGAGCCAGCGTCCACTATCACTGCAACCCGCCCAACCACCTGGTCTACTGCGATCTCGCAGATCCATTTTCTTTCTTCAAGGCTTAGCTCAGAAATTTCGCCTGGAGTCGAACACATGACCACTCCGTTTACGCCGGAACCCACTTGATACTCGATTTCCCTGCGAAGCGCCGGCTCATCCAAACTTTCATCCGCCTTGAACGGGGTTGTAATCGCACTGTTTACTCCCGTCAAACTAAACCTGCCCATAGAAAACCCTCATAAATACATGAAAATTGAAGCCCCACTAAAATCAATTACCAATATTAGTTTTCACGGGACAATATCCACAGTAGGTAGCCCGAAAAATGGAGAATTATGTCGGCATAGACTTGGCTGGAGATCCAAAGAACCCGACTGGCTGGGCGTTTCTGCATAAAAGAATAGTTAAGATTAAGGAATTATTTTCAGATGAAGAAATACTGCGAGAAACACTTAGCACAGAGCCAGATGTTGTTGCAATTGACGCACCCCTCACACTTCCAAAAAAGGGGGTGACGAGAAAGGCGGATAGAAATATGCATGGCTATGGCTATCATGTTCTTCCACCACTCTTTCCAGCGATGAAAATGCTAACCTATCGGGGCATAGGACTGGCAGAAAAACTACGAGAAAAACGAGTAGAGGTAATTGAGGTACATCCCGCCTCTACAAGAAAGGCTTTAGCTATGCCAACGAAGGACTGGAAGGAAATTCAAAAAATTTTTACAGAAATGAGTCTAGAAATTCAGGAAAAAGTTTTAACCTCGCATCAGATTGACGCCATAACCTCAGCCATAACTGCGCATCTTCATGCGAAAGGTGAGGAAGAAAGAGTCGGAGACGAGGAGGAAGGCTACATCATCGTGCCCGCTAAAAAATCTTGGAGAGGAATAAAACTTTGAGCGAAGAAAAACTGAAGAAAGCTATGATGATGGCGATCAACGCAGGCTACCAGATAGATGAGGGCTCCTTCTCCCTCCTCAGAACAATCTCGGAAACTGGAAATCCAGAGGCAATTATGCAGAAGACGATTGAAAGAGCTAACGCTATGCCAGCCAAACCACTCATCCTAACCAGAGAGCTATTGGGGGAAGTAGCAGACGAACTCTTTCCTAGAAAAGAGCCGGAGCCCCTACCACTCATAGAAAAAACTATGAAAGAAGCATTCTACCCGTATGCAAAGGAGATTCCAGGAGAAGTCACAGTCATCGAAGACCCTGGTCAAACCATAAGCCCAGAAGGCTCTGCCAAAGGCTTCCTAGAATGCTTCCGAGACAGATTCAAGCGTACAGAAAAAATTCTAAGAGAGCGCTTCGACGCCAGATTCGCCATCTCAATTCGAAGAGCGCTCAACAGCCCGCCAGGTACACAAGTGAAAGTCATCGGGATGGTAACGGAAAAACGCGAGCAACGACGAAGCACCCTGATCACAATTGAGGATTTGGAGACATCTGCCACAGTTCTCATACCGCCTACCGCTGACAGAAAACTCTTAGAAAGCTCGCAGAGGATTCTCCTCGACCAAGTTATCTGCGTCAATGCGAATAAAGGCCGAAACAACCTCCTCATCGCAACAGAGCTCATCTGGCCAGACATCCCGGATAGAAAACCTAACCGATCGCCAATCTCGGTCTACGCTGCATTCACCTCAGACCTCCATATAGGCAGCCGCCTCTTCACCCGCAACGCTTTCGACAGGTTCATCCTCTGGCTAAATGGAAAGTGGGGAGACGCGCAGCAAAGAGAACTAGCTGGACGGATAAAATACGTTGTAATTGCGGGAGACATAGTGGATGGAATAGGCGTCTACCCAGAACAGGAAAAAGAACTCGCCATTCCAAACATCTTCGAGCAATATCAAGTCGCAGCCAGCTTCATTGACCAAATCCCAGACTACATCAGAGTCATCATAATCCCTGGCAACCATGACGCTGCACGCCAAGCCCTACCACAGACGACCATCTCAAAAAAATACGCCGGGCCCATATACTCAGCCCAAAGAGTCACAATGCTCGGAAATCCGGCCCGAATCCAGCTGCACGGCGTAAACATCCTAATCTACCACGGACGCAGTCTCGAAGACGTCATAGGATCAGCCCCCAACCTCAGCTACGACCACCCAGAAAAAGCAATGGAACTCCTCCTCAAAGCCCGCCACCTCGCGCCAATCTATGGAAAACGAACCCCAATCGCCCCCGAACCCCACGACCATCTAGTCATAAAGGAAGCACCAGACATCTTCCATGTCGGCCATGTGCACGTTAACGGCTACACCACATATCGCGGCACACTCCTAGTCAACTCAGGTGCCTGGCAGACAATGACCGACTACCAGCGCAAAATGGGCACAAACCCAACCCCGGGCAGAGTCCCAATCATCAACCTACAAACCCTAGAACTAGCCGAAATAAACTTCATGAAACCTGATTAGAGTGTAGAGTGATAGTTATGACTATGATAAAAAGTGAAATAAAAACCGCGAGTATAATCCTGTTATCCTTTATTCTCGGCCTCTATCTCTACCCGCAGATGCCGGAGAAAATGGCCTCACATTGGAATCTTCAAGGCCAAGTAGATGGCTACATGTCAAAATTCTGGGGATTGTTTTTAATACCGCTTATCTCTGTTGGATTATTCCTACTTTTTATTTTGATTCCAAAAATAGACCCGTTAAAAGCGAATATTGAGAAATTTAGAAAATACTATGACAGATTTGTAGTACTGGTAATAGGATTTCTATTTTACATCTATATTCTGACAATTTTCTGGATTTTCTGGAATAGTGGGATGAGACTCGATATGATCCGGTTCTTAGCACCTGCTTTTGGTATTCTATTTTATTATTCTGGGATTCTAACAGAGAATTCAAAGAGAAACTGGTTCATCGGAATTAGAACTCCATGGACTATGAGCAGTGAAAAGGTATGGGAAAAAACCAACAGAATGGGTGGGAAGTTATTTAAGATTAGTGGGCTCGTTGCGCTTCTGGGAATTTTTCTACCTAGTTATGCATTGTTTTTCATCCTCGTCCCAGTGATTTTTGCTGTGGCATACACTATAATTTACTCTTACTTTGAATACCAAAAGAGAGGATAAAAATGTAAATTTTCTTTTTACTTTTCTTATAGGAAACATTTAGCCACAGCTCTCCTACTTGACTTTGCTAAGTTCATGCGCAAGGATCCTAGCTATCCTTAAAGGCTCTGGACGATTCCCAAACACGACCAGCCCTCTAATCAGGTTCTCAGCCCTTGCCTTGGACAGCCCAACCGCATGGAAATACAGCCGTCTACTCCGCCCGAGCCTAAGGAGCTTGGGCTTCCCAGCTCCCCTAAACACGGCGAGCCGCCGCTTCCAATCTTCAAAATGATGCTGAAGCGCCGATTCAACCGCCAAAATATCCGGCTTCCTAGGATTAACAACCAACACCGGTATCCTAAGCCTACGATACAACGCCCTAGGATCCATAGGATTAAACCCTGCATACGAAACTGAGCCCAACAAAATCAGGTTAGGACGCAGCTTCCGCGCCTCCCGTCTCACCATCCTGACTAGCTGTTCCGTAGCATCCAGCCCATCAACCGTAACCTCCGAAACCAACACCTTGTCTGGAACAGAATCCACGGTAACCAATCCAACCAAAAGCGCCTTCCCTTTTCTTTCGCCAGGCACCCCCTCAGCGAAGCCGCCTTCCTCAACAGCAAGAACCCTCAAACCCAGCCCTCAACAATAAAAAATAGAGAAGCCTTGCCTAATGAATCTCATCAAATCTTAATCTGTAACAATGAAAGAATCCTGCGCACAAGCTCCACGAGAAAGTCGATCACATGCACTTTGTTAGCCTGATACCCCAAATAATCAACAATATAAAGCCCTATGATCAACAGGCCAAGATATATAACAATCAGAGTCAGGTTGATTCCCTTAAGCGACTTCCAAATCCGCATATCACAATCATCAAGATGGTAAAACGCCAGCTCATATAAAACTGATGTCTACTGCAGGAAAACATGCGCATCCAGAGGCAAAGCACTGGCCCCCAACTATCAACTAAAAGGTGAACTGGATAACTTTGCTGTATTATTCGCCGCGAGAGAGGCATTTAGGCTCATAGCTTATCAGCCGCCCCACCCAGTTGTCCTCAGCCAGAACATTCCGAACCACACCACGCGGTACGCTGAGATACACCTTCTTTGTCCTACCATACCGTCCAAAGCTAACCACCCGGGCGGTAAGGAGCCCGATCATATCCAGCTCGCTGATCAGCCCGCTCACCCGCCGCTGAGTCAACACCTCAACCGCCAGCTGCCCACACAGCTCCCGGTAAACCTCATAGATGTTCCCGGTAACT
>Ga0209314_10000721_pt1 | contig 14968 bp, 15 predicted proteins | sample I19B2metaG_FD_184146 | JGI IMG/M metagenome (GOLD analysis project Ga0209314, IMG submission 184146) | Lake sediment bacterial and archeal communities from Gulf of Boni, Indonesia to study Microbial Dark Matter (Phase II) - ​I19B2 metaG... | ecosystem: Environmental > Aquatic > Freshwater >...
ATCTTCTACCGTTGTGAGATGGTTTTCAATAGCGACCTTTCGTATCTTTTCCTCTGAGACCTCGAAACACTCACACACAATTTTTTCTTCTCTCTCAAGTGGTTTCTTTTCTCCTCTGAAATTGGCTATTGCTGCTTCCAGAGCTTCCCTGCCCATAACAGAGCAATGCATCTTTTCTTTCGGAAGGCTTCCGAGATATTCTGCAATATCCTGATTGCTTATTTTTAATGCCTCATCAATGGTCTTTCCCTTTATGAGTTCTGTTAAGGCAGAGGAGCTTGCTATTGCACTTGCGCAGCCGAAGGTCTGAAACTTTGCGTCCGTAATTGTATTATTCTTTCTGTCAATCTTGAGGGTAAGTCGGAGGGCATCGCCACATATGATACTACCTACATCACCAACAGCATCAGGGTCTTTTATCTCGCCAACATTTTTGGGGTGCAGGAAAAGTTCCTTTACTTTTTTCGTGTAATCCCACATAGTCTTCTTTTTTTAGCATAATGTCATGGTCATGTCAATCATGAGGGTATTCATGAAATCACGACATAGAAGATCGTCATTGTGAGCGGAGTGAAACAATCCCGTTTTTTTCTATGAGGCAGGATATAGTATTTTTGCTCATTCTCGTCCCGATACATGTCGGGACTCCGAGGCTTTTGCCTCTTTATATTATAGAATTCTCATTGGAATATCGGCAAAAGAAGCCGCTCAAATACTATATCCTGCTATCACTGAACTGAATAAAAGATGATTGCCATGCCCTAAATTTCTGAATATTATTGAAGTTGTGATATTATAATCGTTAATGGAAATTGATTATTCGGAGGTAGCTGATGGATATAAAGGCATATGTTCTGAGTAAGGCAATGGAGGCAAAAGAGGGTGCGAAGGCCTTGGCAAAGTCATCATCAAAAAAGAAAAATTTCATCCTCCTGAAAATGTCAGAAGCCTTGAGAAAAAATGCAAAAATGCTTATTTCAGAGAATCAAAAAGATATCCAGTTTGCAGAGAAAAAAGGACTTTCCAATGCATTGATTGACAGGCTGACATTAAACGAGAAACGTATCAATGAGATGGCACAGGGTCTTATAGAGGTTACCGCTCTCCCAGATCCAGTTGGCGAAATAACGAAGATGTGGCAGAGGCCGAATGGAATGACCGTGGGAAGGATGCGCGTACCTATCGGGGTTATTGGGATCATCTATGAGTCCAGGCCAAATGTGACGGTAGATGCAACGGGGCTCTGTCTTAAGGCTGGCAATGCTGTAATACTCAGGGGGGGCTCCGAGGCCATAAACTCGAATAAGGCAATTGTAGCGGTTTTAAGAACGGTTGCGAAAGAAGAGGCGCTCCATGAAGGAGCTATTACGTTTATTGATATACCCGAGAGAGAAGCAATTATGGAGATGCTCAAACTTGAAGGCATTATTGACCTAATAATCCCAAGAGGTGGTGAAGGCCTTATAAGAACTGTTACAGAAAATTCAAGAATACCGGTACTTAAGCATTATAAAGGTGTCTGCCATGTTTTTGTTGACAGGGATGCTGATTTAATAATGGCTGAGGAGATATGCTTTAATGCAAAGGTCCAGAGGCCTGGCACCTGTAATGCCATGGAGACAATGCTTGTTGATGAAGCTATTGCCGAAGGATTTTTACCTATAATGCTTAAAAGATTTGAAGATGCAGGCGTTGAGCTGAAGGGGTGCCCGAAGACGCTTTCCATATATCCAAATATAGTAGATGTGAAAGAAGAGGATTATTACAAAGAATATCTTGATCTAACCTTAAATGTGAGGGTTGTAAAAGATATGGATGAAGCAATGGAGCATATTGCAAAATATGGATCTGCTCATTCTGATGCCATTGTGACAAGGGACTACGACAGGGCTATGAGATTCCTGAAAGAGGTCGACTCTTCCGCAGTCTTTGTGAATGCCTCTACAAGGCTCAATGATGGATACCAGTTTGGCCTTGGAGCTGAGATCGGTATATCAACGGATAAAATTCACTCACGAGGGCCAATGGGTCTTGAGGAACTCACATGCACAAAGTTTATCGTTCTGGGAAACGGGCAATTGAGGGAATGAAATCAAGATACAGGATACAAGATGTAGGATGCAGGATAAAAAACAGACAGTGAGAGAATTAACATCATGCATCATGTATCATGTATCGTATATCATGCGGATTAGATGAAGATCGGGATATTCGGCGGGACTTTTAATCCAATCCACTACGGCCACCTGAGGGCAGCAGAAGAGGTCAGAGAAAGGTTTGAACTAACTAAAATCATCTTTATTCCTTCCAAGAATCCGCCACTCAAGACTCAGGATCTTTTAGATTCAGTACATAGATACAAGATGACAGAGCTTGCTCTGTCAGAGAACAGCTTCTTCGAAATTTCTGACATTGAATTTAAGAGGCAGGGCAAATCATATTCTGTTCAAACGTTAGAAGAACTGAGGAGCATTTTTCATGGTACAACCTTGTACTTTATCCTCGGTATAGATGCTTTCCTTGAAATCCCTACCTGGTGGCAGGCTGAAAGACTCATCAGCCTTGTAGATTTTATCGTTATCTCGCGGCCATCCTTCAGATTCGCTGATCTTCTTTCATCTCCATACATAAGTGCATCCAAAAATGACCTTGAAAAGCTTGATAAGGCAGAACTTGAATTGTATATTACAACACTCAAAGGAAACAGGTCCATTATAGCCTTTAGGATACCTCTCATCGATATCTCTGCAACCGAAATTAGAAGGCGCGTCAGGGAGGGAAAGAGTATAAAATATCTGTTGCCAGAGTCTGTTGAATCCTATATAATTTCTAATAGGCTATATAAGAGTTAAAAGTAAAGAAAGGATTCAAGGATTCCAGTGATAATCTTTAGCTCGAACCCTTGAACCCTATTTTAATGTGAAGGGAGGGAAGACCTTAGAAAGTAGAGAAAAAGCCCTCGAAGTAGCAAGAGTTGCCTTTGATAAGAAGGCAAAGGATATACTGATCCTCGATTTGAAAGGCCTGACCATTTTTGCCGACTATTTTGTAATCTGTTCTGGAGAAAGCACAACGCACGTAAGGGCTATTGCAGAAGGGGTTGAAGAAAGGTTGAACAGAGCAGGGATAATGCCCCGCGGGATTGAAGGATTAAACTACAGCCACTGGGTTCTTATGGACTACGGAGATGTGATACTACACATATTCGAAGAAGCGACAAGGGGTTTTTATGAGCTTGAAAAACTGTGGTTGGATGCCAAGATCATTCCCTTAAGTGAGCTTGGTAATGGGTAAAGTATCTATTTCCATATTTATTCTATTCCTTGGAACTGTTGCCATCTTTGCTATTTTCAATCAGGAAGCAACTACGATCAAAGTGCCTTTTGGCAAGACCTATGAAATCTCCAAGATTGCCCTCCTATTGCTGTCAAGCGCCGTCGGTGCCATCACAATGCTTATCATTATTGCAATAAGAGATGCGAAGAGGTTTATCAATAACTGGCAATATCAGAAGAAACAGAAGAAAGAGGCAGAGGTTCAGGAATCGTACTCAAAGGCTCTAAACTCTCTCCTTGCCCAAAATGAAGATGGAGCGAAGGGGTTTCTTCAGGGTGTTCTGTCAAAAGAGCCAGAACATCTCGATGCCTTACTCAGACTTGGAGATATCGCTGTTTCTGAAGAGGATTTTCAGAAGGCAGCAGAATACTACCAGAAGGCAAGAAACCTAAACCCTCAAAATCTTGAAGCGCTTTTTTCTACGGAAAGGCTCATGGAAAAGACAGGCAGATGGTCGGATGCCTTACATTACCTTGAAGAGATTCTCGATATAGATGAGGAAAGCCTCTCAGCCCTCTATAGAAAAAGAGGGATACTCGAAAGGCAGGGTAGGTGGGATGAGCTTGTGAGTGTCCAGAAACTTATCCTGAAGAATGAGCATACAGAGAAGGATAAAACCCGTGAAAGACAGAACCTTGTAGGGTACAAGTATGAGTATGGAAGACAGAGTCTCGAAAACGGCGATCTTGAAAAGGCAAAAAAAGCTTTTAGGACAGTGCTGAGATTAGACAAGGATTTTATTCCGGCAACCTTAGGACTTGCAGAAGTGCTTTTACGGGAAGGCGAAAATGAGGAGGCTGTTAACCTTTTGGAGAAGAGCTATGAAGAGACATCCTCGATGATTGTCCTCGCAAGGCTTGAAGATTTACTGATAAATCTTGGTGAACCGGCACGGCTTATCAGGATTTACAAGAATAACCTTTTAAAGCATCCACAGGACCTTGGAATAAAATTTTTTCTTGGGAAGCTTTTTTACAGGCTCGAGATGATAGATGATGCATTCGAAACCCTTTTATCCATAGACACGGGAAGTGCTGCTTATCCGGAGCTGCACCAACTAATGGGTAGTCTTTATCTGAAGAGACACCAGTCTGATAAGGCTGTGCAAGAGTTCAGGAAGGCCCTTGATATGAAGGTAGCCCTCAAGCTACCTTACTGCTGCATGGAATGTGGTCACACTTCTCCTGAGTGGTCTGGAAGGTGTGGCAGTTGCAAGAAATGGAACACCTACCAGTTCAATCTTGACAGTACGTGCAAAACCTGATTTCCCCCTTCTTTTCCGTCTGCTTAGAAAATAGCTAGAATTTAAACCTAAGAGTAGCTCTGGTTTAATACTGAATGCCCTTTCGCTCCCTGCACGAAATTTTTGACCAGCCTAAAGTTCGGTCGTTCGAATTTGCAAACTCGGCCTTCGGCCTCAGACAGTGCAAATTTGCCCCTTCAGGGACACTCCTTTCACTAAGGCTGGTAACCCAAAAATTTCGCAATGTTCGCTCCAAGGACATTTTTCAGTCAGAAATAGTTGAAGCTAAAATCATCAAGCAAAAGTTTGGATGGTACCTTTTGATAATCATTAACTTGTCAATGCTGATTTCCAGTGGATATAATAGGCTCTAATGTGCGTTGGAGGCATTTATGGAAGAAAGATATGACCCTCAAAGAGTAGAACTCAAGTGGCAGAAGTACTGGATTGAGAAAGGACTCTATAGGACGGAGAGAGATCCTTCGAGGGAAAAATTCTACTGCCTCGAAATGTTCCCTTACCCTTCTGGTGAAATCCACATGGGTCATGCAAGGAACTATGCCATTGGTGATGTAGTAGCACGGTACAAGAAGATGCGCGGCTACAATGTCCTTCATCCCATGGGATGGGATGCTTTCGGGCTTCCTGCAGAGAATGCTGCAATAAAACATGGTGTTCATCCAACATCATGGACATACAGAAATATCAATTACATGAAAAGTCAGCTCAATCGCATGGGACTTAGCTATGACTGGGAAAGGGAGGTGACGACGTGTAGCCCCGGGTATTACAAATGGAACCAGTGGTTTTTCCTTAAGATGTTCGAGAGAGGACTTGCCTACAGAAAATATTCCTTTGTGAACTGGTGTCCATCATGTGCAACCGTTCTTGCAAATGAACAGGTCATAGATGAGAGGTGCTGGAGATGCGAGAGTATTGTAGTACAGAAAGAGCTTGAGCAGTGGTTTTTAAAAATTACTGATTATGCTGAAGAACTTCTGCAAAGGTGCGATGAACTGAAGGGATGGCCTGAGAGGGTTATTGCTATGCAAAAGAACTGGATAGGAAAGAGTACAGGTGTCGAGGTTGACTTCGAGATCGATGGGATGGATGGAAATATAAGGATCTTTACAACAAGGCAGGATACGCTTTTTGGAGCAACCTTCGTTTGTATCGCTCCGATTCACCCTCTTACGGAAAAGCTCGTCTCAGATAAGAAGAATCTCGAAAGTCTCAAGGCGCGATACGGCAGAATGGATGAGAAGACAGGCCTCTTTACGGGTTTTCATGCAATTAATCCGATGAATGATGAGAAAATACCCATTTATGTCGCAAATTTTGTCCTCATGGAATATGGGACAGGAGCGATTATGTCTGTTCCTGCTCATGACCAGAGGGACTTTGATTTTGCTCAGAAATACGGTCTGCCCATAAGGGTTGTTATCGTGCCCATCAGTGGCACGGAGAAAGGGAGAGAGGGTGAGGCTTATGAGGGTGAAGGTGTACTTGTTCATTCAGGTCAATTTAGCGGTCTCATGAGCGATATCGCAAGAGATAGAATAGCTCAATTTATAGAAGATAAGGGTATTGGCAGGAAGGTAGTTAATTATAAGTTCAGGGACTGGGGTATATCAAGACAAAGGTACTGGGGAACACCCATTCCAGTTATCTATTGTGAAAAATGTGGAGTGGTTCCTGTACCTGAAAAGGACCTTCCTGTGATTCTTCCAGAGGATGTGAAGCTTACAGGAAAGGGTGGCTCTCCACTTCTCGATTCAGAGAAATTCATAGATACTGAGTGCCCTTTATGTGGTGGGAAGGCAAGGCGTGAGACAGACACGATGGATACCTTTGTTGACTCATCATGGTATTTTATCCGCTACTGCCTGAAAAAGGATGACATTCCTTTGCCATCTGCCCTGAGAAGTCCTGATTCAGAAGTCAGATACTGGATGCCTGTTGACCAGTACATAGGCGGTATTGAGCATGCAGTACTGCATCTCCTTTATTCAAGATTCTTCGTAAAGGTTATGCGTGATCTCGGACTTATTGATTTCAGCGAGCCATTTCAGAACCTTCTTACTCAGGGCATGGTCATAAAAGATGGCGCTAAGATGTCTAAATCAAGGGGGAATGTTGTTGACCCCAATCACCTTATACAAAAATATGGTGCTGATACCTTAAGATTGTTTTCTCTCTTTGCAGCACCACCCGAGAAGGACCTTGAATGGTCTGACAAGGGAGTAGAGGGAGCCTATAGGTTCTTGAAGAGGTTATGGGGAATTGTATATAAATACCGTGAATCGTGTCCGTCTTCCGTGTCCCTTATAAAAGAGAGTAATTTTTCTTCACAGTTAACGGATAGCGGACACGGATTACGATTGTTGCGAAAGACCCATCAGACCATGAAAAGGGTAACAACAGACATAGAACGGGAGTACCACTTCAATACCGCGGTAGCAGCATTGATGGAACTTGTCAATGAGATAGTTTCCTTTGAGCCCAGAACGGATGAGGATTGGGCGACTTTCAGATTTGCGATAGAGAGGGCATTGCTTCTCCTTTCTCCCTTTGCCCCTCATGTAGCAGAGGAATTATGGGAAGCCTTGGGGAATAAACCGAGTATCTTTGAAGAGAAGTGGCCTGACTGGGATGAAGAGGTTGCGCAGGAGGAGAGAATCGAACTGGTCATTCAGGTTAATGGTAAACTAAGGTCAAAGCTCCTCATACCTCTTGGCATCGCTGATGATGAGATAAAGAAGATGGCCCTTCAGGGACCAAAAATAAAAGATATTGTCGGCAGCAAGACAATTAAGAAAGTTATCGTTGTAAAAGGCAAATTGGTTAATATAGTCATCGAGGGATAAATGAGAGCAAATGATAAGGAGACGTCAACCGGTTGCGGCAACGATGCCTGTATCGGTAACGTGCAACCACCGTTCGATATAGCCGATAGACGAAACGGGCTTCGTAACCGCAGCCGTCTATTATGCTATGCAGTGTACACTCTGCTCTCTGCTCTATGCTTGGTTGGTTGTGGTTACACACTCCAGAATAGGACAACTTTGCCTTTCGATTCAATACAGATTGAAGGAATTGAGAACAAGACCCTCGAACCAAAACTCCAGGACAGGCTTTACAAGGCTCTCACAGAAGAGTTTCTGAAACATGGAGTTACTGTTCAACCCGCTGCAGGTTATAGACTCAGCGGAACAATACATCTTTTTGAATTAAATGTCTTATCAGAAAGAAAAGGCACAGCGATACAGTATGAAGTAGTTATGAGAGGAGATTTCAGGCTGGTTGGGCCATCGGGAGATACGAAAGAGGTCAAGAATATAGGCTCTCCTTTTATCGTTTCTTTCCCTGCTTTAGGCATGCTGGAGGATGTACTTACCTTTAAAGAGATTGCATCAGAAAGGGCTGTAAAAGATATGGCAATGGAGATAGTCGCTGCCCTTATTTACCCTGTGAGAGAAGAGGATTCTAACAGGAAGCAATGAGTCTTAAAAAAAGGATTTATAGATGAGTTTCCAGGCATTTCTCAATGAGATAGAAAAAGGTCTGCCTTCCCCGGTTTATCTCCTCCATGCGTCAGACGCCTTTTTGAATAGGGAGGCTATAAGGGCAGTAAAGAAACTTGTACCTGAGGAGGAGAGAGAATTCAACCTCCACATATTTGATTTCTCATGGGAGAAAGATGAGAAGTCCCCCTTTGAGCAGATATTCGATGCGGCAAATACAGCTCCCTTCTTCGGAAAAAGGAAATTTATCGTATTTTTGGGAAACCTCCAGGGGCTTTCTAAGAAGGATCTGAAAAGATTGGATTCTTATATCACTAATCCCGCACCTTATTCGATCTTATTGATATGTCATGAAGGAGCATTGAAGAAAGAGATGAAGGAACGTTTCAGGGTTTTGAAAATCATATCCCTGGATATAAGGGAAACAGAGATTCCATCCTGGATACGGCATAGGGCAAAGTTGAGAGGTCTTGAGATATCTGATGATGTAGCCGACTACCTGTTGGGGCTGAAAGGGCCTGACCTCGGTCTCCTTTCAGCAGAGATTGAAAAAATTTCTCTTCTCGGAAAGCAGAGGTTGAGCGTAGATGATATCTCTGAGATTATTGAAGGAGGAGGGTTTTACACTCCCTTTGACCTTGTTGAGGCACTTGAGGAAAAGGATGCTCAAAGGGTCTTCAGGATTTACAAAGCTTTGAGGGAAACGACAGAGAAATATAGCCTCATAGGTATTCTGAACTGGCTCTATGGCCGTAAGCTCTCTGCTCGCAGCAGACCCAAGGGGAATGAATACCTTTTGAAGGTATTCGAGACTCTCAACACAGCAGATATAGATATAAAAAGCTCAGGCAGAGACTTTCCGATGGAGTATCTTCTCGTCAGGCTGCTTCGGCTTTAGAGAGGGCGTTTACTTTTCTGGTAAGGTTGGATATCTTTCTGGAGGCATTATTTTTGTGGATAACGCCCTTGGATGCAGCTTTCTGTATTGTCTTTATTGCCTCTATAAGGGCATTTCCTGCATCTTCTTTATTACCTGATGTTATTGCTGACTCAACCTTCTTTATCTGCGTTTTGATGGCAGTACGGACAGCCTTATTACGAATATTCCTTTTTAAAGACTGTTTGATCCTCTTTATTGCTGAAAGATTCTTCTTTGGTTTTGGTTTAGCTGGCAAATCAGACCTCCTTTTGAATCCTATTTGATACCATAAATGAGATGAGAAAATCAATAGTTTGTTTTATCTAAAATATTAAGTGTGAGATAGACTTGAAATAAAAATGAGGATATCATAGATAATCGGGGGAATTAATTTTTGGATTATTTATCCAATTTGAGAGAGCTGAAAAAGTATGTTTTTGTCACCCTGAATTTATTTCAGGGTCTCATAACTATTTGATTTTATGAGATGCTGAAACTCGATGCGAGTCTTCGCTGAGAGTCGCTCCGACGAGTTCAGCATGACATTTGTGTTTATTATATGGGTATTTCAGCGTCTCAATTTATTGACTTGAAATATAAGTTCAGAAGAGAATATAATTATCTTTATCTGGTTTCTGTGGAGGCAAAATGTCTGATACAATTGAAATAAGATGGCATGGAAGAGGAGGTCAGGGTACGGTTACTGCTGCAAAAGTTCTGGCAGATACCTGTTTGAGCGGAGGGAGACATGTACAGGCCTTTCCAGAGTATGGTCCTGAAAGGTCTGGCGCACCGCTGAGGGCATACAACAGGGTCAGCTCAAAACCCCTCAGGATGCATTGTCCTGTACTGAACCCTCAGGTCGTAAGTGTTGTGGATCCGACCCTTCTGGATTCAATCAATGTCTCAGAGGGTGCAACTGAGGATGCAATATTTGTTATTAATACTCCAAAAGACCCAGGGGAGATAAGGGAAAAGCTTAATCCAAAACATGGACAGAGGGTTTTTACCGTTGATGCAACAAAGATAGCCTTTGAATGTATAGGAAGGGCGTTGCCAAATGCTGCTATGCTTGGTGCTGTATGCAAGGTAACAGGCATTGTAAGCATAGAACACCTCCTTGAGGATGTCAGAAAGAGTTTTGGAAAGAAATTTTCTCAGAAAATTATAGATGGTAACCTCGAAGCAACGAAGCGCGGGTATGAGGAGGTACGGGAAGAATGAAACTGAAAGGGTGGAAAGAGCTCACACCAGGGGCTGTAATACTTGAAGCTGGGAATGCAGTAGAGTTTAAGACAGGCTCGTGGAGGGCATTCAAACCGATATGGATAAAGGAGAACTGTATTCAGTGCCTTTTCTGCTGGATTTATTGCCCTGATATGGCAATAAAAGTACGAGATGGTAAAAGGGAAGAATATGATTATGACTACTGCAAGGGATGCGGTATTTGTGCCTTAGAATGTCCTGGAAAAAAGGGGAAGAAGGCTATTGTAATGGTAGAGGAAGGCAAATAATATGGCAAGAATTGTTGCTGTAACAGGGAATGAGGCGGTAGCTGAGGCATTGAGACAGACAAACCCTGATGTCTGTGCTGCATACCCAATTACCCCGCAGACAGACATGATGCAGAGATTCGCAAGCTTTGTCTCTAATGGGAAGGTTGAAACAGAGTTGATACTCGTTGAGAGTGAGCACAGTGCAATGAGTGCCTGCATCGGAGCCTCTGCTGGTGGTGGAAGGGTTGCAACTGCGACAAGTAGTCAAGGACTTGCTCTCATGTGGGAGATGCTCTTTATTGCCTCTGGCACAAGGCTTCCGATCATCATGCCTGTCGTGAACAGAGCCCTTTCTGCTCCTCTGAACATTCATGGAGACCACTCTGATGCAATGGGTGCGAGAGACTCGGGCTGGATACAACTCTGGTCTGAAAATGCACAGGAGGCGTACGATAATACGATCCAGGCATTCAGGATTGCAGAGCATATGGATATAAGGCTGCCGGTGATGATATGTCTGGATGGCTTTATCATAAGCCACTCAATAGAGAGGGTAGAGTATATTGAAGATAATGAGGTCAGAAACTTTGTCGGAGAATATAAGCCTTTATACCCATTGCTTGACATTGATAACCCAAAAAGTTATGGTCCTCTTATACTGACCGATCTGTATCATGAATATAAACGTGCCCAACACGAGGTTATGACAAAGGTTAAGGGTGTTGTCCTTAATGTTGCTCAGGAGTTCGAAAAAATAAGTGGGAGGAAGTATGGTCTATTTGAATCATACAGGCTCGAAGATGCAGAAATAGCACTCGTCATATTAAACTCAGCTGCTGGCACATCAAAGGATGTCATAGATGAATTCAGAGAGAGGGGTATTAAGGCAGGATTATTAAAACCCAGGCTTTTTAGACCTTTCCCATACAAAGAGGTTGCAGGTGCCTTAAAACACCTCAAGGCCGTCTGCGTTCTGGATAGGGCTGATTCCTTTGGCGCTTATGGTCCTGTCTTTGCAGAAGTAAGCTCTGCCCTTTACCAAGTGAGAGAAAGACCCCAGATGATCAATAAGATTTACGGTTTAGGCGGGCGTGATTTTCTACCCCAGCATGCAGAACAGGTCTTATCAGAACTGGTAGAAATAACAAAGACCGATAAGGTGAAGATTGTGAAAGAATATATCGGAGTGAGGGAATAAGATGGCAGTACAGCTTAAGTTAAAAGAGCTTTCAAAAAAGGAAGACCTCTTTACGCATGGTCACAGAATGTGTTCTGGCTGTGGCGCACCAATAGCCGTCAAGATGGTCCTTTTTGCATCAGATTATCCCGTGGTTGCATGTTCGTCAACAGGATGTCTTGAAGTCTCCTCCTGTATCTCATTATATACCGCATGGAAGATACCCTGGATACACAGTGCTTTTGAAAATGCGGCTGCTACGATAGCAGGGGTAGAGACAATGTACAGGGCTCTGAGAAAGAAAGGTAAGATCAATGAGGAAATAAAGTTTGTGACCTTCTGTGGCGATGGTGGAACCTATGATATAGGACTCCAGAGTCTTTCGGGTGCCATGGAGCGCGGACATGATATGCTCTATATCTGTTATGACAACGGGGCCTATATGAATACGGGAATACAGCGTTCAAGTGCAACCCCTCTCGGTGCAGATACCACAACATGTCCCGCTGGAACAAGTATCCCTGGAAAGATACAGGAAAGAAAGAATCTTACGAGGATTATGGCTGCACACGATATTCCCTATGCAGCCCAGGCGTCGATAAGCAACTGGCTTGACCTCATGAAAAAGGTTCGAAAGGCGCTCTCCTTAAAGGGTCCAAAGTTTATGAATATCCTCTCACCCTGCAATCGGGGTTGGAGGTCGAGGACTGACGATGCCATATTGTTGAGCAGGCTTGCAGTGAATACTTGCTACTGGCCGCTCTATGAGGTCGAAAACGGAGTCACACGAATAACCTTTAAACCAAAAGACAAAAAACCTATTATAGATTTTCTCAAGCCCCAGGGAAGATTCAAGCACCTCTTCAGTCCGGAAAACGATTGGCTCATAAAGAAGTTTCAGGAAGATATCGACAAGGAGTGGGAAAGGCTGCAGAGAGAGTCACCCTTCGCATAAATAACCTCTCCAGATAGCTTTGATGCTGTCAACACATCTGCATTGAGAACACCGAGCGGGATTTCAATAAAGGACTTGTCCTTTTAAACTATCCGACCGAGATGATAAGGACTTATGATTCCTGATAAATTACTTATGGAATGGTGTCAATAGACGCAAATTTAGGTTCATGAAGTGGTAGCAGGATATCTGCCATATCTCTCACTTTTAGCAGTAAATCATATGCTTCGTACGCATTGACATGAGTCCCGGGCGGGATAACCTCCATCTCCAGTGCCTTGATCTTTATCGGGGGATAAAAGTTCTCCATGATGACACAGAATCCTGTTATGGCAGCTTTCCCCTGAGAGGTGTTTACCAGTACCGTTAACCCTCCCTCTGTATGAGCAGGTGTATGTATAACCTGGATGCCAGAAAGAATTTCCTGATCTCCTGTTACCTTTTTGATCTGACCATTTTTTTCAATATCCAGGATGCAATCTTCCATGTAGCGGAAATCTAAAGGATGCGGGTTATGTATTCGTTCTAGTTCTTTCTCGTGAATATAAAATATAGCATTGCTGCATTTGTAATCATTTTCGCAGTGGTCGTTGTGTAAATGGGTATGGATTACGATGTCGATATCCTCTGGTTTCAGACTCCATCGACTCAGGCCTTCCTCAAATTTATAAATTTTCCCTCCGATGGACCTTTCTCTCTCGTTTGAGATGAAGGGAGCCATTTCTCCCGTATCTACTATAATTTTTTTATCTCCGCCCTCCAGATACCAGCAGTAAATGGGAATTGTGTATGGTTGTCCATAATCGCTCTGATACGTCATCATCCCTTTATCAAACGCTTTTGTTCCCATCACAATGGGATGTATTTTATACTGGTTCGGGGTGCCCATATAATCTTTCTCTTTTGTTAATCTTTATTGGAAGCTCACATTAATTATCCAAATATACCATTATTAAGAAATCTAAATCTATGAGTTCCTCCCAAGCTTCCTTATCAATGATCTTGCCGTTGAGTAACAAAGGGCAAATATCCTATCATCTGGTAAAAGATTCTTCGTTTGAATGTGCTCGCCCATACGTTTTGCGACTTGTTCAGACATAAAAGCTCCCAATAAGGCTATTGCTTCTTTTAGAGTCATGGAACACCTCCTAAATATGAACGATATTAAGTCTTTTGGGTTGCTTTACTTATTTTGGTATTGGAAAAGTATTTCTTTAATCGAGTATAATGTAGAGCATTAAAAATGCATTAACAAGGAGGTATTATTATGACAAAGGCTGAACTTGTTGAAAAGATGGCAAAGGATGCAGGGATCTCCAAGGCGGTAGCGGGAAAGGCACTTGATTCTTTCATCGATGGAGTTGTTAAAAGTGTCAAAAAAGGTAACAAGGTTGCTCTTGTTGGCTTTGGAACTTTCTCGGTTGCAAAAAGGAAAGCACGGACAGGAAGAAACCCTCAGACAGGGGAACCAATAAAAATTCCTGCCAGAAAGATTCCTAAGTTTTCAGTCGGGAAAACTTTTAAGGATGCTGTGAAATAAATAAAATTTTAGTGTTCATATTTGTAGAAAAGGGGATGATTGATCATCCCCTTTTCTACAAAACTGTTCCACCTACTTATCTACATATTCAACTAAGTTTTGAATTAACGCTTACTTTGTATAATGGTCAGATTTTTCTCTGCCTCTTTTATAGCATGTAAGATCTTAAAAATTGTTGATATCGGGACATAATAGTTAATAACGCGTGTTAGGATGCAGGAATAAGCTCAGACATTCTTTTTCCAGGCTATTTAACTCTTGCAATGTCTCATAAAAGGAGTAATATTGTAAGAAAGAAAAAGTATTGCGACTCCCAGGGCGAGATTAAACCTGAGAACCAAGTCACTGAGATAGGGAGCGGGAGTTAGATGCGGTGAGCAAGCCTCCAGCAGTGAGGAGGAAGCCTAAAGCATTTACCGAAGCACCCACTTAGACAAAAAGCTTCAGGTTTCTCGGATCTGGGATCGCAAGTTATTCTGGAGCCATAATAAGGGTACATGGTCATCCTGATAAACGTAGAGGCATAAATTAGAATTTGCCACGTTAAGGTTGTCCAAGAAAGCAGACCTTTATGATGGCTCTATTTATTTGATCGAATCTACTTAATTCCCCTCTTTAAAGTAAACTACCTTAGCTACTGGTTGAGAAAATTACGGCCACCTGATGAGGAAGAAATCTACATTGAGGATTCCGAATAAGCGTCATTCCGCTGCGAAGTTGAGGAATGACGTGTGAAGGACTAAGCCGCTGCGCCAGATATGGGGATTAGATTAATTCT
>Ga0209314_10000722_pt1 | contig 14961 bp, 17 predicted proteins | sample I19B2metaG_FD_184146 | JGI IMG/M metagenome (GOLD analysis project Ga0209314, IMG submission 184146) | Lake sediment bacterial and archeal communities from Gulf of Boni, Indonesia to study Microbial Dark Matter (Phase II) - ​I19B2 metaG... | ecosystem: Environmental > Aquatic > Freshwater >...
TTGAAGATGAAGCACAGCACTGAGACCTCCACGAGAGCGAGACCCACTGCGAAGACGACGACACTGATCGGCGAGAAGCGGGCGACCGGAAGAGGCCAGTAGACCGTGTACAAGGATCCGAACTTCAGGAAGAAACCTGCGGACCACACGGTTAGCAGGCCTACGATGTGCATCCACATGTGGGCGTTGGCGAGTCGCATGCTGTAGAGCGGCTTCTTGATCAGCGTCGGCACGAGGTAGTAGAAGGCCGCGAAGACAGCTAGGTAGGCCCAGCCGTACGCGCCTACCAGGGGATGAGCGGTCAGCATTGCGTAGTAGTGTTCCGGTGCCATCGGGATTGTTATGAGCCCTGGGATAGTCAGTGAGATATCAGACAGCTGAGTCCGCATGAAGAGTCCTTCTATACCCGCTAGGCCTAGAAACAGAACCGCAACTACTGCGTAGCGCAGGCTAAGCATTTGAAGGGTCATAGTCGTCTTGGCCATGGTCACGGCACCACCGTTATCGCGTTCAGGAGGACCATGGACGGATGCTGTGGCCCCGAGTACTCAGTTGATCTTATCGTGTAGGCGCCTGGCTCGTCGAAGATCCAGACAATCTCGTTACTGTAGTTGGGTAGCACCTGAATCTGGAAGAGCATCCTACCGCTCTTATGGAAGACACCGAAGCCGTACGTCACATCGCAGGATGTCACTACGAACTTGACGGGCTCCCCGACCTTTGCCCTGATGCCGCCGGCCGGCAGAGTGAACTGATACTGACATATACTGACCCTGAATTCGCTCGTCGGGGTAGGTTTAGACCAGAAGAGCCAGCCCTGCCAAGGGATCAGGGGAGACGTAGTTACGATGTTAATCAGCAACGCCACAACGATCAGAACGTACAGGTAGCGCTTCTCCTGTTTCTCCATCCTGACCATGGCCGGTCACTTGGGCTTCGGCTTGGTTAGCTTGTAGGCGAAGTAGGCGATGAAAGCGAAAACGCCGATCGCGTATATCGAATACAGCAAGTCAATAGTGTCGACTATTGACATTTTCATCAACTCTTCAAGGACAAGAGGGTTGAGTAATAAGCTGTTCCCGATTTGGCCTTGATCTCGGATCAGCCATATCGGCACGAAACGCGATGCGTTATGGGCGACCGACAAACTACGGCGAACAGATTCCTGCGACTTTTGGAAATGGTCTGGCCGCCCAGATCGATCTCAGCCCGCATATGTATCTGGTTAGTCTTTCCACGCCTATTCCAAAGCCTGCGGTCTGCGGCACCCCGGATCTCAGCATCTCCATGTACCACTCATAGGATTCTGGGTCCTCGCCGTTCGATCTCATCTTGCGCGCGACGACTTCGTAGTCAGTCTCCCTCTCAGCTCCGGATGCTGCCTCCCCGAATCCCTCGGGATATATCATGTCGAAATCCCTTAGGACTCCAGGATGCTCGGGATCCTCGCGATCGTAGAATCCTCTAGATCCTTTCGGGTAGTCGTATACAAAGAACGGAGAATCGAACATGCCTGAGATCGCTTCTTCCGCGCTCCAGCTTAACTCCTGCGAATATTCGGATTCGTAGCCCTTCGATCTGAGCAGGTCAACAGCTTCACGGTGCGTTATCCTCTTGTATGGGGCGCCGGAAACCGCAAGTTCTCTTCCTAAGCTAGCAAGGTCTTTCTCATGACGCTCAAGGGTTCTCCTGCAAACATCCCGTAGGAGCCTCTCCGCTGTGGACATGGCATCATAGTAGGAGGCCCCAGCCTCTTCGACATCGACTTGGAAGAATTCGCAGAGATGTCTGCCCGTCTTCACCGTCTCAAGCGGTTCCAGTCTGATGTTGGGCGAGAAAAAGTAAACCTTCTCAAGAGACGCGACGGTCATCTGCTTGTAGAGTATTGCGCTACTCATTACCTTGTATCTTCGCCCGAAGTAGTCGATAGTTGCCTGTCTTGCCCCTCTGATCCCCGGGTCTGTGCAAGGGCCAATAATAGGAGCGAGAACCTCAACGAAACCCTGCTCGGCTAGAGATTCTCTGAGCGCACTGCAGATGGTTGCCTGGATGGCTAGCACAGTCTTCATTCTAGGATGCCGGATGGTTAGGAAGGATCTTGGAAGGCTCTCCAAGGATTCGGGATCCTCAAGGGTCCGCAAAGACGGCACTTGCTCCCGCGCATTCATACGGTCGGCTTCATAGATTTTATGCAACTTTCGTCGTGTTTTTCACAGAAAGATACCTATTTTAGCGCCCTTGGGTGTAATGGTTACAGGATTCGACATGAAGCTCGATTCGTCAGATATGGCGCTGTTGGGTATCCTACAGCGCGACTCGAAGAAGACGGCAAAGGACCTCGGACGCGACCTCGATATGCCTGTCACAACAGTCTACGCGAAGATCAAGAGAATGGAGGAGCTCGGTTTTATCAGAAGATACACGGCGATCCTAGACGCGCCCAAGCTGGGATTCACGGCCCTCGCGTTCGTGCTAGCCACCTTCTCATACCGTTCTTCGGCAGGCGCAGAGGCTACTCTTTCGCAAAGAGAGGTGGCCAAAGAAGTGGCCACTTTTCCTGAGGTTCAGGAGGTTCATGTAATCAGCGGCGATTGGGACCTGCTCATCAAAGTCAAGACGAAGGACATCGACGCCGTGGGGAGGTTCGTCGTTGACAAGCTCAGGACCGTTAGAGGAATCGAAAAAACCGTCACCTGCATGGTATTCGACACAGCGAAAGAAACTTCCGAAATCAGTATCGCAGGTCATGAAGTGACCTAACAAGAACGGCATCTGCAATACTGTCGATGCGATCCTGACATTCTATTGGACTCCGGCAATTGGGAGTACAGAATCGGTGTCTTCGACTGCTCTGACCGATGCAACGCCTAAATTCGCAACGATCAAATGCGAGTCCGTCAGGGGCAGCTGCTACTGTGGGGACGCAGGGAGAGGGTCAGAGTGCATTTTTACGTGACGCTCACTAACAACTGCAACCTCAAGTGCAGATACTGTTACGGGAAGTCCTGTGAAGACTTCGGCAGCGATTTTCGTGGCCTTGCTGTCGACTATTCAGTGCCAAGCTCGATTGCCTACGACGTAGAAGATCTGCAGAGGTTTCTCCACAGAGATCGAGATTCGGTGCTCGTATTCTACGGCGGAGAGCCATTGCTTCGGATGGAAAAGCTAAGGAAAATCATGGATCAGATGAAGACCTGCAGGTTCATGATTCAGACGAATGGTCTTTTGCTCAGCGAACTGGAACCTGAATACGTCAACAGGTTTCAGACGATTCTTGTATCCGTCGACGGCGAGGAAGCGTTGACCGACTACTACAGAGGAAAGGGGACGTACCGTACAGTCGCGAAAAACATCCAGAGAATCCGCGAGAACGGCTATAGAGGCGAAATTATTGCACGGATGACGGTCGGAGAAGAGACCGAGATCGACCGTCAAGTTCTCGCGTTAGCTGGGAACAAGGAGTTGCCGGTTTCGTCGGTTCACTGGCAGCTCGATGCATTGTTCTGGCAAAACGATTTCCCAAAGCGACGGTTCGCTCAATGGGCCGCACGGAGTTACAGTCCTCGTTTGAGAAAACTCATCCACGCGTGGGTGGAACGCATGAGAAGCAACGGAGAGGTCCTGAGACTCTACCCGCTTGTCGCTGTGATGCAGTCCCTTCTAACCGGCGAGTCAAATCGGCTTCGCTGCGGCGCCGGCTGGATTATGTTCAACATTCAGACGGACGGGAACATAACGCCATGCCCAGTAATGGCAGGGATTAAAGACTTCTACCTGGGCAACATTCGCAAAACATTCCCCGACAGTTTGAAAGACGCCGTGTCTGTATTGGAACCATGCACGGGATGCGAAATCTATCCAATCTGCGGCGGACGGTGCCTCTACGCGAACGCCACCAAGCTCTGGGGAGACGAGGGGTTCAGCCTGGTCTGCGGCACTGTCAAGAACATGATAGACGCGTTGCGGGAAGCGTTACCTAAGGTCAGCCTCCTCATAGATGAGGGAACGATTCAGCCAAAGGACTTTGAGTACACGAAATACAACAGCTGCGAGATAATCCCCTAATCTCGACTGAAAACGTGTCCCAGAGGGAACACTCAGGCGGAAGGTCATTCCGCAGGGCGAGGACATGTACAGTCTTCTGTGAAACTCAAGCAGTTCTGAGCCCAAGTTTGTCATGATCAGACGAACGGAGCGCCAAGTTTGGCGCAAGCTTTATCCGTTTTCGATCATTTTTTGACAGGCGAGCTGCAAATGTCATACTACTATGTGCCGAAACCGCCGTTGGCGTATACGTGTTATGTCCCGGCGCAGTGTTACGTGCCCCAGCAGGCCCTTGTTCCTCAGCCGCCGGAGGTCTACTATCAGCCGCCTCCGCTGGGATATGTGTACCAACCCCCGCCGGTCGCCTACGCGTATCAACCTCCACCTCAGATGTACTGGGTCCAGCCGCCAGGTCAGATGTGCTACTATCAGCCGCCTATGGTCAGGGTCCAGTGACCGAGGCTACCCGTATTTCTGGACAGCTTTGACGAAAGCCAGAACATTCTCCCATTTGACTTCCGGTTCGAGATCATAGGCTGGAGCTATCACAAGACCGCCGCCTTTGCCAAGAGTCTCGATACGTTCCTTCACTTCCGATTCGATCGCGCCAGGTGACCCATACATCCAAGCTGAGGCGGTTCCGACGGTCCCCCAAAACGCCAGCTTGCTGCCATACTTCTCCTTCAACGCCGCCGGATCCATGACATCAGGCTGAACAGGGTTTATCACGTTCACACCGATCCCGATCAAGTCCGGAATAATCGGTTCGATGTAACCATCGCTGTGATAGAGAATGCGCACCTTCGGGTTTACGGTTCGCGCTGTACTGATTATCTGAGAAAGCGGGCCTTTCAAGAAGCCTCGCCAGAGGTCAACGCTGATCATCATACGGGTGGGTTCACCCACATCGTCGTCTAGGCAGATTACGTCAACCCCAGCCTTCGCTAGGATTGCGACGCTTTGTGAAGCGATGCTGGCAAGCTGGTTGAAGAGATACTCTACCAGTTGGGGGTTGCGAAAGAAGTCCGACATCAGCTGTTCGAATCCTCTCAGCCGCTGGGCTGCCTCGAAGATCTCCCCTCCCATGTGCGGGGGAACCGCCGCGACCGCTAGTCCGCTTGACTGAATCTTCTGGACTTTTTCTCTCAAGTGTCGACGCCGTCGGTCCTCAAGGAGGTTCGGGAAAGAGAACGCTCTCACGTCATCTACGGTGCGTGCCTTTGCCAGCGGTTCCGCTCCAACTCTTTCTGGATGATATCCCCACTCAGAATATGTTCGTAATGTTCTAGCATTTCCGAGGAAGGCGTGGGTGGGCAGGCTTTCCAAGTACCTTAGGAACCCGTTCTGCTCGCTTGGCGGTTCAAACTCTACGAATCGAACATCTGTCCCAAGCTCCTCGTCTGCGTCCTTTCCTCCGGTCTGAGGAAGCACGGTCGGATAGAACGACAGTGCCATGGGGACTCTGTCGGGTTCACGAAGCGATAATGCAGTCAGGGTTCGTTCCCGAGACGTAAGGCGTTCTCTTCCTTGGACCTGACTCATCTCGCCATTCTATCCCTGGTTATTCACAATGCACCCTGATGAGTTTAGCGAGCTTATATCGATAGGGCATCGGTCTGAAGTTGTAGGAGCGTCCTCACGGTGGACGCAGAATACAAGACCAAGATGACTCAGAGACAGTATCGCGAACTGTTCTCCGACGAGCTTGTTAGGAGAGAAGAAGAGCTACAGCGCTTCATTCGAGAAGCCTTTGGAAAGCATGTTGTAAGCAGAGAAGAGCTCGTGCTCGATCTATCGTCCGTAGCAGATGATGAGCTTGCTCGGCTGATATCTCATAGCCCTTCCAACATGGTTCGAGTTCTCTTCCGTATCACCGGGGCTAGTCCGCGTAGCGTTGCACGTGACCTGCAGATCAGGCTCGGTCCTGAGCCTAGAAGCATCTCTTCGGAAGTTGCGCTGAAGCTCGGGTCCTATTTCAGAGAACTTCTGCCTGCTGAGCTTCCGATACGAGCAATCCTGTTTCACGATAAGATTCAACGTGAGAACGAGCTGACAAGAACGTACAAGGGACGCTGGGAGAATTACGTTCGCGACCTTTTGAACAAAAGAGGGTGGCAATTCACCAAACGTCGGTTCAAAGTTGGCAAGAAAACGATCGAGATCGACGGTGCGTATCCATCTAAGGGTGATCCTGCAATCGCAATTGACGTGAAACGGATAGAGGCGATGGAGGACTATCAGAAAAGGACAGACGAGATCAACGCCAAAGCCCGAGAGCTGAAGTGCGCCTACAAGGTGGTCTTCATAGCTTGCATATTCTTTCCGTTCGGCGAAAGAAAGGACATGGTGCTTAACAGACTGGACAGAACCGTGATCGATCGCATTCACTTCCAGGATGAAATCTCGGACATGGTGGCAGGCGTCGCCGAGATCGTGCGTGGTCTGGTGATTGACTGAATGTGCACACCACGCGATAAACATTAAGTACATCGCATGTATTCTATGTGAAGGGTACCCAAGTTGGCTAGGAAACAGAAAGCCAACATGTCACGCCGGAATGTAGTGCTGAAGATCGAAACCTATAATCGCTTGGAAAAGTACCTCGTGGAACTGGTAAAGAGGAAAGGTGTTCCGCGAGTCAGCTTCGATGAGGCGATAAACGAACTCCTTGACAGGGTTGGGTGAGATTGGAACAGGCCACCAACCTAGGCGGTATTGGCGGAATCCCAGAAAACCCCACCACACACCAGGCAGATGTTCTGATTCCGAAGCTTGTAAAAGATCCAACGGCCCTTGCCGAGATTGAGCGAGTAGTACGGTCACTGCCTACTCATCACAGACTGGTACTAGGTGACGCTCGAAAGCTGCATGGTATACCTGACTCTAGCGTTCATTTGATAGTCACATCTCCTCCGTATTGGATCCTCAAGCACTACAATCCAGTCGAAGGCCAGCTGGGGCAAATAGCGGACTACGAGAAGTTTCTCAACGAACTCGACAAGTGCTGGAAGGAGTGCTTTCGGGTTCTTGTCTCCGGAGGTAGACTGGTGGTGGTCGTGGGCGACGTTCTTCTCAGCAGACGAAAACACAAGCGACATCAGGTTCTCCCCCTTCACGCTGACATCCAAGTTAGATGTAGGCGACTGGGCTTCGACAATCTAGCCCCTATCTTTTGGTACAAGATCGCTAATGCGGCATACGAAGCGGAAGGAAACGGAGCTGGGTTTCTGGGCAAACCATACGAACCCAATGCAGTGGTCAAACATGACGTAGAATACATACTCATGGAACGCAAGCCGGGAAGCTACCGTAGCCCTGATCCCAAGACTCGCTTGCTGAGCGTAATTCCTGCGGAAAGGCACTCGATCTGGTTCCGCCAAGTCTGGGAGGACATTAGAGGTGAATCAACACGCAAACATCCGGCACCTTTCCCTGAGGAACTCGCTGATCGCCTCATTAGAATGTTCAGTTTCGTGAACGACACCGTGCTCGATCCCTTTGTCGGAACAGGAACCACTATCGTGGCCGCCGCCCAGGCTGGCCGTAACAGCGTAGGGGTGGAAATTGACCCGAAATACTGGCGCTTGGCTCGAGATCGCCTTGGCGAAGCGCTTCCTTCAATGACCGCAAAACGTACTGTCGAACTCCTGCGCTGGTGACCCTTCGTCACGTGCCTCAGCATCCATTTCCGTTAGTGCCTCTCAGTCGAATACCCACCAGAATTGGAAGAAAAACGAAGGCACGATTAAATCGAGTCGAATGGCAAGGAAGATGGAGTTTTCAGCGCATTCAAGGAATCGTGAAGTAGAGTCTCCTGTTGCTCTTGCCTTTGTTCTCGAATTTCAGCGGCTCTATCTTTTCGATCTCGCCGAGGTTCTTGACATGTACTCCGCCGTCGGCCTGTAGATCATAGCCTTCGATCTCCACTATTCGGAGGTCTTTCACATCTGGCGGCATCACGCTCGCGAGTTTAGTTATGCCAGGAATCTTGAGCGCTTCCTCCCTTTTCATGAAATACGTCTTGACAGGCGGGTTCTTGGCAATCGCCTCATTGGCATGACCACAGTAGACAAGCATTCTGTCTCTGTCGAAATCATCCAGACTGAAGTCTATCCTAGATTTGTCCGGTTCAATTTGGTTTCCTGTGATGAGCGCGCCCGTCTCTTTGTTGAAGATGGCGCTGAGGAGGTGCGCGGACGTATGCATCCTCATTATTCTATGCCTTCTGTCCCAATCGATGGCGCCGTGGACAGAATTCCCAACAGCAAACGCGGTCGGCTGCTCCACGACATGTACGATAGAGTCATCGCCTCTCTTGATCGTGTCGGCGACCTTCACTCCGCCCAATGTTCCTGTGTCGCCCACGAGGCCTCCGCCACGGGGGTGGAACGCGGTCTGATCGAGCACGACCTGATTGCCGTCGACAGAACTGACTGCGGCATCAAACTCTCTGACGTACGCGTCTTCCCAGAACAACTTCCTCGTCATAAGACAGACGGAGAGAAGGCAGCTCGACTGAAAGAAAAGGTTTGCCGCTTACGCGTGTGTCAAATACGAGTTAATCAGAATGGCTCCTTGCTGGTGAACCATGCGGAAGGGTACTGAGCTCGTCGATGTGGCAATGGGGAAAGTTCCGGCGGATCTTGTGATCAAGGGGGCTACGCTTGTCAACGTGTACTCGCGGGAGCTCTGCCCCAAGACATCGATCTCCGTCAAGGGTTCGAGGATTGCTTCGGTCGGCGACTACGAGCCGTTGGTCGGGCCGCAGACCGCGGTGATTGATGCAGATCAGTTCTATGCGGTTCCGGGGCTGATTGACGGCCACATACACATAGAGAGCTCCATGCTCGACCCAGTGGAGTTCGCGAAGGTCGTGCTTCCGAGAGGAACCACCGCTGTCATGATCGACCCTCATGAGATTGCCAACGTCCTCGGCGTTGAAGGGGTTCGACTTATGCTCGCGCGAACTGAAGGGATCCCTCTGAAGGTGTTCGTTCAGGCGCCGTCATGCGTTCCGTCCACAGCCAGCTTGGAAACCGCGGGTGCTAGGATTGGACCGAAAGAAGTCCAGACGATGCTCAAATGGCCAAGAATCGTCGGGCTTGGTGAAGTCATGAACTATCCGGGGGTCCTTGCCGGCGACCCCAAGCTTCGGCTGATGATCCAGGAGACTGCGGGCGCGCATAAGGTCGTGGAGGGGCATGCCCCTGGTTTGGTAGGAAGGGCGCTCAGCGGGTATCTTTCCGCTGGGATCAGCGGTGATCACGAAAGCACTACCGAGCAAGAGTTGGTGGAGAAGCTTCGCCTCGGCTGTGTGGTCGAAGTGAGAGAAGGGTCCACGTCACACAACCTGGCCGCGCTCATTCGTGCCCTCAAGGGTCACAACCTCAGTTCGAGGCGTGCAATCTTGGTCTCTGACGACCGGCACGCAGGCGACCTCGTGAAGCTGGGCCACATGGACCACAACGTGAGAAGGGCGGTTGAGGAGGGCCTCGACCCAATCGACGCTATCACGATGGCCACACTGAACACGGCCGAGCATTTCAGAGTTGATACAGAGGTCGGCGGGATAGCACCAGGCAAGCGTGCCGACGTCATTCTGACCCGAGATCTAACTGGCATGAAAGCTGTAACAGTAATCGCAGACGGACAAGTTGTGGCCAAGGACGGCGTTCTCGTGACCAAGATCGCCTCGCCACGTTTTCCTCAACGGTCACTTAGGACAGTTCATCTGAAGCGGCTGCTCCAGCCTAGAGACTTCGCGGTTACATCCGACATGAAGGGCGGCGTGGCACGGGCGGTAGTGATTGACACGTCAGGTGAGATACTGACAAAGAAGATCTTGGAGGATTTGCCCATCCGAGACTCTCAGATTCAAGGCGACCTTGAGCGGGACATCTTGAAGATTGCGGTCATTGAGAGACACAAGCGCACGGGCAACATTGGCCGAGGATTCGTAAGAGGCTTCGGCCTCAAGGCTGGCGCAATATCGAGCAGTGTCGCTCACGACAGTCACAACATCTGCGTCGTCGGCACGAACGGGTCGGACATGGCTATTGCGGTGAATGAGATGGCGAGACTTCATGGCGGACTGGTCGCCGCAAAAGACGGGAGAATACTCGCCGAGTTGGCGTTGCCATTTGCAGGCCTTATGTCCACACGGCCAGTTGAAGAAGTGAGCCAAGCCGAGAAGCATCTGTCTGAGGCCGCGCGGAGCCTTGGATGCGTATTCGCGTCGCCCTTCATGGTCATGTCCTTCCTCTCGCTTGCGGTAATTCCCGAGATCCGGTTGACGGACAAAGGCCTCGTTGATGTGAGCGCAGCCAAGATTGTCCCGTTGACCAGCTAGCACCGCAAGAACCAGAACCGTGTGCGAGTCAAGGTCCCAAAGTCTAGTCAGAACCCAGAACTGAGGAGAAGTCAGTCCACGTATTGACTGATTGATCGTTGCGTACACGTGGTCGACACAATGCCAATCACCAAACGGTCAGGCTCAGTCGTCTTGGGCGTTGACCTGGCAGGGGCAGTGAGCAGGCCAACGGGACTATGCGTCCTAGAGGAAAATGAGCGTTGTACGACGCAGATCGTTCATCGAGATGATGAAATCGTTGAGAGCGCCTTGCAGCATAGGCCTCACGTCGTGGCGGTGGACGCTCCTCTGAGCATACCGAAAGGCCGGCATAACCTAGACCATCGTGAGCCAATACATTTCAGAGAATGCGACCTTGAGCTGAGGCGACGCCGGATAAAGTTCTTCCCGATAACCATCGGCCCTATGCGCGAGCTCACTAAACGCGGCATCGCGCTCAAGCAGTCCCTAGAGGCACGAGGGTTCAGCGTCATCGAGGTCTTCCCAGGCGGCGCTCAAGACGTCCTCGGCCTTCCGCGGAAGCAACATGGCCTTCCAAAACTCATTCGCGGGTTGAGGAGGCTGGGGCTGACCGGGTTGTTGAGCACGGCTACAGGCGATGAAGTTGATGCCGCCACATGCGCTCTAACCGGGCTACTATATCTCAGGGGCGATTACGAGGCACTCGGCGATGTCAACGAGGGACAGATAATCATGCCAAGGACACCTCAAACCGAGTAATGCTATTTTCCTCTGAAAGAATTGTCTTGTCTGAAACGGGCAAACTCGGTATCTGGATCGTCGGGTCCGCAGCTCTGTAAAGGAACAGGTTTTAACCGCGCCTTACGCTCCTCCCGGACGATTTGGTTTGTCCAGATGGATCGATCCTGAGGGGCAAGGCCGCGGCCTCGTCTACCTCGACAACGCAGAGACGACGAGGCTCGACCCAGCCGTCCTCGACTTGATTGAGGGATTCATGCTGGACAAGTACGGTGTTCCAGCCGGCGAATTCGGGTACGGGCTCGAGGAAGAAGCTAGCGAAGCCATCGAGCAAGCAAGAGAGACAATCGCTAGAAGAATCAACGCGAGCTCGGATGAAATAATCTTCACCTCAGGCGGAACCGAAAGCAACAACATAGCGATCCTTGGAGCCGCACGCTCAAGCTACTACAAGGGAAAGCGGCTCGTCGCAAGCAAGATTGAGCACAAATCGATCCTGCGCATCGTTGACAAGCTGACCACGCAAGGCTTCGAGAAAACTCTGCTCGACGTTGATCGCGAAGGCTTCGTCAACCCAGCTGACCTGAAAACCAACTTGGAAGACGTGCGACTGGTATCCGTGCAACACGCCAACCAAGAGATAGGCGTATTGCAGGATCTTGCGGTGATCGGAGAGATCACCAGAGACAGCGACGTTCTCTTCCACTGCGATGCCGTTCAATCCTTCGCCAAAGAGAAGATTGACGTTCACGTTATGAAGGTCGACATGCTTTCCATGTCGTCACATTTGATTCACGGGCCTAAAGGCGTCGGCGCCCTGTACGTGAGGGACGGAGTCAAGCTCGAGCCAATTCTGGAGGGCGACGATAGAGAGAAGGGGCTGAGGCCAGGAACCCCGAACGTCGCAGGTATCGTTGGCTTCGCAAAGGCTGTGGAGCTAATGACCGACAACGATTCGGCGAGGATGCGGCGGTTAAGGGATGAATTGATCGAGTCGCTGTTGGCGATCCCTGACTCACGGCTAAACGGGCCCAGAGGCGAGCGTCGGCTGTGCAACAACGTCAATGTTTCCTTCAGGTACGTGGAAGGCGAGGCAATCCTCATGCACTTGGACCTGAAAGGGCTCGTCGTGAACACCGGATCGGCATGCTACAGCCAGAAGCTGGAGCCAAGCCACGTCATACGAGCCATCGGAGGAACGCTTGAGGAGTCTCACAGCTCAACCCGCCTGAGTCTGTCAAAGTGGACGAGCAGAGATGAGCTGGCCTACGTAACCGAAACGATCAAACAAGTCGTTGAGACTCTTAGAGCTCAAAGCCCGCTCGTGAGGAAGGTGTCTAACTAGAGGTGACGGCCATGTCAGAAGGCTCTTTGGCAAAAAGGTTCGGCTACTCTGAAAAGGTGATGGATCACTTCAAGAACCCACGGAACGTCGGCGTCATGGAGGATGCTGACGTTACTTCAAAAGTCGGCAGTGTCGCGTGCGGCGACCTTATTAAGCTCTATTTGAAGTTCGACCCCGACCGCGATCAGATCAAGGACATAAAGTTCGAGTCATACGGGTGCGCCGCGAACATCGCCACCAGCTCGATGATGACCGAGATGGTGAAAGGCAAAACAATCGACGAGGCTAGGAAAGTCACATTCAAGGACATATCAGAAACGCTCGGCGGATTGCCCAGAATCAAACTTCACTGCGCCGTGCTTTCAAGGCAAGGCCTCGAGACTGCTTTCCTCAAGTACGAGGCTAAGAGAGGACGCGTCAATGTAGACGAGTCATTCGTCAACAAAATACTGCGCGGCGTGCTCGATCCAATCCAAGGCGTCGACATAATCTCCGCCAAGATACTGGAAAACACAAAGCTTGAAGGCAAGAGGATAATCCTCGGCTTGAACGCGAAAAAGGACAGCGAGCTCGCCAAGAGTCTCACCGAAGACATCCGAGACGCCTTCGAAGGACTAGACATCGAGCTTGACCTGAAATTCAAGGACTAGCATCACAGCGCACACGAACAAGGGTCTAAATCCTAACGACTGCGCCAAGCGTGCAGATGACAAGAACCCCTCCGTTTCCTCCTGGCGGTTGAAATTCGGGCGCCCGCGCCAGCATACACACACAAATCCGCTCCTCCCACCAGGATTCAAATCTGGGACCCGATACCTGGGAAAAAAAAGCTTGGTGACCCCACGCTACCACCCTGCTTTCTCAGCAATACCAGTAGAATGCCCCAAGCCAATACAAGAGTCCAATACCCAGCACATACCCAATACACCGACTAATACCCAAATGTGGGGATGGATAGGAGAAAGCAAACGGGAGCACGTAGGAATGAAGAATACTGATTATGTAATACATATAACAACAAAACATGGACGCAAGTGGAGATACCTCAAAGAGGGCAGCGACTGGACTCAAACCGCTCCAACTGGAATAGTCAGACGGCTCAGTGCCGAGCAGTTGCTGTCACACCTCTTACCACCGCTTGCAGCAGACCAGCCTTGGCTCAGTGTAAGGGTGGTCAGAAAAAACCGCCAGTCAGAGAATAGGCGGCCTAGCCTACGGATTTCTAGGTGCGTTGACTAGACCAATATGAGGTGATGTTATGATTGAAGTTCCGCTCTCCAAGGCTGTCAGGTTGATCTCGCCGAGATTGACCGCGTTGGTCAACACTCTGGATGAGAAGGGCGAGTTGAACTCCTCTCCGTATTCTTGGGTGTATCCACTGAGCTATAACCCTCCACTGATTGGAGTCGGCATAGGTGGAAAACACAAGTTGACCTATCTCAATTCCACGAGAACGGGTGAATTCGTCGTTTGCATTGTCTCAGAAGACTTCGGTCAAGAGGCTGTCAATTGCGAACAACCGCATAAGCCGGGTGACAAGCTTTGGGCTGGGCAAGGCTTCCATGAGGAGCGATCCGTAAGGGTTGGCGTTCCGAGAATCAAGGAATCTAGGGCCATACTGGAATGCAAAGTAGACAGATTCGTGGAACTGAGAGGAGACCATGTCATCCTTGTCGGAGAGGTTCTCCACGCCGAGGCGGAAGAAGGTGGTTTGGACAGCATACAACCACTACTCCATGATTCAGGAGAGGAATTCAGAGTCATAGGCAAGAAGATCACCCTGAAGAGAACAGGAACGTAAGAGCTTTCACCATATCAACGGGGATCAAGAAGATGGATGCTCAAGTTGAACAGTACATAGAAAAGCAGAGCTCTCCGCGGAAGAAAATCATTGGCAGATTACGGAAGATTATCTTGCGGACTTTTCCTGACGTGAAGGAAGAGATTAGGATGGGTGTGGCGTGGTATGAAGGCAAGCTCTATGTGGCCGCGCTGAGGGGCCACGTCAATCTAGGATTCTGCTTGAAAGGGCTGTCACAGAAATAAAAGAGACTCCTTGAAGGTAATGGAAGAACGATGAGACATGTCAAGATTCACTCGTTGAAGCATATTGACGACAAGAAGATTGAGAAGTTATTGACAATGGTAAGAAGAAGATGGTCGTGAACGTCCAGTTGTTGAACAGACGATTCTTGATTTGTGAGAGCGTAGCGAGTCAGAAGTACAGCAAAGAGGGGTCTAGGGGATTGCTCCCCTAACGGTTGGAAGAGGCGTTTTGTTAGTACTGTTCCACGGGCTGCTTGTAGTATTGTGGCACAGCCTGATAATAGAACTGCTGTGGAGGCGGCTGGTAGTACTGTGGCGCGACTGACTGCTGATAGTACTGTGGCGCAATTGGCTGCACATAGACCTGCCGCAGACGCTGACCGTGACCATAGGTTCGTCTAGCTAGTTTCTGGCGAAGATACTTTTCAGCAGCTTGGAGGCTGTTTGTTGGTTTCCA
>Ga0209314_10000723_pt1 | contig 14960 bp, 10 predicted proteins | sample I19B2metaG_FD_184146 | JGI IMG/M metagenome (GOLD analysis project Ga0209314, IMG submission 184146) | Lake sediment bacterial and archeal communities from Gulf of Boni, Indonesia to study Microbial Dark Matter (Phase II) - ​I19B2 metaG... | ecosystem: Environmental > Aquatic > Freshwater >...
CTACTCAACCAGCAGCTCTCGCACAACCTACAGGTCCAGCGCTTGAATCCGAAGTCGTTAAAAAGCCCGAACCAAAAAAGAGACGATTTTTTGGACTCTAAAACAAACATTAATGAGGTCCTATGGAGGAAAATGTCGTGGACGCCGGAACAATCGTCTACTCGATAATAATCTTCGCTGTCTTCGCAGTAGCAATAATACTTTATATTGCTAAAAGGTCCTTTAAATCTCCAAACATCTTCTATGCACCACAAGAAGCAACCCCAACACTGGCTTCGCAGCTAACCTGTCCTAAATGCCGTGAACGAAAATTAAGGCCAACTGGCAGCTACACGCTCGGATGCGAAAACTGCGGCTTCACGTTCAGCGTAGGCACAATGAGAAGAAGAGAAACAGAATAAAAATCATAACATAGACGAAAAATCTTAAGATGCTAAGGAAAGCCCTTAGTATCCCGCTACCTTTTTTGTAATTAATTCGTGGAATGCAACTTTTGTCAGTAAAAATTTAACAATGCAAGATGAATCGTAATTTTGGGTTATCTAGTCTATTCAATGACTTAACTATTTCAGTCCTCTAATCTGTCTCTCTCTCATTGTTTTTCCAATAGCCAACTCGACCTGTATAACCGAGGTTCCCAGATAGTTTTTAGGGTCAAGCGCTACTTCGATCTCTTTTTCGTCAAGAAGGTTACTTATGGTCTTTTCATGTAAAAGAACCTTCTTGAAGGGTACTTTCTCGCTTTCACTCTTAATAGCTAGTTGGCGAATGAGTTCATGAGCTTCTTGCCTGTTCATCCCTTTTCCCACCAACGCCATCATTACAGCTTCTGACATTGCCCGTCCTTCGGTTAAGCCAAGGTTTTTCTTCATTTTGTCCTCATCAACCTCTAAATCGGAGAGAACGTCAATCATCAGATGCAACATGTAGTCAACGAGGATGCATGCCTCAGGAATTATGAACCTCTCAGAAGACGATTGGGTCAAATCTCTTTCCTGCCAGGTTGGAACGTTCTCCAAAGCAGGAATCACCAAGCCCCGGACGACCTTTGCTAGTCCACAAACTCTTTCGCAGAGCTCAGGGTTACGCTTATGAGACATCGTTGAACTGCCAACCTGCTTCTTCTTCTCAAAAGGCTCAAAAACCTCCCCGATTTCCGTCCTCTGAAGCTCCCTCACCTCAGACGCAAACTTGTCTAGGCTGGAAGCTATCAACGCAGACAAACAAACCAGTTCAGCGTGCCTGTCCCTCTGAATTATCTGCGTCGAAACTTCCGCAGCTCTTATGCCAAACTTTTTCATCACAAGGTCTTGAACCTCCATTGCCTTCGAACCTAAACCAGCCTGAGTCCCAACCGCTCCGCTCAACTTACCAACTATCAAACGTTTCTCGCATTCATTCAGCCTTTCAATGTGCCTTGACACTTCCCTCATCCAAACTGACATTTTTAACCCGAATGTTATGGGCAAGGCGTGTTGACCGTGAGTTCTGCCCATCATAATTGTGTTTTTGTAACGGTCCGCTGCCTTCAAGAGGATAAGCTCCAATTCATCCATTTTTCTTTTGATCAGCTGCAACGCTTCACGGAGCTGAAGTGCTCTCGCAGTGTCCACTATGTCATAACTTGTTGCTCCAAGGTGAATGTACGCGCCGCTTGAACCACAGACTTCTGCGAAGGCTCTGACCAAAGACGTGATGTCGTGCTTGATTTCTTTCTCAATCTCTTTTATTCGATTGAGCTTAACATACTTTGTCGAAGCCATCTTAACGATTTTTTCAGCATCTTCACGCGGAACGTTCCCAACCTGCCTATGAGCCCACGCAAGAGCTGCCTCAACATCAAGCAATTTCTGAACATAATTTTCCTCCTCGAAAATTCTGAGCATCTCAGGAGTTCCATGTCGACCAGTATCTATCGGAAGAATGGGCAACCTCACCACCTCATATAGGATGTTCTTTTGAGCGGTAAAGAAATATCTTTCCCTCAATATTTAACCATTGAAGAAGCTTACAAAACTGTCGCTGCAACCATCTAAGAGGAAGACTGAATGAAGAACACAGTCATAGTTTATTCGCCGAAGTGCCTTGACCACAATTCAGGGCATGGTCACCCAGAGTCTCCTCGAAGACTGCAGGTCATAATGGATGGAATCAAACAAATCAGATTGTTGGAACAAAAAAATTGTACATTCATCAATCCTGAACCAGCAAGTATAGAAAACCTCGAAACTGTCCACAGTTCAAAATACATCAAACATGTCAAACAGCTATCTGAATCAGGCGGCGGCATGATTGATGAAGAAACCGAAACTGTTGTGTCAAGAGACAGCTTCAAGGTTGCCAGATTAGCAGCTGGTGGAACATTACAGGCCATAAACAAAGTTATGACCCCAGATTTCCGCAACGGGTTTGTTCTCACCAGGCCACCTGGACATCATGCTGGTCCCAATTACGGTCTTGGGTTCTGCATTTTTAACAACGTAGCCATAGGTGCGAAACATTTGCTTAACAACTTCGGTCTGGACAGGATACTAATTTTGGACATAGATTCACACAATGGAAATGGCACCCAACAAATCTTCTATAATACCAAAAAGGTCCTTTACATCAGCCTTCACGAAGACCCAACGGAGTTTCCTGAAACGGGATTTTCTGACGAAACTGGACAAGGAGAGGGCATAGGCTACACGGTTAATGTTCCTTTTCCATTCGGCACAGGTGACGCGGTTTACTGGAAAGCCGTAAAGACCATTGCAGTGCCGATTATAAGCCAGTTTAAGCCCCAGTTTATCTTAGTGTCTGCTGGGTTTGATGGTCACCACAGGGACGCTGTTGGTGAATTGTCTTTATCGTCACAGATTTATCCAATGATTTTTCAGGCAGTTCTAGATTTGGCAAACAATCTATGCGAAGGCAAGGTGGTGGCTGTATTAGAGGGAGGTTACTGCCTAAGTGTTCTGAGGAAGGTTGTCCCCGCCGTCATCAGTCAGATGTCAGGTAACAGAATCGAGCTGCATGGAAGGACGCCTCTTTTAGACTCAAATATACAACATCAAGCAGAAAAAATCCTAAAAACTGTGAAAAGAATTCAGTCAAGCTTCTGGAAACTCTAACCCAATTAAGCTACATTCAATATTTATTTCTTTAATTATTCAATGACTTCGATAGCGTTCTCTGGACATTGTGTTTCACAAGCTCTGCAGACAAGGCATTCATCAACCTTAACTGGCGAAGACTTGCCATCTTTGAGTTCGTATACTTCAGCTGGGCAAACGTCGACGCATGTTCCACAACCAGTACACTTATCCAAATTAACGTTTATTTTGACCAACCTTAACTCACCATCTGAAATTCTACTCACATGCTTAACTTACAGATAAAAACTTTTTGGGGTAAATCACAAGTAGAATTTTGCATAATTCGTCAAACGTTCCATAAAAAACGTTGAAATTATGTTTGTCTGAAAACCAAAAAAATAATTGTACGATTATTTTTGTTTGCTGTTTTCCTCTGAAAGCTGCTTACAAATTTCCTCAAGTTTTTTAGAAATTTATTTAAGTTTCATAATAACAAGGCTGAGGTTTTTTTGTGCTGAGTAAGAGTTAAAATTAGGAGATCGACATAATTAAGAGGACTCGCATCTTTCATTTTTTCTTATTTTGCCGCCTGTCTTTCCCCTTTCTGTGGGAAGATGTTTTTCTTAAATGTATCTAAATATTTTGTTACTTTTGGTTGACAAAACTTCGTGACACTTTTACAAGAATATTCTAACTGGTCTCAATTGTTGGCTAAAAGTATGGTTTTCGACTTTCCTTCATGGTGAGTAGCCGAATAAACCCCAGTAAAACTGAATCATCGGAAAAGATTGCCTTGTCATTATCCGAACTTAACGCTAAACTTTCAGGTTGAAGATTTGCTAAAATGAATTGTTGCTCATCAACGCATAGAAAAATTATTGGCAACTCAAAATCAGCTTGTTTAATCTTGCATGTGTATCTAAGTTCGCTTAGCATGCGCTGATTGTTTGAGACGTCCGGGGCAGTAATCCATACTTTGACTGATCGTTCTCTTAGCTCATCAAATAGCCTATTAAACTCCTTATATACCAGCAATATGCCATTCTTGTTAGTCACCAAGTTAATTGACCCCGTCGCCCTAGACAGCATCTCACGGGTCTTCCTTAAAATTTCTTGTCTTCCCTTAACGATCCACAGCTCCCCTCTTTGCAGTTTTTCCTCGCTTTTTGTCTTCTTAAAGGTTTCTTCCAGCGACGTGACGACAGAAACAAGATTTTCAACCAAATTTTGGTAGGATTTTAAATATGATTTTAGAGCAATTTGAGGTGGAGTGGGAGTAAATCTTCTTGGTTCTTCAGGGATTTCGACGACGAGGTTTATGTCGATGAGTTTCTTCAGAACGCTATAAACCTTGGTTCTCGGAACCCCACTCATGACACTTAAGTTTCTTGCATTAGCATGACCAGACTCAATAAGGGCAACATAGACCTTTGCCTCATATTCAGAAAGTCCTAGATATTCACACAACCTTTGCCATGTGTTATCAGGTCGTGTCTGAGATACCTCCCTTGTTCCCCTGAGCATAGAGCTAAAACCACCATTGTTCAACCCTTACGAGAAAATAATATTAAGACTAATGTAACCGTCACCAGCATGTCTTTGGTGACAATTAAAGAGTATGACTCGCCAATTCTAGAAATCATGGGCATATCAACGTAAACTAAAAGGTTATTCATGATTTGACATAATTCATAACAACTATTTCAGAAATAAGAATAATTCAGACCTGAGATTGATTCGGAATATGAAGGCATTAACCGAATTTTTTAACGGATGTCCTCTCTTAGTCTTAAAAGCGTTTCATCTATCGTGTTTTCTGCGCGTTCCTTCATTCGGTTATATTCATCCAACATTTTACGATGAGCTTCTGCAGTTATTTCTCTGCGGAGGAACCGTGCGTCAGCAACCATAATGTCTTTTTTTAAGGTTTCTATCTCTGCTTCTGCGGTTTCAAGCTGTTTCATCCGTTCAGAATATTGTCCACTTGCAGCTGCAATTTTCTTTCTCAGTTCCGATAAATCTTTTTGAAGCCTCAAAAGATGGTCGTCTATTGAGTTTTTCCTCATCCTGTAATTACGTCTAGAGATTTTCCCCTTTTCAACTTGGCCTTCCATCGTCTCTAATTCCAACAGAAGTCTTCTTCTTTCATCACACCGATTTAAAAAGCCTCGTAAGAGATCAGGCGAGAAGGGAGCTGCAGTAACAACCTCAGCTAATGGCTTCGATGTTCTTCTAGCAAATAATATTACCACGAAAATTGCAACTGCTGTTCCAGTCCAAAGAGCTGGTCTGAAAACTATCCAAAGAATAAAATACTGATACTTCAACGTAATAGTTGGTTCATTAATCTGCGTCACGTTATTTTCTTTAAATTCGACGGTTGTTGAGAAGCCTGATTTTTGAACTATGGATGTTGTCGAGGCTTCTTGGTATTCCGCTCCTTCAGGTAGAAAAACAGCCACAGTCAACTGTTCTACAAACCAGTCATCTGGTTTACCAAGACTAATAGTCAATGTGTAGTCTTGCCAGCCTCTTTGCTGAATATAAACGCTGGATGGAAGATGGTATGAAATTAAAAGTCTCACTTTCTCCTGCCAACCTAAGGTTCCTCTAAGAAATACCCTGACCCAAACATATGTTACGTTGTCTACAATGGATAAACTGGTTTTACTCATTGAACCAAATGCGTCCTGAACTGAAATGGATGTGGCATTAGCAGGCAAAATAAACTGGACATTGTTAACACTTTCATTTACATTGTTAGTCACTGAGCATCGGTCCACTACTGAGAGTCCTCCCCAAGGACCGATTGTTATCTCTCTTCTCCAATCGTCAACAGTATAATTGAAACTCGTTGCAGAGGAGTCGTCACTTATGATTTTGCTAGCGAATGTTGGTTGGACGTTGAAAGATGCAGATGCCACTTTAACATAATTGTACCTGATGCTCAGGCACACGATAAACAGTAACAAAACTCCAATAAATCTATGCGGTGGACGAATTCCTGATTGCTTTTGTTTCAAGCCTTATGCAGCCTCTGAATTAATGAATAGCAGTTCATTTGTTTTAAGGGAAATATGTTAATTTTTTGTCTTTTAAGCCTATGTATTGGGCTATTAAGCATCTCAAGTTTGATTTGCTATAAAAAGTTAGTGAACAGAACCTGTTAACGGTCCAGACTGTTTGAACAGTATTTATCAACTTGAAGACTGGAAGATTCACTGATACTTAAAATACAATATCTTAAATATCATATAGCTGTAAGTACGTAGTACTAAGAGAATCAGGAGCCTGAAAATATGCATTTCAGGATGGGCCTAAAACTTTGTTTACATTATTTTATTTTAATAATATCCATAATTTGTCTTTCCACTCCAGCATATACTGGAATCGAACTTTCCTCAGGAAATCAGACTGAATACACATATTATGGCATTGTTCCTTCAAAACTTTATCGATACAACCTTACTGATGGGCACGATCCTAATTCAGGCTGGCAGCTGCAATCAAGTGCCAACCGCACTCTCCTTACGATCGTTGCTACAAACGACGGTACAAACATTAGGTTTTATGATTTAACACTTGGCAAGGTAGAGACAAGGACAATAAACAGTTTGGAGATGTATTCTCTACTATTAGCAAATGGTACATTTTTCAAAGTTGTGTCAGACAAAATAGTTTCAGTTTCACTTCTCAACGTTCAATCGATACCTGCCATACCACCTCCCTCCAATTCGACAGGACCAACTCCGCACACCTTCTATACATCCACTGATGGCTTATGTGTTGGTAAGGAATTCGTTTTTATGGCTTCTGAGGCAACAAGCGCAGATTACACAGTACTAGCCTTAGAAAAAGCCACGGTGACTGTTACACGGGACGACAATACACAATTTACTTTTTCTATCGATGTCAATTCATACAAAAATACAATGCTGAGTAATTTCAGAATTTATAAAATAACCTCAACTGGCAACATCATGGTGCAATCAGGACCAGGAGACATACCTGGGTACGGAGGAGATGCTCATTGTTTTTATGTCCCATCTGCTGAAGGAGGATTCGTGGGGACATTCTTCTTAACAAGATCGGTTAAGGAATGGGATGTTAGAATGGATTTCGGATACAGAGTTTCAGCCCTTAAGGACACTATAGTAAAGGTGTTTGATCTCGAAACCAAGCAACTGATAAAGGAGTATCCGGTTGAAGGAGGAATCGGAGTTGCGTTTAAACCTAAGGCAGAGGCAATAGCTGTGCAAAGCGATAAACCAATCACGCTGTTATTGACCCACAACGGCAGCATCGAACAGACGCATCCACTTGCTGGTGGAAATCCCAAAGTAGGAGAATACTCGGGATATAGTGAAGGGGTTACGTTCATCGGTGTTCGACCTGAAGAAGAAACCCAAATTTACCTTCCTGTAAATGCACAAAATAATGTCTTCTTTTTCGCATCAGAGGATACTCAAATAACCATCGATGACGAAATTACTCAAACGATAAGCGCTGACAGTTATCATTTGTTTACTATACCAGGAACCCACAAGATTACTTCTAACAAAAATATAATCGTACAAATAACCCACTGGAACGGCGAACCTGACTATCAAGGAATCTGGTTCACTGGAGCCATAATACCATGTATTCAAACAGTGGACGTTAACCCGACCGTTACATTGACTTCTCTTGAAGGAGGCTTTCCACTGATGTACATAATAATAGGGGCAGGTACTGCCGCAGCTGCTGTCATCGTCGCTATTTTAGTTATGAGAAAACGTGGCGGCAAATCCAGCTAAAAAATCAGGAGCCTCATCTTTACATAGAGCAGAATTGTTACTGTAACTTTTCTTTGAAAAAGATTCGTATAAAAACTAGGTGTCCAGTTTATTGTTTTATATTACAATTCGCCCTATTTCTAAGCATAGAGTACATCATTAGGGCGAAATTGGTTATCAAAAGAGGCTTGAAGAGATGAAGGCAGTCGTGAAGTATGCTCTTGGACCAGGAAATGTTGAGCTAAGAGACGTTCCAGAACCTTTCCCTGAACCTAACGAGGTTAAAATTGAGGTTAAAGCAGTGGGAATTTGCGGGTCAGACCTTCACATTTTCGATGGAGACATAAAGCTCCTGATGAGAACTCCAGTTGTCATGGGACATGAATTCAGCGGAGTCATAACAGAAGTAGGCTCATCATCATATGAGTTTAAACCTGGAGAAAGAGTCAGCAGTGAAACTTCCGCTCAGGTCTGCGGTTCATGTATCCCTTGTCGTACTGGAAACTATAACGTGTGCGCCCAAAAACGCCTAATTGGATACTGGTTCAACGGTGCCTTCGCGAAATACTGCGTTGTGCCAAGCCGTCTGGTTCATCGTTTACCTGATAATGTGAGCTTCGTTGGAGGCGCTCTGTGCGAACCCTTGATGTGTTGTGTGAATGGAGTTCTAGAGAAAACATCCATTTCGCCTGGAGACATTGTCGTGGTTACAGGACCAGGGGCAATTGGACTTTTAAGCTTACAGCTGGTTAAGGCTAAGGGTGGATTTGTGATTCTATGCGGCACATCGGTGGATAAAAGTAGGCTTGAGCTCGGAAAGAAGCTGGGAGCAAATATTATAGTAAACGTTGAAGAACAGAATCCGTGGGAACTAGTTTCAGGAATGACCAACGGCGAAGGCTGCGATACTTTTCTTGAATGCTCAGGCTCTCCAGCTGCTGCCCGCATGGGATTAAACCTTGTTCGACGCGGAGGACAGTACACTCAGCTTGGATTAGCAGGACATCTTTTCGAGCTTGACTTTGACCTCATTGCATACAAGGAATTAACAGTGAAAGGAACGCTTGGGCAAAGGTGGACATCTTGGAGGCGAGGAATGAAACTTCTTGAAAAAGGCTTAGTTAAAACCGAAGAACTAATCTCCGACATCCTACCCCTTTCAAAGTGGCAAGAAGGCTTCGAAAAAATGAGACGCAAAGAAGGCCTAAAAATAATCTTGAATCCACAAGATTACTGAGCTAGCTTTGATGCCACTTAGAAGAAGCTAGCTTCAGTTATTGCTATTATCCGTAAGCAAACTGTAAAAGCGTGCAAAAAATAATCAGTGCAACTGAAAAAATTACAAGCACCTCAGGTCTAACCTGTATCCCAGGAGTATCTTCTTCGAAAAATCTGAGTAAACCAGCTCCTGCAGCTGGCATTGGGGCTAAATCTGATCTTCTTTTTTGCCTTTTGGTGCTCATTGCGCATCATCCTAACCCTAGCTTCTCGATAAAAGATAAAATAATAACTAATTAAGCTTACGTTTTCATATAAGTCAACAAGTCCCAAAATACATCTAGCATCTGGTTGACTGTTATAAAGCTTATCGAAAGTCTTTTCTAACCCTAGACAGAAATATAGGGTATGCAGACAAGATTTATTTTTATTACTGGGGGCGTCATTTCAGGCCTAGGAAAGGGAATTGTCACATCCTCTATTGGTAAGATGCTTCAGTTTCGAGGCTTCAAAGTAAGCGCCTGCAAGATCGATCCGTACATTAATTTCGACGCTGGAACGCTTAGACCAACCGAACACGGGGAGGTATGGGTAACGGAAGACGGTGGAGAGATAGACCAAGACCTGGGGCATTACGAAAGGTTTCTTGATGTTAACATTCCTAAAAACCACAACATAACGACAGGCCAAGTTTACAACGAGGTCATAATGAAGGAAAGGGCAGGGAAATACCTGGGTCAGACAGTTCAACCAATTCCGCACGTGACGGATGAGATAAAAAAGCGAATAAGGGAAAATGCCAAGGCTTCTGGGGCTGAATTCTTTCTGGTAGAAATAGGCGGAACGGTGGGTGACTACGAAAACATCCTTTTTCTTGAAGCAGCAAGACAGATGAAACTTGAAAAAAATCCAGTTCTCTACGTTCATGTGGCTTATTTGCCAATTCCTAAAAGTCTTGGAGAAATGAAGACCAAAGCGGTTCAACATTCAGTCCGTGAGCTGGGAAACTTTGGTATTCAGCCTGATTTTATAATTGGAAGGGGAGACACCTACCTTGACGATGTGAGAAGAAGGAAAATTGCCCTCTTCTGTAATGTAAATGAGGAGGATGTCATATCTGACCCTGAAATTGAGAACATCTACAAGTTGCCACTTATTTTTGAACAGGAAAAGTTTGGAGACAAAATCCTCGCAAAATTAGGCATGCACGGGGTGAAACCACAAAACAGGGAATGGGTGGAATTTATAGAAAAAGTCGATGAAATCAAGAAAGAAACAAAAGTTGGCATAGTTGGAAAGTACTTTGACATTGGAAAATTTCAGCTCCCCGATTCCTATGTCTCTGTCATTGAGGCAATCAAGCACGCTGCGTGGCATAATAACAGGAAGCCTTCCATCTCTTGGATAGATTCTAAACTTTTTGAGGAGAAAGAGGAAAACCTCACACTGTTGAAGAAGATTGACGGAATAATCGTTCCAGGCGGATTTGGGAAGACTGGAATCGAAGGAAAAATAACTGCAATAGAATACGCAAGGGAGAAAGGGATTCCGTTTCTCGGGCTTTGCCTTGGACTGCAGCTAGCAGTTGTGGAGTTTGCGAGAAATGTTTGCGGATTGGAAGAAGCTAACACAGCTGAAATTGTGCCTGATACTCCTTACCCAGTAATAGACCTTTTACCTGAGCAGAAAGAAGTTTTGAAAAAGTCAAAGTACGGAGCCACAATGAGACTTGGGGGGCAAACTGTGAAAATTAAACCAGGCACTCTTGCTTACAAGTTGTATAATCGCGAAGAAGTTGTTGAGAGATTTCGGCACAGGTACGAAATAAATCCTGAATACGTTGAAACATTACAGAAAAATGGCTTTGTCTTCTCTGGTATGACGCCTGACGACAGAATAATGCAAATAGGCGAACTACCTCGGCACCTATTTTTCATAGGAAGCCAGTTCCACCCTGAGTTCACTTCAAGAGCCCTGAAGCCTAACCCCCTTTTCAACGGGTTCATCCAAGCCTGCATACAGAAAACTTTACAATAAAAGCTCAAAATTTACGGTAAAATCGAACAAAAGACTCCTATTTTTACCTTAGAATCGAAAGACTTTTCTCTGTATGCCTCTTATAGTTATGGGAAAAATTCGGAATAGGGTGGTAGAATCTTTGAAGGTTGGAGTTTTGACGGGTGGAGGAGACGCTCCTGGACTTAACGCTACGATTAGAGCTGTTGTGAAAAAATGCGAAAAATTCGGGTTTGAAGTAGTAGGGATACGGTATGGCTGGGCTGGATTGCTGGAGCTTGACACGATGAAGCTGAAATATGACGATATAAAAGACGTAATCCACAAGGGTGGAACCATCATCAAGACTTCCCGAACTAACCCGATAAAAATACAGGACGGAATAAAAAAGGCAGCCCAAAATTTTAAGAAACTAGGTTTAGATGCGCTTATAGCAATAGGCGGAGACGACACGTTAAGCGTGGCAGCTGCACTCAGTGAAGCTGGCCTCAAAGTTGTTGGCATACCAAAAACTATTGATTATGATGTTCCTGAAACTGAATTCACAATTGGATTTGACACGGCGGTAAATTTAGCCATGCGTACGATTGAGAATCTGCAAGACACCGCGGAATCGCATGACAGAGTCTTCGTGGTCGAAATTATGGGAAGGCATGCTGGCTGGATTGCCCTTTACTCTGGATTGGCAGCTGGTGTGGACTTAGTGCTGATTCCAGAGGAACCTTTCAGTGTTAAAGAAGTTGTGAATTTTGTGAAGAATAAAACGTCAAATAAGGGAAGCCAATCCGTCATAATAGTTGTTGCAGAAGGAGCCTTAATCAAAGACTACGAGGGTCCCGTAATAAAAGACGCAAGTGTCGACCAGTTTGGGCACGTTCGCTTAGGCGGCATCGGAGAGTTCCTTGCCAAAGAAATAGAAAAGGCAACAGGCTCAGAAACTCGAGCTGTTGTTCCAGCCCACACAATCAGAGGAGGGCCTCCGACGGCGATGGACCGTCTTATCTCAACGAGATATGGACTCGCAGCTGTTGATTTAGTTAAGCAAGGAAAATTCGGGTATATGGTGGCATTGAAAGCCGGAGAGATTGTTCCAGTTCCACTTGCAAAGGCAACAGGAAAAACTAAGACGGTAAGTAAAGAGCTGTATGAAGAGGCTAAAATCTTCTTCGAGTGAAACCATTAAAACAGAAAAATTTTGAATAATGCTTTCTGAGAATTTTTTGGCTTTTTTATTTTTACCTATGTGTATTCCATTCCTAGCGGCTTCTTTAGGAACTCGAAGATTTCTTCCATTTCCTGAACCTTGTTTCTCAGTTCAGCAAGTCTTGCCTGTAAGGGTCCGCATGTCTTTACGTATTCTTCTTCTGTTATTTCGCTTAGGTTGTAGGAGGTTGTGATTCTTTCTACTCCAACCTCGATTTTACCAATTTCGTCGTGAAGCTGTTTGTGATGCGGTTCCAAGTTGATGGACATGGCTCTTATTCTCTTAGACTTCTCTTCAATCATGCTTATGTATTTCTCTCTGAACTCGTTGTAGATTTCGTCGGAAAGTTTGCCCTTTTGTCCGTCTAATATTCTGAGCTTCTTGCTACTGTCTTTTATTTGGTCTACGACTTCCGTGATTTCAGTCATAATTTCCTCTAAGGTCTTGACTTTACGTGGGGCTTCCCTGATTATCGTCATCTTCAACTGCATTTCTTTCCATGCTGAGAACCCTATCATGTACTGTTCCAAGTCACGAACCATCAGTCTAATTCTCTCGTAGGTGCGAAAGCTCACTGGAAACTGAATAATGGGTACGAGAACATCGCCTTCTCTTACGCCTTTTATTTCACAAGGCATGGCTACACGGGACGTGTCAGCCAAAGCAACAAAGGACACTACAAATGTGCCATCCCTGTATAATTCTCCCTTAACTGTGTGGGGGTCAACAAGTGAGGTTTTGAATTTTCCAATTGTTTCTCTAATATATGAATATAACATCTCGCCATTCTGAACACTTTCTCTGATAGGCAACGTTAATGCAGTGATGCCTCCAGAAGTTATTAGTTCTCCAACCATCTCTCGTTTTTGTTCTCTTCCCATGAGGCTTATTCCACGTGCCCTTATGGCAGGTATGTATCCCCCTAGGAAAACCATGACTACGCCAGTTAAAAGGGCAACAAGAATTGATGGCATTGACCAGTGAGCAGGCGGAATCGACAATGCCTCGATGCCTGGAGTAGATATAATATTAGATAAGTAGGCTAAGCCTTCGCCCAAAAGGTAGCTGCCAAAGAAGCCGATGAATGTTCCCATTAGTCCGAGCAAAAGCGCCTCAACGATGAAAACCTGAAGTGTGTTTTTGGGGTCTAACCCAAGAGTTGCTAGTGTAGAGAACTCTCTTCTTCTCTCTTCGTAAACTGACACCATCGTAGTGTACATCATCAAACCCGCTATGATGAGTGGCGGCATGTAGGGGATAAGACCAGTAACCGAAAACTCTGTCGACCAAACTATTTTCTTGGAGACTCCGTCCTTGTTTGCAATCGTTGTGGCTGCCAGCGTATATGCGAGTTCCTGAGCAACATCGACAGGATTGGCACCTTGGTCTACAAGGATTGTAACCTCGGAAATTACAAATGCTCGGTCTTTGATAGACTTTAGTGGAACCAGAACAATTGCTGAAGGATTCTCAAACAATGGAGTGTTATCTATCTTCACAAGACCGCTGAAAGCTGTTTGTGGATCGAAAGTACCTACGACACGAAACTCGCCGAATGTTCTTACAGGGGGCGGACCGAACGATGCACCCGCAACTTGTTCTGACACTCTTAAATAAACATCTTGGCTAACTAGGAAGTCAAAGTCAGATGGAATTATGACAACAAGTTCTCCTTGAATGAATTGGTTCCAGAAGCCCGTGATATGTTGAGACATACTATAGTACTTTTCCATGTAAGAGGGGTCTATGCATAGTATATTGACATCATGGCTTTCTTCACCAGCGGTGATGATCCCTTGACGAATGAGAAGAGATTCTGTTGCCAATCTCTCTTGGTCTCGTACTGATTCAATGTAGGATAATTCTTTACACCATTGCTGTTGACGGGTCCAATTTACATCGTACTCTGTTATCGGAGCTGTCACAGTATCTGGTTCTACCAAAACACCAGAAGTGTTGGTGCCTACCCATTGCTCAACAAATTTGGTTTCTCGACTCATAGAAATATTCACGAAAACTATTGCTGAAGAGACTATAATAATAATTGTTAAAAGTGTTAGCAATGTTCGTGATTTTCTACGTTTCAAGCTTCTTACGCCTAATTGTAGAGCAAGATCTGTCATTGTCTTTTGACGAACCGACAGTAGCTGCATAGCGAAATAGGTCAAGATTCCTATCACGAAGCAGCCTAGAAGAGACAACGGTAAGCTAACACTTCTGCTTCCAATTAACAATGCGAAGGTTATTTTTAAGGAAGGATGAGAAAGCGAAAACATAAACATTACAAGACTGAAAATTAAAACTTTAGCAATAAGTCGAGCCTTGTTTTGGGATGGTTCATCAAAAATAAAGCTGGAAAGCAGCGATCCTAATCCATACGCGAAGAGGCTTATGCCGATTGCTGTAAACACCGCTGTAATCTTGTTGTCAGAGAGCCATTTCATGAGGTCGAGGTATTTACTGTACGAAATCTTGGCACCACCGAAAGCTGATGGATATTCGCCCTCCTCGCTAAGTCCCAGAACTCGATTCCAAAGGCTTTTTATTGCATTATATTCTTCTAGTTCTTTGTCAAGTGGATATCCTGTGGAGTTAAGAAATTCGAATTCTCTGTCCATGCTATATGTTGCACGTTCCACGTATTCAACAGCAGAGTGGTGCATCCAATTG
>Ga0209314_10000725_pt1 | contig 14945 bp, 17 predicted proteins | sample I19B2metaG_FD_184146 | JGI IMG/M metagenome (GOLD analysis project Ga0209314, IMG submission 184146) | Lake sediment bacterial and archeal communities from Gulf of Boni, Indonesia to study Microbial Dark Matter (Phase II) - ​I19B2 metaG... | ecosystem: Environmental > Aquatic > Freshwater >...
GTCACCGCCTACATGATCTCCCGGGTGATCTTCTAAGCAGATACAGAGGTTGGGGGAGGAAGCGAACGGCCCGTGCGACAGATGCGCACGGGCCGTTCCGTTTTCGGGATTTATAGGGGGTAGACGTTCAGGTCCCTCCCTCCTTGGGGAGGAGCGGGGGCAGGAACAGCGGCGCATGGTTGGAGGTGAACAGGGGTGGATCCCGGCGCAGGATGGCCGCCACAATTGGATCGCGGCCGAACTCGCCGCTGACGAAGCGCCTCACCCTCGGCCGGTCCCAGCCGGAGGGGTGATTGAAGGGGGTGTAGAGGGAGAGGTCGTCCCTGGAAGGCGCTCCGCTGCCGTAGATGGCCGCCTCGGGGCTCCCCAGGGGCATGTTGAACAGGGCCAGGTTGAGGAAGGTTATCCCCTCGTGGTGTCTCCGGACGTACTCCAGGGTGCGGCGGGCAGCTGCCTCGTCCTCAGCAGGGGTGCCGAAGAGGAGGTAGACGTAGGTGGCGATCCCCGCGCGGCGCAGGTTTTCCAGCACGGTGGCGGCCAGCGCCAGGTCGATCCCCTTATCCATTCGTTCCAGCACCCCCTGGTCACCCGACTCCAGCCCCAGCTTGAGCATGACGCACCCCGAAGCGGCCAGGTCGCGGCAGAAATCCGGGTCTGCCAGCTCCGGGGTGAAGCGGGCGAAGCCGTACCACGGCGCTCCCGGCGGGGAGTTTGCCAGTCCGGAGAGGAGCGACGGGCTGAGGGCGTTGTCCAGCAGGTGGACAAGGGCCGGCCGATGACGGCAAACCAGATCCTTTAGTTCGGTCATCACCCGTGAGACGGGGATGGGGCGGTACCTGTTCCCTTCGGCAGTCTCGGGGCAGAAGGAGCAGCGGTTCCAGAAGCAGCCTGAGGCGGCGCTGTAGGGGAGTACGAATCCCGGTGAGAGGTAGTCGTCAAGGGGGAGCTGCGAGTAGTCTGGTGTTGTTGTCGGGTCTCCCTGCGAAAATCCGCCGGCCCTGGCGAGGAGGATGGCCTCCCCCGGGCCGGCCACCATCTCGTCCACCAGGCCTGTGAAGGGGCTTTGCCATTCTGGTCGTTGCAACCAGGAGGTGACCAGCCCCCCTCCGAGGATGATGGCGGTCCTAGGTGAATGGCGGCGGATGAAGCCGATCATGGCGAAGGCGCAGGCCGCCTGGTTGAGATAGTTGAGTGAGAAACCGACGCTGGAGTCCCCCTCTCCGAGGAGCTTCTCCAGGCGACGGCTGAAGAGGGGGAAGAAGGGGTTTGCCTCCGGGTTCCCGGCTGCTGCCAGCAGCCCGTCGCTCCTCACTGCGGAGAAGGGCTCCTGCTGGAAATCCCCCAGGGTGATGGCTGCGCCGCGACTCCTCCCCTGCAGGTCGAGGATGCGGCCAAGATCCACAACCGAGCGGCGGTAGCGGTCCGGTGAGGTGTAGGTGCGCAGGTTCCGCATGGACTCAATGTGGGCCTCGCGGTGGCGCAGGGCGCGCCGGCTCCAGGTGTCGCTTGCTGCCAGAGGCTCGCCAAGGAGCCAGAGGAGTCCATCCAGGGAGGCATCCCAGACTCGGCATCGGATCCCGCGGCTAAGCAGGGCTCCGGCCAGGCGGGCCACCCCGGCAGGGGGCTCGCACGGCTTGGCAACAGGAGGGTTGATGAGGAGCATCTTTCAAGTATGGGGTATCCCCCTCTTTTGGGCAAGGGCAAATGGGGGGCGTTGGCTGCTGGCAGGGGGATTGCCGTTTTATTTCTCTTCCTTGAAGACGTTGCGGCAGAGATAAAGGGCGCAAGAGGTGAATAACTGCAGGATGATCACCGACACGATCCAGACCTCCAGGAACTCCATCTGTTCGGCCGCAATGGAGATGTCTCTGGCCAGATAGTGGCTTGCGAGGGAGTAGATCTTGTTGTCGAGCCATTCGGGGTAAATCTTCAGGCACCAAGGGTCGCCGCATACTGTCCAGAGTCTGGCCGGCAGCCAGGCGATTATGGGGATCGCCAGGAAAAAAACTGTCGCTATGATAGCTTTCAAGTGTTCCTCGGGGGAAGGAAATCAGGCGCAGGCGTGGTGTATGTGAAGCTTGACAATGTGGATTATAAAGCAATCCCCATGATTGAAACAACAAAAAAACTGTTTGAACAGCTGCTTACGCATTTTTGCCGGTTGGCTTGCCTCTTCGCCGTGGTGGTCTGAGCAATGAAGATGTGGCTGCAGTCCGAGAGCTGGTGCTGAACACTAAACTCCTCCCTTGGGGATTGGGGCCGTGGGTGGATGGTTGGATATGAAGTCCTGAGGCAAGTCCGTTTTGCGGCAACCGTAGGCCGACTTGCGACCGAGCATTGTGTCTGGTATAAGTTGATCACCTGTGTCAGTCAGTTTGTCATGGCTGTCAACTGCTTGCAATGAAAACACAAATCAGGAATTCATGTTTGCGGAGGGGATCATGTCACTCGAAGGAAAACAGGCGCCGGAATTTACCCTGGCGGGGAGCGATGGCAGGGAGCATACCCTTGGGGAGTACAGGGGGAGGAGAGTGGTTATCTATTTCTACCCCAGGGACAATACCCCCGGTTGTACCAAGGAGGCCTGCGCTTTCCGCGACCTTGACCAGGAGTTGAAGGGGCGGGGGGTGGTTCTTCTCGGTGTGAGCAGGGACAGTCTCAAGTCCCACGACAAGTTCATCAGGGATTTCGGTCTCCCCTTCACCCTCCTTTCCGACCCGGATGCGTCCATGATGACCGCCTACGGCGCCTTTGGCGAGAAGGTTCTCTACGGCAAGAAGAGTATGGGGGTGATCCGCTCCACGGTGGTAGTCGGCCCGGACGGCACGGTTTTGCGCCACTGGACAAAGGTCGCCAAGGCGGAGAGTCATCCGGCAGAGGTCGCTGCCTTCCTGGAGAAGCTGTGATGGGTGGCTGGGTGGTGAGGGGGGTGTTTCTCCTGTTGACCATGCTCATCTTCTCTCCGGCAGCCTGGGCCGAGGTGTGGGGGTCGGCCAAGTCGAGGGTCTACCACAAAAGGCTCTGCCGCTGGATGGGGGAGGTGAAGCCCGAGTATCGCCTCAGTTTCCCCTCTCCACTTGCCGCTCGCCAGGCCGGTTACCAGCCGTGCGGCACCTGCCGCCCCCCGGGGGTGGAGCCGGGGGAGAGGGGTGGTAAAAAGCCGGCGAGCAAACTGAAAAGTGGCGATAACAGCTATTGACGCGCCACTTTCTTGCCCATATACTCGACGCAGAATCAATCTCTTCCTGTAAAGAATTGCCGGCCCCGGCCGGAGGCAATCTCTGACAGTGCAGCATAACCTTAACGTGCAACATTGACAGAAAGGGGGATCATTGATGATGCAGAATGTCAACATCCATGGCAAGGGGGGGCATACGCCGCTGATGGATGCGGCCAAAGAGGGGGATCTGGAGACGGTTTCCGATCTCCTCCGCCACGGCGCGGAGGCAAATGCTCGTAGCGACAAGGGGAAGACGCCGCTCCATTATGCGGCGGCCAACGGTCATCTGGAGGTGGTAAGGGAGCTGATAGCCGGAGGCGCTGAAGTGGATGCCCGGGACCGCGACTGGCACACCCCCCTGATGCTGGCGGCCATCTACGGCTGCAACCACACGATCCAGGCGCTTCTCGCCAATGGCGCCGATGCAAATGCCAAGACGCTGAGCGGCAATACCCCTCTGGTTTACGCCGAGAACAACGGTCACCCCCTGGCTGCGGCCCTGTTGAAGAAGGCGCAGAGGGCAAAGGTGGAGGCCGCCTGAAAACGCCGGATGCCTACGGCTGACAAGGGGAGGGGAAACCCTCCCCCTTTTTTCGTGCCAGCAAAGAACGGGTTTGGCCGATAACGCTTTTAAGGGGGGGGAGAACTCCTCCCCGGTCGGAGTAGAAATGCAAGCAACACCCTCCCTGCGCCAGTCGATCGCCTGTCTCCTCCTTCTCCTCCCCCTTCTAGCCGTACCCCACGCCGGTGCCGAGGCCGAGCCCCGCTCCTGTATGGTCAAGGAGGCTATCAAGGGGGGTATGTACGTCTACCTGCGCTGCCAGGAGAAGGGGAAGGATATCTGGCTGGCGGCGGTGGCCAGGGAGTTCAGGGACGGCGAGGAGATACGTTTCGTCGACGCGCCGCCCATGCTCAACTTCTACTCCAAGCAGCTCGGCCGCATCTTCCCGGAGGTGATCTTCACCGACATTCTCCCCCCGGCGCCCGTGCGCAGATAAGTGTGGGCCTGCAAACGCCGGAGTGCAAGTAAACCTTTGACATGGCGGCAACTTTTCCGCTAATCTCCCCCCATGCACGAGCTCCTCTTTGCCTGCGGTTACCCCTCCCTCTTCCTCCTCAGCTTTCTGGCCTCGACCCTGTTGCCGCTCGGCTCCGAATGGCTGCTGATCTCCATGCTCGCCAAGAGCTACGACCCGACTTCGGTCGTCATGGTTGCCACTGTCGGCAACTACCTCGGTGCCTGCACCAGCTACTGGGTAGGGACATGCGGCGGGACCATCCTTGCGGAGCGGGTCCTGCGTATAGATGCCGCCTCCAGGGGGCGGGCAGAGCGTTTCTTCGCCCGCTACGGCAGCTGGTCCCTCCTGCTCTCCTGGCTGCCGGTCGTCGGTGACCCCTTATGTCTTGCCGGCGGCCTGCTGCGTATACCCTTCGCCCGTTTTTCCCTTCTGGTGGCGACCGGCAAGATGGTCAGGTACGGGGTGGTTGCTTGGCTCAGCCTGAAGGGGATGGAGAGCATGACAATATGAACGGAAACAGAGGTACACCCCTTATGATCGGCAACTCCAGCATCATCCTTGAAAACGGCCTGAAGGTGGTGGCCGTGCAGATGCCCCATCTGCACAGCGCCGAGCTCGCCCTTTATCTGAAGGTCGGCGGTCGCAACGACCCTCCGGGAAAGGCGGGGCTCTCCCACTTCCTCGAGCATATGCTCTTCAGGGGGACCGAGGATTTCCCCGCATCCCTTGACATCGAGGCGGCTTTCGAGGCGATTGGCGGCAGCATTAACGCCTCTACCGACGAGGAGTGCACCTGTTTTTTTTCCCGGATACATCCAGGGGAGGTGGCGCGCGGGGTGGAGATACTCTCCTCCATGATCCTTCGGCCGCTTCTCATCGGACTGGATATCGAGAAGCGGATCATTACCGAGGAGGCCCTGGACGACCTGAGCGAGAAGGGGGATGACATCAATCCCCATAACCTTGCCAGCCGACTCCTCTGGCCCGGTCACCCCCTCGGCGAACCGACCATCGGTACCCTGGAGACGATCGCTTCCTTCACCGCGGAGGACCTGAAGGGTCACCTGGCGGCATACTATCGCCCCGGCAATGGGGTGCTGATCGTTGCCGGCAACTTCAAAGAGGAGGTTCTGTTTGCGGCGGCAAGGGGCTCATTCGGCTTCTGGAGCCCGTCAGCTCTCCCCGTTGCAATGTCTCCGCAGGAGGAGCAGTCGGAGCCGCGCAACCTTTTCGTTGCCGACGCGGACAGCCAAGCCCATCTGCAGCTCTCTTTCCGCAGTTTCTCCCGCCACGATAGCCGCATAATGCCCCTGCGTCTCATCCGCCGCATTCTCTGCGGCAGCGGCTGCGCCAGGCTGCACATGAACCTGCGGGAGAGGCTCGGCATTGTCTACTCCGTGGATGCCAACATTGCCGCCTACGAGGAGACCGGCTACTTCTCCATCGAGCTCTCCACCGGAGCGGAAAACCTGGCCACAGCTGTTGCCGAGGTGCTGGCGGAGGTCACCCGCCTGGCAGGAGATGGGGTCCCGCTCCAGGAGTTGGAGCGGGTTCGGCGCAGTTATTTTTACGAGCTCGAATATAGTCGCGACTCCTGCTACGAGATGCAGGTCCGCTACGGCTGGGGAGAGCTGATGGGGATGGTTCGCCAGATCGAGGAGGATGTGGCCGAGGCTGCGACCATAACAGGTGATATGCTGAAATCCACTGCCCGTGAGCTGTTCAGGCCGGGAAATCTCAATCTGGTGGTGGTGGGGTCCTGGCAGGAGAAGGAGAGGGGGGCGGTGGAGAGGGAGGTAGCTGCCTGGCGCGAGCGTCTGGCGGAACCCCTTTGCCCCCATAGCTAACATCTTGTATACATAGATTTTTTGCCGGATTTGTGATATAAAATAATTACAGATAAGAGTTGCGAGGGCCGTGAGGCCTTCATTATGCCCTAGTTGACATACCCTCCTGGTCACTAGGGTGTTTTTTTGTCCGGCCGAGGGTGTGCCAAATGTTGCACATTTTCCTCCGATTCCCTATAATTTTTTACAGCGGCGCATCTAGTCTGCCGCAAATGGCTGCTCTGCGTCGATGCAAGCGGCCCAAATACTTCTGTCAGGATGTACCATGCAACCTATTACGACGATTACTGACAAATGCAGAAAGTGCTACTCATGCGTGCGCAGCTGTCCAGTGAAGGCGATCAAGGTGGAGAAGAGCTACGCCGAGATCATCTTCGAGCGCTGCATAGGGTGCGGCAACTGTCTTGCCAACTGCCCCCAGAAGGCCAAGGTGGTGAGCGACAAGGTGGCTGTTACCGAAAGCCTGCTCAGCGGCCCTGACAGGGTGGTGGCGGTGCTGGGGTGCTCCTTCCCGGCTTTCTTTCATTATCTCAAGCCGGAGCAGCTGGTGGCCGCCCTGAAGAAGCTGGGCTTTGCCGAGGTGCATGAGGGTTCCGCCGGTGCCGAGATGGTTGGCGCCGCCTATGCGGAGGCCATCGAGAATTCGAGCCAGCCGTTGATCTCCTCCCACTGCCCGGCCGTGGTGGATCTCATCGAGCGCCACTATCCCGAGCTGATTGGGGGGCTGGTGAGGGTGGTTTCGCCGATGATAGCCATCGGCAGGTACCTGAAGAAGGTTCACGGCCCTGAGCTGAAGGTGATCTACATCAGCTCCTGTGTTGCCGGCAAGTTCGAGGTTCAGTCCCAGGAGATTCCGGACGTTGACCTGGTGCTGACCTACAGGGAGCTGGACTCGATCCTCAAGGCCAGGGGGATAAGTGCCACTTCCCTGGAGGGGGAGCCCTTCGACGGGGTAGAGCCCCACCTGGGGAGACTCTTCCCCATAAGCGGCGGTACCTTCAAGGCCTTCTCCATCATGACCGATCCCCTTGACACCGAGGTGGTGGCGGCCGAGGGGGAGGTGAACGTCATGGGGATCATTCATGACCTGGCATCCGGCAGGATCAGGCCTCGGATCGCCGACCTGCGCTTCTGTTACGACGGCTGCATCGGCGGACCCGGGAGGAATGTGGAGCTAACCGGTCTCTACAAGAGGAACCTGGTCATCTCCCACTTCAAGATGGGGGCAAAGTACAGGAGCTCGCCGATGTATTATGAGACACGGGACGAGGTTTGCCTGGAGAGGAGCTTCTGCAACCGTTACGTCGGCCTGCCGGTCCCCAAGGGGGATGACGTGAAGAAGATTCTTCAGGCTACGGGGAAGTTCAGCCGCAGGGATGAGCTCAACTGCCGGGCATGCGGCTACAGCAGCTGCCGAGAGTACGCGGTTGCGGTGTTCCAGGGGCTGGCGGACCTGGAGATGTGCCTCCCTCATACCATGCAGCTCTTGGAGAAGGAGCACGGCAAGCTGGTGCAGAAGTACGAACTCGCACGTCGCGAGCTGGCCATGGAGTATGGCGACGAGTTCATTGTCGGCAACGACCGGAAGACCATAGAGGTGCTGGATCTCATCAAGCAGGTCGGGCCAACCCCCACCACCGTCCTCATCCGTGGAGAGTCCGGGACCGGCAAGGAGCTGACCGCCAGGGCGATTCACCGCTATAGCCAGAGAAACGACAAGCCCCTGGTGACCGTGAACTGCACGACCCTGACCGACTCCCTGCTGGAGAGCGAGCTTTTCGGCCACAGGAAGGGGGCGTTTACAGGGGCAATCGCCGACAAGAAGGGGCTGTTCGAGGCTGCCGACGGCGGCACGATCTTCCTCGACGAGATCGGCGACATAACCCCCAAGCTGCAGGCTGAGCTGTTGCGGGTTCTGGATAGCGGCGACGTCCGGCCCGTGGGGAGCAACGGCAGCCGCAAGGTGGATATTCGCCTCATCGCCGCCACCAACAAGGATCTTGAGGCAGGGGTTCGGGACGGCTGGTTCAGGGAGGATCTCTACTACCGCCTCAACGTTTTCACCGTAACCATGCCGCCGCTGCGCAGCAGGATAGCCTCTGTGCCAATGCTGGCACACCACTTCCTGGAGAAGGCGCGCAAGAAGCTTAACAAGAACATCATCGCCATTGAGGAGCGTGCCATAAATGCCATGGTCAGCTACCACTGGCCCGGCAACATCCGCGAGATGCAGAACGTCATCGAGAGGGCGGCGGTTCTTGCCCATGACAATATCATCCGCCTGGAGAACATGCCTACTGTATTTTCAACTATTTCCGTGAGCGAAACCGTTGGCGGCGGGGAGCTGCAGTCGTTCAGGGAGGAGCGGGATCCCCATGTATCCAAGGTGGAGAGGTCCCTGATCAAGCGTTACCTTGAGGAGGCTGGGGGGAATGTCTCGCGGGCGGCGCAGCTGGCAAGCATACCCAGGCGGACATTCTACAGGATTCTGGAGAAGCACGGCCTCAAGGGGGTCCGTGGTGGGAAGGGGGGGAGTGGGTAGTTCTGCCGTTCAATTTTGGCCACCATGTGTCAACTGTGGCACACGGTGGTTGTCCGGGTTTTTACCCGGTTAGGGGCTGTTAAAATAAATATTCAGCTAAATCAATATCTTGGCAGCGCGAATGACTTTTTGCTCGCTTTGGCACACTCCTAGCACTAACTGCTGTATTCACTAACTCAGACTTTGAGAAGCAAATACGATAGGAGAACCAGACAATGGGCAAAATGAGAGAAAATCCGCGTTACAATGTAATTTCCATGAGAATCAGCGACGATGAGCGTAACGAGCTCGAATCCCTCATGTCGATGACCAACAAGAGCGTCTCCGACATCATGCGCGAGGCCATGGGCCTTTTCAAGTCCCGCCTGCAGACGCTGCAGCTGGAGCGCAGCGCCGCCTGATCCAGGGTGAGAATGACGCAGCAGTAAGGCCGCAACAGCGGCCTTACTGCTTTTCAGGCTGTGTGTCAGCAGCTATTCGCCGATTATCTTCACCAGGACACGCTTGCGCCTGCCGCCGTCGAACTCCCCATAGAAGATCTGTTCCCAAGGGCCGAAGTCCAGCCTGCCGTCGGTCACCGCCACCACCACCTCGCGCCCCATGATGCTCCTCTTCAGGTGGGCATCGGCGTTATCCTCGCAGCCGTTATGCCGGTAGCGGGAATAGGGCTTCTCCGGCGCCAGACCCTCCAGCCATACCTCGAAGTCGCCATGCAGCCCCGGCTCGTCGTCGTTGATGAAGACGCTGGCGGTGATGTGCATGGCGTTGCACAGCAGCAGCCCCTCGCGTATACCGCTCTCTTCCAGGCAGTCGATCACCCTGGGTGTGATGTTGATCAGCTCCCGCCTCCTTTTAGTTTCAAACCACAGCTCCTTGCGATATGATTTCATGGTTTGCTCCTCTGTCTGGTGTTCCCTGGATTCCCTGCAGATAAAATTGATGTAAATCAGGCCGATAGGTCGATAATAGTAATTGTACGGCTGTGAAAAATGAGTATAATCTGCCCCATATCATCCTGCAATTTGTCATGGTGGCAGAAGAGCCGCGCAGCTTAGCCCATTGACGGCTGCTGCACGGCAGTGATTATCTGCTCAGGGAGTGTTGTTATGCAATGGAATTTGTTTCTCGCGGAGATTCCCCGGCTCCAGGTGCCGGCCTGCCCGGCGGCCAAGGCTTGTGCGGAGGTGACCCATGCTGCCTGCAGGTAACCCGCTCAAGCAGATTCTCCTCGCCAGCTCCTCCCAATCTCTTCTCGACAGGAACAGCAACCTCCTCATGCGCCGGGGGTTCCGCCTCTTCAAGGCCACCAGTGGCCAGGAGGCCCTGCGCATACATGGCGAGAATCGCCTCGACCTGATACTGGCAGACATGCAGCTTGGCGACATGGGGGGAGATCTCTTCTGCTCCAGGGTTCATGCCGCAGGGCGCGAACGGGCATCCGTCATCCTCATCTGCCACGATACACCCGATCACCTGCAGCGGGCCGCACTCTGCAGGGCCGCTGCGACGATTCTCAGGCCGATCGACCCCCTCAAGCTGGTTGAGACAGTGGGGAGATTCCTGGCAACCGAGATGGTGAGGAGCAAGAGGGTCGATCTCAAGGTGGACGTGTGGGTAGCCGAAAGCGGATCCGGGGCGGAATTCGACTGCCGCTCCAGGGATATCAGCCGTTCGGGCATCTGCCTGGAAAGCACGGCCGAGATCGAACAGGGGCGCAGCATTACCTTCAGATTCACCGTCCCAGGCGGATCACAACTGGAGCTGGAGGGGGTGGTGATGCGCAGCATGGGGGTAGAAGGCGGAAAACAGTACGGTGTCCAGTTCATTAATCTATGCAGCTCCTCGTCGCGGCAACTGGACAGCTGCCTGGCAAGGCTCGGTGCCTGACTGGATGCGGTCGGGCAGAATGGCATGCAGAAGAGAGGCTCCGTTTCGTCGGAGCCTTTCTCATTTTGGCAGGTCCGCTGTTCCCCGGTGCTAGGCAGCCACGGTCACCAGCGGCTGGGGGGGGGCGCTTTGCGGCACGCAGTTAAAGAGGGGGTGTTTCTTGCGAATCCCCTCCTCCATGGCGTACCACTCATTCTGGTAGGAGAAGTAGTGTAGCGGCGCCTCGAAAAAGAGTAGTTCGTCTGCCGGGAGTGCGTAGCAGAAAGGCGGTATGGTCGGATCGCAGTTTCCACCGTCCGTTGCGTTCATCTGCTGCTTGAGGTCGGTGATGGCGACGATGAACAGCGCCTGGGAGTCGAGGTAGGCCAGGTCGATGGACAACTCCTGCTTCCTGAAGGTTATGGCATGTTCTGAGTCGCCGATCTTGAGCACCCCCTTGTCACCTGTGTCCAGGGAGAGGCGGATCCCGCCCACCAGGGGGCGCTGCAGGGCCTCGCGCCAGCTTTGGGGTGCGTCGCTGCGGAAGAAGAAGCCGTCCTCCGGCAGGGTTGCACCCGGTTCGATCGGGTCGGTGAGGAGATAGGGGAGCATCAGCTGCCGGCACTCCCATGTGCCCCCGCTGTCATCGGCCAGGCGCAGCGAGCATTCGACAATATCCATCTGCTCCTGACCTTCTTGGCTGCGACAGATGTTCATGGCAACATGCCCGCGGATCTCGCCCCGTCCGACCACCAGCCTCCTGCCGCAAGCAGTCTCGTAGCGACGCTCCACTACGTTCAGGAAACGTATCCCCCTGTATCCATCCCGGACGAGGCTGCCGTATACCGCTGCAGGTGTGGGTGTCGGCGACAGTTCCGGCTCACCCCCCCTCATCATGGGGGCGCCTGCTGCGGGTGGCCCGTCGCCCGGTGTGGCAGGCTCCATGGCGTCAGGATCTTCCTGATATCCGTACCAGCAGTAGTTTGCCATGGCGATGAACAGGGCAGCGGCGAAGAAATGGGAGCTAATGCCTGCCGCCAGGGCGGCTGCCAGGGAGGCGATGCAGAGGGGGAGGCTGAGCCGGAAGGGGATGCAGTATCTTCCAGGCAGATTGTGTGCGTTTGTGCTGCGGGTGGCAACAAACGGCTCTTTCATCGGCGGCCCCCTCTCTGGCATGGAATTAACATGGCGGCATGAATAGATTAGTTGATATCAATAAGGTATAGCACGGAGGATGCCAAATTCCGCTGTGGCACATAAAAATATTTAACATAATAATATCAGGTGATTATGCCATGCGGGTGGGTGGCTGTTGACGCCGGATGGATGGCGCTTAGCTGTTAAGAAATTTTACACTCTGCCGTGCGGTTATGCTGAAGCCTTGCCAGCAGAGGGTTTGTGGCACATGTAAAGAAATTTGACAGGTGTAAAAAAAACTGCAGGGGTAAGTGGTTGGGGAGGGGATTCCTGCGGGCGGTCGCCTGACCGCCCGCAGAGGGGATCACTTCTTCTTCTCTTCCTTCTTGGCCTGCTTGGCGATGATCTTCTCCTTGATCTTCTCGTAGGTAGCGGCAGGGATGATCTTCTTCGTCTTCAGCTGGTCCTTCTTCGCATAGGGGCGGCCGGCGACGATCTTCTTGGCATATTCGTCACCGATCCCCGGGATCTTCTTCAACTGCTCCTCGGTGGCGCTGTTGATGTCGACTGGCTCCTCCTTGGCTGCCGCCGCCGGTGGGGCCTCGGCCTTCTTCTCCGCCGCCGGTGCTGCTGCCGGCTTGGCCGCCGGTGCCTTCTGCTCCGCGGCCAGGGCGATCCCTGCGCTGAGGATCATGGCTGCCATCAGGGTGGTGATGCTGAGTAGCGCTCTTTTCATCTTGACTCCTCCTTCGATGTGAACTGGCAGCAGTCCGCTGCAGCTTGAATTGGCCGGTTACTTGTTTCTCCCCTCGATTCTCCTCAGGAACTCCTTGGCGTAGATCACCGTGGCCGCCGAGTATTCGTCGTAGCTCCCCACCTCGATGGCGTCCCTCGCCATCTGGGCGGCCATCCCCTGGTCTCCCAGGCTCTGGTAGGCGCTGGCGGCGGTCATCATGCAGGCGTTGTAGCGGCTGTCCTGCTCCAGGCAGCTCTTCGCCGCATCGATGGCCTCGCCGTACCTCTGCTGCATGAGAAGGGCCACGGCCAGGGCGTCGTACAGTTTGGCCAGGTCACCCTCGGCCATGCTCCCCCGGCAATCGTCCAGCATGCGGCGGTAGAGCTTTTCCGAGCCGTCCCACATCCGGTTTGCGTCGGCATTCTTGGCTTCGATGACCAGCCCTTCGTAAAGCTTGGTGGTGCACTCCTCGGCAGAGGCGATGCCGCTGATGGATAATGATGCGAGAACGAGAATGGCTATGATTCGCTTCATGGGGCTAACCTCTCTTCTGCCGGCTGATATTTTTGCGCATGTAAGCACCCTATGGCGGTGCAAGTCAACAGTTTTTCCACCCCAGTGCGAAGCCTAGTAGAGGAAGGGGAGCAGGCGGCGCACCCGGCGGGCATAGGCTCCATAACCGGGGAACGCCTTGAGGAGGATCTCTTCCTCCCGCCTGGCCTTGCGGTCGAAGAGGAGCAGGAGGAGGAGGCTGAAGAGGAGGGTGAGCCACCCCCCGCGCCAAAGCCCCCAGCCGAAGGCCATCTGCAGCAGGCCGCTGTAGATGGGGTGGCGGACTACCCGGTACGGCCCCCTCTCCAGCAGCCGGCTACCCTCCTTGGGGGTGATGAGGGGGGTGAGGCTCCGCCCGAGGGCGGCTACCCCGGCCAGGCCGAGGGAGAGGCCGGCGAGGAGGAGCAGGGCACCGGCCCCCTTCCCGGCAGAGCTGGCCGGCTCTCCCCACCGGGGGAGGCCGGGGATGTTCGCCGGGGCGAAGATGATCAGGGCGAAGAGGATGAACTGGCCGAGGACGAACAGCTCACCCCGGGAGTTCTTCCACCAGGGGAGGGGGGTCATGGGAGCTCCTTGCGGCTGGTGACTATCCGGCTTGGTTCATGGCGCGGTTGGTGGTATGGTAGCAGAAACGTGACGCGCCATCAAACAAAGGTATCCGCAACCATGACCGAAAACGTCCACCCCTTCCAGATCCTGACCCCCGACTTCATCATGAACGCCGTGGAGAGCCGGGGCTTTCGCTGCGACTGCCGCACCTTCCCCCTGAACAGCTACGAGAACCGGGTCTACCAGGTGGGGATAGAGGAGGACGCCCCCCTCATAGTCAAGTTCTACCGCCCGGAGCGGTGGAGCGACGGCCAGATCATCGAGGAGCACCGCTTCTGCTTCGAGCTTGCCGAGCAGGAGCTCTCCGTCGTCCCCCCCTGGCGCACCACCGAAGGGGAGAGCCTGTTCCACCATGAGGGGTTCCGCTTCGCCATCTACCCCCGCCAGGGGGGGCACGCCCCGGAGTTCGACAACCTGGACAACCTCCTCGTCCTCGGCCGGATGCTGGGGAGGATGCACGCCGTCGGCAGGGTCAGGCCTTTCCTCCACCGCCCGGCCATCGACCTGCAGAGCTTCGGCCACGAGAGCGTCGCCCTGATCCGCGAGCGCTTCATCCCCCCCGAGTACCGGGAGAGCTACGCCGCGGTCACCGGCCAGCTCCTCGGGGTCATGGAGAGCATCCTCGCCTCCGTCGGGGAGATCTCCTGGATCCGCACTCACGGCGACTGCCACAGCGGCAACATCCTCTGGCGGGACAACACCCCCCACTTCGTCGACTTCGACGACTCCCGCATGGCCCCGGCGGTGCAGGACCTCTGGATGATGCTCTCCGGCGACCACCCCCGCCAGAGCGCCCAGCTGGCGGAACTGGTGGATGGTTACAGCGAGTTCTGCGACTTCAACCCCCGGGAGCTGCGCCTCGTCGGCGTCCTGCGCGTGCTGCGCATGCTCCACTACAGCGCCTGGCTGGCCCGGCGCTGGCAGGACCCGATCTTCCCCCGCACCTTCCCCTGGTTCAACACGGTACGCTACTGGGGTGAGCATATCCTTGAGCTGCGGGAGCAGCTGGCGGCCCTGGAGGAGCCGCCGCTGCAGCTGTCGTGAGGGACATATTGAGAGAGGTAAGAAGGCAGGCTGCTTTTCCGGACTGATTCCAGACCCTGATCCTTGATAAATCAGCCTGTTCCCTTTTGGGGTGGATATCGATCAAATAGAATCGATGACGTTTTTCAATTTTCCCTGGATCTCGGTTGCAATAACAGCAAGGCGCTCATTTTTAACCGCTTTCATAGAAGCAATCGGGTCAATGGCCGAGATTTGTATTGCGCCACTATCCAGCTCTTGAACAACAACGTTACAGGGCAGCATGGTGCCTATGTTTGGTTCAGCTTGAAGTGCCTTGTATGCATAGGCAGGATTGCAGGCTCCCAGTATTTTGTATTTACGAAAATCCACACCGATCTTTTCCTTAAGTTTA
>Ga0209314_10000726_pt1 | contig 14926 bp, 11 predicted proteins | sample I19B2metaG_FD_184146 | JGI IMG/M metagenome (GOLD analysis project Ga0209314, IMG submission 184146) | Lake sediment bacterial and archeal communities from Gulf of Boni, Indonesia to study Microbial Dark Matter (Phase II) - ​I19B2 metaG... | ecosystem: Environmental > Aquatic > Freshwater >...
GACCTTATGTCTTATCCGGTGTGATGCGGTCTATGCTCCGGGGATATGTAGGTAAGCTTTTACGCGTTGAACTAACAAGCGATGAGTTCAGGGTTGAGCAGCTTCAGGAGGATTTAGCGCGGAATTACCTTGGAGGTAGCGGGATAGCAGCTCGGATCCTGTACGATAATCTGGACCCTATGGTTGAGCCATTAAGCCCTGAAAACATACTCGTCTTCATGACAGGTCCTTTAACAGGTACTATAGCGCCTTCCTGTGGACGGTACACGGTTTGCACAAAGTCCCCGCTGACTGGGATATGGGCTGAGTCTCACTCAGCTGGTTTCTGGGGTCCTGAGCTGAAGTTCGCAGGCTTCGACGGCGTTGTATTCAATGGAAGAGCGGAGGGCCCTGTCTATCTCTGGGTTCACGATGGGGAAGCTGAGCTTCGGTCTGCGAAGCATCTCTGGGGCTTAGATACTTATGAAACTGAGCTGGCGTTGAGGAAGGAGCTAAACGATGAAAGGGTAAAGGTTACCTGCATCGGACCCGCAGGGGAGAGACTAGTACGGGTCGCATCAGTTCTCAACGATATGGGACGTGCGGCGGGGAGGTGTGGCACAGGCGCCGTCATGGGTTCGAAGCATTTGAAAGCCATCGCAGTTAGAGGGACCAAGGTTAACATCATCGAGGCGGCTGAGGAGGTTATGCTTAGAAGCTTCTTGAAGAAGATCTATGTGACGATCCGCTCCCACCCCACGGTTCAAACCTTCGCCTCCTATGGCACAGATGGGCTTATGGAGATGATGCATGAGTACGGGGACGTACCGGTCAAGTATTTCCAACGTGGGGAGTGGGCTGACGGTATACCGAGGATCAGCGGGGAAGCCATGGCGAAGACTATTCTAAAACGGTCTTACGCCTGCTTCAGATGCCCAATCGCCTGCGGAAGAATCGTGGCTGTGAAGGAGGGCCCATACGCTACAGGTGAGGGTATGGGCCCAGAGTATGAAACCTGCGCCTCCCTAGGCGCTTTATGCCTCAACGACAGCATCGAAGCCATTGCTAAGGCTAATGAACTCTGCAACCGCTACGGGGTCGACACCATATCCACGGGCAACCTCATCGCCTTCACCATGGAATGTTATGAAAAGAACCTTCTGACGAAGGAAGACCTAGACGGCGTTGACCTAACCTGGGGGAACGAAAAAGCGGTTATGGGGATGATCACACGGATCGCTATGCGGGAAGGCTTCGGAAACGTTTTAGCCGAGGGTGTGCGGAGGGCTTCTCAGCGGGTCGGTAAGGGTTCAGAGGGCTTCGCTATGCATGTGAAGGGCTTAGAAGTTCCTATGCACGACCCGAGAGCCTTCAAGGGGCTTGGGCTTCAATACGCCACCTCTCATAGGGGTGCATGCCACCTCCGCGGCGAAGTCTTCTTCATCGAGCAGGGGGAGCGTATCCCAGACCTAGGCATCCATGAAAGGGTTTACAGGTTCACAACAGAGGGGAAGCCCTGGATCGTTATGACGATGCAGAACTGGCACGATGTTCTCGACGCCCTCATCCTCTGCAAGTTCACGTATCTCCCACCGGCTTCCGTAGCCGCTGTCTACTCTATGGTTACAGGCTGGAAGACTTACCACCTAGAGCTTTTGAAGTCTGGGGAGAGGGTGTACAACCTGAAACGTGTGTTCAGCCTCAGATGCGGGGTTACAGGGCGGGAAGACACGTTGCCTCGTAGGCTGCTTCAAGAACCCCTGGCTGAAGGAGGGTCTAAAGGGGAGGTTGTTGAACTCGGTAAGATGCTACCTGAATACTACAGGCTTAGAGGGTGGAGTGAGGAAGGCATCCCAACGGTTGAGAAACTTAAGGAACTTAACCTCCACGACGTAGTCATGGATGTTCAGAGGCTAGGCTGAGGTTAGGATAGAAGTGTCCTATGGCTTTCTCGGAGCATCTCTTGAACCGGCAATGTGTAAGGGCATCGTGGTTCACATTCGCCGCATCGCGTGCAACGGTCAGCCTTCACAGACAGTCTTTGATACTCGTTTTTACCCCAATTCCTCAAACCGTAGGTTCTTGAGCATTCGAAAAGCCTTAGGATCGTAGGGATTTCTAGGAGCTCTGGGCAAGGCATGCATAATTTGCATACGTTAAGGGTGCCAGTGCTTCTGCAATAAGGTTCTCTAGGCCTTGCCTCCAGCTTTTCACGTTCACTGGTTGTAAGCTCCTTAAACCCCTCCGTGGTCTTAACGGCGGCTTCAACTTCATCTTGGTTGAGGAATCCCGGGATTACTGTGGCAACGTCGTGTGCCAGCAGGTATCGGAGGGCGGTACAAGCGATCTCATTTTTATCAACGCCGAAAAGGGCTTTAAACTCAGGGCATTGCTCGATGGACCCCATGGCGCCGAAAGGCTTCATTACCACAACACCGATGTTTTCTTTTCGCGCCAAGGGGATGAGTTCATCGGCTGCATGACGCGTTACGATGTTCAGGGGAACTTGGACTACGTCAAACTCGCCTGTACGGATGGCTTGGATTAACACACTCGGATAATGACTTGTTATACCTATGAAGTCCAAGTTCCCTTTGGCTTTAGCTTCCTTGAGGGTTTCAAAAACTCCATCGGGCCCTAAGACCCTTCCCAAGTCTTCATCACTGTCGACTACGTGAACCTGCACGATGTCAATCCGGTTGGTTTTAAGATAATGGAGGCTGTGCTTCACTAGGGTTTCAGCTTCACCCCTCGTCCTTAGATGAACCTTTGTGGCGAGAACGCATCGATCCCGCACCGTTTCTAGGGCTAGCCCCATCTTCTCCTCGCTGTCACCGTAGCTTCTGGCCGTGTCGAAGTAGTTGATGCCTAGGTCGAAGGCTCCCCTTACGACCTTAACGGCTGAATCCTTGCCTAGGCTCATGATACCTGCGCCGCCGAAGCCTACCACAGAGGCTTCGAGACCTGTTCGTCCGAGACGCCGCTTCTTCAATACCTATTCTCCCTCTTCACGACCTATAGACGCGTCTATGTCGTGTTCTTAAAGTTTTATGGATGGTCGCCTGAGCATCTGTTTTCCGCTGTGATAATGCTTCTGTGAGGCTGAGGAAAAGCTTTTACCCCGTTTGGGCTATTAACCCCTTGGTGGGAGGGAGCTGACGCAGCTTCGCTTCTTCGGTGGGGTTGAGGGAGCCATCGGCGGTAACCAGGTTCTCCTCGAGGATGGTACAGCGAAGGTTTTCATCGATTTCGGGATGAACTACGCCCTTTGGAAGGACTACTTTGAATTCATCTTCGCTGAGCCCAAGGGTTTCAGCGACCTAAGACAGGTTGGCTTGATACCAAGCTTAGAGGATTTAACGGATGTAGACGCGTGCTTCATCAGCCACGCCCACGGTGACCACTGGCGCTTCATATCGGCTCTACCTGAAGGCACGCCGGTTTACTTAGGTGAATGTACGTTGAAGCTTGTGAAAGCCTGGGTTGAGACGCGGAGGAGGAGAAAAGGCGTTGACAGTTATGGGCATCTCTCCTTTAAAACTTTTCACAGCGGGGATAGGATGAGGGTTGGGGGATTGGAGGTTGAAGCCTACAGCGTAGACCACAGCGTCCCTGGTGCTTACGGCTTCATCTTCAACACGTCTTCAGGACCCATTGTTTACACGGGGGATTTCAGGCTTCACGGTACTTATAAACCGGAAGTCTCAGTTCTCGACATCACCGTCGACTGCGGAGTAAGAGCGCTTATCTGTGAAGGAACAAACGTGGGTCAAGTTGTTTCCCCTACGTCTGAGCGTGACGTTGAGGAGCGTGTAACGGCGCTCCTTCAAAGATGTGAATGTCTCGCCATCGCCGACATGTCTCCAGCTGATGTTGATAGGATAAAGACCTTCTATAAGGCTTCGTTATCCGCGGGGAGGCGCCTCGTTGCCACTGAGCGCATAGTCACGGTCCTTCAGAAACTCAGCGATGATACGAGGCTTAAACCTCCAAGGGTTGGCGACGAGGTTCTCGAATACTCATGCGTTGAGGATGAAATTAGGAAGCATCCTTCAGGCTTCATCCTATGTACATCATTCTACAGCGACCGGGAAGTCCGAGAGCTTAAACCCCCGCCTGGAAGCGTATACATCCTAAGCTGCTCAGAGCCCTTCGAGGAGGAGCGTGTTATAGCCTTCCAGAGGCTTCAGAACTGGCTTCACCTATGCGGAGCCCCAACCTACCACATCCACTCCTCGGGGCACGTCTACCCAATCGACCTAAGGGCTTTCGTGAGTAGCTTGAAACCCAAGGAAGTATTCCCAATGCACACAGCTTTCCCCAACGCTTTAAAGGTCTTCATAGAAGACCTAACCCCGGTTACCGTACCCAAGAGGGCGGAAACCTATATCCTTACTTAACGGCATCCTGAGGGGAACACGATGAGGGCTAAAGAGCCTGTAAAAATCCTTTTCAAGGTTAATCCATGTGTAGATAAAGCTGGGAAAACAGCGGTGACCTGTTCCTTTCAGTACATACGTGGTCAACCATCATGGTGGCTTCATAAGGGTCAATGATACAAGACGGATAATGCAGGCTCCTCTGAAGACGATCTGAGGAGAGAATATTGTGTGAAAAATGAACTTATCTCCAGGAATCCTAACCAATAAGGAGCCTATGTTAAAAGCATTGTTGACCTAGGTCGAGTTAACCACCTGATTTTCCGCAAACAGCATCTAACAGAAGCTTCAGGGATGAATGGTTTCATTGAAACAGTAATCGAGATATACTTAATGTCTCGGGAAATTGAGTAGTTCTCGGCGGATAGTAAGGTTCATATCAGGAGATGTGATTCTATGGTTCCCCTGACGTAGGGGAACGCTGGAGGATTTTTATCACCGTTTAAGGTTACTAAAGGAGTGTGGTAGAATGTATAGTCGTCAAACTAAGTTGTATCCAACTGTCGGCTGCTGCGGCCTCGACTGTGGGCTATGCCCAAGATACTATACGGTTGGCAGTTCGAAGTGTCCTGGGTGCTTTGGACCAGATTTCCTCAATAAACACCCATCCTGTTCCTTCATCACCTGTTGTGTGAAGAAAAAGAACCTTGAAGTCTGTGCTGAATGCAATGATTTCCCATGCCTAAAATTCGGGGGCTTCGATGCCGGCGACTCCTTCTTAACCCATCGGAAATCCATCGTTAATCTAGATTTCATAAAGGAAAACGGTGTAGAAGAATTCGTGAAACAGCAGAAAAGACGGATTGAACTACTTGGAAAGATGCTGAAGCAATTCGATGAGGGAAGGTCAAGAAGCTTCTACTGTCTCGCTGCAGCTTTGCTTTCTATTAAAGACTTGGAGAAGTCGTTGGAGTACAGCGAGCAGAGAATGGAAGCGGATAAGGTTGGTTTAAAGGACGTTAAGACCAGGTCTAAAATCCTCCGGGGGTACCTCAGCGACTTTGCAGCCAAGCAGCGAATCGAACTTAGACTGAGGAAAAGGTGATACTCAATGAGGGGGAGTAGGTATATGATCTATTGTTGAAAACCTTACAGTGGTGGTCAGAGTTGAGAACAGAGGAACAAAGATTGAACAAATGATACATTTCTACTTTCGGTTTAGAAGAGGTTTTACATAGGGCAGGATGCTTTGTAGGTCATCGCTGCGGATGACGGCATCAGCTTCCTTTTCAAGTTCAGGGCTTCGCGGGTTGAAGGCGATTCTAAACCCGGCTTCTCTGAAAAGGTATATGTCTGCCAAGTCGTCTCCAACTGCTAGGCATTGAGACACCTCGCATCCAAGGCTTCTCAAGAGCTTCTTCAGAACCTCTCCCTTCCCTTCGAAGGCAACGTTGATGATAACCTCACCTGTCACCCTTCCATCCTTCACGATGAGCTCATTTGCGATAGCGTAGTCTAATCCAAGGTCCCTCAAAGCCTTATCCGCTATTAGGGATAAGCCTGCGCTGACCACGGCGACCTTGACGCCATGGCTTTGCAGGAAGCTCACCGTCTCCGCTGCACCGCGTGTGTATGAAATGGAAGAAACGATTCGCTCCATCTCCTCTAGGGTCTTCCCCCTCCATAACCCAGCGTCAAGGCGAGCCCACTCCTTGTAGCTGACTTGACCTCTGAAGAACATGGCAGCGTATAAAGAGCCCCTGTCCCACGTACCTAAGGCTTCATGGATGTAACGCCAAACGCTGCCCACTTTTGTAAGAGTTCCATCGAGGTCGAATACCACGAGCTTAATCCGTTTCATGCTTGGCATAGCGCGTTATCCCCCAACACGTTTTAAGAAAACGGGGTTGAAGTCTCTTGGGTCTCGCCGTTCTCCTTTCTCACCAGTATACAGGGGTAGAGGAAGTGGTTGTATAACCAATCTTGCGCCACTAGCCCTCTCAGAACACTTGCGTAGAAGCCTAAGAAGATGTCCCAAGCGTACTCGCTTATGAGGGTTCTATCTGCCCCTAGGATGACCTTATAAGCTGCAGACATCTATGCCACCCATTAGCAGGCTGAGAGTATTAGCAAATATCAACTCATATATACGGGTTTTTATGGAGTTAGGGAAGGGTTGAGCTATGTATGTGTTGTGGGCGCCTTGGAGGATGGAGTACATTCTAAAGGAGGCTGGGGGCTGTATCTTCTGCCAGAAACCCCGTGAAGCCAGGGATGTGGAGAACTACATCCTTCACAGGGGTAGTACATGCTTTGTTATGCTGAACAGGTTTCCGTACAACAATGGGCATTTGATGGTTGTGCCTTACAAGCATGTTCCAAGCCTCGAGGACTTGGATGATGGGGAAGCCCTTGAACTCATGAAGACCATAGCGTTTTCAATACGCTGTTTACAGGAAGCCACGAAACCCCATGGCTTCAACGTTGGCTTAAACATTGGTAAGGTAGCAGGAGCGGGCTTCGAGGGTCACGTCCACGTCCACGTCGTTCCAAGGTGGGAGGGTGATACGAACTTTATGCCCGTATTCGCCGATACTAAAGTTGTTTCAGAAGCCCTCCAGACGACCTTTAACAGGCTTAAGGATACGTGGACGAGGTTGGGTTTAGGGTCTAGGGATGAAGACGAGGGCTGAGATCACTGTGCCATAATGGTCCATGGGGATGTTAAGGATGTCGACCTGATACCTTATCTGCCCGAGCGTGATCCCCCTGTTCTTAGCCATCTCCGTAACCTTCCAGTTCAGGATCTCCTTCAAAGCTCTCCCCTCCATGTATCCATGCGCCTCAGCCACGATTCCATAACGTCCCTCCTTTTCCCAAGCCCAGGCGATCCCAGCTCCGATGGTTTCACCTTCGTTTCCATCCATCCGCGCGATGACGGCATGGGTTATGGCTCCTATGGGTATACGCCTCCTCCGAACCTGCCTCACGCCTGGTGGTAGGATTGAGCTTACAATGCAGAGGTTGCACTGCCCTATACCCGCCTTGATCAAAGCTAAGTCGAAGGCGTTAAGCTGTGAAACATGGGCTACGGCTTTGCCGCTTGTTACGAAGAACTCCTTCGGGACCACGTTTACTACACAACCCCATTTTTCATCGATTAGCAATACCACTAGTATTAATATCTTTTCCTCCTATCTTAATTTCGCATAGAAGACGCTTATGGTGTCGTTATAGTGCAGTAGAATTTTTCAGTAATACCTAGGATGGAGATACATTCTCTAGCTTATCCTTAAGATAATCTAGGTCTCCTTATACGTTAGTTAAGTTACGTAGGTACGGAAAAGGATGCCAGAGTCTTTTCCTAGAAGTTATTGCCCAAGGATTGACAAGAAAACCGCGTATAAAAACAACAAGATCAACCCTTCCCTCCTACCTAACCTTCCTCTTCCTGTTAGGAAATACCATAAAACCATGTTTGTGAGGAGTGAAAATGTCACCAAGTCTGAGTAAACCCTCATATCCATTGTAAAGGTTGTAACTATTAGGAAGGCTCCTAGGATTAATGATATGTTTGTGAATCCACTCCCGACCACTGTTCCAAGGGCTAAACCAGGTTGACCTTTGCTAAAAGCGCGATAGGAGACTGCCAGCTCAGGGAGACTTGTACCCAAGGCCACTATCGTCGCGCCAATCAAACCCTTGGAAACCCCAAAGGCTACAGCTATCCAGCCATAACCGAGACTGCCAGCTCAGGGAGGGAGGTAGAGGTGGCTAAGAGGGTGAAACCAACCGCGGTCTTCCCTATTCTGGTGACCTCCGATATCTTAACCGTATGGGTGATGGTCAATTCGCTGCTCTTATCTAGGACTACCATAGAAACGATTAGGATAACTACATTGATTACCAAGGAATACCACGTGTCTGCCGGCAGTTCCTGCAAGTTATTCACCCCGTTGTTCTCTTAGTTAACTGACTATGAGATAAATAGTAAAAACCTTTCCCTATGGATTGGTTTTGTTCGACCATAGGAAATCAATGGATTTTAAACTATCCAGTTTCCAGCCACTTACAAGTTTGTCAATGTCTTTATTTTAACATAAAAAAAAGTTGTAATACTGATACCCATCTCCTAGAAATACATAAAGGTGTAGGCTATGTATTTCGTGTTGAAAAACCTTGGATTTTTCACCTAAGCTTTCACTGTTCCCTTATCAAAACCCCTATATGAGTCAAAAGTGGGGATTTCGGTTAGGAAATGGACCTAATCATCCAAGCCTTTGTACTCCTTGTTTCAGTGCTAGTCCTCGCTAAATCCAGCCACATTGTTATTCACAACGCCGTTAGTTTGGCGCGGTTCACAAGGCTCGACGAGTTGGTTATCGGCTTCCTCATAATCTCGGTTACCACATCTCTACCTGAACTAGCTGTCTCCATATCCTCTGTGTTAAAGGGTAACATAGGAGTATCTGTTGGTAACCTCCTCGGCTCCAACATCACCGATATTTGCCTCATCGTCGGCATCGTCGCCCTGTTAAAACCCATGAAGGTCTCTAAGTGGACGTTCAGAGACCTCTCAGCTATACTGTTCCTAACATCTGTGGTCCCCATCTTCCTACTTTTTATCAAGGAAGCGGGACAACTCATCGGTGTCGTATTACTAGCACTCTTCGTCTTCTTCTGCGGTTATTCCTTGAAGCAGAACATTGTGAGGAGACATCGGAGACATAGAAAAGCGAATACGTCTAAAATTCCCCATGTGGATAAGGTACCCATTCTATCAACAACGGCCTTTCTCCTCGCAGGAATCGGAGGTGTTGTCATAAGCTCAAGCTTCGCCGTGGACTCAGCTTTGAACGTGGCTTCAATCATAGGTATAGCTCCTACTGTTATCGGAGCAGCAGTCGTAGCAGTGGGCACATCCCTACCGGAGTTGTCAGTTAACTTAGCGGCTTTAAGGACTAAGCATTATAATTTGGCCCTAGGCGACGCTATAGGCGCTTGCATGACGAACGCAAGTTTAAACCTCGGCATCGTTCTCTTAGTCGCCCCGGTTACTGTGAACATAAGCGTCTTCTCAACCCTCATATTTTTCCTCCTCCTCGCCAACCTCTTCATGTGGTATTTCCTAGAGCTCAGGAAGCTCACACACCGTGAGGGATTATTACTACTTATCATCTACAATATTTTCCTCGCCACAACCTTCGAGGCTCAAGTAGTGCTATTCAAGTAAGTAATAGTATAACAGCGACGCGTTCAATACCCTTGCACTCTCACATACAACGAAGAGTTATAGTAAAACCATGAACTCAAGATGTCAAATGCAGAGGTTTACTGCATTTCCGAAGTACAGGTTTTTCTGAGAAGGTCTCTCTGACAATCTTCAAAATCATTCTTTACCTCATTCTCCGGCGAAAACCTTGTTTCAATTTTTTAGGATCATCAAAGGAAAATATCCGCACCTAATAAGGTGTGAACATCCACGGTTTTTACAAACTAATCCGAATAAAAGATTATACTAACCCTAGTAATCAGGTATGCCTTAAAAGCTTACTCACATAATTCCCGCGGGTTATTTTCCACATGATAGTGGCACTCGAACCTACGCATGCTGCTTTAAAATACTCGAAGATTATTTTAACCCATTACCTAGTTCGAGTACTTCACGAATCGAGTTCACATACAGTTCCAATGAAACATATGCTGTAGGACGTTACGTTCGTAATACCAAGGTTCATTTTTCATACTTCTGTCATGATAGTCGGGAGTTCGCAGTCACAATGGTTAGAGATGGGGTAGGTGAAAGTCTTCCAAACCAGATAATTGGTGTGACTTGGCATGCGACCCCTACACAGGAAACCCTAGCCTTATTACAAACATCTGAAAAGGGTCTGAAGGCTACAGAGACTGAGTATAGGCTTCGACAACACGGAGCAAATGAGCTCAACCAGACCAAACGCGTCTCAGCTCTACAGACGTTTCTCAGCCAGTTTAAGAGCATTCTCGTCCTTATACTCCTCGCGGCGACAATCATCTCAGCGCTTATAGGTGAGGTAACAGATGCTCTTGTAATTACCTTAATAATTTTGGCTAACGCCCTCCTTGGGTTCGTACAGGAGAGGCGTGCTGAGAAAGCACTTGAGGCAATGAAGAATTTAACTGCGTCCAAGGCTCGCGTGATGCGTGATGGTGAAACAACTGAGATTCCCGCCCGAGAGGTTGTTCAAGGGGATATCTTGCTTCTGGAGGCAGGGGATAGAGTAGCTGCCGATGCGAGGCTACTGCACACTGCAAGCTTAGAGATGGACGAGTCCTCCTTGACGGGGGAATCCACCCCTGTCCGTAAATTGGCGCGTGACTTTAACCCTGAAACATCACTTGCGGACCGGGGGAATATGGTCTACATGAGCACCAGTGTGATGAGTGGTCGGGGAAGAGCTGTGGTCGTTGCCACAGCCATGGGAACCGAGCTCGGGAAGATAGCTAAGCTCGTCCAAGCCGAAGAGCAGACTGAAACCCCCTTACAGCAAAAGCTGAATCGATTTGGGAAACAGATCGGCTTACTCGTCGTAGCCATTATAATCATCATCTTCGCAGCCAAGATGTTGGAGGGTCTAAACCCAGTTGAGGTCTCCATGGTCGCGATCAGCTTAGCCGTCGCAGCGGTCCCCGAGGGGTTACCGGCGATCGTAACCGTTACCCTAGCCTTGGGCGTAGCTAGGATGGCATTAAAAAACGCTGTAGTGAGGCGGCTTTCATCTGTGGAGACGTTGGGCTCAGTTACAGTCATCTGCTCTGACAAGACTGGTACATTGACGAGAAACGAGATGACAGTCAAGCAGCTATATGTAGGTAGGGACTTGGTCGAGGTCACAGGGGAAGGCTATAGACCGGAGGGACAACTACTCCGAGACGAGATGTCTGTTGACAGTCTACACGATACAGGGATATCAAGGTTAATGCAGACAGTAGCACTCTGCAACGACGCGGATTTAGTTCAGGAAGGTGAGTTCTGGAGGATTAGAAGTGATCCCACCGAGGGTGCGCTCCTTGTCGCAGCCGCGAAATCCGGGATAATGTTTGATGAACTTAGGGAATCCTCACCACGTATTGACGAAGTGCCCTTCTCTTCTGAGCGGAAAAGGATGACGACGATCAACAAGGCGCCGGACGAAGGCGTCTTCGCCTACATGAAGGGAGCCCCCGAGGTTGTTTTAGAATGTTGTAATAGCATCTTCAATAACGGAGGGGAGCGCGACCTGAGCAAGGAAGAAAAGCTGAAGATTTTGGATTTGAATCAAGAGATGGCTAGTCATGGGTTAAGGCTGCTCGGCGCGGCTTACAAACAGTTACCTAGTGTAGCTCAATACGATCCAGTTGATGTCGAGAGGAACATGGTCTTCGTTGGCCTAGTTGGGATGATCGATGCACCAAGGGAGGAGGCTAAAAGGGCGATCATGACCTGTAAGGAGGCGGGGATTAAAGTCGTGATGATTACCGGCGATCACAAGTCGACAGCCGTCGCCGTCGCCCAGGAACTCGGCCTCATCGAAGGCTCGGGAATAGTTCTTACCGGCGCGGAGGTAGATCGATTGAACGATACCGAGCTTGATGAGGTTATAGAGGACGTAGTCATCTATGCCAGGGTTTCGCCAGAACACAAGACTAGGATTGTGAGGGCACTTAAGAAGAAGGGCCACATCGTCGCAATGACTGGAGATGGGGTGAACGATGCGCCGGCACTTAAGAACGCTGACATGGGTATCGCGATGGGTATCACAGGCACTGAGGTCTCGAAGGAGGCCTCAGACATGGTCCTCGCAGACGATAATTTCGCAACAATAGTGACGGCGGTCGAGGAGGGGAGACGGATCTACGATAACATAGCTGGGTTCATTCGTTTCCTTCTCGCCGTAAACTTCGCCGAAGTCGCCCTTATACCCCTAGCTACCGTTCTCGGAATACCCTTTCCCCTCCTCCCTGTTCAAATCCTCTTCGTTAATGTTGTTACTGATGGGTTGCCAGCCGCAGCTCTAGGGTTCGACCCACCAGACCCTGATGTAATGCAACAAAGACCGAGGAACCCTAAGGAGGGGCTCCTGAGCAGATGCAAGCTCTTCATCCTAGCCTCTACCCTCCTTATGCTAATAGGTGCTATGGCATCGTTCTACTGGGGCCTGATAACTGCGAATGAAGTTGTCGCGCGCACGATGACGTTCACACAAATAGTCTTCTTTGAACTCATCGTTATCTTTAACTGCCGATCTGAGACAAGATCAGTCTTCCGGCTGAATCCGACTTCAAATAGATGGTTACTAGCTGCTGTCGCCTCTTCCGCTCTCATCCAACTGCTAGTAGTCTACATGCCCTTCTTTCAGAACCTCCTCGGAACAACCCCTCTTGATACAACGCAATGGATCGTGGTTTTACTGACATCAAGTCTGGCGTTCTTAGCACTCCCGGAATTTTTCATCAAGCGAGCAGAGAACGCTTTTAAGTCAAGAACATACAACTGACCATATTGAGACGTTCTTTACCAAGCAATACAAAATTCCGTAGCACACATACACAGCCACAAAATATAAACAGAGGAATAGTTATGGTAGGCTAATACCCTCACCGATCAAATCATATCTTAACTAAGCCAGTCAAGGGACAGTCTCAAGAAGCTTGGGAAGCGGAGGACTTAGTTACGTTTCGCAGCAAGTTTCCAGCGAAGTACCAGAGGTACGCTGTTAAGAGAAGCATGGTAAACAGATGAATAATTAATTTGACCTTATTATGCTCTTCACAATCTGTCCTATTCTGTAATGCAGGAAGCTTCACTGTGTCAAGCAATCGGCTGATTCGGAGTTCCCTTTGTATAATTCAAATCTACACTTTCAACATTTTATAGGGTACTCAACAACAATTAGACATTATAGTTTTTATTGAACGCTGTGTAAGTCTATCCTTCAGCAGTGGAGTGGCTAACTTGGTATGAGAAGTGGTAGAAAGCATTCTGTGACTATAAGGGAAATGACCATCGATGACCTACCCGCCGTCTATCATCTAGGGGAAAGACTTTTCACAAGTGCAACTTTTCCCCTCCTCTACCGCACATGGGATGAATACGAGGTTACACATTATTTTAACACGGAACCCGAGCTTTGTTTAGTCGCAGAGGTTGAAGGGAGAATAGTCGGCTTCGCCATCGGTACAACGGTTGAGAAGCCTGGTACAGCGTGGAAATACGGTTATCTCCTTTGGCTCGGCGTGAAGAGGAGCTACCAAAGGACGGGGATGGGAAGAAGATTATACTCGGAGATGGAGAAGAGAATGCTTAAACAAGGTGTAAGAATGGTTATCGTCGACACGGAAGGCGATAATCTTAAAGCGATTAGTTTCTTTAAGAAGGCCGGTTTCTCAGAAGCTCGAACCTATATATGGATGACCAAAACCCCTTCGAAGGAGAAGGAGTGAGGCTGTGTAGGCTCTAGATTGAATCAACTAGTTGATGCCAATCCTGTTTCAGCCGCGGTCTTGGATACCACAGCTCCTTCTTCTCCACAAGGGCTCTAAAGAGAAAGGGCAGAGCTATTGTCGCATCCATGTACACTGTGGCGTGGAAAGCTTCCGCGGTTAGCTTACCCCAAGACTGTGCTTCCTCAAGGGTGCATCCTGATAAACCACCCCATTTAGGATCATCGGTTGTTATCTGCACCGCGTAGACATGTCCCTGGACATTAGACCCGACTACTTCGGCCATAGGCTCTAGTTGTTGGATGTAATTCTTTGGAACCCCTCCCCCAATATAGATCGTCGCAGTTTTCCCAGATGCCTCCTTGATCCGAAGGATCTCTAAGTTATCCTCAATAGGGTCTATCAGGAAATACTTTTTTCCCTCCTTTAGCTTCTTGGCCCTATGTGCGGTGAGAGCGATCCCTATTGAGCTGTCGTTGAGGGCTGGGCAAAAGATAGGCACGTTCTCCTCAGCTGCTGTCGCGAGAATCGATTCTTTATCCTGTAACTGCTTTCCAAGAAGGTAGAGAAACTCCCTGCTTGAGTATGGACGTGGCATCAGGGTTTCAGCGAAGTTTACGATGGATAGGTCAGTTTGTATAAACTCATTATCATGAGCGTAGGTGTCGTAGATCCTGTCCACACGCATCTCCCTTAACTCCACATCGCTGACTTGCTTGTTTTCAACGTAATGGTGGAAACCTAGGGCTTCATGTAAATCGTGTAGAAGGTTTGCTCCCGTCGAAACGAGGACATCCACGATATGTAACTTAACCATGTCCCGTACAACCTTTCTCATACCTCCGGGAACCATTGCCCCAGCTAAACCCATGAAGACAACTGGTCTAGTAGGGTCTGTTAACATTTTTAACAAGACATCGAGGCATCGGGAAAGGTTTCTACTCTGAAAAGACGTGTATTTGAAGGATTCTATTAACTCACTGACACCTGAATGGGATAAACCGTCGAAATGCCTGACAGGCGTCCCTAAAACGCTACTCGCCTTAATTTCCGCTGTAGAAGAGTCGACAGAAGGTTCTACCTTACCAGAAACCTTCTTGGGGCAT
>Ga0209314_10000727_pt1 | contig 14918 bp, 15 predicted proteins | sample I19B2metaG_FD_184146 | JGI IMG/M metagenome (GOLD analysis project Ga0209314, IMG submission 184146) | Lake sediment bacterial and archeal communities from Gulf of Boni, Indonesia to study Microbial Dark Matter (Phase II) - ​I19B2 metaG... | ecosystem: Environmental > Aquatic > Freshwater >...
ATCACGTTGAGAAAGCCCATCGCCAAGGCACCATCGGTTCCCGGTCTGATTCTAAGCCATTTTGTCGCTCTTGAGGCAAACCACGATAACCGTGGGTCGATGGCGATGATTTTCGCGCCTCTTTTCATGAGATCAATAATCCAGTGACCAAAAACATTGTCAGGGCATGAGGCTGGGATGTTATAGCCCCAAACCACGATGCACTTGGGAATTTTATACCTCGGACTTTCGTAGCGGTCAGCTAACCATTGCCCAGCATCAATTATGCAGTAATCGCCTTGCACAGTTTCTACTGCTGAAATTCTGGGACTGTAGCAGGCTATCCCACTTAGGCTGAACATTACATTGGGGCTACCATAGGCATAGGCTAGCATACATATCCAAGGTCCAATATCCCTACCAGTTCCCATAGAAAAGATGAAGCTCTCCGGACCAAAATCCTGACGGATCTTTTTCATTTTTCTTTCAATGAGATCAAAGGCCTCGTCCCAGGATATCTTCTCCCACCTGCCCTCCCCGCGTGATCCTACCCGTTTAAGAGGATGAGTCAGACGGTCAGGATGGTAAATATACTGCGTCATCGCTAATGCTCTTGCACAAAGCCGACCTTGATTCCAAGGGTGATCAGGATCACCTTCTATTTTAACTAACTTGCCATCCTTAACATGCGCCAACACTCCACAGCCACCGTGGCAACCGGGACCAGCAGACCAAGACGTGGTCCTTATTATTTCAATATTCTTGCCATTCGTCGCTCAAACCCCCTGTCCACTGATGTTGCTGAAATCTTAGTTAAGTGTTTTGTTAGCATCTTGCGCGCGTCTCTGTATATTCATTCAGACAAAGACGGGATCTTTTCCATTCATTTGTCCCTTTTGTATTTACGGAAAAATTCAGAGCAGGTTATTCTTGTGATTGGATGAGGACAACGATCGACCGCTTACGCGACGTACATGATGTATTTCGCGCAGTTTTAACTAACGACTATACGAAAAGGACCTTGAAATTGTGATAGGCGCTCCCAAGATTAAATAGTTAGAATACGGAAAATAATACTGGGTGGCAAATGTGAAAGAAATTGTCATATACGATAGTACCTATGGGAACAGTAAGATAATTGCAGAAACTATCGCAGAAACTCTGAGGGCGTCTGAGCCTTTTTTAAATAGAGGTTGGAAAAATGACTGTACCTCCTGAAGTTGCTTGGATTGTTCCAGTGATCATCCCATTTATCATTGGGCTATTAATTGGCTTTATAATAAAGCGCACTGTGAAATTGATCTTCCTAATTATCGCTTTAGTCATAGTTCTCGTTGCAGTGGGATATGTGAATTTCAGTTTTCAAGACGTCTTCGGTAAGGCAATGGAGTTCCTGCCAACAATAATCGAAATGGGCGGGGGACTACAGAACGCTCTACCATATATTTGCACAACATTCTTGATTGGTCTGGCATTAGGATTATGGAAAGGCTAGTGATGGAAATGTTCTTTTCTGCAATTCCTCAGGTGCAAAGCCCTGCCATCCCGGTTCCTCAAATAATGGACTCGTGAGAAGAGCGGTCTTCTTTGTCTCCCACCACTCCGGAATTGCAGCTTTGATTGTCGCGGCCTGGATAATTTTAATGGGAGTTAAGCTTCTTAAATGCGAGTATCAACAAAACAATGCTAGATTTGCTTTATCATATGATACATCATACGATCTATCTAGTCGTTGCTAATCTTTTTATAAAAGCGAAATAAAGCATATGAATATTAGAGGGACTAGATGCTTAGTGAAGAAATTATAGCTGTTCTCGGATTATTAAGTATTGCTTGGTGGCCAATAGCTCAAAGAGTACTTAGGAACTTGCTAATTGCAATACGGGCACTGACCTTTCAGGGTATCCTCTCACTGCATTTAGGGCATTTAATGGATATGGAATATAGGAGTGAGAGTTTTCGCTCAAAAAATGTAGGGGATATTTTTGTTGGTTGGCCTCTTAGAGCCCTTAAAGGTAAAGGGATTGATACTTAAGAACCGAATCGTGATGCCTCCTATGCATACAGGTTTGGCCACCACCGAAGGAGCTGTAACCGACGAACTCATTGAGCATTATACGCGACGTTCCAAGGCCCTTGGCTTACTGATAGTTGAGCACAGCTACGTTTCCCTTGACGGAAGGCGCAGCGAAAGGCAACTGGGGATATGTAACGACGGTTTAGTCGCTGGGCTGGAAAAACTTTGTAGTAGCGTGCATGCTACAGGTACACCAGTTGCGATACAGATCAATCATGCTGGAAGACGCGCCAGCACGGAAATCACGGGGACGAGACCCGTAGCTCCATCACGCATAGGAGATGCTCGGAAGCTACGGGTTGATGAGATTGAAGCCTTAATTGAAGCCTTCGCCGTGGCGGCTGAGAGAGCGATGCGGGCGGGTTTCGACGGCGTTGAACTTCATGGGGCACATGGCTACCTCCTCAACCAATTCTTCTCCCCGCTAACCAACCGGCGCCGCGATAAGTATGGAGGTTCCTTACAGAACAGGATGAGGTTCCCTCTGGAGGTCGTTGAAGGGGTTAAAGAACGGGTTGGAGGAAGGCTTCTCCTTTACCGTTTGGGCTCGGACGACCTACACCCGGAAGGAATCAAGATCGAAGACTCCATGAAATTCGCTATGAAATTAGAAGAAGTCGGGGTAGAAGTCATCGACGTTTCCGGAGGCTTATGCGGAGACGGAAGTGCCCAGTTCCAGGATATACAAGGCTACTTCGTCCCACAAGCCAAAAAAATCAAAGAAGTAGTGAATGTACCTGTCATAGGCGTGGGAGGAATCACGGACCCAATATACGCTAACAAGTTGATAAAGGAAGGACAGATTGACTTGGTTGCTGTGGGAAGAGTCCTTCTAAGAGACCCAGACTGGGCGATAAAATCCATCAAAATTTTGGGTGCGCGAAAAGACCCTTCAGGTATTGAGTTAGGCTTCCTTGAATGCTACAAAAATCAATTATGAATGGCTCATTTTAATTCTTTGAGATCTAACAACTTTCCGGCTCTGTAACGACATACTTTATTACCAATTACTTCCTCATTATTCATAAATCTCAAAAGACGGAAACACATGAACATTCCCTAAAATCAGGTTTCTGGAAACAGAAAAAGAGGGGAGGTTCAAGAAGGTTGAATCAAATACTCCATCTACGTTCAGAGATGCAAGAATCATACTGGAATAAAGAACCCAACCACCCTGAGTACGAGATTTTCTCTCAACTTCAGACTCCGCCTGACACCCCCTTCTTCGTCCGCCTAGATGGGAGGCGATTTCAAGCAGTTTCGGAAATGGTTGGAGCTGAGAAGCCCTTCGATGAACGCTTTGTCAAGTGTTTAGCCGCCTCTGCAAAAGCCATTTTCCAGAGTAACCTCAACCCAGCCCTGGCTTATGTTGCCAGCGATGAAATTAACGTGCTCTTCCTATACACATCACCCTTCAGGCGAAGGGTTGAAAAAATAAACTCGATTCTCGCCAGCGTCACCTCCAGCGCATTCTCGTTGAACGTCCTAAAACTCTTTAAAAAATCCTTAGTCTCATCGTTTGATTCCCGAATAGTTGTTTCCTCCAAGGGAAAGATCACAGAGTATTTAGCTTGGAGGCAGCGTGACGCCTGGCGAAACCACAATAACGCGTACGCCTACTGGATTTTGCGAAAAATGGGACACAAACCTGCAGAGGCTGCAAGGATGTTGAAGGGATTTAGAACAGACGACCTTCATCAAATGCTGTTTCGGCACGGAGTGAACCTAGCTCAAACACCATCTTGGCAGCGAAGAGGAATCCTCATTTACCGAGAGCCCTATCAAAAGCAGGTGAAATACCTCACAGTAACCCGCTGGCGAATCGAAGAGAGTTGGGACCTTCCCGTTTTTTCGTCAAAGGAGGGACAAGCCCTAATTCAACAAGTTCTTGAGTGGGCCGAGCCCCGGTGAGGGAGGTAAATTGCCTAAATCTCTTGAACCAAAGGTCGAAGAGTTAAGCCGCGAGCTTGTTTCGCAAAAAGAAGAACGTGACAAGCTGAACCTTGAAACCAGGGAATGGGCTAAGAGAAGGAATTCCCTTCATGAACAAATCAAAAACATGCGAGCTGAAGTTACCAGCCTTAGGGAAAGACGTGACGCCCTCAACGAGAAGGTTCGAGGGCTTAAAAGTTTGCGGGAACAAACTAGGGCGGAGTGCAAGGAGAAGCGTGTTCAAATTTTGAAGGTGAAAGAGAAGTTGAGGCATCTCATGGATAAGAAGCCTTCCCGGGGCAGACAGGATCTAGAGAACGAATTCGAAAGTCTGGAGTGGAAGATTCAAACCACGCCTCTTACCATTAAAGAAGAGAAAGCAGTGGTCGATCAAGTGAAGCTTCTTGAAGCCAAACTACTGATTCACAAACAGATACAAAAGTTGAGGGACAGTCTCATCGAGTTACAAGCCGAGGAGAAAGCGCTAGAAGCAAAAGCAAAGCTTTACCATGAGGAACTCTCAGAACTTGCTGAGCAAAGTCAACGGCTTCATGAAAGAATGTTGGAAGCCATGAACCGAGCTCGCGCTCTTCAAGCTGAGGCAGACAATGCACATCAAAAATACGTGGAGACGAGGCAGCGATCTCAAGAGGTTCATCAGAAATATGCGGAGCTGCTGCTTCGGGTTAGGGCTCTGAAGCAAGAGCTTAGTCGAGCGGAGGAGGAAAAGCAATCCCAACGTCAGCTGGAGCTCCATAAAGAGCTAGAAAAAAGGGCACTAGAAAAATTAAAACGCGGTGAAAAGCTCACCTGGGAGGAGTTTAAGATCCTTGCTGAGCAAGGGATAGTGTAAGATTCTGAAGGATGCGGATCCAAAGAAGTGACCGCTGAAACTTCCGTACCCTATGTTTTCCTTAACACCTCTAAAGAATCTACAATCTTGCAGTGTGTTAACGCTCTCAAGGCTTGCTTTTGCGGCTTTTTCTAGAAACAAGGCATTCAAAAAATTATTCCAAAGTGTAAACGTTTAAACTTTGGTTCTCTATCGGTTATGGATATGCTCCAATTCCTGTGATTGCTGAAGCTCCATATGTATTTCATTTACAGAAAGTTAAAGAGGTAAGGAAATAAATTAAAGCAATGGTGACTTCTAACAAGTGTATAGGAGAACAGCGATGTCGAAGACGGAAAAAGAAAGGGCGGAACGCATCCTCATTCTTTGTGTGGACAGAGACGACGACCTAGGCATGAAGGCGGGGATAAAGACCCCGATCATTGGAAGAGAAGAAAACCTAAACGCAGCCACGAACCTTGCACTACGGGACCCCGAAGAACCCGACGCTAACGCTATGTTTGAGGCAGTGAGGGTCTACGACCGCTTAAGGGAGGGAGTTAAGGAGCAGGAAAGGTACGAGATCGCCACGATAACGGGCTCCGAGCTGGGCGGTGTAGGGGCAGATAGAAAACTCGTGTCTGAACTCACCGATGTGCTGGAGGCCTTCCCCGCAAGCGACGTTGTCCTCGTTACTGATGGTTTTTCCGACGAGGCCATCTTGCCACTAGTCCAGTCAAGAGTTCCTGTAACTTCCGTTCGAAGGATTGTGGTAAAGCATAGCGAGTCCATCGAAGAAACAGCGGCGGTGTTTTCCCGATACCTAAAAATGCTGGTAGAGAACCCTCGTTATTCTCGAATTGTCCTCGGCTTGCCCGGAATCCTCATGCTCGTCTTGTGCATCTTGTGGCTATACAACCTTTTGTTTTACGCTTGGATCGCGTTCCTCATCGTCGTCGGTGGGTTCCTTCTAGTGAGGGGGTTCGGCATCGACAGGGCGGTTATGGGCTTCTACAAATGGATTCGAGAGTACTCTCCGCCTCCCCTACCGAGACAGATCGCAGGCTTTTCTGCCATCACTGGAATCCTATTGATTGGAATCGGCAGTTATCAAGCGGGGGCATACATTGTAAACTCTGTCCTTCCCCTGAAGCTTCCGATAGATCTTGGCTGGTGGATCGCAATACTTCCTTTGCTTGCGGGATGGTTCATTTTCAAGTCGATAGACCTCATCGTGATCGGGGCCTGTGTTCTGTTTTCTGGTAGGGTGATTCGTTGGTTCTTTGAGCGAGATCCTAGACTTTTGCGCACCATCGCCATCGTGGTTGTGGTTGCATGGTCAAGGGAAATCTTTTACGAAGCATCACAGATCCTCATTAAACCAGCTTTAGCCTACGACAAACTGGTGTCTGCCATCGTTATCGGCATACTTTTAACCGTGGCTTCTGTTTTGGTCACTTCCTTGCTACATAGAAGATATACTGAACTTTTCAGAGAAAAGGAGGAGAAAATTGAGGACATTGAAGAAATCGAGGAAAGTTAAAATAGCGATAATTGGCGGGACAGGTTTAGAAGCTTTGTTGAAGGGAGCGGAACAGATTCGGATAGGAACCCCCTACGGGCTCCCTCCTCCCATCTCCATCGGTGAGGTGGGCGAACAACTCGTTGCGTTTTTGCCCCGCCACGGCGTTCACCATTCCATTCCTCCTCATAAAGTGAATTATCGAGCCAACATATACGCCCTACACGAGATCGGCGTCCAGCGGATCATCGCAACAAACGCCGTGGGCGCCATAAACCTCGACTTTAAGCCGGGCGACTTAGCGGTTCCCCACGATTTAATCGATTTCACTAAGCTTCGACCGCTTACTTTCTATGAAGAAGCACCAGTTACGCACATCGACGTGTCTCAGCCGTACTGTCCAGAGATACGTGCAGTTCTAGTGGAAGCAATGAGGAAACATGTTGGGCGAGCGTGGGATCGTTCTGTTCTTGTCTGCACCGAGGGCCCTCGTTACGAAACTCCTGGGGAGATCGAGATGTTTAGGCGGTTAGGTTGCGACATCGTGGGTATGACGGGCGTGCCTGAAGCCGTGCTTGCACGCGAGCTTGAAACGTGTTATGCAACCATCTGCTTCGTCTCAAACATGGCGGCGGGGATGCAACAGCGATTAACTACGAGCGAAGTCGCTGAAGTAGCGAAGGAAAAGATGCCATTTATCCAGCAAATCTTAAGAGAAACCATCGAACATTTACCGAAGGAACGCCACTGTCCTTGTGCGCATGCGCTGAAGGATGCAAGGTTTCGAGGTTAAACCATGCTGAAGACGTTGCTGTCTCTACTCGGCGTGTACAAGCTCTACGAAAAATGGCTTTGGCATCAAATAAAGGACGGCGTAAAGCCTGAGCACATCGCTATTATACTCGACGGAAACCGCAGATGGGCTTCGGAGCGACAGTTAAACCCTTGGATTGGCCATCGCTACGGAGCTGAGAAAGTCAAAGATCTACTTAATTGGTGCCTAGACCTAGATGTAAAATCAGTTACCCTTTACGCCTTTTCAACCGAAAACTTTGGGCGTTCTCAGAATGAGATCGATGAGATCATGCTGATCGCTGAAGAGAAGCTCCATGAGGTTCTTGAAGATGAACGCATTCACAAGCACAGGGTCAGGGTGAAGGCTATCGGTAGACTTGAATTATTGTCTAAAAGCCTACAAAAACTGATTTGGGAAGTGGAGCAAGCAACAAAAAGGTATGACCAACATTTTCTAAATGTGGCTTTGGCTTATGGTGGACGAGCTGAGATTGTGGACGCCGCGAGGAAGATTGCGCGGGAAGTTGAGGCAGGGGAATTGAAGCCAAACGCCATAGACGAACTGGCTTTTGAGAAATACTTGTACACGGCGTATTTGCCCAAGCAAGATCCTGACTTAATTATTAGAACTTCGGGAGAGGAAAGGCTGAGCGGTTTTCTTTTATGGCAGTCTGCCTACAGTGAACTCTGCTTCCTCGACGTTTACTGGCCTGAGTTTCGTAGAATCGATCTACTAAGAGCCATAAGAACCTATCAGCAAAGGAAAAGGAGATTCGGAAAGTAATTCTGTAGCTGGCTCACTTCTGTGCGATTTAGCTCTTAGATTCGGCTCAAGTTTAGCTGAGTTAGTGATCTGGTAGCTGAAACGTTGAACCCAGTTTTCAACAAAACTTTCCGTACAAACTATGCGGTTTCCGTCTATTATGCTCTTTTTTTGGCACTTACTATTGAGATTACGTCTCTGTCTTTTAACACGTGGTTTTCTCCTATTCTCCGCCTCTCTCGGGCCTCAATCGCGTAGATGAAGCCTTCGCCTAGTTCAGTGTGTATCATGTAGGCGAGTTGGCGGGCTGTTGTACCGTATGGAACAACATATGCGTCTGGGAGCACGTTCCCTTTGTGGTCAGCAAGTTTTTCCACATCCTCAACTGGATAGACGACTATCATGTTTAAGAGTTGAAGATAGGCCATGTTGATGGCGTCTTGAACGCCAGTGGACCCAAACTTTTGCAAGATTTTTTGTTGAACCACTTGCAGCGCCCTTCTCTGAGTCTCCGTCAGCTCTTCAGGCTTTACTATACTGAAGTTGCAGTCTCCCGGCTTATAGTCAATCAAACCTTTCTCCGCGGCTCTCCTTAAGGCTAGCTCTGCTTCCGCGCAACAAGGAATCACAGTGTAGCCCAGCTCTTTTAGTCTTTCCGCGTTTTCCTCGGCTGTCGGTAGGTCGATTTTGTTGGCTGCAATCAGCAGGGGCTTTGAGACTCTTCTTAATGCATCCATGAACTTGGCGAGGTCTTCGTTGCTCCATGCGGTGGGTTTTTCCGCGTTAAGCTCGGTTTTTCTCAAAGCCTCGATTATGTGGTTCCTTCTTATTGCCAGTCCGCTAAGTCGATCTTCCAGAAGAGTGAGCAGGTCTTGCGTGCCCGACTCCGCGGTTCTCGCGATCTTCGGCCAGTCCCTCTTCAGTATCTGAGTCAGCCACATGGTCATCTCCACCTCTAGGAAACGCACATCCTCAACAGGGTCATGTGAGCCTGGCTTACAGATTCTCCCCTCCGCATTCGTTGCTCCTGCAGCGTCAACGATGTGGACGAGGGCGTCTGCCTTCCTAATCTCGTCCAAAAACTGGTTGCCTAGTCCCCTGCCTTGCCAAGCGCCCGGCACCAGCCCAGCACAGTCGATTAGCTCCACTGGAATCAATCGTGTCCCATCTAAACATAGCGAGTTCACTGGGTTGTCTTTCACGTTAAACTCTCTACATACACAAGGGGTTCGTATGTATCCTATTCCTCGATTCGGCTTTATCGTAGTGAACGGATAGCTGGCGATCTCCACCAGAACCAGCGTCGCAGCTGAGAAAAACGTGGACTTGCCCGTGTTCGGTTTCCCAACTATGCCAACCATCAAGGCTCTTGACTTCCTACCAAATGTAGGACACAACCATCAAATGAACCTTCTGCTGGAAAGAGATAAGTGAAGGACAGCGAAACATTATTCAGAAGTTGAATCAACTGTGCTTTCATGAGGGTGAAGTAAGTTGAAGTCGAAAGCGAAAGTTCTTGTTTGTGACCCCATCCATGAGGAGGGGATAGAAAAACTAAGGCAGGTAGGTTTTGAGGTAGACGTAAACCCCACGATCTCCGACGAGCAGTTGAGGAAAGTGGCTTCAAACTACGACGCTTTGATCGTGAGAAGCCGAACCCAGGTTACGAGGGAGGTCATTGAAGTGGGAAGGAGGTTGAAATTGGTCGGTCGAGCTGGAGCAGGACTAGACAACATTGACGTGGAGGCTGCGGAGAAAAGGGGCATCGTTGTTTTGAATTCACCAGAAGCGCCCGCTGAGGCGGTGGCTGAGTTGACGATCGGGTTGATGATCTCTTTGGCTCGAAGCATCCCTCTAGCGGACCGAGCCATGAAGGAGGGGAAATGGATTAAGAAGGAGCTGATGGGCTGGGAGTTAAAAGGTAAAACCCTTGGTACGATCGGCTTAGGAAACATCGGCGAGAGGGTGGCGAGAATCGCCAAGGCCTTAGGAATGAAAATATTGATCACGAAGCGAACCCCACCAGCCCCTGAACTGTTGAAGGAGCTCAATGCAGAATTTGTTTCGTTTCAGGAACTGCTTCAGCGTAGCGATGTTGTTTCGGTGCACATTCCGCTGACCCCCCAGACCCATAACATGATCGACGCCAAGGAGCTTCAACTCATGAAGCACGGAGCCTTCCTCATCAACACGTCGAGGGGCGCCATCGTAAACGAAAAGGCGCTCTTAGAGGCATTGCAGTCTGGAAAGCTCGGGGGAGCCGCACTAGACGTTTACGAAACTGAACCGCCCAAAGACCTAACATTAGTGAGACTGCCCAACGTTGTTTGCACCGCTCACATAGGAGCTCAGACCGAAGAAGCCCAGAAGGCGGCAGCCATTTTGATCGCGGACAAAGTCACTAACTCCTTAAAATAACGAACAACCTTATTTTTTACGGGGAAAACGGAAAAAGTAACAACGAAATGGGTTGCCGTTGCAAAAGTGTTGGACATCAAAGTCGGAAACCTTACTGTCTAACCCCTCTTCCGCCATCCTTAAGCAAGTTCTCTGTAAACTGGAAAGATGGGGACACCTCACGCAATTTGTTACTGGGTTAGTTTGCATCGCTTGGTTGAAATCGGCAAGAGTTCCGGATTTGGAGATGTCCTTGAAAGATGTTTTGATGAATTGGCGAAACACTTCTGGCGAGCAAGTTTTGAGGAGTTTGGTATTGCGATATCAAACAGAGACTTTACCAGTTAAATGTTATGTATCCGGAAGTAGATATCCTTCCGGAATTCCAGAGATACTTAGATTCCTTCGTTTGCCATTAGCTAGAGCGTTTTTACTAAGATTCTATCTACTCGACTGAGAAAAGAGAAGACTTGACCCTAGATTTTTCTGATGGAGGGCCCTACCGCATTTTTATAGCCAATATTAAAAGGCATGGCCTTAACATGCCAGATACACGTGACTAGTAGAGAGATCCGCAAACTGAGCCGTGCTTTAGTTTCGAATGATGTTTTTGTGAAAGCCTCCCCATACCATGCTACTATAGATCCCACCGCCCCCATCGTGACGTCCATTACGCCATCAATGTTGTGCAGATCGATTGGGAGAGTAAAGAATGGGTCAGCAGGTCTTCCAATCAATGGTCCGATGAAAAACTCTGCGGATTCCCACATCAGACCCCCAATTAAGAGGAAGCCCGAAAGTCTGATCAAAAGGTCGATGCGACGTGAGCTTCTCGTGAACTCCTTATGTTTGCGCAGCTTTTCAGTCAAAAAATCGTGCAAGCCTATGGAGTAGGCTCCTCTGCTCGTGTATTCAGATATGACGAAACCGAACAGAAAATGGGTGACCAGGTCAAACTCTAACACAATATCGTATAGAATGATCATACCTATGAGATGCAACGTCGATAGTGGCAATCCGCATAATATCAGTCTTTTATCCGACAGTATCGATCTGATCATCGTCAGGATTTGTTTCATTATTCTCGGCATGTTGTTTCAAGAGAGATACGCTGAACCATCTGTATTAAGATTAACTGAAATTTTGAAGGGGAAGCACCTAAAGTTTGCGATCATCCCCTAAACGATTCCTTTTCATTCTCTGGTTTCCTTTGTGCATAAGAAGTCCACTGGTTCGTCGCCGATGTTCTTGAACTGGTGTTCCTCAAAAGAGGGGATAAATACAACGTCCCTGGGTTTCACCACAACTTCTTGATCTTCTCCTCGAACAAGAGCCTTCCCCTGAAGCATAAACACCTCATGTTCATGCGCATGTTTCTCTAGTGGGGTATAGCCCCCAACATCTATGGTGAAAAGTCGAAGTTGCAGTCTCTCTGCGCCCACACCCTTATGCAACAGGTATTTCACCCTTACCCCACGTGCCCCCTCTTCGTCGATCTCGTATTCCCTCACCTTCTCCACGCTGGTCACGTACAACTCTCATCCCTCGATAGCAATCTCACGTTTACACGCGTTTCAAGTTTATATGAGGAGAAGCTCGGTGCTATTAAAATATATCAAGTCGTCACTAAAGTCTTAGTGGGGTGGGTTGAATTTACGAAGAGATAATTGTGATCTTAATCCTTGCGGTGGTTCAAGGGATAACCGAGTGGCTGCCCGTTTCCAGTTCCGGGCATCTCGTCGTCGTGCAGGGATACCTTGGCTTAAAAGTTCCCTTGATTTTTGATGTGGCGTTGCATGTCGGAACTCTCTGTGTAGTCTTGATGGCATTCCGAGAGGACGTTGTAAAAATTCTCAAGGCACTGATTCGGTTGGACTTCCGAGCGGAGGAGGGAAAACTGGCTCTGTTCATTGTGATGGGAAGTTTACCCACTGCCGTCATTGGTTTTCTCTTTCACAATGTCTTCGAGGCTCTATTCTACAACGTGCTTGCGGTGGGCATAGCGTTGCTGATTAATGGCTTTCTCCTATATGTCTCTGGACAAGGGAGGGGCAGTAGAGAACTAGGCTTTTTAGACTCGTTGCTGATCGGGACGGCGCAGGGAGTTGCCATCACCCCTGGCTTTTCTAGAAGCGGGTTTACCATTGCCACTGGGTTGTTGATGGGCGTGAAGAAGGAAGTGTCCTTCGTGTACTCCTTTCTACTTTCCATGCCTGCTGTGGTGGGGGCTACTATCGTCGAGTCTAAGGATTTGGCAGTCGGCAGTCAGGATATGACGGTCCTAATCCTTGGCGTAGTGACATCCATTGTTGTGGGTTACGTATCCCTGAAAATATTGTTTAGGATGGTTATGAAAGAAAGGTTTCATTTGTTCGCATACTACTGTTGGATAGCAGGAGCAATAATTATCGTTTTCCAGCTCTTTCAATAATCACGATCACCCACCCTCATTTGTTCTTGAATAAAATTTCTCGGTGGTATCTGTGAACTCTTTAAAATGTAGAGGCGCCTTCGCTATGACCCAGTTAAAACCATTTGTTTGGATGTTTCTTCTTCTATTTGGAGCCTATTTGGGTCATATACAAGACCGGGGGTATAGGGTGTGCGCGCATACACATTCTTATAAAAAGGGTTGAAGACAAACATCACAACAATAAGAACGCGAAACCTCCACTTAGCTTGGTGTGAACAAATAGGAAACTCTTAAATTCTAACACCTTCAAAACACGATTGAAACAAAATGAAGGTCGCCATGTACTACAACGCAGAAGACATACGAATTGAAAACATGCCCACACCAAAAATCAAACCCGACGAAATACTAGTGGAGATGAGGGCATGCGGAGTCTGCGGATCCGACCTCATGGAGTGGTACCTAAAAGACCGAGCTCCATTAGTTCTCGGCCATGAACCCGCTGGAGTCGTTGTCGAAACCGGCAAAAAAGTCAAGGATTTCAAACATGGAGACCGTGTTTTCGTGCACCATCACGTCGCATGCCTCACGTGCCACTACTGCCTCCGGGGAGACTACACCATGTGCGAACAATTCGGACGCACCCATATATACCCCGGCGGATTCGCCCAATACTTTAGGGTTCCACCCCCAAACCTTCAGATCGACACACTAAAAATCCCAGACCACCTCTCCTTTGAAGAAGCAACCCTCATCGAGCCCATCGCATGCTGCATACGGGCTCTGAACAAATGCAACATCCAGCCCGGAGACACTATTGTCATTATAGGTGACGGCCCTTCTGGAATCATTCATGCCATGCTTTCAAGAAATTTTGGGGCAAGCCAGATCATCATCAGTGGACATCACCCCTATCGGTTGGAAGCAGCCAAACGAGTTGGAGCCGACTTGACAATAAATTCACGGAGTGAGGACTTTTTGGAAGGGGTAAAAGAGGCTACGAGTGACAGGGGAGCGGACATTGTTATCGTTACAGCTCCAAACATCGAAGCCCTGTCGACGGCAATGAACGTCTGCCGTAGGGGCGGAACCGTATGCGTATTTGCATTCACACCACCCGATGAACATATACACATGAAACCTCACAGGTTATTCTTTTCAGAAATCAATGTTATTCCATCTTATTCCACATCCCACATTGAGACCAGAATAGCTTTAAACCTGATAAGTTCTGGAAGAATCGAGGCGAAAGAGCTTATAACGCATCGCTTTCCGTTGAGTCGCATCAGCGGCGCTTTTAAAACAGCGGCTAAAAACAAGGAATGCTTGAAGGTGGTGGTGTTGAATGAGTAGGGAAAAAATGAGAGCCGCTTTGTTATATGGAGTCAGAGGCCTTGACATCAAAAGCATCGACATACCAGAGGTAGGACCCGGTGAGGTCTTGGTACGGGTGAGGGCAGCGACAACCTGCGGAACGGACGTGAAGATTTTTCAGAGAGGCTATGTAGAGCGGGTTATCAAGCTTCCCACCGTGTTTGGACACGAGTGGGCTGGCGACGTCGTGAGAGTTGGCGATGGGGTTTCATGGATCAAAGAGGGAATGCGGGTTAGAGCGGGAAACAGCGCGCCTTGCCTTCGATGCAGAATGTGTCAAAGGGGAAAGTACAACCTCTGCGAAGACATGATGTGGCTCTGGGGAGCCTACGCCGAATACATCAAGGTTCCAGCACGCATAGTTATGCTCAACATGCAAGAAATTCCACCTCACCTAACGTATGAAGAGGCAGCAATAACTGAACCACTAGCCTGCGTCCTCCACGGAATCGAAAAAGCCCAAATCAAGTTAGGAGACACCGTGGCGATACTGGGCGCGGGACCTATTGGGCTCCTCCACCTGCAATTAGCGAAAAGGATGGGTGTAGAAAGAGCCATAATAAGCGATGTTGTTGATGAGCGCTTGCAGGTTGCTCAAGAACTTGGAGCCGACGAGACCATCAACGCCGGACATGAAGACATCGTTCACATGGTTAGGTTACTAACCGGAGGCTACGGGGCAGATGTTGTCATCGAGGCCGTGGGGATTCCAACAACATGGGAACAGTCACTAAGAATGGTTAGAAAGGGAGGAACCGTCTTGGAATTCGGTGGATGTCCTCCCGGAACAGAAATTCGAGTTAGCACCGAGCTAATCCACTATGGAGAAACGAC
>Ga0209314_10000728_pt1 | contig 14905 bp, 19 predicted proteins | sample I19B2metaG_FD_184146 | JGI IMG/M metagenome (GOLD analysis project Ga0209314, IMG submission 184146) | Lake sediment bacterial and archeal communities from Gulf of Boni, Indonesia to study Microbial Dark Matter (Phase II) - ​I19B2 metaG... | ecosystem: Environmental > Aquatic > Freshwater >...
GGATATTCAAACAGGCTTTTCATCGAACAATCGTTCGATAGAAAGAACAATCGTTCCCTAAAAAAGTTACGACATCGTATCTGACCTTGATATCGCAGCTCTATTTTTCGGTTGATAGGGGATTGCATTTGCCCATAAAGGAGCCCAGTTTACCGTCAAATGTGCTGACTACGAGCCCTCCTCTAATCGCTTTTCGGCCTCACTAGGGGGTTGCTGGGGCTACGATATTCTCTGATCCCCTCTTTTCGCGTTGAACGTAAGGGGTTGTCTTCAAGTTCAGAAGAGAAATCGCAGAAGACTTCGACATTGAGCTAGACTTACTATCCGAACCTGAAGCCCTGCAAGACATTCCAGCACAATTCGTCTCGGTGCAAGAGGACCTGAATGCCTTGATAATTCCCGGGTGCAGCCTCGTGTTCACATTCAATTTCGAGGCAGAGGCCCAAGGCAAGCTCATGGATGGATCAGAGCTATCAACCAGACTGAGAGTCGCAGACATTGTGAGCACGATAGGTTTGAAAGGCCATGCTTTGGGAAGGCCGTTGAAGCTAGAAAAGGACTGCTACGACATATATGCGATCTGTGGATTCGCAGAAGGTAATCCGACGAAATCTGCTCAAGACTACATCAGAAGGTCCTCCGCCAGTTCCGTAGGCAAGAGAGATAGAGACTTCGTAAGACAAGCCCTAGGAAGAATAGCTGAGTACTTCAGATCAGAGAACGCCAGAGGGCCAAACGCCGTGTCTAGGTTCTACGGGCTAGACGACTCCAAACGAATCGACTCCTACCAAAGAGTCAGCAACTTCCTCAAGAACGTTCAACAACATTGAACATATAAGATCGGCACTGAACATCAACCATATGCAACGCCGTATGGGTTTTCTAGCCCATGCGTTATCGAGGGTCAACATCCCTTCTGGCTGTCACAGGCCGGCCGTACAGTCATAGAGGATACTGAACAAGGCAACAAGCATGCCGACTGTTTGTCGCTACCTTTAATGTTGACGGAATCGCTATCGAAGACAGTACTTGCATCAGCATATCGGTAGAATCTATTACCAAGAACCGGACGAAACAGTCATACTTCTTGGTGCACGCTGTTAGACTGGTGAATATCTGCTCAGGCGAATAGAACTCGCCTATGCGATCTAGGATCGTTTCAAGGTGCTCCGCTCCAGCAGAATAAGCATCTTAGGCTACATCCGGAGCAGTCAGCGCTGGCTATTCCCCCATACATCTTCCCGGCCTGCTTCTACTATAGTATTTCCTGAGTATGTCTTTTCCCACAACCTCCGTCGTCTCCTCTCTAGTGCCAGTCCCCTCCCTTTCTGCGGCTGTTGTCTGCCACCTACTGACGTGCAACTACTGAATAACTACGGGGAAACTACCGTAGCCCTCGGCAGGATCTGGGCAAGGGGCTGGAACCAACGTGCCTCCTCGAGGATTCAAGACCATAACGCTTCCCCGAGACGTAGTCGATTCCCTCAAGGAGGAGTGGGAGAAGCGCCGTAACTACTTGTGGAGGAGAGGGGTGCGAAGCTTCAGCGGCTTCCTCACGATGGTCTTCTACGAGCGTATAGGGGAACGCGCGAAGGAGAGATCTGCCCCGAAAGAGGATAGGTCAGAGTCCGTAGGGAGGGTGGTCCAAGTTGGCAGGTGAGCACAAGCCTCAGGGAATTGAGGAATTCAGGAAGGCTCTGCTAGAAGCCGTAGACGATTGCCTACTGGTCATTGGCGAGAGTGCTGGAGATGCGCTGCTCTATCACATTGAGAAGAACTTTGGGATCAGACGTCAAGATATCCCTGAGAAGCTTGAGGCATTCCATGGAGCTTTGAGACGTTTGTTGGGCGAGGGGGCAACTGTCATCGACATCCTAATTACCAAGAGGCTGTACGACAGGCTCGGCTTGAATTTTGAAGGGCATGAGAACTGGACGATAGTCGACTATGTCAACTATGCCGTGAACGCCAAGCGAGGTTACTGAGAGATAAGGAAGAGAAAGGCCTCGACCCCATCTCAAGTCAGAGGCTCACATTGAGGCTACGGCTAAATACTTTCTAATAGGACTCAGAGGCATGGAAGCCCCACCTGAAATGATCAAACGAAGACGTAGCTCATCATTATTCGTCTATTCTGTTCTCATTCTTGCGCTAGGCCTTCAGGTCAGCAGTTCTATTTTAGCTGGCAACCAAGCATCACCTCGAAGTTCGATTGCGACCACCACTCAAACGCTTGCGGTAGACATATACTCCGACAAGGGAGGTCAGGGATCAAACAAGACAATGGGAACCTACACGATTGGTGACACTGTCAAGTTCTACATCTACATCAGCGGAAACAGCACAATACAAGAAACCATCATCACTCCCGATGGATCCGTTCGGTTACGTATGGCTGGACAAGTGAACTCTGGAACAATCATAGACTACTTTGACACTGAATACCCAACTGGCAAATGGGCAATATCAGTCAAAGCTCAGGTAGGAGATCGTATGGCGTCAGATACTGCATCCTTCGAAGTTGTGGACAGACAGCCATACATCTGTACGAAAACGTCTTTGTTCAACACGTCAGGAAGAACTGGAGAAACAAGATTCATCGGCAAAGTCGTCAAGACTTACCGTTACCCGGTGGGAGGAGTTCACAGCTGGGATGTTCAAGTCGACAACGTCTACTTTGGGCCCGATATTCGAAATCAAACCGTACATGTACAGATCTTGACTGCCACGTACACGCTGGGATATCCTCCGGGACATTTCGAGGAGAACATAACGTTAGGAGACCAAGTCGCAGTATACGGCTCGCTCAATGGACAATCAGTCAGCGTGAATGGTTCCGTGAACTATTACATTGTAAAACTCAGTACTTTATGCGAACAGACTCGTCCGCCCACAGAACCAAAAGGAACTGGACTACAACTGGAACAAATCCTAGTCGTAGTTATCCTACTAGCAATAGCTTTGATAGCTATACGCAGAAAATACCGCCTACATCTCTAGCCCGCGGCAGTAGATCGATCTGGAGAATGTGCTTGCTGTGGCTAGAGTAATGTAGTGGGCAGATACTGACCTTCTCATCAGTTCTCAAAGTCACATGATTGTGTGTCTGCGCACCAAATAGTGCCATCTCTATTCTGTTTGTCTTTCGTAATCCTTCTCAAGTGTTGCGACATACTTGTCCCAACTATTGTTGAGATGCCGGAGGAATTCTGTTCTACCCGGTGCTGCTGATGATTTCCGTTTGACTTTGAAAACTATGTCCAGCCTTGTCCGCCCGTCAGGAAGTCTTGTTAGGCGATAGTCGCCGACGGTATCACGCTGGTCGCCAATTGAGTCGACGTGCCAAGCGTTGGGAGGATGCAGCGTAACTATACTGGCGGCTCCTACAGTCTTGGCGCCCTTTTCTCTAGTGGTGTAAATCACTCTCTTCCCTGTCTTCTCTAGGATTCTCCTTCGTGACTTGGAGCCCGAGATTCTATAGTCGTCTTCTCTAAAATCGGTGCACCAGCCATAGACAAAACGAAGGGGTGCGTCAATAGTTCTTGAGATGCGAACAATGTCAGTTACAGATGCACGGCTCCTCAAATCAGGTTTCACCTGACCTATTGCAAGGTGGGCATCTAAAGAAAAGGATGTCGACACTGTGGGCTGCGCCATCCTCGAACATCCTTAATCCCCGTCGCTTCTCTGGCGCTCTCAACCTCTTCGTCAAACACTATTACAGTTGGCTCCCCTCTCTGAGGAAGAAAGATACGGGCCACGCTACGAACATCGCCTGTGAGATAGAAGTAGTTCTCTCTCCCGGCCACATGAAGCGCTGCCACATCATTCTGAGCCATCAATTCTTGAGCTCGTATTCGCCTCTCATCAAAGACATTCATTCCTTAACCCTCTATGCCGGAATCAGCGACAGTTTAGACTATTCAGCCTAATCCTTTCAATTCGAACAGAATCAGGCTGTCAATTGACAATATCTCAGACGACTACTCAAGCTTCCAGCTGGCGGGTTGTCCTCGAGGCGCTCACTCTAGTAGTGCTAGGACTCTCCTCTCAATCTCGTCTCTGATCTCTCTGACTTTACTAATCGGTTTTCCTTTGGGGTCCTCAAGTTGCCAGTCTACCACGTTCTTCGCCAGCGGAGCCGGGCATACCTCTTCCACGCTGCATCCCATCGTTACGACTTGGTCGGCTTCCTGAATCATTTTCATGGTCAGTTGTTTGGGTATGGCTGCCGAGATGTCTATGCCCTTCTCCTTCATGACTTCGACCGCAACAAGGCTGACTCTTTCCGCCAGCTTCAAACCACCGCTGGACGCAACAACCTTTCCTTTACCATAGTGGTTCGCGAAGGCCTCGGCCATTTGGCTTCGACCAGCATTCTCAACGCAGACAAACAGTATTCGCTTCACCTATGCTCACCACGTGGGCTTAGGCAATGCTACGGGGAGCCCATTAGGCTTCCGTATGGCGCTTCAATTGCCGCTGCCTTGGGAGCGGCTGAAATGTTTCGATCTCTTTTCTGAGAGGAGCTTCAGCCATGCTCGGTACCATTTGAGAGTTTCCGCGGGGCTCCCAGTAGTCCGTATCGGCGACCATGAACAAGAGGCGCATTTAGTTTGCCAAGGCATGGTCCGGCATACACGTACTCAAGAGTAAGGATGTGAGTGATTGCTTGGTTAGAAAAAACTTATATTTGTCGAACCAGGTCCGACTTTCGGAGAAAAAGTTGGAAGAAAGAGTCATCAAGCTTGGCAGGAAGGGGGTCACCACGATACCCAAGAGCCTCAGGAAAGCCGCTGGGATGGTTGAAGGAAGCGAGGTCCGGGCGAAGGTGCTTCCATACGGAATCTTACTCAGGCCCCTCCTTCCAAACCCGATCGAGACGCTCGAGAATCTACCGACGGCGCGAGGAGAGAAGAGGGCAGTCGAGACTGTGAGGAAACTTCGTGAGAGGATAGACCTGCAGACAAGGAAAAAGAAGCGATGAGCTACTACGTAGACACGAATGTCTTCTTGAACGTTATCTACCGAGAACCCGTCTTGCGTGAGAAATCAAGCTCCCTCCTGAAAAGAATTCATGATGGGAGACTTCAAGGCATGACCTCATCCGTAACTTTGCTGGAGGTAACCTTGGACATGGTTGAAAGCGGCTTTTCAGGCTCAGCGGAACTCGCTGTTGCATCAATAGAGGATATACGTAACTTGGAGATAGTGGCGCTCGACAAAACCATGACGAAGCTAGCCGCGGACTACGTGATAAAGGAGAACCTGACGATCCATGATGCATACCACTTGGCGACAGCGCTCTGTCGCAAGGCAAGAGCTTTCGTGACGAGGGATGAAGACCTAACAAGAAAAATCGCCAAACAAATCAAGACCGTAACTCCAGGAGAAACTGAGTAGCAACTGAGAAGCCAGATCGGCCCTTATCAGCCAGCAAGAATGCGAGCTAGTTGCACCGCGCTTCGCCAACCTATCGCCTCTCTGACACTCTGCCCAGGCTCTCGTAAGGGTGATACTCGGGCTGATCAAGCCCCTCTCGCTCGAAGTCGCCTGAATGGTATGGCGAGATCCAATCGCTATCTTGGCGTTAGTATAGCGCCGAACATTCGGCAATTGCGGCACAATCCCTCACCATCCAACTCCTCATAGCGACTCTATCGAGTTTTGATCTTGTTTTCAATCCTTGGTATTACCTTGTCGTCATTTAAGATGCGAATTCTATTTCTCTGATAGAGCTGTATCAGATTGTTCTCGACCCAATTCTCTATTCTCCATTCCTTCACCATCATCTGCACCTGTCTGAAATCTAAAGATCGTCGATTCTCATGAATGAACCTGTTCAGTCTCGTTGCGTTGAGGCGTGTGATTCCTTCCGGTTGTCTAAAGGCTAGACGAAGCGCGACTATGGCCTCACGTGACGGTGACCAAAAATCCAAGCCCCATCGATTTGCCGGCTCAACGTAAGGTCTGAGAATTGAAGGTGACCGCCCATCCAAGATCCTGTCGAGCACTTCAAGGAAGAAAGGTTTGGCGCTCACTCGCAACTCTATGGAGTAGGTGGTCATCTTTCGATCTTCAAACCTTCGTGTCTGCGCAGTAGTTGTCCTGTACTGGACATCTCTGATCGCGGATAGCCGGTCCGCCAACGCTTCCATCTGCTGAAAACTCACTTGGCTAGAAAGGAGATCTAGGTCCTTACTTCGTAAGGGATTTCTCATGTACACGGACATGGCTTGGGAGCCATACAGTAAAAGATCGCCGATTCCTCGTTCCACCAGAAAGGAATACGCGACCCGAAGCAGCGCCATCCACTCCCTGGGAGCGGCACGCATCTCTCTCGGGCGCTTCATCAGCCAGCCACTCCGAGCTGTTTCCCAGCCGGCATGATGATCTCATGTTCGCTCAGTCCACTCACTGCCCGGAGACCCAAGCTGCCCACACCTTTTTCGTCAACAAGCTTCCAGAATCCAGATTGGCTGTACCTTCTAGCGATCTTCAAGAAGTGTTCCCTCACAGCTATGAAGATCTGCCCGGCCACTTCAGTCTCTCTTGAAGACACGGCTTCCAAAATGCGACTGAACAGGAGACGCAGAGTTGTGCCCATATGCATCTCGTCAGCCCGCCTAAGCAAATAGGGAAGATCTAATGCTCTTGTTGATACGATTGCAATGACGAAAGAGGTCGCACCTGATCTCCCACTCACATCTGTACGCAACTCTTGAATGAGGCAATCCTCGAGCGACGCCATCAAGACCCCGTCAAGAACCTTGGACCGCACAAGCCCGTCAAAGTCAGTCAAGATCGGGCGCATCTCCGTCTCAGGAACCTCCCAATTTAGGCCATGTCTTCGAAGGACTGCAAGTCCGACCCAGACCTCAGGTTTCCTTGAGTGCACAGTGTATAACTGTTGCAGGTTGACAGATCCCACATCGCGAGTTCGCACTCTCAAGACTTTTCCCTTGACGAGAAGGTCCAGATAACGCCGCAAAGTCTCGTGCCTCTTCAAGACACCAACACGCGCAGCCTCGCGCATTATCCTCCTGAAAGAGGCGGAGTCACCGAGCGCTTCCACTATGCCCGTTAGCTCTTTCGCTCTTGTAGCATCCAAGATCCTTTGCAAGAGTAACGCCTATGCTAATAATAGCTCAGGCATATCTTAAGAATTGCGGCCCTACATGCTCAAGACATGGGGCATGTCGACCCGTCACTATCACGCATCATAAGGCCAACTTGGATGACACGCACACCTCTATGCCCCCTGCGCTTTGAAGTGTCAGGTCTCGCGGTTCCATCCGCCTCGATTGGTTGTCGGTCGCTGGGTTTCAACGTTCTTTGATCATTTTGATCATACCTGCGACATCTATGAAGGTAACAGAAACCTACAAATGGTGGTCTGATGAAAGGAAAACTGGCAAGAAACGGATTGATGGCTTGTAGGATGAAGCGTGGGCCATCTCTGAAGAGCCGCTTCTTTGTCAGCCCGCGCACCATTGCTGTTATCGGACTTGGCCTGGTCGGGTTGGCGATCATCATCTACGGTTACTTTCTGTGGTTGGAGCTAGGCGCGATTCCGATCTTGAGGCGTCGTCTCGATGACTATGAGAAACCAGTCTTCACTATGATGATGGGCATCATCGTGATGATCTTCGGAATAGTTGTCCTATTCATCCGCAGAACCACGAGAAAAACCTAGGAGACGATGCGACCGCCGAAACTCCAATTGCCGGAGGGTGAGCAGGACGAAGCGGGATCACTAAGAACAACTTTCCTGAGAATATGGAAGCGGCAAGAATGGCATATGGCACCGACTCCACCAGACCCAAAAGTGAGAAACTAAGCCAAGAACACTGCAACCTCAGGAGAACATCTGTTATAGATCGTTTCGAGATTGTCAAGATAACGTCTTGGGTTCCTCGGCTGATTTTCTTCTTATGATCGTTAGGAATGGTTTTGAGGTCTTCGCGGATAGGGTTCAGGCTCTGAAGGTCTTCCGGCGGAACAAGAAGCATGTCAGGCTGAAAATCCTCTTTACCTTGCTATACTACGCGGGTTTGTCGAAGAGCTTTTGGATCCTCTGCTGAGCAAGCTTAACCACAAGCCACGGCAGTACCTTTCTGCGAATAGCGCCGTAACTTGTCTCACCTCGGGCAAGCTCAAGCAGACCTGAACCAGAGTAGCTTTTGAGCAGGTCAAAGAAGATGTTGATATGATTGTGAATCTTGTATGCAAGATCAAGGGCTATCTCCAAGTCTTTCTCAAAAGCCTTTTCACATACTTTAGAATAATGAGTCTCAAGGAACGAGGTGCTTGCGTCGCCATCCTCAATTGCCTTCTTGCATGCAGTCGCCGCCGACAACCCACTTCTGATTGCGTAGTAGATTCCTTCTCCCGTGAGAGGATCGACAAAACCAGCAGCGTCCCCAACGAGCATGACTCTATCTGAGACTATCTTGCGTCTAAAACCTCCTCCTGGAACTAGGTGACCACGAACATTAGAGATCTTCGCATCGATTCCTTTCAGTTTCGAGATAGTATTGCAGAAATTCCGGAGGACCTCTTGCGACTGATCCGAACCGGCCATGCATCCTCCTATTCCCATAGAGAAGGACGATCTCTTTGGAAACAACCATCCCCAAAAAGTAGAGTTCAAAAAGTAGAGTTCAAACAAACCTGAGCTAGTTCGCGTCACTCTTTCCTCATCAAGTAACCATGTGCCTTCAAGGCATAGGCCGACTTCATCCTTGTTCCAACGTTCACGGATCCCCGCCTTGCCGGCAGTAATCCCATAGGAGCCGTCTGCGCCAATCAATATGTCACCTTCAACAGATCGGCCACTACACATTTTGCAGCTAGCCTTGTCCTTCAATATAGATATGTCAGTGACTGCGTCCGAGTCAACGAATTTGCACCCCTCAGCCATGGCAAGTCGTACAAGAAAAGCATCGAATCTATCACGGGTGGTTGAGATTCCAAATAGATCTTCCGAAGAGAACTCAACACAGTCCAGCGACGGGGAAAAGAATCGGAACCCTCTGACACGTCTTTCAATAAGGTCTTCCGGGATCTTCTCATCAATAAGATCAATTGCCTTCACGGAAACACCACCACCGCAAGGTTTCGATCGGGGGAACTTCTCTTTCTCAATAAGCAAAGTCTCCAGACCTTGCTTGGCACATTCCCTTGCGGCAATTGATCCTGCTGGTCCAGCTCCAATGACTGCTACGTCAAAACGCGCCTCCAATCCTCTCGCCAGGCCAATTTGTTCGTATGCTCAGTTGCAGCTTAAAATCCTTGGAACTTTGCCGATCGATAACAAGGGGAGAACGGTATTGCAGGAAAGAGTGTTTTTGAGAGATTCCTCTCTCAAGTGTTGGAAACAGTAAAATCATGTGTGCACCTCTTGGTGCACACATACAGGCGATTTTGCAGAACGAGGGATGGATGATGGCGATTGTTCTGGTCCTCAACCTGCATAATCTTCGTCATAGAATACTCGTCTTATCTTTGTCCGTCCCGGCATAGCCTCCTTCAAGTTCTCGTCGATAGTAACTTCTGGTCTCTCTACGACACCAAGTCTCACTGCCTCGCCAAGCGTCTTCTTCTGAGAGTACAAAGCTTGCACGACTTCTTCCTGTAATCCTTCTTCGTCCCTTACGCGTTCTGGTCTCACTATGAAGTGAGGTTTGGGTTTAAAGCCAACCCTTGAGACTCTGACCTGCCATCTATCGATTTCGCCATGATCTGAGACCTTGCCCATTGCGGCGTCCACATCATGCTCTGTAAGTCTGACCAATCCAAGGCTGATGATGTTTCCTACGCGTCCTAACACCTTGATGCGTGGATGAGTCCTTCCACAATCACATTCATCCAAGCTGACAAGCCTGATCATATCAGCTGTTCTGTAGCGGATTAGAGGTAGGGCACCGCCGAATTCCGTCAATACAAGTTCACCAGCTGTGTCGTCTTTCGCTTCAAAGATTAGCTTAGCTTTTGGAATGTATCCTTCCTCTTTCTCCTCTCTTTCTAGTTCCCCTTCCGGTATGATCTCCAGGATTGATTGGTCTATCCACATATGGATGCCATTGTGACTATGACATTCAGCTCCCCAAAAGAGGCTCTCCGTCAATCCCAGAAGGTCATATGCTTCTATTCCAAACTTCTCTTCTATTGTTCTGCGGTACGGTTCAAGGAAGTCACCACCAAATACTCCACGTTCCAGCCTTGGAAGAAGGTTGGTGGGCTTCAACATTCCTCCAGCTCTTTCCTCTATCGCCTCAGCGAGCCGCGCAATCAAAGCTGGAGCGCCTCCGATGACCGTCGGTTTTCTCTTCAGGGCGAAACGCACTGCAGGTTCAACATCATAGTATGATGTCATTAAAGTCTCGATTTCATATCCCATCCCTCTGAGCTCCTTCCAATACCATCCTGGCCCTACGCTACTCACAAAAGGAGGAGGAGCGACAACGGCGAAAACCCTATCCTTCTTTCTCATGTTCACAATACAGTTTAGCCTTAGTCTGTTCTCGTTTCTAGTTTCGACATCTTGAGGTGTTTGTGGGAACCATTTAGGTTCGCCGCTGGTACCAGAAGTGCTATGCCAGATCACGATGTCATCTGAACAGAATAGGGTTTCATGTTCGTGCTCAATGACTGCTTTGGAGTATGCATTTGCTGACGTATACGGGAACTCTTGAAGATCTTGGAAGCTGCGAACACCCCTCTCGACAAGACCGTGATTCCATTTGGATTCGTACAGGGATGACTTAGATGCTCTGCGAAAAGCGTCGGTCTTGGCCAGAATTTCCTGAACGTCATCGATCAACTGGCTCAGCGGCTTTGTCTCAACAGCTTCATTCCAATAGCGACGTTCACCATCATCCATGACTATTTACACCATCATGGACATCATGGCTCCTAGTCGCCTTATGAACTTGCAGCTAGAAGCTGGTGACGCAACTTCAACTGCCGTGCTAGCGTGCGCCAAGAGATACGAGGAGGATGTTGGACGGACAATGCTAGGCGTGATCCAGCGAAGCGCGTGTGAACATTCTGACAGGACTAGCTATTCTTAAATTCTTGAACGGTCTCACAGACACTTGGTGTCGGTAGATGAGAGGTGCACTGGTTTTTCTGGCTGTCTTCTTCATAGTGCTAGTGGCCTCATTGGGCGGATCCTCGATACCGCCAGGGCATGCACTCTATGGCATGCTGGGCGTTCCAGAGACAAGGTACCCAGTGCTGGGAATACCGGCAACAACCCTGGTGATCGCAGTGTTCAACGGGGTTGTCTATGGATTCGTGGCCTGGCTGATCTACTCGCTGACATTGGGCAGAAGAAAGAAGGCAGAGACAAAATCGGAGCGTGCTGCGTGAGCAACGGCAAAGTGGGGAAGTATTCTCCCGCGACATCTTCGATCATCATAAGAACTGGTTGACTGTGTTTGGAGCCGTGCGCTGGAAGAAGGAAGGGGTTCGGGAGATTCATCCCCCAACAATACTCGTCGTATTGAAAACAGTAGAATGGTGTGTGTATAGCATGGTGCAGTCGTCATGATTTGAACCGTCTTTACAGTAATTTCGTATGTGCGGGCACCAAGATTCGCCCAGTCTTGTATGACGAAGACTACGCGGGATAGCTACTCACAATCCACGGCAAGCTTGCGGCTCGCTAAGGAACATTTGCAGTAGGATTAGAGCATCGATTGTCCCAAACATTGGCTCCTCAGGGCAATTTGATCCTGCCCCTGCCTAAATTACTTAAGGATCAGTCACCCTAGCAACATTGAGAGATCAGAGATGAGTCAGGGCGACGCACAAGAGAATTTGCGACGGTCGTCCGATCTTGAGATATTCAAGATTGTGACCGACCATTTGAAGCAGGACACAGCTGAGTTTTGGACTAGAGCCAACTTCTATCTCTTGGCTCATGCTGGCCTTCTTTCAGCGTTCGTTGTATCCTATCCTACCATGAGGCAAGAGATTGCTATAATCAGAGTCATTCCTATCCTGGGAGTGTTCACGGGCATATTCTGGCTCGTTGTGCTGCGAGGCTCAATTATGTGGATTCAACTTTGGAGAGAACAAGTGACGAGGCTTGACGAGGAACTAGATCGATTTCGATGCTACACCGAAGTTGAGAGTCTGGCAAAGCGCAAACCGTTTTCAAGCCCATCTTATCTTACACAATTCTTGCCGCTTATGTTTGTCATAGCTTGGTCGGCGATAGCCTTGTTCACGCTTTTCGGTTGATACCTGAACTGATCGTTTCTACTGAATTCGACTATTCCTAGGAGCCACGCACACTCAGACGGCAATGATTTGCGCTTTCTCTTCGCGTCAGACCGTTCTCAATCTTGCGCCCTGCCGCATGTCGGACAGAACTTGAAGTCCGATAGCATCTTTGCCCCACAGCCTGTGCAGTATCTCACAGGGCCTGCTGTAGTTTCTGCAAGTTTTGGACGCCTTTCAGGCTGGTCCTCAGCCGCAGCCGCTCGCCTTCTCAGATAGTTCGCTGGCTCCTCGAGCCCGTGCGGGTATCGCCAGTACGTCCAGTTCAACCTGCTGCAAAACTGTGCCGCTACTTTAGGCAGTCCGTAAGTAGTAATCCAATCTGCCGGATGAAGGTCAGTCCAAGATGGTTGGGGAGTCGAAAAAGAGCGCATGCGTTCAACGACCTCGCCGGCTTTCCCGCTTGTGCCAATTCGGACTAATGTCCCTGTCTTTTGGCCGAATACTCCGGACAGGGATTTAGCCTCAGTTGAATTCACAATCGGGATTGGCGTATGGAAGTTGATGAAGAACCTGACGTAGAGAGTGCGAAGGTCCCCTTCCACCTTGTACCAGAGCTCTCTGTAATGGTAATCGCTTACTACCCATCTTGGCGTCCCGCTTTTCGCATCTATCCAGATTTCAACTCGCTCCCAATCAGAATGTGGAATCTTGGCAATCTCGTACCTCCAGAAGTACATGAATCTGAGAACCCAATACGACTCTATCCTTTCTTCCTTCAACCAGAAGGGCTCTTCTTCAACCTCCTTGAAGGGAGCAGCTCTGGAGACGTTCAATGCAGCTGACTGGTTATCGTAGAAATATGTGTTCACAACTTCGCATTCACGGTGTATGCAAACATATCCAGTGCCAAGCAGAATAGCCAGAGGTACCAACCACTTGCTCCATACGAGCCAAGCCCCCATCCAAGCTTCTGGAATCGCCGGAGGACTAGCTGCTGCTTCGAAGTAGAAGCCGTAGAGAAGTGCGAGAATTATGTAAACAACGAATATCAGAACTCTCTCATCCGGTCGCCTGACAAACAGCTCCTTCGAGACTTTCCGCCAGCGCCACACAAAGAAGAGGGTTACGCCGGAAGCCAATACGGTCGATGCTACGACTGGAACTTCCACTCCTTCTGTGTAAGGATACGCAGCAATGCCGGAGACCCAAGCAACGTACACTGAGTAGACAAGGAGAACCGAAAGCAAAGCGTAGAAAAGCCAGATTGCACGCGAAAGCATAAACTCTTTGAGGAATCTCGCCAGAAGGCTTTCTAGTGCGAGTCTCCTGACACCTTTCGGATCAGCGGATATTTCCCCAACTTTGAGAACAGAGGGCCTGTACCGTGACACTAGGTCAGACGGGTTAGCAAGATCATTGCCGATCATTCTACCAGACGATAGATCAAACAGATCTCCCACGCCCAGTTCAGATGATCTCTTCTTCCTGTGTTGGATAAATACGAGGTCAGGCTGAGGCTCCGTTATCCTCTCAAGAATTCTTCTCCACCACTCCTTCTTCCTAAAGCTCCAACTGCTGAGTTTTCGATCAAACGAGTCGTACTCTCTTCTGTCACTTTTTCCTAGCAGATGAATACTTGACCAGTAGTCTCGGAACACACTAGGTTGCGTCACGGAAACATGCAGCGATATGTGCCCAGACACATACCCAAGAAGGCCGAAGAACAGACCAATTGAACCAAAAGCGAAGACTGCGGACAACATGTGTAGTCCGTAGTCGGACAATACTTGCATTAGAAGGAACAGGCCGTACTCTTTGCCAACCGGGCCGACTACGTACGGATGAACGGTCGCCAACTCCCATACACATGTCATTACAAAAAAGCCGAGAAGAAAAGAGGTCGAAGCATATATCCCTAGGAAGAAGCCGCCTAATGGGGTCCGATTCCCATAGCTCATGGCTACTGTCAGCAAGACTATTGCAAAGAGTGATACAAGAGCTGCAATATCCGTCAGAAACGGAAGAGATGAGCCCAAGAAGAAGAGAAGAAGACCACAAAGAGTGATGACGGCGTATTTCGGGTACTCTCCAAGGTTCATGCCTACGTCCCTCTTCGTCCAGATCTTCTGTATAACAAATATCTCGAGCGGTTAAGGATTTTCAATAGGACAGTGCGCTGATCAGGATTCGAGAAATCTCACTCAGGTTTCTCAGAGCAAGGTCAAACCTACGCTCGCCGTTGTGGATACCTACAGGGCCCGACCTTGTAGCTGGGAGGCTATTTCCTCCTCCGCATTGTCTGCTTTGATGAATATGGGTACGTTCTCCATGCCTGTCGCTATGTAGCTTGATAGCAGCCATTCTCCAGGCGCGAACTCCAGTGTTTTCTCAAGAATGCCTTGGTCGATTGTGAACGTATTGCTGACCAAGCTTCGATCATACGGTCTGGGCAAAGGGCCCACGAAGTACGTATGGAGCTGCTGTAGCGCGTTCGTGTTCAAGTAGGCTATTCGCTGCGTTGCCAGACACGTCCCCAATCCATACTTTCTTCCCTGCCTCATCAGCTTCTCAATATGTTCCGTGCATTCCCTCTCGACCCCACGCGCTTGGTCATATGCAGGCACGAACTCCTGCGCCTCATCAAAAACGAACAGTATTAGCGGGTCAACCT
>Ga0209314_10000729_pt1 | contig 14904 bp, 17 predicted proteins | sample I19B2metaG_FD_184146 | JGI IMG/M metagenome (GOLD analysis project Ga0209314, IMG submission 184146) | Lake sediment bacterial and archeal communities from Gulf of Boni, Indonesia to study Microbial Dark Matter (Phase II) - ​I19B2 metaG... | ecosystem: Environmental > Aquatic > Freshwater >...
TTTGCCGGCCCGGGCCCGCCAGACTGGTGGCCAGCACCGCGCCCAGGGCTGCTGCCGCAAAGCGCAGGGCTGCTCTGTCAAGAACGACAAGACGCAAAGGGCTCACCCCCTACCACCGAGCGTACGAGGGTGAGCCCTGACCTAGTACAGGGAGCCGACGCAGGCGGCTGAGCCCTTTAGCGCAGCGGACTACGGCCGCCCTCATTCTCCTCGCCCAGGGGGCGGAAGGCCTGGCGCGACGGATGCGAGGCCTTGTCTTCCTGGGAGGGCGGGTCGCCCTTGTCACCCTTCGCCTTCATATCGGCGGGCTTGATGAAAAAGAAGGCGGCCAGGGCGGCTGAGAGCGCCAGGGCCGCGGCGGTCAGCAGCACCACCGGCCGCCCGCCGTTCATCAGCAGGCCGAAGAGCGGGGGACCCGCTGCCACACCGAAGAACCGCACCGATCCATAGGCCGAGGTAACCATGCCCCGCTGCTGCTTGCGCGTGGAGCTGGTGATGAGCGTGTTGAGGGCGGGCAGAGCCAGGCCCGAGCCCAATCCCATGATGGCGATCGCCACGAAAAGGAACCAGTTATTCTTAAACAAGGAGGGCGCAGCCAGCGAGACCGCCTCGATGCCCAGGCCGAGCCACACCGCCGTTTTGATGAAGTTCTGCCGTTTGGTCAGCGACTTGCCTGTAAAGTAGGAGGTCAGGGACATGACCAGCACGGGCACGGCGATGATGAAGCCCTTGGGCAGGCCGTCAATGTTATATTCCTTCTCCAGGATCTCTGAGAAGTAGAAGAGTACGCCGAACAGCAGAAACAGCACCATCGTGCCGGCGAAGAAGGAGGCCAACAGCGACCCGGTCTTCTCCTTGAACACGGACAGGACCTTGCTGTAGTACTCCCCGGCTGAGGGCTTGGCCCCCTCCTTCCTGGGCTCCTTGACCAGGAACCAGACCCCGGCGGCGGCGGGGATGCAGAGCAGGGTGAACAGAAAGAACGGGGCGTACCACGCAATCAGGCCCAACAACGATCCCAGTATGGGGCTCAGGACCTTTCCCAGGCCGTTGGAGGTCTCCATCAGTCCCAGAGCCTTGGCGCGCTCATTGCTGGTGAAGATGTCTCCGGCCAAGGCCAGGGCGACGAAGGCCGTGCCGGCCGCCCCCAGCCCCTGCACCACGCGCCCAGTCAGCACGATGCCATAGGCGGACTGCTGCAGGAGCAGGGCGCCAATGCCGGCGATCAGACCTCCCAGGCCGTAGATGACCAGGCTCGGTACGATGACGACCTTGCGACTGTACCGGTCGGACAGAAACCCGGCCAGGGCGATGGCGATCCCGGCTGGAACGGAGAACGCCGTAATGATCAGGCTGTTCTGCAACTGAGTGAGGTGCATGGCGGCCTTCATTTCCGGCAGGACCGGAATCAACATGGAGTTCCCCAGCACCATGATGAACGGAACGGCCATCAGGGCGGAGAACTTGACCATGGTGGAACCCTTCACAAATAACGGCCCCCTTGCCTCGATGGCATCACAGATACCATGAGCCTTGGGGGCCGTCACTATCCAAGCAAATTGCTGGCACAGGCGGAGTCAAACGGCATGAAGCGGCGTTTCACCCGCCAGCACGCGAAGCACGTCGTTCGCCACGCCAAGGCAGACGCGCCGCTGAGCTTCAGCCGTCAGGCCGGCCAGGTGCGGTGTCAGGATGACGTTTTCCAGGCTCTGCAGGCGGTCGCCGGGCAAGGGTGGCTCCACCTCCCGGACGTCCAGAGCTGCCCCGGCCAGCCGACCGGACTCCAGGGCCTCGGCCAGGGCGGTCTCGTCCATGATGCCCCCCCGTGCCGTGTTGATCAGCACGGCGGTGGCCTTCATCATGGCCAGGTCGGCGGCGCCCACGGACAGGCGCGTCTCCGCCGTCAGCGGCAGGTGCAGGCTCAGGACATCCGACTGTTCCAGCACCGCCTGACGGCTTGCCGGCTCAGCGCCTGAGTCGTCCCATACGGAGTCATTCGATCCTCGGCGCGGGTGATGGGCGATCACGCGCATGCCCAGGGCGCGGGCCCGGCGAGCCACCTGCACCCCGACCGCGCCGAGTCCCAGGATGCCCCAGACCTTGCCCTCCAGTTCCCAGCCGTGGTACGTGGAGCGGGACCAGCTGCCCGTGCGCCCGAGGCGCACGGCCAGAGGCAGCTCCTTGGCCAGGGCAAGAGCCAGAGCCAGGGTCATCTCGGCCACGGCGGAGGCGTTGGCCGCCGGGGCATAAACCACGCGCACGCCGCGACGGGCGCAGGCCTCCAGGTCGATGTTGTCGAGGCCGGTCCCCAGCCGCCCCACCACCTCGAGGTGTGGTGCGCCGGCCAGCAGCGGCTCAGCCACCCTGGTCTGGTTTCGCACCACAAGAGCGCGGGCCCCGGCCAGTCGCCCGGCCAGCCGCAGACTGTCCCGGGCCAGGGCTGGGTCATACTCCACGAGACCCGCCTGGCGCAGAAGTCGGATGGCGTCATAGAGGCAGAACTCCGAGACGACCACGTCGGGCCTGGACGGGGCGGCGTCCCGCTCCGCCGGGACGGACGAGGGAGCAGTCCTCCCGTCGGCATCCAGCATTGCTAGACGCCCACCTCCAGGGATCCGTTGCCGGGGTCCGCCACGAGGAGGGGACCCCGCATACTGGCCTTGAGGGTATCGCCCCGAAGCCCGACGCGCAGGGCCTCCAGAGCCAGGATTTCATCGGGATGGACATTGCCCAGGTTGACGTTGGAACCGAAGCGCAGAATCAGGGCCTGCTGCTGGTTCTTCAAGGGAGCCTCCCAGATAAGCCTGGCGGTGTCGGCCACACCCTGGGCCAGCCCCTCCAGCTCGTTCTCATCCACGTGTCCGTCCTTGTCGTAAATGACAACGCCCTTGCCCGACTCGCGGCCCTCCACGATGACCTTGAACACGCCGCACTCGAGGTCGTGCGCCACCAGCTCGAGGATCTGGCTCTGAGGCACCCTCTCCGTCGGATCCTTCTTGCCCACCTCGCTGATTACCCGGAAGCCGCGGTCCTGCGCCCTCAGGATGGCGTCGCGCCGCTCCTCCAGGGTCATGGGGATGGTGCCGTCCGAGACTTCAATGGTGGAGAAACCCAGGTCCCTGGCGCGGTCCAGGAACTGGTTGAGCGTGCCCTGCAGCATGGCGATTTCGAGGAAGGTGCCGCCGGGGTAGATATCGACGCCGTAGGAGCGGACCATGGCCACCTTTTCTTTGAGCAGTTGCGTCGAATAAAAGGCGGACGTTCCGAAGGTGAGCTTCAGAAAGTCTATGTAATCCGACGCCAGGGCCATCAAATCGCGCGTTTCGGTGAGCCCAAGCCCCTTGTCGATCACCATGGTGATGCCGCGCTCCCGTGGCTTCTTCGTGCGGCCCGGCAGGGGGAAATTGAAGACCCCTAACCAGGCCTTGTTGCCCTCGGTATTCACTCTGACGCCCTCCTCCCGATCTTGTCGGCCAGGCCGTAGCCGCATCCCCGGTCCTCGGCCCGTACCGTCCGTCCCTCGTACGTCCCCAGGCTATTCGGCTGCGTGATGGGCGGCAACCGGAGGGGCGCCAAAAGAATTGGGGCTTCCGGTGTTGTCCGTGAGGCGCGGGACATACACATTCCCCGGGAGGGGAGGCCATGCTGGGCGACAACCTGATACTCCTGCTCATCCTGGCCCTGGGCCTGGTGTTCAACAACACCCTGATAGCCGCCGCCTCCGCTCTGGTTCTGGTCTTTCAGGCTCTGGGGGCGCGGGCGGTGATCACGTTCCTGGACCGCTGGTCCCTTCAGCTCGGCCTCATCATGCTGACGGTGGCCGTCCTGACCCCGTTCACGACGGATCGCTACGGTCCGGGACAGATCGTCCGCTCCCTGACGTCAGTCCCGGGCGTCCTGGCGGTCGTCGGCGGCGCCTCCATGGCCTACGTCAGCGCGCGCGGCGTGGAACTGATGCAGGTCCAGCCGGAAATCATCGTTGGGCTGATGGTGGGAACCATCGTCGGGGTGCTGGTGTTCCGCGGCATGCCGGTGGGACCCCTCGCCGCATCCGGCGTAACGGCGGTACTCTACCACCTGCTGGTCAGGCTGCGGTGACCGCCAGGTGAGCGTAAGCGCCGGCAATCCTGGCCCCGCCGAGGCGGGCCGAACAAGGAGGGTCAGCGTGGAAAACCGATTCATCAGCGGTATGGGCGTGATACGGCTCCTGTCGGCAAGCATGGAGATGCTCGGCGCCTACCTGATATTCCGCTCGGTGCGGGTGGAAAACGCGGTGCGCGTGAATGCCCTGCTGGGGCTGACCGGCCCCTTCATCTTTCTGACCGTGACGGCCCTCGGTCTGGCCGGCATGGCAGGACGCCTGGACCTGAGCAAGACCCTGCTGCTGTTGGGGGGGGCGGCGCTCATTCTGGCCGCTACCCGCTGACAGGGAGAATAAAAGCCACCCTGGCCGGCGTGTACGTCCGGCCAGGGTGGCTTGTCCCTGGGCTGATGTTCTGGGATGCCCTTCTCAGGTCCGGTCGCCGAAAGAGATGCCCAGGGATCGGGCGGTGCGGACCATGTCGCCATCGGGGTCGACCCGCCGTGGGTTGTTCAGGGCCTCGCTGATGGGCACGGAAGTAATTTCAGTCCCCTTCAGGGCCACCATGCGGCCGAACTGTCCGGCCACCAACAACTCCACGGCGTGCACGCCGTAGCGGGTGGCCAGGATGCGGTCGTAGGGCGTGGGTGAGCCGCCGCGCTGGATGTGCCCCAGCACCGTGACGCGCGTCTCCACGTCCGTCATGTCCTCAATCTGCTGGCCGATCTGGTTGCCGACGCCGCCCAGGCGGATGGGCTCGGCGCTGGTGGCGATGACCCGCTGCACGACCTGCTTGCCGCCCCGGGGCGCGGCCCCCTCGGCCACGACCACGATGCTGAACTTCTTCCCTTCCGCCACGCGGGCCCGGACCTTGGCGGCCACGTGCTCCATGTCGAAGGGAATCTCCGGCACCAGGATCACATCGGCGCCGCCGGCCAGGCCGGACTCCAGCGCGATCCAGCCGGCATTGCGGCCCATGACCTCCAGGACCATGCAGCGATGGTGGGACTCGGCGGTGGTATGCAGGCGATCCAGGGCATCGGTGGCCACGGCCAGGGCCGTGTCGAACCCGAAGGTCTGGTCAGTAGCACCCAGGTCATTGTCAATGGTCTTGGGTACGCCCACGGAGAGGACGCCCTTCTTGGCCAGGCCCTGGCTGACGGTCAGGGAGCCGTCGCCGCCGATGAAGACCACGGCGTCGACGCCCCAGTTCTTCAGGTTGGCCGCACACTGATCCGTCATGTCCTTGTGGCGCAGCTCGCCGTTCTCCTCCCAGGTGTAGTCCAGGGGGTTGTCGCGGTTGCTGGTGCCCAGGATCGTGCCGCCGCGAGGCAGAATACCCGTGACGTCCTGGCTGGTCAGGGGATGAGCCGGCCCGAATATGAGGCCGTGAAACCCGTCCTGAACGCCCGTGACCTCCAGGCCATAGGATTCCGCCGTCTTGACGACGGCGCGGATCACCGCGTTGAGCCCCGGGCAGTCTCCGCCGCCCGTCAGGACACCGATTCGACGCAAAGAAGCCGTCATGGTAACCACCTTTCACCCGGCCGGCATAGCCGCGCCCCTTCAGGGGCGAGCCGACAGCAGGAAGCGCCTGCCTTCCGCCACAACGGAGGACGGCAGTCCCTGCCGGCCCAGGATAGATTGCATGTAGTCGGGGTCCAGTCGGCCCTCGCCCAGATAGCGGCGGAGCAGATCTTCCCGCCCGTCGCCCTTGGACTGGAGCCAGTAGAGCACCAGCCATTCCTCGGCCCGGTGCAGAGGCGCGCGCCAATCCTCGCCCTCCAGCCAGAGGTCCACGCTGTCCGCGGTGAGGGGGACCCGGTAGAGACCTCCAGCGTGGCGCCTGGCGAACCCACCGATGAGGTCGCCCTCGATACCCAGCACGCGGAAGGACCTGAAGAACTCGCTGGCATAGGAGGCTTGTCCCGGTTCGGGGGACGTGGGAAGCATCAGGTCCTTCAGTTCCCCGGCCATCCGCCGCGCCGTCTCCGGCTCGGCGAACAGGTCCAGGTCCCTGCACCTGACCGCCAGACCGCGGGCCGCCAACATAGTACCGCCGCCCACCGCCCAGGGCTGGTCGATGGCGGCCAAACGGGTGGCCACCACGCCCAGAGCCCCGCGGACGGCAGGCGGCAGGTTGCGGGCATCCACGCTCCGCAAGCGCCTCACCACCTAGCCAAGGCCAAGCTTCTGACGCAGTTTGTGGGTGAGGGTCTCCTCGTCCTCTGCCTCCAGCTCCGTCGGGTCCAGATCCTGTACCATCTGCAGGGTGCTGCGCACCACCGCCGCCAGGTCAAGCCGCGGGTTGAGGCCGGCGCAGAGGTTGGCCACCCGGCGGGCCCAATCGACCTGATCCCGATAGAGGCTGAGCGCGGTCGGCACCTTGCTCCGCGCGGCCGGCGCCGGGGGCTCGGACGGTTCGGGTTCCAGTACCGGGGGCTCCGAGGCGGCCTCACTCTGTACCGTTGGCACGGCCGTCTCTTCTTCCCCGTCAACCGGGGAGACAGGCGGCGTTGGCGCCGGTACCGTGCTCTCCGCGGCGGCCGTGGAGACGGCCGTCGCCGGCGTGGGCGCGGGTGCTTTGCCGCTGGCCACGGCCTCCGCCTCTTCGCGGGTGGTGCGCCACTGCTCTCGCGCCTGATTAAGGATCTGCGGCTCCCGCGCCGCGTCAGGCGAGTTGACCACCTGATAGAACCAGTTCACCGCCTCGTTCAGGTTGCCGGTCCTTCTGGCCAGCTCGCCGATGAGGTAGGTCAGCGTCAGTTCGCTCATCTTGCCCAGCGGCAGCGTCTCGGACTGATAGGCCTGCCGGTAGTTTTCCAGAGCCTGGGCCAGATATGCCGGTTCACTGGGGTCCTTGGCCGCCCTGAGGACCCAGGCCGCCCGCAAGTAGAGGCCCGCCAGCACGGAGGGCTTGGCCCGCCTCGCCTGGGCGCAGAAGAGCGCCTGTTCCGCCGCCTTCATGGCCTGTGCGTGATCCCGCTCACCGGTCAGGTCTGGCGGCTCACCGCGGCCGGCCAGGGCCTGCGTGATCAGGGGCTTCTCCTGCGGCGTCACCTCGGTGAAGGTGGCGTCGGAAGCGGCGTAGCCACAGTGGGGACAAGCGATGACCGTGTAATGGTTGGGGTCCACCGGGCTGCAGTGGTTGTAGAAGTCGGTGTCCCGCTGTTCTACGGACAACATGGATTTGCGCACCTTGGTCACGGGAAACTTTTGGCCGCAGACGGGGCACGGTTGCTCCTGCTGGTAGAAGTACCCATCCAAATCGCTCAAGGCTGTTCCCCCTCAACGGGAGGAACTTCGACAAGTATTCACAAAGTCCCTCCCCATGCCCGGAGAGGGTGCCAACCGAGAACCTAGAAGCGGTCGCGCACACGCCAGAACAGATAGCGCGTGCGGCTGGTCCAGGCGGGCGAATCGGCGTAACGCCAGGGCCGCCGCCGGCTGGGAGCGGTGTGGGCGTTGACCAGCGGCTCTCCGCCCGGGTCCAGGTCGACCACCATGGTGGTGTGCTCCCAGACGCCGTCGCCGTCAAAGTCGTAGTGAATGACGTCCCCCGGTTGGAGAAGCCGCGGGTCCTTGACCTGTTCGGCCTGAAGGGCCTGGCGGCTGCCGGCCAGGTACCAGCGCAGGCTGTGCGCCACCGCCCAACTCAGGCTCCACTGGTCCTGAGGTCCGCCCTGCCGCCGGTACCACCAACCCATGTCCTGACGCCCTGTGTCCCACTGGGGCGCGTCGCCGGCGGCCAGGCACTGGCTTATGAAGCTCGTGCAGTCAACGTCAAAGGCGCGGTATTCCGGGTTATACCCGTCCCACCAACGCTCGGCGTAATCCACGGCGGCGCCGCGGCGGTAGGCTGGTCCGCCTCCAGACCCCTGGGACTGTTCCTCATGAGGGCCGGGCTCACTGCCCAGCACCGGCCGCAACGGTGCCAGCCGCCGTCCCTCCTGGCCCGCCTCATCCTCCGCCAGCGCCCAGTCGTCTCCGCGCGGCACCCACAGCGTTCGATGCGTGCGGACCAGCGCGTAGGACGCCTGCTGCCCCTCCTTCTCGTACCAGCGGTCCAGGCGCTCCCGAATCGGCAAGAGCACGCCTCGAGGTGCCGTCTCGGGGGGCCCCAGTTGGACCGTCGCCTCCACCTTTATGTACCGGAAGCGGCCAGTCTCCTCCGCGCGCCGGAGTGCCTCCCTCTCCTCTGCAACCTGCTTCAGACCCCGGCGGCCGGCCGGGCCGGCGGCCCAGAACTTCGCCAGAGACCCCGGCTCACCGTCCAGGGAGGCCCGGGCCTTCTCCCGGATATAGCGCGTTGCAGTCTGCTCCAACCAGCTAATGGAGTGCAAAACAAATCCCCCCTTGGCTCAGGATACGCGCCAGGGGGGATTCCGGTCATGGGCAGCCGACCCTGTCAGGCGGGAGACAACGCTCCTGGGCTAGCGGCGGACCAGGACCAGGGCCAGCACAAGGAGTCCGGCCAGGAGCCGGTACCAGGCGAAGACCAGAAACGTACCGCGCTGCAAGTACTTCAGCAGGTAGGAGATGGACAGGGCGCCGGACACCGCTGCGGCGACCACACCCACGATAACGGGCAGGGTCACCTCCGCCGGGGAGAAATGGCGCAGGGCCACCACCCCGGCTCCGAAGATAATGGGAGCAGACATGAGGAACGAGAATCGGGCAGCGGCCTCACGGTTGAGACCCAGAGCACGGCCGGCCGTCATCGTGGCGCCGGACCGGGAAACCCCGGGAATCACCGCCACCGCCTGGGAAAGGCCGATGAAAATGCTGTCGGAGAGGCCGATGTGCGAGATGTCCTTGAGCTGGGACATGTTGGCGTCCACCCAGTATAGGATGGCGCCCATCAGGATAAGCATCACGGCCACCAGGGCCGGGGTGCGGAAGACGGTCGCGGCCTGCTTCTCCAGCAGCAGCCCGACGATGGCCCCGGGGACGGACGCCGCCACCAGGTACCAGAAGATGCGGCCATCAGCGGAGCGGGGCCGCGTCAGGCCGGCGATGCCGTAGTTCAGCCAGTCCCGCCAGAAATAGCCCACCACGGCCACAAGGGTGCCCAAATGGAGGGCCACGTCGAAGGTCAGGGAGTTCAATTGCGGGTTGGTCCAGTTCATCACCCACGGAAACAGGGCCAGATGGGCCGAACTGGAGATGGGAAGGAACTCTCCAACGCCCTGCAGGAGACCCATGATCAGCGCCTGAAAGACGGTCATATTCCACCTCGTACCGTGATTCCGCCCGCCCCGGGAAGGGTTTACGCCCACCAGGGCCGGGCCATAGCTCCAGAGATTCGAGCCGGGGAAGCGAACTCCTCCGTCCGCCGGGAAAACTGTAGAAAGTACGGAGGAAGACGGGCCGAGGTGGGCGAACCTTAGTGAAACCGGTCTGGTTCCTCAGACCCCGGAAGGAGGCTCCCCCTGTTGCAGGTTTTCTATAACGGACGTTTCATGCCCGCCGAGCAGGTCTCCATCGACATGGAGGACCGCGGCTACCAGTTTGCAGACGGCATCTATGAGGTCGTGCGCGTTTACAACAACAGACTCTTTCACCTGAAGCCCCACCTGGAGCGCCTGGGCCGAAGCGCGGCCGGCGTCGAGCTGGAACTGCCCTGGCCCCAGGAAGAACTGGCCGACGTCATGGCGCAGCTTGTCAAGGCCAACCGGCCCGGCGACGGCATCGTCTACCTGCAGATCACCCGTGGTGTGGCTCCGCGCAATCACCCGTTCCCCGCCCGGGCGGAGCCGGCCATCACCATGTACACCAAAGAATTCCCCCGTCCCACCAGGAACGTGGAGCAGGGCGTGGCCTGCATCACCGTCGATGACGATCGCTGGCTACGCTGCAATATCAAGTCCATTTCGCTGCTGCCCAACGTTTTGGCCAAACAGAAAGCGGCGAGGGCGGGCGTTTACGAGGCGATCTTCGTCCGCAACGGACGCATAACAGAAGGCAGTTCCAGCAATATCTTCTGCGTCTATGGCGACACCGTCCAGACGCATCCGGCGAACAACCTGATCCTCAACGGCATCACCCGCCAGGCCCTGCTCCGCCTCATCAAGCAGGAGGGCTTCCGCCTGGTGGAGGAGCCCTTCTCGGTGCCCGGCCTGCTGGCAGCCGATGAGGCCATCGTCTCCAGCACTACATCCGAGGTCACGCCCATCGTGCAGGTGGACGGCCACGCCATCGGCGAAGGCCGCCCCGGCCGCGTCACGCGGGCCCTGCAGGCCGCCTTCGAGGCGGAGATCCGCCGGGAAACCGGGGCCTGATCCCCCGCATACGAAAGGGCGAGGCATCTGCCTCGCCCTGCTGCGTTTCCTTGTCTAGGCACCGGCCGCAATCGCCGCGAACCGCCACCGCGGCGTCACGCCGGCCCCTGCTGGCGCAACTTCGGTCTAGTCCGAACTGGAGCTGTCACCGACCGCCCCGGGAGCAACCAGGCGCCGGCTCTGAGCCACGATGGGGTAAAGGACGCCGACTGTGACTCCGTTGATGGCGGCCGCCGGAAGCACCACCGCCGTGAACAGCGCGCTGAACGGCGCCGGGAGGCCTGACAGCACCAGGGCCGATCCCAGGAAGACGCTGCCGCTGATGACCGTGCCCACGAGTCCGACGATAACCGCCAGGATCTTGTCGTTGACCTTGCCCAGGACCTGAATCAGCGCCAGCACCAGCAGGGTCGTAACCAGCTTGTCGATGACGTTGGGGAACTGCCCGCCGGGGAAGGTGGTGGCGAGGGCCGAGAGAATGCCGGCCGCCAGGCCGGCGACCACGCCCAGCCGGGCGTTCCGGAACATCAGCAGCGAGATGAAGAGCATGGACAGGAGCAGGTCGGGCTTCATCCCTCCGATGAACCCGGGCGTCACCTGATGCAGCACGTAGCCGATGGCCAGCATGAGGCCAACCAGGATAAGTTCAGACAGAGAACGGTTCCGCATGATTGGAATTCCTCCCTGCAAAAGTTTGTAACGGAGAAGGCACCGACAGGATCAATCTGAAGTTCTGCCACCACTCGGGTTCGTCCATGTGCCATCCCCCCTTTGCAGGCAAACAAAAAAGCCTTCGTCCCGCTGGGACGAAAGCTTTCACTTCCGTGGTGCCACCCAAATGAGCGAATACGCCCACTCTGTTAGAGTACGGCCGGTCCGGCTTATACTCCCTTCCCTGTAACGGGGGAACTCCGGCAGTCGCCTACTGGCCCAAAGGCGTTCGGGCTGCAGCTCTCGGGTCCATTCGCCGCGTTCACCAGGCCGGCCTTGCACCACCACCGGCTCGCTTCACTGGCTAGGGCGCGGGTACTCGTCCCGGTCATCGCTTTGGTTCGTTAAACGGATGTTGTCCTTATATTGGACCGAAAGAAGGATGCTGTCAAGCCCCCGATGACTGAAGGGAGATATCGCCATGTTATCGCGATCCTTTGACCGTTACCCCGCCCTGCGCCGGCCGGCGGCGGCCCTTATCGCCGGCCTTCTGACGGTCATCGCGCTGACGGGCTGCGGCGTGAGAGGCAGCCGGCCCGCCCCGGTCTCAAAGGACAGGATACGGCCGGCGGAGGTGCACTTCACCAGCCCCACCGGGACCCTTACGGTGTACCTGACGGACGATCCCGTTGTCATCCAGACCGGCGGCGTCACGCAGACGCCGTACTACGACGCCAAGGGCAATGTTCTGGGGTATATCAACTACGGTCGCGTCGATTATGTCCGCTGGCTCCCTGCCACCCCGACGCCCGCGCCCTAACGGGAGAGGAGCGGCCCCGCTGTCCCTGCCTGCGCCGTATGGCCAGAAAGCCAGCAGCACCGCCGGGCCGGCCTGGCGAACGGCGTTGCCGCTGGCCACAAAGACGCCGGCACCGATGATGCTGCCGAATCCAAGCATGACCAGGTCAGGCCCGCTGAGACCACTCTTCAGGTGGTGCCGCTGCATGCTCTAGGGGAAACTCAGGTCGCTTTCGGACAAGCCCATCCCTTCCACCCTGGCAGGCGTCCGGGTTAGCTTGCCACCAAAGCGCCGACGACATTGGCCTAGAGCAACGGCACCAGGCGCGCCGACAGGAGGGCCTGTTCCAGGTCCTCAATCAGGTCCGCCGAGTCCTCCAGGCCGATGGACAGCCGCACCAGGTCGTCGGTGACGCCGCTGGCTGCCTGTTCCTCCGCCGTCAATTGCTGGTGAGTGGTGCTGGCCGGGTGGATGACCAACGACTTGGCGTCGCCCACGTTCGCCAGCAGCGAGAACAGCTTCAGGCTGTCGATGAGTCGCCTGCCGGCCTCGCGCCCTCCCTTGATGCCGAAGGTGAGGATGGCGCCGCCAAATCCGTGGCGCAGGTACTTCTTGGCCAGGCTCCGCTGCGGGTGGCTCTCGAGGCCAGGATAACTTACCCAGGCCACGTCCGGGTGCCCCTCCAGGAAGCGGGCCACCTCCACCGCGTTGGTGCAGTGGCGCTCCATGCGCAGGTGCAGCGTCTCCAGCCCCTGCAGGAAGAGGAAGGCGTTGAAGGGTGACAGAGAGGCCCCCAGGTCGCGCAGCAGCTGCACCCGCGCCTTGGTAATGTAGGCCGCCTTGCCGATGTCCTGGAAATAGCGCACTCCGTGGTAGCTGGGATCGGGCTCGGTCAGTTCAGGGAAGCGTCCGTTGTCCCACGGGAATTTGCCACTGTCCACAATGACGCCGCCGATGGCCGTACCGTGGCCGCCGATGAACTTGGTGGCGGAATGGATGACGATGTCGGCGCCGAAGTCGAACGGCCGGCAGAGGTAGGGCGTGGCGAAGGTGCTGTCCACAATGAGCGGGATGCCGGCGGTGTGAGCCACGCGGGCGATAGCCTCGAGATCAGGCACGTCCAGCTTGGGGTTGCCGATGGTCTCTACGTACAGTGCCTTGGTGCGCTGGTCGATGGCCGCCCGGAAGTTCTCCGGATCACGCGGGTCCTCAAACTTCACCGTCACGCCCACCTTCGGCAGGGTGGTGGAGAAGAGGTTGTAGGTCCCGCCATAGAGGCTGGTGGCCGAGACGATGTTGTCGCCGTGGCCGGCGATGTTCAGGATGGCCAGGGTGATGGCGGCCTGGCCGGACGCCGTGGCGAGAGCCCCCACCCCTCCCTCCAGGGCGGCGATGCGCTGCTCGAAGACATCCGTAGTGGGGTTCATGATGCGGGTGTAGATGTTGCCCGATTCCTTGAGGGCAAACAGGTTGGCTGCGTGGTCCGCGTCGTGAAAGACGTAGGACGTGGTCTGATAGATGGGCACCGCGCGGGACCCGGTGGTCGGGTCCACCTGCTGCCCCGCATGGACGCACAGCGTGTCAAAGCGCTGGCCTTCCGACATGGCTCTCCCCTCCTTCTTATTCTAGCGACTGGGCCTTTCCGGGCGCCGGGCGGCGGCCGTCCGCCCGGTCCCTGGACCCAAACAAAAATGCCTCTGCGGATAAGCAGAGGCAATGCGTCCAAAGGCGCACCGCGACCGCTTATCTCTCAGCTCCGGTGGGAGCTGCAGGAATTGGCACCTTCGGCGCGGATGGTGCGCCTGGGTTGCCGGGCTTCATCGGGCCAGTCCCTCTGCCACTCTGGATAATCGGTTGGGCTATGAAGTTGAAAACATCCTAGCACGGGGTCGGGCCTCTGTCAACGGCACAACGGCCCGGAATTGGCGGGTCGCCGGAGGCGGGGGGACGTCCCCTACCCGCCGCCGCTGGGCCCCCGCTCAGGATCCTTCAGCCACTGCTTGCCCTGGTCCTTATGGATAGCTTCTTCCACCGTGTCAAAGTCCGTGTCGGCGTCACCGAAGCGCTGCGGTCCCTCCGGGCCGTGGTCCTGCGGGTTTCCCTGGCTGGGGCTGCGCCCCTGGTCCTGGCCGTTCCCGATTCCGCCCTGTCTGCTCATTTGTCGCTCTTGCTCCCGTGCTTTCCTGTCACCAGGATGTAGTAGACGCCGCCATCCCCGCCCTTGGGCTGGTAGTCCCAGCCGTCCTCCTCCAGCAGCCGGAAGACGGCGTCCGCCTGGTGGGCGTCCGCGCTCTCCAGGGTGACGGTGAGCGCGTCCTCCTCGTTCAGGTGGGCCAGCACCGAGCGCAGGTGCTCCACATGGTCCGGGTCGATCTCCGGCCGCAGGTCGATGATGATGTCGCGCACTGGGACTCCCCCTTCCATCGGGAGTTTGTCCCGCGCCCCGCAACTTATGAGGCCAACCAAAAAAAGGCCAGGGACCTCAGGTCCCCTGGCCCTTTCTCATAAAAGCGACTCCCTGGCCCCGGTGCGATGTCAGCGCCGGGCGTGGTCCAGGCGGTCTACCAGCCGTTCCAACTCGCCCAGTACCGAGGCCACCTCCTGGCCGTCGTCGGCCGGGAAGCGCGCCTTCACCTCATCCGACACGGCCACAAGCACGTCCCTCAGCCGGCGGAGGTTCTCGCCGGTGTCGCCGGTGCGGTTGGCAAAGAAGTGCTCCAATTCCTGTGCCGTCTTCTCCGCGCCGTAGCCGAGAGCCCTGTTGCGCAGGTGCTGAGCAAAGCCGAGTGCGTCTCCTACAGAAGCCAGCCTCCACTGCATATCGGTCCCGTCCTTTCCACATCAGGCGTCCCATCTGGGCGCGGCCGCAACCAGCCGGCCCAGTCTTTCACCAGGAACGCACCAGGAGAAGAGGAGTGCCGGGTGCCGGCACTCCTCGGGCGCTCTCATAGCAGTATACGGGTGCTCGTCCGGCAAAGCCAACCACGCCGGCAGCGACCGAACGCGGTGCTAGTAGATCCCCATTTCCCGCATCTTCTTCAAACGCGGGCTCATGCGGTCAGGCGTCCAGAACGGTTCCCAGACCAGATGGA
>Ga0209314_10000733_pt1 | contig 14878 bp, 11 predicted proteins | sample I19B2metaG_FD_184146 | JGI IMG/M metagenome (GOLD analysis project Ga0209314, IMG submission 184146) | Lake sediment bacterial and archeal communities from Gulf of Boni, Indonesia to study Microbial Dark Matter (Phase II) - ​I19B2 metaG... | ecosystem: Environmental > Aquatic > Freshwater >...
CCTGTGGGGCCTGTGAGAATCAGGTCGCCGAGCTTCGAGAAGAAGCGGTACGAGTCGTTGGCGTTCAAGAAGTCTTCAGGTACCAACCCTATTCTTGCCGCCTTAGCCAGTGTATCTCCATCAGCTATTGCTCCAGCTGCATCTGTTGGTCCATCCACGCCATCTGTGCTCAGAGACGCCAAGACAACTCCATTCAGGTGGGGCAGCTTGGGTGTCGCCGCCAGGACGAGTTCTTGGTTCCGTCCACCGGTTCCGGCCCCAGTTACTGTTACTGTTGTTTCACCTCCCGCCACTATTGCGGCGGGTCTTCTTGTCGGACTTCCGGCCCTCTCTATCTCCCATGCTATTGACGAAAGAATCACTCCCACATGTCTCGCCTCTCCCTCAAGTGTTGATGTAAGAATCATTGAGTTCAAGCCAGCTGATCTCAGGTATTGGCAAGTGGCCGTGGTCACTGACCTGTTGTTTCCAAGCACGATATTGTGAACTTTCCTGAAGACCTTGTCTCCGGGCTTAGGCGTCTCTGGAATCACGCCCTTTTCTCCTTCTGAGAGAAGTTTCTGGATGGATTCAGGCGTCTTGCCCCAGAGACAATGCTTCTTGAGGATCGTTATTGCGTCATGAAAGGTCGTGGGGTCAGGCGCGGATGGGCCTGATGCAATGGAGCTAATAGTGTCTCCTACGACATCAGAAAGGACAAGGTTCAGGATTGTGGCAGGATAGGCCTTCTTTGCCAGCCATCCTCCCTTGAAGTATGAGATATGTTTTCTGACAGCATTTATCTCATCTATCGTCGCTCCAGATCGTAGCAATGCCTGCGTAATCTCTCTCTTATCATGAAGTGTGACTCCGTCCCGCGGAAGGGGCATTAGACTTGATCCCCCGCCGGAGATCAAGCATATGATCAGATCCTCTTTTCCTGCCTCTTCGACGATCTTCAGCATCTCGAGCGTGCCTTTGACCCCGGATTCATCTGGGGTTGGGTGGCTTGCCTGGTGAAGTTCTATCATGCCAGTTCTGCCTGCAACGCCGGGCAGCACATTCACGAAACCTCGAGTTATCCTGCGGCCTAGGATTTGATTGATGGCATTGGCCATTGAGGCGCCTGCCTTTCCGCCACCAATCACATACACGCTCTTGAATTTCCTCAGGTCAAGAGAGAATCCGTCAACTCTGATGTTGGATTTTCCCAGCAGGACTCTTGATCTGACTATCTTTCCCGGGTCTGCGGCGTTGAGCCCAGCTTCCAGGCTTTGGAGCGCCAGATGTCTGGCCTTTCTGTTCAGTCGACCTTTTCCGTTCCGAACCAGCCCACTCTTGTTTTTGATTTTGATCATTCAGATGTGACCCTTTTCATGCGTATGTTGGCTTACGTCGTGCAGCGGCGAGGAGGATACTTGTTCGTCGAGCGGCCTATTTCCAGAATTCCGGTTTTGGCTTCCCGAGTTTTTTGTCCAGGCAGGATTTTATGAATCCGTAGTATGGCGGTGAGGGTTTGGTTGGTCTCGATTTGAACTCGGCGTGAAACTGTGTGGCGAAGTGGAAGTATCTGTCATGGAGCTCAAGGATCTCCATTCTGGTTCCGTCATCGCTCTTAGCTGAGAATGTCATCCCTGTTTTTTCGAGTTCTCCCTCGTATTTTAGATTCAGCTCGTACCGGTGTCTGTGCCTCTCATAGGCCTTTCGACCTCTGTATAGCCTCTCCGCGACTGTTCCCGGAGCGATCACGATCTCGTGGGCACCTAGACGCATCGTTGCCCCCATATACCCCACCTCTCTCTGCTCAGGCATGAGATCGATTACTGGATGTGGAGTCTGAGGATTGATTTCTGTACTGTTTGCAGCCTCGAAACCAGCCTCTCTGGCGAAGGACACTATTGCAAGCTGAAAGCCAAGGCATATGCCAAGGAAAGGCAGGTCTTTGGAGCGGGCGTAGCCCACCGCAGCAATCTTACCTTCCGTGCCTCTCGCCCCAAATCCACCAGGCACCAGTACACCGTCATACTTCAAGAGCGTATCCACGCTGCTCCTGTTCCCTTCGAAAACCTCCGTTTCTATCCAATCAATCGACAATCTTGCATTGCAGTACGCGGCTGCGTGGCGCAAGGCCTCGTTCACGCTCACATATGAGTCCGCAAGTTCCGCGTACTTGCCGCAGATAGCTATCCTGACCTCGTGTTGTGGACTTATGAAAGAGTTAACAGTTCTCTGCCAATCAGTCCAGTCTGGTCTCTTGTTTGGAAGCCTCAATCTGCTAGTCAAGTAGTCTCCGAGACCTTGCTGGTCAAGAACAAGCGGCGTCTCATACACGGTGGGCAGATCTGGAGAGGAGAAGACTGCTCCATCTTCCACATTGCAGAATAATGCGATCTTTCTCTTGGGTTCTGAAAGCAGGGGTTTCTTGCTTCGTGCAACGACTATGTCTGGTTGGATACCGATCCTTCTCAGTTCCTGAACGCTGTGTTGCGTTGGCTTTGTTTTCTGTTCTCCGACAACGTCTAGGACTGGGACGAGAGTGACATGTGCATAGACCACATTGTCGTGGCCCTGCTCAAGCCTCATTTGTCGCGCTGCCTCCAGAAAGGGAAGGCTTTCTATGTCTCCAACTGTGCCGCCGATCTCGACCAGTGCGACATCGACGCCATTTCGTTTTGCGATGTGAAGTATTCTGCTCTTTATCTCGTCGGTGATGTGCGGGATTATTTGGACGCATTTTCCGAGAAAGTCCCCTCTTCTCTCCTTGTCGATCACGGAGAGGTATACTTGCCCCGTAGTCATGTTGTGTTCTTTTGAGATGTTGATGTCCAGGAAACGTTCGTAGGTGCCCAGATCCATATCGATCTCTCCTCCATCTTCAGTCACAAAGACCTCGCCGTGTGTAATCGGATTCATTGTTCCGGCGTCTACATTGAGATAAGGATCGATCTTCGCAGCGGTTACTCTGAAGTTCCTCGTTTGCAGAATCTTACCGATTGAGGCTGTGGTCACTCCTTTACCGATTCCCGACATCACACCTCCTGAGACAAAGATGAACTTCGTCACAGCCAGCACCCACAACAGTTGGAGGGACAGCACACTTTCTATTTAAGACTAGATGTAGTGACTAGATCTAGGTTTTTGACATGATGAATGCAGTCTAGTGAGGGGACTGCAATCTTGAAGCCAGAAAGACGGATATCTCGTCGACAGGTAGCCCATCTGAAACCTTTCGTAGCTGATCAAGGCAGTATGGGCATGAGGTGATTATTCGTTCTGCTCCCACTTCCCGTGCTTGTTTGATTCTGGTAGCAGCGATCTCTCTGGAGAGTGTTGGCGTGGATTGCTCTGTGATGCCCGCACCTGAGCCGCAGCATCTCGTGTTCTCCTTCGAATCTGCCATTTCTACAAATCTGAGCTCGGGAACTGACGAGAGAAGACTCCTCGGTGGGTCTACGACTTTCAACATCCTAGCCAGATAGCATGGATCGTGGTAGGTGACTGTTTCGCTAGTCTCGCGAAAATGGATTGAGCCGATTGCCTGGGAGAGGACCTCTGTCAGATGCGAGGCGGATGCAGATCCCTTGGTTTCCCGGTACTCTTCTTTCATCGTCTGAAGCCCGATGGGGCACGAGAAGATCAGCCGTGTTGTATCAATCCAGCTTGAATTTGCCCTCGCTATGGTGTGAAACTGCCCTAGATTGCCGGCCAGAAGGGCAGGCGCGCCACAGCAATCTGCGCCCTCCATGACGACAGTGTTGACTCCCACGCGATTAAGCAGCGTTATCGAGGATTTGAGGATCTCAGGGTGCCGGTATCTTATGTTGCAGCCCGGAAAATAGACAGCGGCGGAGTGTTTCTGTGCGAGTTTATTGCGTGTTCGACCATAGATGTTTCCAGTTCTGGCCAGATTGGAGAGCAGTTTCGTAACTGATTTCGGTGTAGATTTGCCTTGAAATAGGACAGCTCTGGTTGCGAGCACTATGTCTCTGATCTTTGTCTGTGGAGGGCATTTTGCCACGCATCTTCCACATGTTGTGCATGCGAAGACCGAATCGATCATGGCTTTTGTCGGGTGTAGCCCTCTCCTGAGAAGCCCATATCCAATACTCACGAGTCCTCTTGGGGCATAGGATTCCCATCCACGTTCCTCCAGGGCCGGGCATACTTGACGGCAGAAACCACACATTGTACAAGTGATCATTTCATCTTCGAATTCATGAAGCAAGATCAACGCCCCACAGGGTATCGCAGTCTGGTAACGAATGTCTTGGGAACTTGATTGAGCGAAAGCTTTCCCGGGTTCATAATGTTGCTGGGGTCTATCGCAGCCTTTATGGTTCTCATTAAATTCAGCTCAGTTCCGTGCTCCATTTTCATGAAGGGCGCCCTCGTGATACCTATGCCGTGTTCTCCGCTGAGAGAACCCCCCAGTGCGATACTCGTACGATATATCTCGCGGCATGCTCTCCACGCCCTCCCCCAAGCCCCTTTCTCTCTGACATTGAGTAGAACCTTGGCGTGAAGGTTTCCGTCACCACAGTGCCCATACGTTCCAATGGTCAAGTGCTCCTTCCTAGCGGTCATGGCGATGGATCGTACTAGTTGAGGAATCTTGGAGATGGGCACGATCATGTCATCGGCAAGAGAGGTAGATACCTGTCCCCCTTTGAGACGAGACATTGATGGCAAGACCGCTTTTCGGCCGGCCCATAATCTCTCGCGCGTGGCTGGATCATCTGACCATGTGTATGTTGTTGGGTTCTCGGTTCTGCATATTTGCTCGGCCTTGTTCATGTCGTGCTCAACGGCGCTGCGGTGGCCATCGAACTCTACGATGAGAAGCCCATCAACCTCGGGCAGGTTCAGTCTCAAAGATTTGTTGACGGCTTGAATGCATGTCTTGTCCATGATCTCAAGAGCTGCCGGAATCAGGCGGCTCTTGATCAACTTGGTGACGGTTCTGCCAGCGGCCTCAAGGTCTTCGTATGAGGCTAGCGCGGTTGCTGTGTAGTCGGGAAGCGGCGCAACTCGCAAGGTTACCTCTGTTATGACCCCAAGAGTTCCTTCGGATCCAACAAAGAGTCGGTAGAGCTGGTAGCCAGAGGCGTTCTTCACGGTTCTTGAGCCAGTTCGCACTATTTCTCCATTGGGCAACACAACTTCAAGGCCTAGCACATAATCGCGAGTAGCTCCGTACTTGACTGCTTTGATGCCACTTGCATTAACTGCCACCATTCCGCCTATCGTGCAGACGTCTGCGCTCCCTGGTTCGGGAGGAAAGAAGAAGCCGAGAGGTTTCAAGGATGAGTTTAGCTCGGAGTAGACTATTCCGGGACCTACAACCACGTAAAGGTCCTCAACCCGTGTCTCAAGTATTCTGTTCATTCTTGTCGTATCGATTACTATGCCACCGTGCCATGGTAGAGAGTGGCCGCATAGTGCCGTGCCAGCGCCTCTGGGCACGACAGGAATTCTCCTCTTGCTGGCATATCGAACTACTCTTGAGACCTGCTTCGCTGAGACTGGCCTGACGACTACGTTGGGGCCTGAAGAATGGATTGAGGCGTCGAACGAATAGCAGAAGAGTTCAGTTTCATCCGCTGAAACGTTGTCTTTCCCAACGATTCTAGCTAGCGCTTGCTCATGCCCTCTCATGATATGTCCTCGCAGGCGCATGCCGTTGGTTGCGTGGCCTTAAAAGTTGTTTTGAGACAATGGGAAAAGTGTTTAAATCAACATCGACGAGAGTTGGTATTGATGATGAAGAATAGAATTGCCGAGCGTTCTCAGCCTGCGCTATGAGGATTTTCGACGGGCGAACTGAACTCGCCCATCTTCACCATCCATGGAAGAACTAGTTCTGATAACAGATGGGTGAGTTGATGGTCTTGAAAACGTTTATAGTGAACATTCGGACCTGATCTTTGGGAAAAGTTCATGACGTGCACAGTCGTTGTTGGCGGCTTCTTTGGAGACGAGGGGAAGGGCCACCTGGTTTCGTATCTGGCGATGAAGGACAGACCAGTGATCACGGCAAGAGGAGGAGTTGGCCCGAATGCGGGACATAAGGTCGTGTACCAAGGAAAGACCTATGGCTTGAGAATGGTTCCGTGTGGCTTTGTGCATCCGGGGTCGAGACTGCTGATTGGTCCCGGCGTGCTCGTGAATCCGAAGGTGGTACTTGAAGAGGTCAAGCTAACTGCTACCGAGAACCGTCTTGGTATTGACAACCAATGTGCGGTAATTGAGGAGCGACATATCGAGGAAGAGCTAAAGGATGCGCATCTGATCAGCAAGGTAGGGACCACGAAGACAGGTGTCGGCACCTGCCAAGCAGATAGAGCCTATCGAAAGGCGAGACTGGCCAAGGAATTCCCTGAACTCTCTCAGTACTTGGCGGATGTCCCACTGGAGGTGAACACAGCCCTGGCCAAGAAGCAGAAGGTCCTTGTTGAAGGAACCCAGGGAACATATATTTCACTGTACCATGGCACGTATCCGTTCTGCACAACCAAGGATGTCTGCGCCTCAGCGATCTGCTCCGATGTGGGAATTGGACCGACCGCAGTTGATGATGTGGTGGTGGTGTTCAAGGCGTTTGTCACCAGGGTTGGAGAAGGCCCATTAGAGAACCAGCTATCTGCGGAGGAGCTGGAGAAGAGAGGATGGCTAGAGTACGGAACCGTGACGAGCAGGCCTAGAAGAGCTGCACCCTTCGACTTCAAACTCGCCAGGAGAGCGGCGATACTGAACGGGGCGACCCAGGCAGCCATCACCAAGCTGGATATAGTTTACCCGGAATGTAGGGGAGTGAAGGATTTCGCGAAACTTTCAGGAGAGGCAAAGAAATTCATACGCCAAGTGGAAGGCGAAATAGGAGTACCTGTGACACTGATAGGGACTGGACCTTCGACGGAAGAGACTGTTGACAGGCGGAGATCTTAGGTTTGGAGGCTGATTGTTGCGGGGCCTGACCCGTTGCGGCAACTGGCAGAGCCCGATTCAGCAAGTTCAGCCGGAGTTCTCAAGAGACTGGACAGGGTATCCGCAAGTAAAGGAGTTGCCCGAACAGTCTACGCGTCAAGCGTAACCTTCTTCTTCATTCTCATCCTGCTTCCACCGATACTCGGAACAGCACTAAGACTGGATAAGATAGGCGAGGTCTTCAGCGACCCAACTCTACTAGCACGATCCCAATCCGCGGTCTACTGGTCCTTCATACTTGCATTCACAGTCGCAAGCTTGGACACAGTAGCTGGGCTTCCCCTGGCATGGCTTATCGTTCGAAGCAAACGAAGCTGGACTAGTGTCGTGGATACTCTGGCGGACATACCGTTCATCATACCAACCGTTGCCTTAGGCTTCTCAACGCTTCTCTTCTGGGGGCCGCAAGGTTTGATCAAGACACTGTTCGGACAGGGATCCTTGGAGCCTGGATTTATCCTCGTCATCCTACTTCACTTCGCGTTCTCACTTCCAGTGGTTGTGAGAGTTATGGTAGGTGCACTGTCAGGGTACAAGGAGACATTTGAGATAGCAGCGAGAACCCTAGGAGCTGAACCGTTCACGGCAATAAGAACTGTGACCCTTCCAATCCTGAGGCCTGGATTGGTGGCATCATTCCTCCTCTCATTTGCTAGATCACTCTCGGAGACAGGGGCAACCATCATGGTGGCAGGAACATTCGAGAACGGACCAATATTCATCAACATCGCGAAAGGTGCAGGACTGGAGGGGGCTCTCTCCTTCACAAGCTTCTCCCTCATCCTGGGATCTATCGTAGCATTCATCTTCATCAAGTACTTAGGCTTGAAACTCAGACTTCCCGCTTCAAGGGTTTGGCCCAGAATAGAAAGAACGCTGAGCGAACGCAAGGCTGTGCTCGCAAGAGACACAGCTACACTAGCTATCCTCATTTTCCTCGCGATAATCCCCTCACTCTTCATCGCACTCCCTATCACCCAGGCCATATTCGATGGAACCTTGGCTGAAGCTGTATCAGGAAGAGGAATATGGGCGACATACTGGCAGAGCATGGTTCTCAGCTATCTGGTTGCAGTAATAGTTACTGGAATCAACATGATCACAGGAATGCCGATAGCAGTGCTAATAGCTAGGAAAAGACTCGGAAGATTGGGAACATCGCTCGTGGACACGTTAGTGGATGTTCCAATCGTCGTTCCATCCGTCGCCTTAGGAGTCTCACTAGCCTTCTTCTGGAGAACCATAGGAGCCCTGCCGGAGTTTCTTGTCTTAACGCTCTCGCATATGACCATAACCTACACGTACTTCGTGAGAGCCATGTCCGCGGCAATAGAATCGGTACCAGTCTACTTGGAAGAGACTGCTAGAACATTGGGAGCAAGACCTCTCACCGTGTTCAGACGCATCATACTCCCCCTAACCAAGTACTCAATCTTCGCCGGAGCAATATTGACCTTCACAAGAAGCGTAGACGAGACCGGTGCCTCCGCCGCAGTCTCCTCGCAGCTGAAGACCGTGCCAGTCCTGCTGGTCGACTGGATCAAAGGGGGAGTTCAGGTTTCCCGTTCAACGCAGAGCTTGGGAGTAGGCCTACTTGTCGTGATATCTTTCATAGCATTGTTCGCGCTTCGATTGACTGTTAGGAGAGGGAGGGCCACCTGATGCCGTCTGTCAGATTGGTGGATATGGTCAAGAGATATGAAACGATCACGGCGATAAACCGGCTGAGCGTCGAGATTTCTGACGGAGAATACGTGTGTCTGCTGGGCCCGACCGGAAGCGGGAAGACAACACTCCTCAAACTGATAGCCGGCCTAGTGACGCCAGACGAAGGAGAAATCTACATTGACGAGAAAACGGTGATTGGCGTTCCCCCGGAGGAGAGAGGAGCAGTCTATGTTCCACAGCAGTACGCGCTTTTCCATCATCTCACCGTTCTCGAGAATGTGGCCTTCGGCCCCTTGGCTCGCGGGATCGAAGAGAAGAAGGCTCTCCGCACAGCCAAGCAGATGTTGGAAATGATGAGACTGGCTCACAGAGCCGATTCGAAACCTGATGAACTAAGCGGAGGAATGCAGCAACGAGTGGCATTGGCAAGAGGGTTAGCCACACAATCGAAACTCATGCTTCTAGATGAGCCGCTCGGAGCCTTGGATGCGAGACTGCGCGTAGAACTGAGGGGGGCACTGAGAAGACTGGCGAAAGATTCAGGCATGACCACCGTCCACGTTACACACGACCAGGCCGAGGCCACCGCCATCGGCGACCAGATAATAGTTCTCCGCGATGGAAGAATACGACAATACGCAACACCCTTTCATGTCTACATGCGACCTCAATCACTCTTCGTCGCCCACTTCGTTGGAGGAGCCAACTTCCTTCAAGCCACAGTGAGAAGAAGACATCCGCAGGGGTCAATTCTCGAGCTGCATGAAGATCTCACAGTCAAGGTGGAGGACGCTTCCTATCTTCCAGGCGAAGAAGTCGTCGTGGCGATTAGGGAGGATAACGTGAAGATCGCTGATCCCAGCGAGGCGATAGATGAAGGCCTCTACAATGTGTTTGAAGGAGAAATCCAATCCTCACGTTTCCTAGGAGCATTCTTTGCCAGCCAGATACGGCTATCGAACGGAGACTACATATCCTCTAAGAGCCCGACGGTCGGTGGATCAAAGACCTTTCGAGCTGGAGACCAAGTCACCGTGTGGTTCGATCCGTCTGACACAATGGTGTACTCATACCCGCCGATCGGATTGTCGAGAGAACTGAGGGTCATGTAGATGCCTGACCTAAGAATAGCGGGCCTAGCAAAGCGATTCGGCGCCTTCTCAGCGCTTGAGAACATCAACCTCCACATCCACGACAAGGAGTATGTAGGTATCATTGGGCCGAGCGGATGCGGAAAATCCACGCTGATAAAGTGCATAGCTGGAATATTCACTCCTGACGAAGGAGAGGTGTTTTTTGACGAGAAGCCAGTAACGGATGCTCCGATTCAGCGCCGCAGAGTAGGCTACGTCTTTCAAGAGCTCACACTATTCCCGCACATGAGAATTCTGGAAAACGTCTCATACGGGCCCAGGGTCCAAGGACGCAGGCCGGAAGACAGCAGGGCGCTTGTAGCTGAACTCCTCAACCTAATAAAACTGGCCGACCGATCCAATTCATTTCCTTCAGAACTGAGCGGAGGAGCCCAACAAAAGGTCGCAGTCTCCAGAGCCCTAGCCTCGGGCTCCACTCTGCTCCTGTTTGATGAACCTTTCGGGGCACTAGACGCGAAGGTGAGAACCGAGCTACGTTACGAGATCAAGGAGATGACAAGTGACCTCGGATTGACCGTTCTCCACGTGACACACGATCAGGAAGAAGTCATGTCAATCAGCGACCGTATCGTTGTGATGAAGAAAGCAAGAATCGTGGAGGAGGGACCGCCCCTCCAACTGTATCTGCACCCAAAGGAAGTGTTCACAGCGAACTTTCTGGGAGAGGCCAACTTCCTTGAGGGCAAAGTCGTGCAGCACACAGCGACTGGCTGCGTTGTGGAAATAGGAGAAAGTAAGCTGCAAACCTCTGATAGGACTCGTGAGATTGGAGAAGAAGTTGTTGTCGCGATTAGGCCAGAATTCATATCAATTGTTCAGGACTGCAGAGGGCAGAACTGCGTGACAGGTGTGGCTCGTGAGATCAGGTTCATGGGCAACTCTGTCCGATATGATGTTGAGGTTATGAATAGGAGGATAATTCATGTTGAGCACCCGATCTGTTTCGGGGACCTTGACATACAGCTTCAGGATAAGGTTGCACTCCAAATGGCCGAACGCTATCTGATGGTCTACCCTCAGCCTGAAGAAGGACTGGAGAAGGAACTGCAGCTGGAGTAGGAAGCTTGAGGAGTTCGCAAACTATATAAACTATATAGAATATATCTTTTGATGGCTCCCGGCATGAACAAGATTTTCACCAATGAATCTGTCCAACCCGGAAATCCGAATTCATGAGGTAGACTGAAAATTGAGTGAGAAGCTCCTGACCTGGTTCGGAAGAAGAAGACAGACCAAGGCAGTACAGCTCATTCAATCACATCTCTCGTTAACGACCCGCGCCATCTGTGAACTTCATAAAGCAATGGAATACAAGATTGGAGGCAAGAAAGACCTAGCAGAAGCCAGCATCAGCAGGCTCTCAAGAATGGAGGAAGAAGCCGACTCCCTCAGAAGAGATATCGCACTCGAATTGACCAGCGGCGAGATACCTCCACTCGAGAGAGATGACCTTCTCCACCTCTCAAGAGACATAGACTGGATAACTGACTGGTCAAAGGAGTCTGGCAGACTACTCCTAGTCGCACCCGTCGAACGACTTTCGGAGAACATAGCCAAGAAAGGAGTAGAAATGATAGGCGTCGTCAAGGAGACCACGGCAGCCGTCCGAGCATGCATCGACCAGCTGAGCGAAAAACCAAAAGAAGCCATGAGGATTGCAGATAGCGTGGAGCGCCTTGAGGAAAAAGTGGATGCACTATACACGGAGATCAGAGGGCTCTATCCCACTATGGATTTCTCCAAGATAAACCCAGGAGAGGTCTTCCTGATAGGGCAGTTCTTCGACGCGGTTGAGCAGATAACCGACTGGTGTGAGAACACAATAGACCAAGTTAGAGTGCTTGCTGTCAGAATGTTCTGAGCGCTTCTCTATGACACACAGCGCACTGGTTCGGATCAGCCATTCCTGCGCTTAATGGGAACGCTCGAATATCCATGCATTTTGGGCGACCCAAGGAATCTTGAAAGCAGCACCCCTTATCACTGCGAGTGCAGGTATCGCAGAAACAAGAACGTGAATCCCGTTGAACACACCGGTAAGCAACAATGTCCATACCAACACTTCCTGATTCGATGTGGTCACATAACCCAGAGCACGCAGCATGCTACCGGCAAATCTAAGGAACTCCGGCGCAATCCAGAGCAAGACCACGATGTTCATCAGCGAAGCCGCCAAGATCCGAGAGATCCCGCCCACAACACTTCCAAAAGCAAAAACCATCCCCGTTCTTTTTCCTTTGAAAAACCGTCCCACAACCACGACTCCGATCCAATAGCCAAGAATCATGGGCACAACAGCAAGAAACTTCATCGCCGGCCCAAGAACCCAACCCCGAGCAATGGATAAGGCAACCCAGCCGATTATCTCAGCTACAAGACTCGGTACAGGCCCCATCAACAAAAGAAGAACCATGATAGGGACCTCGGCCAAGTCGAATTTCAGATATGGAAGGAGGGGAAAGGGTATCTCCGTGTTCACAAAAGTGAGAATAAGAGCCAATGCGGTGAAGACGCTGGTGTTCGCTATGACAACAGTCTGTCTTCGTCTCATGGCGTGCACAGGAAACTTGATACTCATTTAAGGGTTTCTACCCAACATCGAGTACTCTGATCCAACCCTTCCCGTTGAACCTCCTCCGGAATATTGAGTTCGCAGGGCAAGTTGTGGCCGAGTCAGCGCGAAGCTTTCACCCGTATCCCTCGAATGATCTGTACGGCATACCTCAGCTTCTCGTAGGACAGCTTCGGATCGTTTTGAAGGAGGTCATCAGCCTCCTGGAGAAGGAGCTTTGCTTGAGTTAGCTTCCCGCCAAGATCAGGGTTGAGAGAGTGCTGACCGGTGAACTTGGGGTCGAAATCAGTGAATCCTTGGGTCAATGACAGAATTGCGGAGGCATATTCAGTTTCCTCGGCAGCGTGCCAAAGTGGATCCTCTACATCATTGAGTTGTTCTTTCAGTGTCTGATCGAGAAGAGCTATAGCTCTGCGGATGGCTTTTCTGGTTTTTGGGACATGTTCGTTCTTCATAGCTGATGCCATCTCGGCCCTGCAAAGCGGATTGCGATGATGAGTCTAGGCTCTTATTCAACAGTCACAGATTTAGCTAGATTCCTCGGCCGATCTGGGTCTAACCCTTTCTCCACAGCTACATAGTATGCCAATAGCTGGAGCGGAACCACGTAAGCTAGGGGCGTCATCATGCTGGGGATGCCCTTGGGTATTTCGATGAAATCGTCAGATATGCTCTTGATCTGATCGTCACCTTCTTCGATGATAGATATTACATGCGCTCCCCTAGCTTTCATCTCCATAATGTTTCCGATTATTTTGCTGTGAGTCTCATCGTTCGGAGCCACAAAGATCACTGGGTATCCCGGCTCTACTATGGCTATGAATCCGTGTTTGCTCTCCCCGGCTGCATATGCCAGAGAGGGAACATACGCTATCTCCAGAAGCTTCAACCTTCCTTCTATTGCTGTTACCTCGCTGATTCCTCTCCCGAGAAAACAGAAGCTCGGAAGACTCTTGCATCGCCTAGCCACATCCCTGATCTTATCGTTCTGGTGTTCAAGGATCGAGGAGACTAGGTCTGGAACATGCTCCAGATCTCTGAGTAGCCGCTCCGCCTCTTTGCTACTGATCCTCTTTCTCTTCTCCGCGAGAACTGTGGCCAGTCTGATCAAGACTGCGACCTGAGCGGTGAAGGTTTTGGTGGCGGCAACTCCAATCTCTGGACCAGAGTTCTGCCCTATGTAGACATCTGACAGCCTAGTCAGGGTTGATCCCATCACATTTGTGACACTGATGACTGAGGCATCCTTGCTCCTTGACTCCCTGACAGCGTTCAGCGTATCCATCGTTTCCCCTGACTGGCTGAGAGCAAACACAACCGAGTCCTTCGTTAAGAGACTGGTGTGGACTTGGTTGAATTCTGAGGCGATCACAACATCTGATTTCAGCCCGGCCAGTTTCGCCAAGGCGTAGCTTCCTGCCAGGCAGGCATGGTATGCTGTTCCACATGCCGCGAAGTACACATTCTCCGCCTGGTTTATTCTGGAGGAGACCAGATCGAAGTAGATTCGTTGTGTTCGGAGAGTGTTTCGGATGGCTTGAGGCTGCTCATAGATCTCCTTGAGCATGAAGTGGTCATAGCCAGCCTTCTCCGCAGCCTCTCTCGTCCAAGTTACCTCGAACGGAGCCCTGTTGACTATCTCGCCTGTCTCCGAATTCCTGATCTCAACCTTCTGCAGTGTGAGTGAAGCCACCTCGTTCTCCTCAAGTAGCAAAGCCTTGTTTGTTAGAGGAAGAAAGGCTGGGATGTCTGAGGCGCAGTAGACGGAGCCGTCTCCAATGCCGATCACGAGAGGGCTCTCCTTTCGAGCGCAGACGATTGTTTCAGGGTGGGAGGTTGAGAGCACGACCAGGGCGTATGCGCCCTTCAGCTGCTTGACGGTATCGGTCACCGCCTCGAGAAGATCAGAGTCCTTCCTCAACTGTTCTTCCACGAGGTGGGGGACCACTTCGCTGTCGGTTCTAGATTTGAATACGTGCCCCTTCTCCTCAAGCTGTCTACGTAGCTCCATGAAATTCTCGATTATTCCGTTGTGAATGACGGCAACGTGATTCTTGCAGTCTGTATGGGGGTGAGCGTTGACTTTGGCGGGAGCTCCATGAGTTGCCCATCGCGTATGCGCGATACCTATCGATCCCGGCATATCATCCAAGTTGACCAAGGCGTGCACTTCAGAGATCTTGCCCATGTCCTTCTTTATGCACAGCCTGTTTTCATGAATGGTTGCCTGGCCGACGGAGTCGTATCCCCGATATTCCAAGCGCTCCAGAGCCTGTCGCATGACAGGTGCCGCGGCCCCGTTGTTCAAGATGCATCCGAATATTCCACACATGGCCTTGTCCACATCATGAGGGTGAAGACGCCATGGGTTGAAGAAGATCTTTCATAAGCATTCCTAAAACCGAAGTTTGGGCAATCGAATAGGAGCGATGACGGCTGTGCGGGATTTTTCCGATTTTGGTCAAAGGATGATTTTAATAATAGTACTGGCAGTTGAGTATCGGCCGCCATGTCATACTTG
>Ga0209314_10000735_pt1 | contig 14863 bp, 15 predicted proteins | sample I19B2metaG_FD_184146 | JGI IMG/M metagenome (GOLD analysis project Ga0209314, IMG submission 184146) | Lake sediment bacterial and archeal communities from Gulf of Boni, Indonesia to study Microbial Dark Matter (Phase II) - ​I19B2 metaG... | ecosystem: Environmental > Aquatic > Freshwater >...
TACTGTGATATGGCCCTGCACGTGGACAGCAGGACCGGGCGTCTGGTGGCCCTCGCCGCCATCGACAACCTGGTCAAGGGCGCCGCCGGGCAGGCGGTTCAGAATCTGAACCTGATGGCAGGGTGGCCTGAGGACGAGGGATTGCAGCAGGTGCCCCTGTACCCGTGATGACGTCATGGATGGGCTGCAGTCGCGGCCTGGTCGAAAGAAGGGGAAGGCGATGGCTCTGGTTCGCAAGGCGAGGGTGGACGACATTCTGCAGGCCTACCGCCTGATCAGCGGGTATGCGGAATCAGGGCTGATGCTGCGGCGGCCGCTGGCCGGTCTATACGAAAACACGCGCGACCTGGCGGTCGTCGAGGAGGACGGGGTCCTCGTGGGCGTCGGCGGCTTGCACGTGATGTGGCAGGACCTGGCCGAACTGCGTTCCCTCGCCGTGGCGGCGGGGCGGACCGGACAGGGCGTGGGCCGCCAACTGGTCGAGTTCCTGTTGGACGAGGCCCGTCAACTTGGCATTGCCCGCGTCTTTGCCCTGACCTACCAGCGCCCTTTCTTCGAGCGCTGCGGCTTCACCGTCGTGACCAAGGAGACCTTGCCCCAGAAGGTCTGGACCGACTGCATCCACTGCGAGAAGTTTGACTCCTGCGACGAGATCGCCATGGAGCTCTGGCTGGCGCCTCCAGATTTGGTCCGGCGCGACGAGATTCCCCTTGTGGAACGGCCATTCTGGGTGAGGGGGTGAGGGCATGGCGAGGGCTGTGGGACGGCGGGGCGTGACGGCCCCTCTGGGATACCTGGCGGGTGCATCGGCGGCCGGCATTCGGGGCAAGGGGGAAGCGCGGCTGGACGTGGCGGTGCTCTGCTCCGCGCTACCCGCCGTGCCGGCCGCCGTCTACACGACCAACCGGGTCCAGGCGGCGCCCCTTCTGGTAACGCGACGCCATACAGCGACGGGACTCATCCGGGCAGTCGTGATCAACAGCGGCAACGCCAATGCCTGCACCGGCCCTCAGGGCGAGTCCGACGCCCTGGCCATGGCGCGGGCCACCGCCGAGGCCCTGGACTTGCCCACTGAGCAGGTGGCGGTGGCATCCACCGGCGTCATCGGCGTTCCCCTTCCAATAGAGCGCGTGCTGTCAGGGGCGAGGCAGGCCGCCGCCCATCTCTCCGAAGACGGAGGGAGAACCGCCGCCCAGGCCATTCTGACCACGGACACCTTCGCCAAGGAGGCGACGGTGCGCGCCAGGGTGGGTGGCCAGGAAGTGACCATCGGCGGCATGGCCAAGGGCTCGGGAATGATTCACCCGAACCTGGCCACCATGCTGGCCTTTCTCACCACCGACGCAAGGGTGGAGCCCGGGGCCTGGCAGCGGGCCCTGTCGACCGTGGTGGAGCGCACCTTCAACCGCATCACCGTGGACGGGGATACATCCACCAACGACATGGTGCTGGCCCTCGCCAACGGGGCGGCCGGCGGCCCCCTGCTGAACGAGGCCAGCCCGGCCTGGCCCGACTTCGTGACGGCGCTGGAATCCACAGCCCGGTCCCTGGCCAGGGACATTGCCCGGGACGGTGAGGGGGCCACCCGTCTGCTGGAAGTGGTGGTGCGGGGCGGAGCAAGCGAGGCGGAAGCGGCGCGGGCTGCCCGCGCGGTCGCCGGCTCAAGCCTGGTCAAGGCGGCAGTGCACGGCGCCGACCCCAACTGGGGACGAATCCTGGCCGCTCTCGGCCGCAGCGGCCTGCCCCTGGACCCGCTTCGGACCAGCATCTGGATCGGCCCCGTGCAGGTCGCCGCCCGGGGCCAGGGGCTGCCCTTCGCAGAGGAGGAGGCTCGACGAGCCCTGCTCCAGGACACCGCGACCATCAGCGTGGACCTGGGGCTGGGCGAGGCCGAGGCCACTGCCTTCGGCTGCGACCTGTCGGCGCGCTACGTGGAGATCAACGCCGCCTACCGCACCTGATGCGAGTGCGGACCCTGGCCCAGGAGGGATGTCCCGATGGACCGCCTTGTGGTTGTGAAGTGGGGAGGTAGTCTGGGTGCGAGGCCGCACGGCGGCTCCGGTCCGGCCGACCTGGCGGCAGGGGTCCTGGGGCTGCTGGCCGCAGGCTACCGGCCCTTGCTGGTGCACGGCGGAGGTCCGGAAATCACCCGTCTCTCCCAGCGCCTGGGCCTGGAGGCCCGGTTCGACCAGGGAATGCGCGTGACCGATGAACCGACCCTGGAAGCGGTGATCATGGCTCTGGCCGGCACGGTCTCCACCCGCCTGGTGGCGTCCCTGGTTCAGACGGGCGTACCGGCGGTGGGGCTGTCCGGCGTCGACGGCGGGCTCCTGCGGGCGAGGCCGGCCGATCCCGCGGGACGGCTGGGGCTGGTGGGGGAGGTCGGCGCGGTGGATGCCACCCCGCTGGAGGCGCTGTTTACCGCCGGGTTGGTCCCGGTCGTGGCGCCGCTGGCCCTGGGACCAGCCGGTCCGCTGAACGTCAACGCTGATCTGGCTGCGGCCGAACTGGCCGGGCAGATGGCAGCCGGCCACCTGGTTCTGCTCACGGACGTCAACGGTGTGGTCGTGGAGGGAGCCCTGCGGCAGCGGGTGCGGATTTCCGAGGTGGACGGTCTGGTGGCCGCAGGTCAAGTTCAGGGCGGCATGATCCCCAAGCTCGACGCCTGCCGGCGGGCCGTGGCGGCAGGCGTCGGCAGGGCCCACATCCTGCCTGGCGCAGCAGTGCTCCATCTGGCGGCGGTCCTGACCGGCGAGGCGCCGGACCATCTGAAGGGGACGGTCATCGAAACGGGAGAAGGGGGAGAGGCTCATGTCGCCTGATGCTCCGGCCCTCATGGACACCTACGCCCGCTGGCCGGTGTCCTTCGTCCGCGGCGAGGGGTCCTGGCTCTTCACCGCCGGCGGAGAGCCCTACCTCGATCTGGCCGGGGGCATCGCCGTGACGGTCCTGGGGCACGCGCATCCCGCCGTTACGAACGCTGTCGCCGGGCAGGCGGCCAGCCTGGTTCACTGTTCCAATCTGTACCGCATCCCCCTGCAGGAGGCCCTGGCCAGCCGCCTGGCGGGGATGACCGGGCTGCCGCGGGCCTTCTTCTGCAACAGCGGGGCCGAAGCCAACGAGGCCGCCATCAAGCTGGCCAGGCGGCACGCCTGGATTCAGGGAGGGCCAGCGCGGCACCTCATCATCACCCTCTCCGGCTCGTTCCACGGGCGCACCCTCGGGGCACTGTCGGCCACAGCCCAGCCCAAGTACCAGGAAGGGTTCGGGCCGCTGGTGCCCGGCTTCGCCAGCGTCCCGCCGGGTGATCTGGAGGCTCTGGCGGCGGTGCTTCGGGAGCACCCGGGCGAGGCCTGCGCCGTGATGCTCGAGCCGGTGCTGGGTGAGGGCGGCGTGGTGCCGCTGGACTTCCACTATCTCAAGGAGGTCGAGCGACTCTGCCGGCAGCACGGCGTGCTGCTCATCGTAGATGAAGTGCAGACGGGCATGGGCCGCACCGGCTCCTTCCTGGCCTCACAGGCAGCCGGCATCCGGCCGGACGTGGTCACCCTGGCCAAGGGGCTGGCGAACGGCGTTCCAATCGGCGCGGTTCTGGCATCGGAGGAGGTCGCGGCCGGGTTCGTTCCCGGCAGCCACGGCTCCACCTTCGGCGGCAATCCCCTGGCCTGTGCTGCGGCCCTGGCCACGCTGGACGTATTGGAGAGCGAGGACCTGGCCGGCCGGGCTCTGCGACTGGGCGGGCAGCTTGAGGCGGGCCTCCGGCGCCTGGCGGAAGAGCAGACCATCGCCCGGGCGGTCAGGGGACGCGGCCTGATGCTCGCTCTGGAGGTGGGAGCCCCTGCTTCCGAGGTCGTCGCCGCCTGCCTGGAGGAACGGCTTCTTGTGACCAGCGCCGGACCGCGGACGGTACGGCTGTTGCCGGCCCTGACCCTGCTTCCGGCAGAGGCGGAAGAGGGGCTGGAGCGCCTGGGCCGGGCCCTGAAGGGGGTGGTGGCCTGATGGACGGCGTTCTGCTGCTGGAGGATGGCAGTCAGTTCCGGGGCCGCCTTCGCCTTCCCGCCGCGGATGCCCGGGGGCCCTGGCTGGGCGAGGTGGTATTCAACACCAGCATGACCGGGTATCAGGAAATTTTGACAGACCCCTCGTACGCCGGGCAGATCATCGTCCTGACCCACCCGCAGACGGGCAACTACGGCGTCTCCGCCGGCCACGACGAGTCGGCCCGCTCCTGGGCCGCCGGCTTTGTGACCGTAGAGTCGTGGGATGCCCCCAGCCATTGGACGTCCCGGGAGTCGCTCCCTGACTTTCTCTCCCGCCACCAAGTGCCGGCGCTGGAGGGCTGCGACACCCGTGCTCTGACCCGGGTGCTCCGCCGCTCGGGGCCCCTTCGCGGCGCGCTTGTGCCGCTTCCCCGGGGCGGCCTGGCTCCGGACGACCTGGAGACCCTGCTGGCCCGCCTGGCAGCCTGGCGCATGCCCCGGGACCTGGTCCGCCGCGTCACCCTCGGCGCCCCCACCGCGGTGTCTCGCGGCGAGGGAACAATCAACGTGGCCCTGCTGGACTTCGGCGCGAAGCGAGGCATCGTCCGCCGCCTGGAGGAGCGCGGGGCGCGGGTGAGCATCCTCCCCGCCGGCACGCCGGCTCGCGATGTGGACCAGCTTCATCCCGACGCGGTCCTTCTCTCCAACGGGCCAGGCGACCCGGCAGACTGCGCCGGCTACCTGCCCGCCGTGCGCCGGCTGGCTGCCCGTTATCCCATCCTGGGCATCTGCCTCGGCCACCAGCTGCTGGCTCTGGCCTTCGGGGCCCGTACCGCCCGCCTGCCGTTCGGCCACCGCGGCGCCAACCATACGGTGCGTGACCTGCGCAGCGGCCGCCTGCTGGTGACATCCCACAACCACGGCTTCACGGTTCTGGAGGACAGCCTCCCACCTCACCTGGAGGTGACCTACAGGCACCTCCACGACCACAGCATCGAGGGTCTGCGCCACAGGTACTGGCCGGCCTGGGGCGTGCAGTTCCATCCGGAGGCGTCCCCTGGCCCGCAGGACGCCGCTTGTGTCTTTGACGATTTCCTGGCCCAGGTGGCAGGCAACCGCCGTCTGGTGACGGCCTGTTGACGAGGGGGTAGCAAGGTATGGCCCTGGCATCCGTCTTGGACTCCGGTACCCTGCGGAGTGGGCTCAGCGGCGTGGCAGGCCGCGATTTCTTGAGCCTGGGTGACTTCACGCGAGAGGAGATCCTGTCCCTGCTGGCCCTGGCGCTTCACTTGAAAAAGCTCGGCCGGCGGGGGGAGCCGACCCTGAACGGCCGCTCACTGGCCATGATCTTTCAGAAGCCCTCCACCCGGACGCGGGTCTCCTTTGAGGTGGCGATGACCCAGCTGGGTGGCACGGCCCTCTTCCTGTCAGGGCACGACCTTCAGCTCGGCCGGGGGGAGACCGTAAGCGACACGGCGCGCGTCCTCTCCCGCTACGTCGACGCGGTCATGATTCGCACCTTCGCCCAGTCCGAAGTGGAGGAGTTCGCTGCCGCCGCCTCCGTCCCCGTGATCAACGGGCTGACCGACCAGGACCACCCCTGCCAGGTGCTGGCCGACCTCCTGACCATCCTGGAAGTCCGCAGCCAGGGTCTGAAAGGCCTGAAGGTGGCCTTCATCGGCGACGGCAACAACATGGCCCAGGCTTGGCTGCTGGCGGCAGCGGCGCTGGGCTTCGCCCTGGACGTGGCCGCGCCGCCGGGGTACCAGCCGGACGCGGCGGTGGTGCGACGGGCCGGGGATCTGGCGGCGGTCAGCGGCGCTTCGCTGCGGCTCCTGGCGGACCCCGAGGAGGCGGCGCGCAATGCGGACGTGCTCTACACGGATGTCTGGGCCAGCATGGGTCAGGAGGCCGAGGCGGCGAAACGCCGCCGGGATCTAGCTGCCTACCAGGTCGACGAAAGGCTCGCCGGACTGGCGGCCCCCGATCACATCTTCCTGCACTGCCTGCCGGCGCACCGGGGCGAGGAGGTCAGCCCGGCGGTGATCGACGGTCCGCATTCCCTGGTCTTCCAACAGGCGGAGAACCGGTTGCATGCCCAGAAGGCGGTGCTGCTGGCCCTGCTGGGCGACCCCGGAGGCCTGGCCGGGGCGTGGTTGGACGCGGGCCCGGAGGACTGAGAACCAGAAACACAGAGAGGGCCGGGCAACCGGCCGGAGAGGGGATGGAAGCCGTGAGTTCCAAGGTGGTGCTGGCCTATTCCGGCGGCCTGGATACATCGGTCGCGATCAAGTGGTTGGTGGAGCAGGGGTATGAGGTTGTGGCCCTCTGCGCCGACGTCGGCGAGGGCAAGGACCTGGATTTCATTCGTCGCAAGGCCCTGGTGATCGGTGCCTCCCAGTCCATCATGGTGGACGCAAGGGAGCGCTTCGCCCAGGAATTCGTGGTCCCGGCCCTGCAGGCCAACGCCCTGTACGAGGGCGTCTACCCGCTGTCCGCCGCCCTGTCGCGGCCCCTCATCAGCCAACTGCTGGTGGAGGCTGCCCATCAGGCCGGGGCGACGGCGGTAGCCCACGGCTGCACGGGGAAGGGCAACGATCAGGTTCGCTTCGACGTTTCCGTGGCGGCCCTCGACCCGAGGCTCTCCATTCTGGCCCCGGTCCGGGAATGGGCCTGGTCCCGGGAGGAGGAGCTGGACTATGCGCACCGCCACGACATCCCCATCCCGGTAGGCCGCGAGAATCCCTTCTCCATCGACGCCAACCTCTGGGGCCGAAGCTGCGAGGCCGGGGTTCTGGAGGACCCCTGGACGGCGCCGCCGGAGGAGGCCTTCGCCTGGACGCAGAGCCCGGAGACAGCACCGGCCGCCCCGGAGGACGTGGAGGTGGCGTTCGAGCAGGGCGTCCCCGTCCGCCTGAACGGCCAGGCCATGGGCCTGGTGGAGCTGATCGAGGACTTGAACCAGCGGGCGGGGCGGCACGGGGCGGGGCGGATTGACCACGTGGAGAACCGGCTGGTGGGCATCAAGTCCCGCGAGATCTACGAGGCTCCCGCCGCCACCGTGCTCATCGCCGCCCATAGAGCCCTGGAGGCCCTGACGCTGCCACGCGAGGTCATCCACGAGAAGGGCGGGCTGGAACAGAAGTACGCCGACCTGGTCTACAACGGCCTCTGGTTCTCGCAGCTCCGCCAGGCCCTGCAGGCCTTCATCCAGGAGACCCAGCGGCACGTGACCGGATCCGTGCGCGTGCGCCTCTACCGCGGGACGGCAACGGTTACGGGGAGAAAGTCGAACGAATCCCTCTACAGCTTTGACCTGGCCACGTACAACCCGGGGGACGCATTCGACCACAAGGCGGCGGTCGGATTCATCACCCTCTGGGGTCTGCCGACGAAGGTCTACGCCCGGGTGCACCAGGGCCAGGAGGGGGAGTGACGCGCCGTGGTCGGCGGTGATGGGAATCAGGGCAAACTCTGGGGCGGGCGTTTCGCCAAGCATACGGACGCGGCGGTGGAGGCCTTCACGGCCTCCATTGGTTTCGACCGCCGTCTGGCCGAGGACGACCTGGCCGGCAGCCTGGCACACGTGGCCATGCTGGGGCGCCAGGGCATTATCGGGGCACCCGAGGCCGAAGCCATTCGGCAGGGGCTCCTTGGCCTGCGGGAGGACCTCCGGCAGGGGAGGCTGACCTTTTCCGACGGCGACGAGGATATTCACATGAACCTGGAGCGCCTGCTGGTGGAGCGGGTGGGGCCGGTCGGCGGCATGCTGCATACGGCCCGCAGCCGCAACGACCAGGTGGCCCTGGACCTGCACCTCTACCTCCGCCGCGAGGCCTGCCGCACCCTGCGACTCCTGCACTCGGTCATGCAGGCCCTGCTGACCCAGGCGGAGCAGACCCGGGACGTCATCATCCCCGGCTATACCCACCTGCAGCGGGCCCAACCGGTGCTGATGGCGCACCACTGGCTAGCCTACTTCTGGATGTTCAACCGCGACGCCGGGAGGCTGCGGGACGCCCTGGTCCGCATGGACTGCATGCCGCTGGGGGCGGGCGCCCTGGCCGGCACCACTTTCCCCGTCGACCCGTGGCAGGTAGCGGAGGAACTTGGGTTCTCCGCTATTTATGACAACAGCCTGGACGCCGTGGCCGACCGGGACTTCGTAGTGGAGTTTGAAGCTGCGGCCGCCCTGATCATGGTGCACGCCTCGCGCCTCTGCGAGGAACTGGTGCTCTGGAGCTCCCATGAGTTCGGGCTGGTGGAGCTGGACGACGCCTTTGCCACAGGTTCCAGCATGATGCCGCAAAAGAAGAATCCTGACGTCGCCGAGCTCATCCGCGGCAAGTCGGGACGGGTGGCGGGGCACCTGCTGGCTTTCATCATGACCCTGAAGGGCCTGCCCCTGGCCTATAATCGCGACCTGCAGGAGGACAAGGAGGGATTGTTCGACACCGTGGACACCCTGCAGTCCGCCCTGCCCCTCCTGGGGGACATGGTCCGCACCTTGACGGTGCGCCGGGAACGGGCCCGGGCCATGGTGGCGGAGGATTACTCGGCCGCCACCGACCTGGCGGATTACCTGGTTCGGCGGGGCCTGCCGTTCCGCCAGGCGCACGCCGTGGTCGGAGCCCTGGTTCTGCACCTAAGCCGCCAGGGCAGACTGCTGGCCGATGTGACCCTGGACGACCTGCGGGAGGCTTCCGACTTGTTTGGTTCGGACGCCCTGGACGCAATTCGGCCCGAAAGCGTTGTAGCCGCGCGGCGAAACCTGTCTGGGACGGCCCCCAACAGCGTTGCTTCCCAGTTGGAGCGGGCACGACGTTTCTTGACACCGCAGAAACCCAATTGCTATGCTGAATGGGAACCGGACCTCTGACGGAGGTGCCTGGCCATGTCCGTAGCTTTGGACCCCACCGTGGAGGGTATCGAAGCGTTGCTCCGCGGGATCGCCCTGGTGCTCAAGAAGCGGGGCCGCGACATCCTGGCCGATTTTGACGTTACGCCTCCCCAGTTTGAGGCCCTGCTCACGCTGCGCGAGTACGGGCTCCTGACCATGGGCGAACTCTGCCAGAAGCTCTACCTGGCCTGCAGCACGGCCACGGATCTGGTCGACCGCATGGAGCGCAACGGCCTGATTCAACGGGAACGGGACACCCTGGACCGCCGCGTGATACGCCTGAAGGCGACGCCGGAGGGTGAACGGGTCATGGACCAGGTCCTGGAGGCGCGGCTGAAGTACCTGGCCGTGGTGATCGAGGACATGTCGCCCGAGCAGCTGCGCCACCTGGCGGAGTCGCTCCAGGCGCTTCGCCAGCGCATGTCCACGGAAGCAGAAACCTCATCCTGACCGCTGCCTTGACGGACCGGGCGGGCTCCACTCCGCCCGGTTTTCTTACGAACCGCAGGCCCCACAGGCGCACACCCGCGTAGTCGGCGGCGGGGCGGCATACTATGGCAGGAGGTCGCCGTGAGTTATCTCTGGGGATACCTGTTCATCTTCGCGGCCCGGGTCACGGACGTTTCCCTGTCCACGGTCCGGACGCTGCTGCTGGTTCGCGGCAAGCGCCTTCCCGCGGCTATTCTCGGCTTCTTTGAAGTATCCATCTACATCCTTGCCCTCGGCCGGGTCATGACCACCCTGAATAACCCGCTGAACCTCCTCGTCTACGCACTCGGCTTTGCCACCGGCAACTTCGTCGGCGCCACGCTGGAGGAGCGCATGGCCCTGGGCTACCTGACGGTTCAGGTCATCAGCCGCGAGACCGGCTCTGACCTGGCCAACATCCTTCGGGCCCAGGGATTCGGCGTTACCGTCCTCCACGGCGAGGGCCGAGACGGGTCCCGCCAGATCTTGTACATATCCCTCAAGCGCAAGTTTCTCTCCCACATCATGAACACGTTGGAGGCCCAGGAGCCAGACGCTTTCGTCACGGTGATGGACACTCGACTGACGCAGGGAGGGGTCTTCGCGCGCCAGGGGAAATGAGGAGGAGCCCTCGCATGCCGCATACCTCTCCATCATTCTTGCGATCATCCCTGCCCATCGGCCTGTTCGATTCCGGCGTGGGGGGCCTCAGCGTGGCGCGGCGTCTGGCCGAACTCGCCCCATCTGAGTCCCTTCTTTACTTTGGCGACTCGGCCCGCTGCCCTTACGGCTCTCGTCCCCTGGACGAGGTCAGGCGGTTCGGCCTGCAGAGTCTGGATATTCTGGCGGCGCGGGGCATCAAGCTGGCCGTGGTGGCCTGCAACACCACCACCGCCGCAGGCATCGTCGAGGCGGCCGCGGACTACCCGTTTCCGGTCCTGGGCATCATTGAGCCAGGCGCGCGCCTGGCGGCCGCCAGTACCAGGACGGGCCGGGTGGGCGTTATCGCCACGGCCGGCACCGTCGGCAGCGGCGCCTACCAGCGAGCCCTGCTCCGGCAGAACCCCGCGCTTCAGGTGGTGGCGCAGGCCTGCCCCCCTCTGGTCCCCCTGGTGGAGGCAGGGCAGCTGGACGGGCCGGATGTCGAGTCCGCCGTTGCCGCCTGCCTGCGCCCTCTGCTGGCGGCCGGTGCGGACACCGTGGTTCTCGGGTGCACCCACTATCCGGCCCTGGCGCCGGTCATCCAGCGCCTGGCCGGCCCGGCGGTGAAGGTGGCGGACCCTGCCGAGCAGGTGGCACGGGAAGCCCTCGCCTGGCTCGACAAGAGCGGCCTGCGGCAGTCCTCCGATCAGGGGTCCAGGCTCTTTCTCACCAGCGGCGAGGCGAGCCAGTTTGTCGCAGCCAGCCGGGCCCTCTGGCCCGGCGGCGTGGGAACGGCGGAGCAGGTGGCGGTGCCGGTCTAAGGCCGGCGTCCACTTTACTAGGAGTGATAGAATGGCCCGCTCAGACGGACGAGCTTACGACCAACTGCGACCGGTCAAGATTGCCCGCAACTACATCATGCACGCCGAGGGCTCGGTTCTGGTCGAGGTCGGCAACACCAAGGTCATCGTCACCGCCACCGTGGAGGAGAAGGTGCCGTCCTTCCTGAAGGGCTCCGGCCAGGGGTGGGTGACGGCCGAGTACGGCATGCTGCCGCGGGCTACCGCCAACCGCAATCCGCGCGAAGCGGCCCGGGGCAAGATCGGCGGCCGGACATCCGAGATCCAGCGTCTGGTGGGCCGGTCCCTGCGGTCCATTGTGGACTTGAAGAACCTCGGTGAAAGGACCGTCTGGATCGACTGTGACGTGATTCAGGCTGACGGCGGGACGCGCACGGCCTCCATCACCGGTGCCTTCGTGGCCCTGGCCGACGCCCTGGACGGCCTGCGACGGCAGGGGCTCCTGACCGGGATTCCGCTGCGCAACTTCGTCGCCGCCACCAGCGTGGGAATCGTCCAAGGCCAGGGCATCCTGTTGGATCTGGCCTACGAAGAAGACTCCCAGGCGCAGGTGGACATGAACGTGGTCATGACCGGCGACGGCCGCATCGTCGAGCTGCAGGGGACGGGCGAACAGTCCCCTTTCACCCAGGAGGAGATGCTGGAACTGCTGGCCCTGGGCGAACGCGGTGTGCGACAACTGGTGGAGATTCAGCAGGACGCTCTCGGCGACGTGTCCACCCTGGTTGGGCGGTCGTGAATCGCATCGTCCTGGCCACCCGGAATCAGGGCAAGGTCCGGGAACTTCGCGGCTTGCTCCAGGGCACGGGTGTGGAGGTCCTCTCCCTGGATACCTTTCCCGATGCTCCGGAGGTCGAGGAAACCGGCGGGACATTTGCGGAAAACGCTCTGCTGAAGGCCCTTTCCGCTGCCCGGCACACAGGTCTGGTATCCCTGGCGGATGACTCCGGGCTGGTGGTGGACGCCCTGGAGGGACGCCCAGGCGTCTACTCCGCGCGGTTCGCCGGTCCCGACGCGACGGATGAAGCCAACAACCAGAAGCTCATGGCCGAGCTTCAGGCAGTGCCGCCAGAGCGGAGGACGGGGCGCTTTCGCTCCGCCGTAGCCATCGCCGCCCCCGACGGGCGCACCCGCGTCGTGCACGGGGCCTGCGAGGGCGTCATCCTCGACACGCCCCGGGGGAGCAATGGTTTCGGCTATGACCCCCTCTTCCTGGTGCCCGCTTACGGGCAGACCCTGGCCGAACTGCCCCTGGAGGAGAAGAACCGCATCAGCCATCGAGGCCAGGCCCTGCGCCTGGCCCTGCAGGAGCTGCCGGATTTCCTGGGCACCGCTTCGGGGCGCTGACTCCGGGCCTGTCCGGACCGGCCGCCAGTGAAGGGGGTACGGTCCGTGCGCGTCGGCATTCTGGGCGACACCCACGGCGATCTGCGCACAGCGCGATTGCTCCTGGGCCGGCTGGGGGCCATCGAGGCCCTCCTGCACACCGGCGATTACTATGACGACGCGATGCAGATGGCCCGTTGGCCTGAGTTGCGCGGCATTCCGGTCCATGCCGTGCTGGGCAACGGAGACTACGCCCTTGACGGGCCGCGCCAGGTCACGCTGCAACTGGCCGGCCGCAAGGTCATGCTGGTCCACGGGCACCAGCACGATGTGAAGCGCGGTCTGACGCGCCTGGTTCAGGGGGCAAGGAGCCTGGCGCCGGACGCGGTGGTGTTCGGTCACACGCACGTCGCCGGCATCTTCCACGAACAGGGCTTGCTGCTGATCAACCCGGGCAGCCCGTCTCTGCCCAGGCGGCGGGTCCCGGGGTCGGGAGCCATTCTGGACATTCGGCCGGACGGCATCTTTCCCGAACTGATCGAACTGGTGTAGTGCCCAAATTACCAACTTGCGTTACAGCGCAATCCGTGCCATTCTATTCTTGCCCGCTGTGTTGCCGCTTTTGCGACAAAACGAGTTGCCGCAGCCCGTCGCGGAAATATCGCGGAGAGAAGGGGCAGGCTAAGCCAATGACGTTACCAAAGCTGCAGATCGGCGCGAAAGCGGCCCGCTATTGCATCGTCCAGGGTGGCATGTCCATCCGCATCGCGTTGCACGCCCTGGTGGCGGCTGTCGCCAATGCCGGCGGGATCGGTACTATCGGCGGCATGGGTATCTCGCCCGCCGAACTCAGAGACGAGATCCGCAAGACACGCAAGCTGACCGATGGCGTCTTTGGCGTGAACCTGATGTACGCCGGGTACTTGTTTGACCGGCTGCTTGAGGTGTGCATCGAGGAAGCGGTGGACTTCGTCGCCATTGGCGCCGGTTTCGCCCGGGGTCCCTTCCAGAAGCTTGCGGCCCACGGCATCTCAGCTCTGGCCATCATCTCGTCTCCAAAGGCGGCGCGTATCGTCGCACGGACCGAGGGTGTCACGGGCGTAGTGGTGGAGAGCGGCCAGGCTGGGGGCCACCTGGGACCCGAGGATCCCAACATTTCGACCTGGGATTTATTCCCGCCTGTGCTTCAGACTCTCCGGGAGTACAACTATGGGGGTCCGGTGATTGCAGCGGGCGGCATCCTGCACCGGGAAGACATCGACCGCGCTCTGGCTATGGGCGCGGACGGGGTCCAGATGGGTATTCGCTTTGCGATGACCGAAGAATCGGCGGCCTCCCCGGCCATGAAGCAGGCTTGGCTGACGGCCACGGGGAGTCAGGTGGAGGACTGGAGCCCTACCGGCATGGCATCGCGCGCCATCGTTCCCCACTCCCCCGACCTGTTGCCGCGAGTGGACGACATCAAAGTCCACTGCGTCCACTGCCTGAAGGTGTGCCGGCATCGGGAAGACCATTCGGTCAGCCACTGCATCCACACGGCGCTGACCAACGCCCAGAAGGGCGATGTGGTGAACGGGCTGGTTTTTTGCGGCCCGCGCGTGGGCGAGATCCACGACATCTTGCCTGCGGGTGAGATCATCCGCCGGTTGGTGGGCAGTCCGATACAAGCCCGGGGTTGGGACCCGGCGATGGTCTAGAGCGTTGCCGAAATGCCCTCGCGCGCGTTGACTTTGCGCCGTCGCTCCCGTACAATAATAAGACGGTTCGATCAAACCGTTCTTTGACGGGGTGTAGCGCAGCTTGGTTAGCGCGCCTGCCTTGGGAGCAGGAGGTCGCGAGTTCAAATCTCGCCACTCCGACCAATTCAAAACGTCTTGCGGGTGTAGCTCAATGGTAGAGTTCCAGCCTTCCAAGCTGGCCACGCGGGTTCGATTCCCGTCACCCGCTCCAATTGCCTGATTGCCCGGGGCCCTGCTCCGGGTTTTTCCTTGGAGAGGGCTTCAATTGAAAAGTAAGCGCCTGATGTGCTACAATTTCTAAGCCACATGCAGTGAAGCGAGCTTTGCGCCTGTAGCTCAGTGGATAGAGCAGCCGCCTTCTAAGCGGCGGGTCGCAGGTTCGATCCCTGCCAGGCGCGCCAACGCGGTGGCCGTAGCTCAGTAGGTTAGAGCGCCAGGTTGTGGCCCTGGAGGTCGTCGGTTCGAAACCGATCGGTCACCCCAATTTCGTTCAAGCGTGGAGGCCTGGACTGCTCTTGACCGGGTCGCCGTTTGTTGACTATGATGATGTTTACGTGGTGGCCGTAGCTCAGTAGGTTAGAGCGCCAGGTTGTGGCCCTGGAGGTCGCCGGTTCGAAACCGGTCGGTCACCCCATACTATTGCTCACAGATAGATCGCCGCCTGAAAAGCGCGGCCGTCAAAATTTCGTTGGGGCGTAGCCAAGCGGTAAGGCAGCGGTCTTTGGAACCGCCATTCGTAGGTTCGAATCCTGCCGCCCCAGCCACTTTGGGGCCATTAGCTCAGTGGTAGAGCATCCGCCTTTTAAGCGGAGAGTCGATGGTTCGAATCCATCATGGCCCACCAGTTTAGGCGAGGATGGCGGAATTGGCAGACGCGCAAGACTTAGGATCTTGTGCCGAAAGGCGTAGGGGTTCAAGTCCCCTTCCTCGCACCAGAAGCGACTCCAC
>Ga0209314_10000736_pt1 | contig 14862 bp, 10 predicted proteins | sample I19B2metaG_FD_184146 | JGI IMG/M metagenome (GOLD analysis project Ga0209314, IMG submission 184146) | Lake sediment bacterial and archeal communities from Gulf of Boni, Indonesia to study Microbial Dark Matter (Phase II) - ​I19B2 metaG... | ecosystem: Environmental > Aquatic > Freshwater >...
AGGGTGGCGGACACCGTACGGTTCTCCACGATGTCCAGCTTGACCGGCAGGGAGCCGGACTTGATCAGGATGGCATCCTCGCGGGCGGTGTTGAGGTCGCTGTAGCCGGTGACCTCAGCCTTGCCGTCAGGGATGACCGTCTGGACCTGCGGGTTGGTGAGCAGGTTGTTGTCCAGGTAGATGCCGATGCGCTGCCCCAGGTACTTGGAGGTCAGGTCGGCGAACTTCTTGGCGCCCTCGGCCTTGAACTCCAGGTTGACCACGGCGGCGCCGCGGGTCGCGTCCTGGCTCAAAGCCTCGCGGGCGTCGGCCACGTCGGCGCCGGTCATGAGGACGGTGCCGTCCGGGGCCCGGAACTCAAGAACCGCGGTGGAGCCGATGCGCTTGACCGCTTCCTGCGGGTCGGTGACGCCGGCCAGTTCCACCAGAATCTGGCGGTCGCCCTTGCGCTGGATGACCGGTTCGGAGACGCCGAGGCCATTGACGCGGGACTCGATGATCTTCGTAGCGGCATCCATGGACACGTCATTGACGGGTCCCAGGTTGGAGTCCTTTGCCTCGAAGACCACCCGTACGCCGCCGCGCAGGTCCAGGCCCAGCGGAATCTGCTTGTAGATGGGCACATTCGCCTTGGTGCCGTCCGACTGCATGGTCGGCACGCCGACACCCACCACATAACCGAGCAGACCCACGGCCAGGGCGATCAGAAGGAGATAGGTAATGCTGCGCTTGTTGCCCATGGCTTGTCCCCTTTCTAGCCAGTTCTTCCAGCCATGCTATAGATGTGAGAAGGGCGGTTGTCCGGCCGCCCTTCGTCTCAACATAAAATTACCCACGGACCATTATGAGCGGTGCCCGGTTTTTTGTCAACGAGCCCGGCCTGATCGCCACAAGATGCCGGGGGCGGTAAAGTTTTGCCATACCTTCAAAGAAGGCGAATGTCGTTGAACAGAAGCTCGAACTCGCATCCCAGGAAGGTGGCGGCACGGCGGCACATCACCATCCGTGACAGGAAGATCTCAAAGTACTCCATCACCGGCGCCACCTTGGTGTCGATGGTCAGCTCCAGGGCAATGACCCGCTTCTCCGGTTCCACACGAACAAAGCTGCGCGTGACGGCATAATTAACGCGATCGTGGATGTCAAACTTGGCCAGTTCGGTGTTGCGCACCCGGCTGCGATGGGCGTCCGACTTGTCGGCCAGAATCAGACCGGCGCAGACATTGTTGACCGGCAGGCCGGTCTCCTCCTCGTGGTTGCCCATCGCCGCCAGGACCGGGGCGATCTCCTCCGGCGGCATGCCGTGACGCCTGAGAATCGGGTGGGCCAGGACGGCGCTGGTCTGGCCATGGTCGTGCCTGGCCACCAGGTTGCCGATATCATGCAAAATACCGGAGATGGCCGCCAACTCCGCGTCCCGCTCCGGGAAGCCCAGACGGACCATGATGTTGTACGCAATGCGGCTGACCAGCTTGACGTGACGGGGGCCGTGCTCGGTGAAGCCGATGGCGGCCAGGTACTCATCCGATTTGCTTATATAGGTCTGCACTTCGGGGTCCTGCCAGATTTGCTCCGCAGTGACCAGGGGGCTGTCTGCCGCGTGGTTCCGCTCCCTATCCTGAATGCTCTCTTGCTCATCCGCTCCCAACGCGCTGCCGCCTCCTCTCGGCGGTAGCCTGCCACGGCGGGCCCTGGCGACATTCGTGACTCAAGGCGCGGTAGGCAGGTGGCGCGCGAGCGGCGAAGCCTCCTCCAGATTCCAGGCAAAGCCGCGGGGCTCGTAGCTGGGGCCGGCCGGATCGAAGACGTAGTCGCCGGTGATGTCGCCGCGGCTGATGCGCTCCAGGGCCTCCACCAGGGCGTCCACGTCTTCGGTGGTGTTATAGAGTCCGAAGCTGGCGCGAACCATGCCGGGCGCGTGAGTGCGGTCGCCGCGCAGCACCTGCCGGCGGATCCGCTCGAAATCGCGAGCGCCAACGCGCTTCAGCCGCGTGACATAGGGGTGCGCGCAGAAACAACCGTGGCGCACGCCAACGCCGGCCTCGTAGGCCAGAATGGCGGCCACCAGTGCATGGTGCAGGCCATCCACATCGAAGCTGATGACGCCCACGCGCTCCTCCGCCCGCCCCGGGTCACTGCAGCCGTACAGCCGCAGGCGGGGGATTCGGGCCAGCCGCGGCAGGGCATACCGGACCAGGTCCGCCTCGTGCCCGGCCACGCGGTCCATCCCCAGCTCCCCCAGCACCTGCACCGCCCGGCCCAGGGCGACGGCCCCAGGGACGTTGGGCGACCCGGCCTCCTCACGGTCGGGAGCTGCGGCCCAGTCCACCAGCTCGTCGCCCACCAGGGCGACTGTGCCGCCGCCCACCAGGTCGGGCGGGGTCTGCTCGAAGAGCGCGCGCGGCCCCACCAGGGCGCCCGAGCCGTAGGGGGCGTACATCTTGTGGGCGGCGATGATGACGAAGTCCAGGTGCTCCGGGGCGCCGTGGGGCCGCATGTCCACGGCCCGATGAGGCGCAAGCTGCGCCGCGTCCACGGCTACCAGGGCCCCGGCCTCGTGGGCCAGGCGGGCGATGTCGTGGATGGGGTTGATGAAGCCGGTCACATTGGAGGCACCTGTGACCGCCACCAGCCGCACCGACTCCCGGTGGCGCGCCAGCTTGGCCTGCAGGTCGGCCATGTCCAGCCGGCCGTCCCTGTCCACGTCGACATGGACCGTGCCTGCCGTGGCCCGCCAGGGCAGGTCGTTGGAGTGGTGCTCCATGCGAGAGGTGATGACCAGGTTGCGGCGCGCGTCGACGGGCAGGCGGCGGGCCAGCTTGTTCAGGGCCTCTGTGGCGTTCTTGGTGAACACGACCACGTCCTGCCTGGGGTCGGCGCCGAGGAAGGAGCCGACCTCGCGACGAGCGGCCTCGAAGGCCTCCGTGCTGAGGCGTGACTTGTAGCCCGTGCCGCGGTGCACGCTGGAGTACCAGGGCATGAGGCGGTCCAGGGCCTCGGCCACGGCCTTCAGGGCCGGGGTGCTGGCGGCATTGTCCAGGTTCACGTAGCGGCCGGTACGGCCGTTCAGCAGGGGCACCACGGCGTCAGCCCCGACCACCAAGTCGCGGTACTCTCTCATCGCACAGCCCACCTCAATAGGCTCCGGCGTCCGTATCCTCCTGTACTCGCGCCCCAGCCTCATGGTGAACATGAATTCCGGGCCAAGGCAGGTATTCCTGCTTATCCCCCGGTGGGCCGGGGATCTCAGGAAGACGCCGGCCCGGCGGCCCTTCCGGCCTGGGCCTCAGGCCCCAGGGCCGACAGCACCGGGGCGAGCAGTTCCAGGTCCCCCATGGGAAACAGGTGCACACCGGCCGCCCCCATCTCGCGGATGGCCAGAACCGCGGTCACTGCCTCCTCCACCGCCGCCTGCCGACCGCCTTCCTCCAGGGTCTGCATGACCCGGTCGGGAATCGCCAGGCCGACCTTGTCACGCATGTAGACGGCGGACTTGTACCCCTTCAGGGGCATCACCCCGTAGAGAATCGGCAGCCCGAAGCGGGCCGCGCCCTCGTGGAAACGATGCAGGCGCTCCAGGTCAAAGATGGGCTGAGTCTGGACGAACTGGGCTCCCGCCTCAACCTTGGCCTTAAGCTTGGAGAACTCCACGTCAAGGTCAGCCGCACAGGGGTTGGCGGCCACGCCGATGGCCAGGTCGGTGGGGCCCTCCAGTTCGGCACCGGTGTAATCGAGCCCCTGGTTGAGCCGGGCCGCCAGACGAACCAGCCCCAGGACGTCCAGGTCAAAGACGGCCTTGGCCATGGGGTGGTTGCCGCGGGACGGCGGGTCGCCGGTCAGGCAGAGGATGTTGCGCACGCCCATGGCGCTTGCACCCAGCAGTTCCGCCTGCAGGCCAAGCAGGTTGCGGTCGCGGCAGGTCAGGTGGAACACCGTCTCCACCCCGAGTTCGCGCTGCACCAGGTAGGCGGCTGCGATGGGGGCCATGCGCAGCCTGGCCATGGGGGAGTCGGCGATGTTGACAGCGTCGACCCGGCCGAAGAGCCACGCCACCTCGTTCAACATTCGGTTCGGGTCCGCCCCGCGCGGCGGGTCCACCTCGACCGTCAGGCTGAACTGCCGCCGTCTGAGCCGTTCACGCAAACCCTGCATGGCTCCGCCCCCCTTGATGTATTACCACCAAGATTAAACCGGGGACGGCCGTCTTGACAAGCTTCTCGGAGCAAATGACCAGCCATGGGGCTGCCTGGACTTCAACCTGTGTTCCCTCCTCCCCCGGCCCGGTTGGATGTTATATACTTAACGAAATTGCTTATGGCTTCAATTGAGCTTGTACACAGGAGGTGCAGTCTGTGAAGCGTCAGGGCCTCACCATCATTGACGCCCACATTCACTTTCCCTACGGCGCATCCCCGGGCGGCGAGCGGCCGAAGCCGGAAATCGCCGCCTACAGCAAAGAGCGCAACCGCCGCATGGACCTGGAGTGGGACTTCCCGGAGCGCGAACCCTGGGGGGCCCAGTCCCTGGAGGAGACGGCCGACCGCTGGTATGAGGAAGCGGTCCGACATGACCTCGAGAAGGTCATATTTGTCACCGGCGGCGGCAATGAGACCCTGGCGAAAGCGGTGAAACGCCACCCCGACCGCTTCACCGGCCTGGCCCATCACCCCATCTGGGAGCCCGTCGTGCTGGACGAGTATCGACGCGCCGTGGAGGACTACGGACTCGTGGGCTACAAGGTGCTGGGTCCGCGCGTGCCCATCAGCTTCGACGACCCCTCCCTGATCCCGCTCTGGGAGTACGCCGCCGAGCACCGTCTGCCGTTCCTCATCCACTTCGGCATCCTGGGCCACGCCGGCGGCGTGGTCTCCGGCCCCAACATGAGCCCCCTGGTCATCGCCAACGTGGCCAAGGCCTACCCGGAGATTCCCTTCATCATCCCGCACTTCGGCTGCAGCTACATGCACGACCTGCTGCAACTGGCCTGGGCCGTGCCCAACGTCTACGTGGACACCTCCGGCTCCAACCAGTGGATGCGCTGGCTCCCCTACCCCATGGACCTGGAGACGGCCTTCCGCAAGTACTACGAGCTTCTGGGGCCGGAACACATCGTCTTCGGCTCGGACTCATCCTGGTTCTCCCGCGGCTTCAGTCACCGCTATCTGCAGGACCAGGTGCGGGCCTGCCGCCACCTGAACTTCAAGCAGGAGGACATGGAACTGATCTTCGGCGGCAACGCCCGGCGCCTGTTCAGGCTGGGGCCGGCCGGCGAGACATCCCGCCCTGATGAGGTCCCGGCGGAACTGGAGGATTGGCGTTAAAGCGTGGGGATAACGGGCAATCGGGGATTCCTCGGCGGCCTAGCAGCAAGGCGCCGGGAGCGGCAGGCTCCCGGCGCCTTGTATGTCACAGCGTCCTTGCCACTGTGCCTTCAGCCCTCACTGCTCAGTCCCGGGCCAGGTGCACCATGTCCCAGGGGCCTGCGTCCAGGAAGCCCAGCCTATCACAAACGCCGGCCACCTGAGGGTCGCGGACGACCAGGCGTGGCTGCCGGAAGTCCTCGATCACCCGGGTGAAAGCCGCTAGATCGACGCCCTCCTCGTCGTGGAAGTACCAGAGCGCGTTGTACCGCATGAGAACGCCGGCGAGTCGCCCGGCAGCGTCCCGCTGCCCCCAGTACTCAACCAGGTCCCCGGTCCGCGACAACTGGTCCAGGTTCGCCAGGAGAAACAGGTCGTAGGCCGGCGACGGTGAGCAGAGAGCCTCCACCGCGGCGCGGTCCTGAGGCCCCAGGGGATGAATGCCCTGCATGGCGCCTCCTCCTTTCCCCAGACTTTTCGCCCCCACGGCGGGCGTTCCTGCCCGCAACCTTCTCCTCCCCCTTATCGTCTTGGTTGTATGTGGGCGAATCTTTGTGGCATAATGGTTGCGTACATACGCAAGTAAGGAGGCGACTTCGCCGTGGATTCGCAACGCCTGAAACGCCTGATAGCCTTCCGTTACTCGCCGCTGCTGGACATGGCCCTGTCGGCGCTGGTCCTGGAGAACCCCGAGCGTTTCGGAGGCGCCGCCCCCTGGGTGCAACGCCTGGAAGCGCGTCTCCCTGCGGGCCTGCCGGTCCGCCTGCGCCAGCTGGGCGAGCAGAGCGACCTGTTCCGGGTCGCCCTCGACCTGGAGGACGGGCCCTCCCGGCCCGTGCCGGAACTCCTGGAACGGCTGGAATCGTCCGACCCGGTCCTGGCCGACGCCCTGCGGCAGTACTGGGAGGCGGCGTCGGCGGAGGTGGCGTCACAGGCGGGGCCGCTGCTGGAGAGCGTGCAGCGGGAGGCGGCGGCGCTGGAGCACATGGACCCGGTGGCCTTCATCTGCCGCTTCTCCGACCGCGTCAGCGTGGCCGGCGATGGCGAGTCCCTGGTGCTGAACTGGGGCAAGGGCATGCAGGTGCCCCTGGCCGACCTGGACCGCATCCTCTTCGTCCCCTCCGCCTTCTGCCCCCGGCGCGTCATGTTCTACCGCGTCGGCCGGACGCAGATCTTCTTTTACGACCCCCGGCGGGACGAGCCGGCCGCCCCGGATGAGGCACCGGAGAGCCTGATTCTGGGCTTCTCCGCCCTCGCCGACACCACCCGCCTGAAGCTCCTGCGGCTCATAGGGCGCGAAAATCTGCCGGCCCAGGAGATGGCCCAGCGCCTGGGCCTGAACGAATCCACCGTCTCGCGCCATCTGCGGGTGCTGGTGGAGGCCGGCCTGGTGGGGCGCGACCGCCAGGAGGGAAAGTTCGTGTTCTACGGCCTGCAGCCGGAGCGCATCAACCGGCTGACGGCCGGGCTCAAGGCTTACCTGGGGAGGGAATAGCGATGGCCCCTGGAACACGAGAGATTATGGCCGTCTGCCCGCGGGGAATGCGGCCGCCCTGGCCCCTTGCCGACCTGGTGGAGCGGGCCCGGCAGAGCGGTGGACCCCTCCGGCCTCTGTGGGCGGAGCGGGTCGCCCCAACGGTGCGGGCCGCCTGCGCCCACGGCGAGCGCCACGCACTCTGGTGGGAGTTCGCCCTTGTCCGCTCCCTCGAGGCCCAACAGCAGGCCTGGGATCTGGCCCCCAGCCTCTTCCGCTGGCGACTGCGACACCTCGCCGCTGAGTTGCGGCTGGGGCCCGTGCTGCACTGCCGGGTCCTGGACTTAACGCCGGCGGAGCGGGCCAGGGCCGACCTGGCCGCCGCCCTGCTGACGCGACCGGAAGCCCTGCTCTGGGAGGAGCCCTTCGCCGCCATGCCGCCGGAGGACCGTACGCTGGCTGCGCGGCTGGTTCGCTCCCTGGTCCGCTCCGAGGGGCTTGTAGTGGTGGCGGCAGCGTCCGAACCGCCGGGCCTGGCCGACCTGGGGACGACGGTGCGATCCCTCAAGGAAGCGCCGCGGTCAGCCGGAAGGCTTCCCTTAAAGGAGGCGGCCACCCTTTGACTCGTTCATCCCAAACCGGACTGGCTCTGCTGAGCGCATCCCTCCTGCTTGGCCTCCTGGGAGACGTCCTGCTTCGGGTCGGCCCACCGGGGCTCAACGCCTTGCTCTGGATGGTGGCCCTGGCGGCCGTCTGCCTGGTCCTGAACCGCGCCGGTCTGATCACACTGTCCCGGGAGGGAGGGTGGCTGCTGGCGGCGGCGGTGCTGGCCGCGGCAGGCTACCTGTGGCGCGCCTCTCCCGCACTCCAGGCTCTGGACCTGCTGGCCGCGGCCCTGACCCTGGGTCTGGCCGCGGCTTACAACCGCAAGCAGGGGCTGCTGCTCGGCGGTGTGGCCGACTACGTCCTGCACTTTCTTCTGACGGGGGCCCAGGCGGCGGCCGGCCCGATTCCCGGTGCAGCCCTGGATGTCCGGTGGGGCGACATCTCCCTCGGCGGCCGCCGCGGCCGGGGCCAGGGCCAGGCCCTGGCGGCCGTGCGCGGCCTGGCCGTGGCCCTGCCCCTGCTGCTCCTCTTCGGCGCCCTGTTCTCCGCCGCCGACGCCGTCTTTGCCCAGATGGTGGACAGGGCCTTCGACTTCAACCTGGACAAGCTGACGTCTCACCTGCTGCTGACGCTGTTCTGGGCCTGGCTCACAGCAGGCTGGCTGCGGGCCGCGTCTCTGGGTCCCACCGTGGAGGACCTTCACTTCCAGCGCCCGGCCGGCGCGCGCCTGGGCGCCATCGAGACCGGTGTGGTGCTGGGGGCTCTGAACATTCTCTTCCTGGCCTTTGTTCTGGTGCAATTCCGCTACTTCTTCGGCGGCGCGGCCCTGGTTCAGGCCACGACCGGGCTCACCTACGCCGAATACGCCCGGCGGGGATTCTTCGAACTGGTCAAGGTAGCCGCTCTGGTGCTGCCCATTTTGCTGCTGTTCGACTGGCTCCAGCCTGTGGACCGACCCGGCCAAGGCCGGATGTACCGCTGGCTGGCCGGCCTGCTGGTCGTCCAGTTGTTCGTCATCATGGCCTCGGCGGTCCAGCGCATGCACCTCTACCAGGAGGCCTTCGGTTTGACGGAACTGCGCCTCTACACCTCCGCCTTCATGGTCTGGCTGGGGCTGACCTTCCTGTGGTTCCTGGTTACGGTGCTGCGCGGACACCGGGAGCGCTTCGCCTTCGGCGCCATGGCTGCTGGTTTAGCCGTCCTGTTAGGCCTTCACGCCGTCAACCCCGAGGCCTTGATTGTCCGCGCCAACGCCGCCCGCTACCAGGCGGGGCACACCTTTGACGTCTCCTACGGCCTCAGCCTTGGTCCCGACAGCGTCCCGGCCCTGGTGGAAGCCATGCAGCTGTTGCCGGAGTCGGACCAGCGCTCCATCGCAGCCGCACTGAGGCGCCAGTGGGCGAAGCGCGACGACGGCGACTGGCGGACCTGGAACTGGAGCCGCGCGCGCGCCCGAGCCGTCCTCGACGCACAGGGCCTGATCGACCCACCCGGGCAGGGCGGGGCGCCCATCCCTGAGTAGCGGCCCGGCCTGCAAGACAATGCCCCCGCGGCATCGCCGCGGGGGCATCAGCCTTGGGTTCCGCTATTTGATCAGCACCCGGTCATCGCCAAGGCGCCGGGTGAAGCGCGTGGAGTCGAAGTACTCCAGCAGGGGAACGGCGTACTTGCGGGTTGTCCCCAGCAGGTCGCGGAATTCGCCCATGCCCAGCCGGTTGTGGTCCGTGAAGTAGCCGGTCAGGCGCTGGCGGGCCTCCTCCAGCACGTCGCGGTGGAAATAGAGGTCCTCCCCCACCTTCACCAGAAGGCCCTGGTCGACCAGGTACTGCAGCAGTTCGTCCGCGGCCGGACCCTTGAGGGGCAGACCCTCCAGGGCCTCCCTGACCAGGGGTGGGGAGAAGCGACCGCCCCGGTAGCGGCCTGCCAAGGTTTGGGCCGCCCCGGCCTGGGCGGGGGTTAGTTCGACGGTACGGCCTGCCAGGGCCACCCGGTCGCGGTCGGCTTCCACCACCCCGTCCTGCTGCAGCCTGGCCAGCACCAGATTCCACAGCCGCGGGTCGGCCTTGGGCATCAGGCGACGGCGCAGTTCCTCCTTGGGAGCGCCCCAGCGCAGCGGACTGGTCTTGTAGAAGGCCTGGAGCTGGCCCCGCACCTGACCCTGCAGGTCCCGGTAGGCGCCAGGGTGCCAGTAGCGCTCCTCGTCGCCGGAAAGGGGCACTACCTGTCTGGTCTCGGTCAGCTCACGCAGGGCGGCCGCGGCCTGGTCCTCGGGCCAGGAGAGGAGCCGTGCCACGTCCCCTGTGGATTGCGGAGCGAGCCCCGCCTTGGCCAGGGCCTGCAGGGTCACCTCGCCGCGGTCGCCCTGCAGCCTGGCTTCCAGCTCCGACGACGCACCCGCCTGGCCGCGCTTGTAGCGCCCGTGGGGGTCGGCCACCACGCCGCCACCCAGGGTGCGCATGGGCGAGTAGGAGCGCAGGATGTAGCGGTCGCCACGCCCCACCACCACAGACTCCTCCGTCCGTAACTGGACGTAGGTGGTCTGGCCGGGCAGCAATTCGTCCCGGTCCAGCAGGTTGACCCGGGCCAGCACCTCGGCCGTGCCGGTGTGCAGGTGCACCCGGGCGCCGCTCTTGAAGGGGCGGTCCCAGGAAGGGAGCAGGTAGAGGCTCGCCGCCAGGGACTGAGTCGGCTGGAGCAACCCTGGCGCGGTCAGGACGTGGCCCCGTGCCAGATCCTCCTTCTCCGCCCCCGTCAGGTTGACCGCCACGCGCTGGCCGGCCTCGGCCCGCTCCACGGCCTCGCCGTGGACCTGAAGGCCGCGCACGCGAACAGAAAGGCCCAGGGGCAGGACCTCCAGGCGGTCCTCCACCCGAATGGCGCCGGACACCAGGGTGCCGGTCACCACGGTGCCGAAGCCGGTTCGTGTGAAAACCCGGTCGATGGGCAAACGCGGCACGCCGTCGGCGTCGCGAGACTCCGTCTCCTGGAGCAGGTCGTCCAGGAGCCGCCGGAGTTCGTCCAGCCCCCGGCCGGAGACGGAGGAGACGGCGACCGTCGGGGCCGTCTCCAGGAAGGTGCCGGCCACGGCCTGGCGCACGTCCTCGCGCGCCAGGGCGAGCCACTCCTCGTCCACCAGGTCAGCCTTGGTCAGGGCAATGAGCCCCTTCTTCACGTCCAACAGCCGCAGGATGTCCAGGTGCTCGACGGTCTGGGGCATGACCCCCTCGTCGGCCGCCACCACCAGCAGCACCAGGTCAACACCCGTGGCGCCGGCCAGCATGTTCTTGATGAAGCGCTCGTGGCCCGGAACGTCCACCACGGCCGCACGGCGTCCGCTGGGCAGACGGAAGTGGGCGAAGCCGATATCGATGGAGATGCCCCTGGCCTTCTCCTCCGGCAGTCGGTCCGTCTCCTGTCCTGTCAGGGCCCGGATGAGCGCAGTTTTGCCGTGGTCCACGTGCCCCGCGGTGCCGATGATCAGGTGCTTCAACTCAACCGCGCCAACCGCCCGGAGCATCGGCGATTTCCGGCGCACCGACCTCCATGCCGACCATGTACTTCTCTGCCATGATGGCCGCGATGCAGCCGTCGCCCGCCGCCGTGACCGCCTGGCGCGTCACCTGGACGCGGCAGTCGCCGGCGCCAAAGATGCCCGGAACGGCGGTCTCCAACTTCTCGTTGGTTACCAGGTAGCCCTCGGCGTTGCGCTCGATCTTCTCCGGCAGGAAGGCCGTGCCCGGCTGCATGCCCACGTAGACGAACACGCCCTGGCAGGGGACCTGTCCCTTCTCGCCGGTCTTCAGGTTCCTGGTGACCACATGGCTGACGAACTTGCCGTCGCCGGCGATCTCGTCCACCACCGTGTCCCAGACAAACTTCATCTTCGGGTTCTTGAAGGCCCGATCCTGCAGGATCTTCTGCGCCCGCAGGGAGTCGCGGCGGTGGATCACGGTGACGGTCCTGGCGTACTTGGTCAGGAAGAGGCCTTCCTCCAGGGCGGAGTCACCGCCGCCCACGACCACCAGGTCCTGGTCCCTGAAGAAGGCGCCGTCACAGGTGGCGCAGTAGGATACGCCGCGCCCGGCGTACTCCTTCTCGCCCGGCACGCCCAGGTGCTTGTGGCTGGCGCCCGTGGCCACGATCACCGTCAGGGCCTCGATGTCGCCGTCCGTGGTGTGCAGGACCTTGACCGGCTTGTCGGCGTCGATGGACTCCACCTGCGCCATGATGAACTCGGCGCCGAACTTCCTGGCCTGCTCCTCCATCTTTGCGGAGAGGTCAGGACCCATGATCCCTTCAGGAAAGCCCGGAAAGTTTTCCACCAGCTCCGTGGTGGCAATCTGCCCGCCGGAGACGCCCAGTTCAATGACGGCCGTCTTGAGCATCGCCCGGGAGGCATAAAGCGCTGCCGTCAGACCGGCGGGGCCACCGCCGATGATGGCCACATCCCAAACCTTGTTGTCTGCCATGTCGACCCTCCTGGCCTAAAGTTCGTCACTATACTAGCATACCCATGGGGGGTTGGTCGAGAGCTGCCGGTTCCGGCCACCTTGGGATTGCGCAAACACCCTCAGGCAACGTTAAAGGACGGATACAAAAGGGGAAGGACGCTCCCCACAAGGGAGCGTCCTTTACTGGATTTGGGTCGCCAGCGACAGCCTTCGTTTCGGCCACCGCACATCCCTTTGGAGCTAACGACGATCTTTCGACCGCCATCAACCCCTACGGAACCTACGATGACCTGAACTTGACTGCTGCAGATCCCAGGTCGTCGAAGCCCATTACGATCGCTTTTTGACCGTAATGAACCTCTGGAGAACCTGCAGCAGTCTTAGCCCGACCACTGACAACCCTGTCACAACCTGCTGCAGTCCTTGTAACTGCAGCAAATCGTGATTCGAGCTGCCAGTGATCTGCGCGCCGGCTGTTACCGATCGCAGGCGGCCTCCAGACTATCCCAGCCGGTTGGCGACCGGTAACAACCTTTGCTCGACCCTGCAGGATCCGGATGATCCGAACCCTGCAGGATCTTCGCTCGGCTGTCGCTGACCACGAGACTAGCATGCCGCCAAACGAACTGAGATATCCCCCCGAAACCATCCGATAGCGGCATCCTTATTTGGTAGAACAACCAAATCTGGGCGTGCAGGCTCCGCCCAGTCCGGCGGAGCCTGCTTGTCATGTCCGATTGGCGGGCCCGAGAGGAATCGAACCTCCGACACGCGGTTTAGGAAACCGCTGCTCTATCCGCTGAGCTACGGGCCCGTGAAGGGGAGCGCCGGCTGAATCTGAAGCGCGGCGCCACCCAAAATGATAACCTATGCTGCAGAATCGCGCAATGTCGGGATCACCGAGCGGTTGGACAGCCGCGGTGCCGCCTTCCTACAACCGCACCTGGATCTGGCAGCCCTCCGGCTGGTAGGGGACGGAGACGGCCACGGCGTCGCCGTCCTCACGCATCCATTCAGCATCGGCGCCGTCGACCTGCACCTGACGGGGTGTGCCTGAGAGCCCGCGCAGGCGGACATGCCAGCGCCGCCGCTCTGGGCAGTAGGGGCCCTGGGATGCGCCCACCTGCACCGTGAGGACGCTGGAGTCCCAGGCAACGGAGATAGGCGTGCGGGCGAAGTCGCCCTGCTGGTAGCCTAGGCTATGGCCGTCGTCCTCGTAGAGCGCCGTCTCGCCGTTGCCGGGGAAGACCTCCAGGGTCATCTCGGGCGCGGGTTCCCCTGTATGCTGCCGCACCGGCCCCAGGGGGAGCACGGCGCCGCCGCGTACGTAGAGCGGCATGCGCTCCAGGGGCGCTTCGGCCACCAGGTGCCGCCCACCCTCCAGCCGCTCGCCGGTCCAGAAGTCGTACCAGACGCCGGCCGGCAGGTAGACCAGGCGATGGCGCGCCCCGGGCTGGTAGACCGGTGCCACCATCACATCGGTGCCAAAAAGGTACTGGTCGCTCAGGTTGACCGTGTTCGGGTCGTCCGGGTACTCCAGCAGCAAGGGCCGCATCACCGGCAGTCCGGTGCGATGGGCTTCCTCGAAGGCGCTGTAGGCGTAGGGCAGAAAGCGGTAGCGGAGGCGAATCCAGTCGCCGACGATGTCCTCGGTAGTCTGGTCAAAGGCCCAGGGCTCCTGCCGCCGGGTGTCAATGGCGCTGTGGTTGCGGAAGAACGGCGTAAAGGCGCCCAGCTGCGTCCAGCGGATGAGCAGTTCCGGCGTGGTATCGCCGCCGAAGCCGCCGGCGTCCGTGCCTACGAAGGGCACGCCGCACAGCCCCATGCCCAGGCAGGTGGGCATGGACTGCAGCAGGTGCTCCCACCAGGAGTGGTTGTCGCCCATCCAGACCGCGGCGTACCGCTGGATGCCGGCATAGCCGGAACGCGTCAGCAGGAAGGGGCGCTCATTGGGCCGCAGGCGGCGCAAGCCCTCCCAGGTGGCCCGGTCCATGGACATCCCGTAGAGGTTGTGTACCAGGCGGTGCGGTCTGCGGTCGCCCTCCTCCCCTTGCAGCACGTCCAGCGCGATGGTCTTCCACTCGGGGCGCGGTGCATCGTTGGTGGTGAAGTTGGCCGGCTCGTTCATGTCGTTCCAGATGCCGGCAACGCCGGCGTCCACCAGGGGCTTGTGCTCGTCGCCCCACCAGCGGCGGGACTCCTCGCGGAGAAAGTCCGGGAAGACGGCGGGTCCTGGCCAGACGGCCCCCACGTAGGGGACGCCCGCTTCCTTCTCGATGAAGGCCCTGTGCTCGAGGCCGCTCCTGTAGACGGAGAAGCCCTCGTCCGCCTTGACGCCCGGGTCGATGATGGGCACCACGTGGAAGCCTTCGGCCGCGAGGTCGGATAGAAGCCCGGGCGGGTCGGGGAAGCGGTCCCTGTCCCAGGTGAAGACGCGGTACTCGTCCATGTAGTGGATGTCCAGGTAGATCACGTCACAGGGGATGCCCTTGCTGCGGAAGGTCTGGGCGATCTCGCGCACCTCGGACTCCGGGTAGTAGCTGTACCGGGACTGCTGGTAGCCCAGGGCCCAGAGCGGCGGCATCTCCATGCGGCCGGTCAGTTCGGTGTAGCGGCCGACCACCTTCTTCGGGTCGGGGCCCAGAAAGACGTAAAAGTCCAGATCCTGCTCCTCCGTGCTGAACGTGAAGCGGCCCGGGTTGGCCCTGCCCATATCGAAGCGCGTCATGGCCGGGCTGTCCAGGAACAGGCCGTAGGCCCTGCCCCCATTCAGGCCCAGGAAGAAGGGAATGGCCTGGTAGAGCGTGTCCTTGTCCGGCGTGTGATGCGGGTCGTCCGTGGCCCACTCGGCCAGGGCCTGGCCCGCCTTGTCCAGGAAGCCCAGTTTTTCTCCGAAACCGTAGTAGTGGTCGTCGGGCAGGCGCTGGGCGATAACCCTGGCCCCGTCAGCCCCTGATGTGAGGTCGGTGAC
>Ga0209314_10000739_pt1 | contig 14853 bp, 11 predicted proteins | sample I19B2metaG_FD_184146 | JGI IMG/M metagenome (GOLD analysis project Ga0209314, IMG submission 184146) | Lake sediment bacterial and archeal communities from Gulf of Boni, Indonesia to study Microbial Dark Matter (Phase II) - ​I19B2 metaG... | ecosystem: Environmental > Aquatic > Freshwater >...
GCTCGTCGACGATCAGCACCTTAGGTCCCATGGTGAGAAGGGATGCTATAGCCACCCTCTGCCTTTCTCCCTTGCTAAGTGAAAATGGCTTCTCATCCAAAACATCCTTAAGTCCCAAATTCTCCGCCGCATTTGCAACCCTACTCTCGATCTCCTCCTTGGAAAAACCTAGATTAATTGGCCCAAACGCAAGTTCCTTCCTCACCGTTTCACTACATAGCTGGTGGTCTGGATTTTGGAAGGAATAGCCAACTTTCTTGGATAGTTCAGAAATGGAAGCCCTGCTCGTGTCAACGTCATAGACGGTGACCCTGCCCTTAGTTGGTTTCAATAGACCGTTGAAGTGCTTCACAAGGGTGGTTTTACCCGACCCATTTTGCCCGATTATAGTCAAAAATTCACCTTCATAAATCGTTAAATTTACGTCACGCAGAGCAGTAACTCCACCAGGATATACATGCCAGAGATCTTCAACTTTTATTATTTCCTTGCCCTTTTTCTCAACACTTGGTGGAGGTTCTGATCTAATTCCCACTTCTTTCCCTTTTATCCTGTCACGTAAGACCTTTTGGAAGAGCGTAACACCCTCCTCCATTGTGAGTGGAAACTTCTTCAATGGAATATACTTCCCGAGCTTAGATGCCAGCAGCGTCACTTGTGGGGGCTTAAGCCCCAATTTCTCCATAAGTTCCACATCTTCAAGGAGCTTACGTACCTCCCCCTCTAATATGATTCTTCCCTTATTCATCACGATCAGTCTATCGACTAACGGAAACAATTCCTCCATCTTGTGTTCAACGATGATCATGGTCTTCTTCTCTCTCCTTGTAAGCTCAACCAGTAAATTCAGGACTTGATGACTGCCGATCGGATCGAGGTTGGATGTGGGCTCATCAAGCACGTAAACCTCAGGCTTCATCGCCATTATGGCTGCGAGAGCGCACGCTTGTTGCTCACCACCCGATAAACTATGCGGGTTTCTCTCTTCATACCCTCCAAGTCTCACCGCCTTAACGTTTTCATCAACCCTTTGTCTTATCTCTACAGGATCCACGCCCAGATTTTCCGGACCGAAAGCTACCTCATCCATCACCGTGGGGCAAACCAGCTGACTCGCAGGGTCTTGGAACAGTAAGCTCACACTCTGTGAAAGATGACCTATAGTAGTCTTCTTCGTGTCTATTCCGTTAATTAGAACTTTTCCTTGGAATTTGCCACGAAAGTACTGAGGTATTAGGCCGTTAAGGAGACGGCAAAGCGTGGTCTTGCCTGCTCCAGAAGGCCCTGTTATCATTAGAATTTCTCCTTTCTTCACTTTTAGGTTGATGTCTTTGATGGCTGGTTCCTCATCTCCGAGGTAGGCAAAAGTAAGGTCTTCCACCAAGATGGGATACTCCATGCGTTATCTCCTACCTACTCTTAAAGAGACCTCTCGCTCGAAATTTAAGTGTTGCTCAAGAAGTAAATCGCCTTCTCGAAATTGCGTCGAAATGTTCGAGGCAATCCTGGCTACAAATTCAACCATTCGTTTATGTATACGACGTAATTAGCAATATGTGCTGTCCTAGTATATAGCGAATTCATCGAGGAAGGTAGCCATCCTCTCGACTGCTGTATTGATAATCTTCTCCCCCTTCTCCCTTGTAGCCAATGTAGGGTCTCCTATGGATCCCGTAGCTGTGTAATCGCTCCAGTCTAAGGAGACGTGAACCGCGAGCTTGAGGCCCGGCTTAACGTAAGGTAGCCTCACGTCCTTCATTTCTGCTTTCCTCAAGGCATCAGTTCTCACTTTATCTGGATAGATGGCGAGGGCTATGGAGGTCTCAAACTCGCAGGCGTGACCCCAAACTTCACTTTTGATAGTCTCTTCGATCACGTCAGGTATGAGTTCCCAGTAGTTAATTATGGCCACCTTCATTCCAAGTTCGTTCTTCACACGCCTCATTGCTATCGTGATGGCAGGGGTGTTTCCACCGTGCCCATTCACGAGAGCGATCCTCTCTATGCCGTGGGCTTTAAGGCTTCTACACATGTCCATGACCAAGGCTATCAAGGTATCAGGTGATAATGTTATGGTTCCTGGAAAGTGCATGTGGTGGTCGGAGACGCCCACAACTATGAGAGGTGCAACAATAATTTCAGACTTCGCTTTCTCTGCAGCCATCCTTGCAAATTCGAAGGCTGTCGCCGCGTCATTCATCAGAGGAAGGTGAGGGCCGTGTTGCTCGTTGCTTCCGATAGGTATAATAGCGATCTTCGCTTTTTCGAATGCCTTCCCGGCCTCAACCCACGTTAATTCCTGAAGCAGTATGAACATAGCGCATCTCAGACTTTATGTCGTCTTTGATTATTTTAACTTTGTGACGTAGTATATTGTTTAAAATCTGCAGCTGTCTCCTCATAAGCAGCTCAGATCACTCGTGCAACGGCTTCAGTAATGCCCTCTTGATGGTATAGAATTCACCTTTCGAATATTGTATGCGCTCCACATTAAGTAAGGAGCCAAGTGGATGGACAGAGGGGTTCACCAGCCTATAGCGAGTTTCGTAACGACTCCGGATTCAACGTCCTTAATTGCTTGCTCAAGAATTTCAAGGCCCTTGTTAGCTACCTCTTCAGTTATAGTAAGGGCGGGGGTAATCCTTATCACGTTTCTCTTTAGCCCGTAATATGGCAGAATTAAGCCTCTCTCAAAAGCCCGATAGCAGACTTTCATGCACTCCTCGGAGGCAGGCTCCTTCGTCTCGTGGTCCTTCACGAGTTCGACGCCGATCATTAGCCCCTTACCCCTGACCTCTCCGACGAGTTCATGCTCCTTACTCATCCCCTGAAGCTCTCTCATTATAAAGTTTCCAACTTTAGCCGAATTTTCTATGAGCTTCTCTTCTTTTAGAACCGCAAGTGTGGCGCGTGAGGCTGCGACAATAATTGGGTTCGCGGCTGGGGTCATCGCATGTGAGCCCGGCGGCATGGTCATTATCTCAGCTTTCCCCACAACTGCCGATAGTCCGATGCCTGAAGCCAAACCCTTACCTAGAACCATAACGTCCGGGTGAATGTTAAAGTGTTCAACCCCCCATAGCTTTCCGGTTCTACCCCAGCCCGTTTGAACCTCGTCTGCTACGAAAAGGATCTTATGCTTCCTGCATATTTCCATGACCTTGCCAAAGTAGTCGATGGGAGGAACCACTATTCCAGCGTCTCCCTGTATAGGCTCAATAAATATTGCTGCAGTTTCCTCTGGAGAGAATAGATTTTCAAATATCACTTCTTCGATGTACTTGGCGCAGTATAGGTTGCATTTCGGATACCTCAAGCCAAATTCGCATCGATAGCAGTAGGCAAAGGGTACATGGAAAATTCCTTCAATTAATGGTCCAAAGCCCTTTTTCATGTTCGGGAAGACTCCTGAAAGTGAAAGTGCTCCATAGGTTTGTCCATGATATGAACCGATGTAGGTGAGAACTCTGGGTCTCTTCGTATAATATCTCACGGTCTTCAATGCGCCATCGTTCGCGTCCGACCCAGCCAAACCCCATATCAACCTCTTGGGGAACGAGCCCGGAGTAAGTCTGCAAACCTCCTCAGCAAGTTCTATAGCAGTTTTGCTATAGTGGTAGATGTCGCATACATGTGTGGAAATCTTCGCCTGAGCTATAACAGCTTCAACGATTTTTGGATGGCAGTAACCCGTAATCGCCGCAGCCGCACCCGAAAGGAAGTCTATGAAAATGTTTCCATCAATGTCCTCCATAAATGCTCCATACTCCCTCTCGATGACCACAGGAAGCCATCTAACACCTATAGCCGGGGCTATGCAAACTCCATCTCTCTGAATATACTTCTTTGATCTTGGGCCTGGAAGAGGAGTTCTGATCTTAGGAAAACCTGTTTCCATTCAGACCCTCCAACTAAGATATCGATATAGTTACCATTCACTCCATTTTAACAATTCCGTTATTTTTAGCTTCCAATGAAAATAGTCGGCATTCAGTTGAAAAGGGCTTGTGTGCTGGCCGTAACCCTCCTTCTGATTCAGACGACATTTGGGACAATCTTTCGCATGTGTCGCCTTCTATTGTAGCGTCAGCAATAAATTGATCTAGCTCCGTTTTGTATTATCGGCGGGTTAAGCTCACATTTTAGGCAGTCACATAAATCCCAATTAGCAACGCAGAGCATCTAAGGTGCTTTTAGTGATGTTGGGAACATGTCACGTACTAGAAATGAAACGTTTAAACTGGTTTAGAGCGTGAACTTTTCTTTAATCACCCCTGCCTTCTTTCTCTCTCCAGCAGTGATCTCAAAGATTTTCTTCAGTAGGTCAATGTCTTCTCGGGTTTGTTTTATGCCTCTTCGAGAAAAAACTCTTTTCTGTGTTTCGATGGCTGATTCCAGATAGATTTCCACTGGTTTTGCGCCGAGACTCTTAGACCAGATAGTGAAAGACGGCACATCTTCGGTGACGAAGCCATGTACATGGGATCCGACTCCAATTTTTTTGCCAGTGTAGATTTGTGTTCCGATGGATGTTTTGCTGTGGTCGCCAATAAAACACCCAACTTTTATGTTTCCTGTATTGACTGTTTTCCCTTTAATTGTAACCCTTACTTCTCCATAGGTGTTTTTAAGGTCTGAGTTTGTGGTCGCAGCTCCAATGTTTACCCATTCACCAATGTAGGCATGTCCAATGAACCCAGTGTGATATTTGTTTGTGTAACCTTGAATTATTGATTCTTCCAGTTCACCGCCGACTCTGCAAACATTCCCAATGGTGCAGCCCTCCCGTATTAGTCCGGTGGCGATGATGGTTTTGACTCCGATGTAGGTTGGTCCAGTAATTCTTGAGCCAGAATGCACTGTAGACTCGTTGCCTATGTATATCGGTCCTTCGCGGGCATCTAATGTTGCATAAGCTTCGACGAATGATCCCTTACCGACATAAACGTTCTTCTCATCGCCATAAACTGCAACTCGATTGTCCATTGTTCCTTCGCATCCCTTTCTGTTTAGTCTTGAGTAGTCTTCTTTGATTAGCTCAGCGTTGTTGTTAATTAAGTCCCACGGGTACGTCAGCAAAGGTAGGGTGGCTGCGTTAAAAGGTTTGCATTCCTTCGTAAGTTTTCCCAATGTGTGACGAGTAAGGGGTTTACATAGTTCTTCTCCATAATTCCTAGCGACTTTTTCACTCAAATGCGCAAGAGCTATTCTTTCTCCATGCGTTATCGCAACGTCCTTGTCAAGCTTTCTTTCAACCAACTGTTCAGTCTCTCTATTCATGATAAGAGTTCCATTAATCAAGAGAACTTCTTCATCAATGAGATCCGGCTGGTTCACAGGATGCGAAACTCGTGTTTTAAGAGTGGCTACCAAATAATCCCTTGTAAACAAAAGAAATCTGGAATCGGGATGAATTCTTTGAATGCGTTCAAGAAAGGTGAACATTCCAGTTTTGCATTCAAAAGCAGGTCTTGTATAGGTGAACGGAAGAAAGTTTATGCAATTTTCATCTTCAAATAGTGCAATAATCATTTTCATCACTACCCATATATTCTCATGCTATCTTCTGATAAATTATACTCTAGTCCAAATAGAAAGAATCTATAATTTCTTAAACAACTTAGGATAAAGCATTAAGCAAGAAGAATAGGGTGTCATTGATGGTTGGAATATTTGGTTGCATACTTAAGGAGGGCGACGCAGCTCCAGTCATCCACGCTGCCTTAAAAAGGCTTGAGTATCGTGGTTACGACTCTGTAGGAGAAGTAACGATCCATAAAAACCGGTTATTTATAAAAAAGAGTCAAGGAAGAATTGATGATATACATGCGCTATATAACCTTGATGATCTGCCGGGTAGAATAGGGCTGGGGCACATAAGGTGGGCAACGCATGGAGCTCCCACCCAAGCGAATGCTCACCCTCATGTCGATTGTGATGGAAATATCGCTGTTGTCCATAACGGGATCATCGAAAACTTTGGAGAGTTGGAAAGGGAGCTTGAGGACCTTGGGCATGTCTTTAAATCTAAAACTGACAGCGAGGTGATTCCTCACCTTATAGAAGAAAAGGTGAAGAAGGGCTTATCGTTCATTGAGGCGGTGCGCGAAGCTATAAATCGACTGGAAGGATCATATGCGGTCGCCATTCTTTACGTCAAAGAGCCCGACAAAATCTTTTGTACTCAAAGCGAGAGTTCTCTCGTGATTGGAGTCGCCGAAAATGCTTCCTACTGCGCATCGGATATCCCAACCTTTTTCCCGTTGACAAATAGAGTTGTTATTGTTAAGAATGGGGAGCTTATCATTCTCGGAGATGAGGAATATGAAATTAGAAAGGTTGCTGACTGGAGCCAAGTGCTTAGGGAACCTAAGGTTGTTGAGGTGATCCTCGAGAGAGCTGAAAAAGAAGGGTATCCCCACTTTATGCTTAAGGAGATTCATGTCCAACCACGTTGTCTTATAAACACGCTTAGATTACAGGAGCCATACTTAGAGCTGATGACCACCTTCCTTGACCGTGCTAAAGAACTTTTCTTAGTGGCTTGCGGCACTTCCTACCATGCTTGTCTAGCAGCCTCATACATGTTTTCAAAACTGGCGTTTTTGTCAACTCACCCAGTCGTTGCATCAGAATTTATTGAGCAGCAAGGAAAATCCGTCAACATCGACAGTACGATCCTTGCTGTCAGCCAATCCGGGGAGACCGCCGACACATTAGCCGCTGTGGAACACGCAAGACTTCGCGCCGCAACAATCTTGGGGCTCACCAACGTTGTTGGGTCTACCCTAACCCGTGTTTCCCGCGCCTACGTTATCCAGCAAGCGGGTCCTGAGATAGGGGTGGTGGCGACAAAAACCTTTACGGCACAGCTCTCTGTTTTTGCTCAACTTGCATTAAGACTCGCCAAGAAGAGGGGAAAGGTTTCACATGTGGAGATGGAGCAGTTTGAAAAAAAGCTAGAGCAAATTCCTGATGCAATTGAAAAAATTCTTAAAACTCAAGAGGGAAAGGTTAAGCAAATTGCTGAGAAATATCGAGACAGTCGATGCTTCCTAGTTTTGGGGCGTGGGGTAAGTTCAGCCACTGCCCTTGAAGGTTGTCTTAAACTTTTGGAGACAAACTACATCCCTTCAATGGCGTTTTCAGCTGGAGAAAGTAGATATGGTCCAGTAAACTTAATTCAGCCTGGCTTTCCCACAATTTTCATTTGCCCAAGGGATGAGACCCATGAAACAATCATCAAGGACATTAAGGAAACGAAAGCTCTCGGGGCATCAGTCATCGCAATAGTTGAGGAAGGAGACGAAGAAATCAAAGCCTTAGCTGACGATTATGTCGAAATCGTGAAAGGCATGCCTGAAGTTTTTTCTCCCATCCTCTATGTCATCCCATTACAGCTATTTGCATATTACATGGCAGTGGAAAGAGGATTAGACCCAGACAGACCTAGGCATCTAACCAAGGCAGTAACAGTCAAGTAGGCAAGTAGCGTTTTCTTTTTTTCTTTATCAGTAATTGTGTTTCGGTGGGGAGCTCGCTTTCTCGAACTTTTGCAGGGTCGTTTAGGTAGATCTTTATCGGGCATCCCATCGGTGTGTAGCCTTTTTCATTACCATATTGAAATGGCGCTGTATAGGCAGGTCCAACTTCGCTGTATGGCCCTTTTGCGGTTGGGGAGGCATTTTCTGTACTCTTTACTTTAACATCATAGTCATGCCGTTAGTTTCTGGCGGTAACGTGCGCTAACCTTTGAGCACGCCATCATTTTACCTCTTTTTGGTGTTCGAAGTACGAATAAGCAAACGTGTAAGCTGCAACCAGAATCACTGGAACAAGAATTAAAAGGGATGCATAGTCCTGAAAGAGTGCTCCAAAAAGAGTAGCTACACCAGCAATCTTGAACAGTCTTCCACCGATTTTATGGGTTTTCTCCCATACTTTATCGTTGCTTAAAGTCCAAGGGGTTCTGATTCCGATAAACCAGTTTCTTCTTAAGTGTTCACAAAGAATGCCAATATAAAAGAATAGAAGCCCGAGACCTACCGGGAAAAACACCCTGGGACTTATTTCGATTCCAAGATTCCAGAGAACCACTTGAAGGTAGAAGGAAAGCCGAAGATAAAGAGCAAGATGATAAACCTGTCACAAAATTTCTGAAGGCTATGCCATGCAAACGCAGACGAAAGCTAACTATTTCAAAGTAAAGAAAAGAGGAAAGGACTTTTACGCTGACTCAGCCTATCACCTTGAGTTCTTCGAGCATTTTTTCTACACTTGTGATGGGTCTGCCTGATGGGTCACCGATGGCTTGCTTCGCTGGCGGGTTCTCTAAATAAGTTGGTATTCTCTTTGATATTCTTTCTTCATAGGTGGGCACTAACTCATTTTGGTAAAAGACACCTATTGGAATCTTGTCTCCCCACTCCTGAGCCTTAGTCAAAGCGGCTACCATTTTTGAGAATGCTTCCTCTGAGTTGCGCACTGTCCCGTCGTAGCCTATTTCCTCCAGTTTGTAAAGTCTCGGAACTGGTTTTCCAGTGGCCGGGTCGACGCGGTCTTCGCCCCCATACCATTCCTTAGTGTTGATGTCGTTGTATGTTGGACAAGGCTGTTGTATGATCACCACGGCGAGTCCGTGGTGCTGAATCCCCTTCTTTATAATCTCCTTTAAATGACGAACATCGTAGGCGTAACTTCTGGCGATGAATGTGTAACCCGCAGCTAGGGCTATGGCCACGGGATTTATGCCCTCGTTTATGTTTGGCTTGGGAAGTGACTTGGTTCTTAAGCCCAGTTTGAGTGTTGGTGAAGCCTGTCCCTTCGTCAAGCCGTAGACACCGTTGTCGTGAATGAGAACCGTCATGTCAATGTTTCTTCTACCAGTGTTGACAAAGTGTCCGGCGCCTATTCCGAGGCCGTCACCGTCGCCTGTGACTGCAATCACCTCTAGGTCTGGGTGGGCCAGTTTGGCTCCGACGGCGAAGGGCAAGGTTCTTCCGTGCAGAGTGTGTACACCATATGCGTTTACGAAGTGTGGCAGTTTGGCGTGGCAGCCTATTCCTGAGAATATGGCTACTTTAGAGGGTGGCAGCTGTAAGTCTACCAGCGCCATTTGCAAGGCTGAGAGAATGCCGAAGTTTCCGCAGCCTGGACACCAGTCAACAAAGACTGGAGTTCTATAGTCGGTGAGTTTAAGTGCCATGAGTCAACACCTGCCTCCTCGGCGCTTTCTCCTGCATAATCAGTTTGAGGGCCTCATACACCTCGTCGGATGACATTGGTCTGCCGTTCCATTTGAGCACAAAATAATCCATGGCGATGCCAGTTTCCTCTTTAATTATGCCAGCTAACTGCGCGGAGTAGTTTCCTTCCACAACGATTTTCTTCTTCGCTTTCCCTAGCACTTCCGCAACGTATTCTTTCGGTAGTGGATGTGGCATGCGCACTTGGAGGAAGTGCATTTTGTAGCTCTCTTGACGCAGCCTTTCTATAGCTTCTAAAATGGCGCCTTTTGGAGAACCCCAACTCACAATGGTTGCAGAAGCGTCGGCATCTCCGAAAAAGTTAACTCGCTCTTGAATGGGAATTTCTTTGTCGACTGTTCCTAATTTTCCAATGCGTTTTTCGAGCATGCGTGTTCGCATCATGGGTTCTTCGCTGATGTGTCCATATTCATCGTGCTCGTCGCCGGTGTTCCAGAAGACCACATCTGGCGTTCCAAGTGGTAGTCGTGGGGAAATGCCAGATTCGGTGAACTCAAACCTTTTGTATTCCTTGCCTTTGACATATGCCTCTGTTAGCAGTTGTCCGCGTTCTATATTCACCAAGTGGGGGTCACACATCTTGCAACTCTTGGTACTGTTTGCTAAAGCCTTGTCGATCAGGTGGATGACGGGTGTTTGATAGCGTTCGGCGTAGTTGAAGGCTCTAATGGCATCGTAGAAGCATTCTTCGATGTCGCCCGAACACAAAATTATTCTGGGAAACTCACCGTGAGAGGCGTGGAGGGCAAATCTCAGGTCGCTTTGTCCGTGACGGGTTGGCAGCCCAGTTGAAGGTGCGCCCCGCTGGTAATATGTGATTACAACTGGAACTTCATTGTTTCCAGCCCAGCCTAAGCCTTCGACCATTAATGAGAATCCTGGCCCGGATGTGGCGGTTGCAGCCCTAGTGCCCGTGAGAGCAGCGCCAGAAGCCATGTTGATGGCGGCGATTTCGTCCTCTGTCTGAATAACGATTATGGAACCGCTATTCTGCTTGCCTTCATATGGTTCAAGTTCAAACAACTCGTTTTCTTCTAGATATTCGCTCTCGTCCGCAGCAGGCGTTATTGGATAGTAGGTTTGTAATCGGCAACCGCCTACAAGTTTGCCCAAGGCTACAGCCTGCGTCCCTTGAAGAAAGATTCTTTTCTCATCAGTTTGAACAGTTTCGAGTTTGAAACCGAAGTCGCCGAACTTCTGCCTAGCGTGGTCGTAGGCTTTGCCCAATGCTAGAATGTTCATTGAAATGATTTTCGGTTTTTCACCAAATATCGTTTTGATGGCTTTCTCAACATACGCCTTATCGTAATCGACGAGCCCAAAAGACACGCCTAGCGCGAGAACATTTATCATTCGAGTCAACTTGCTGAGTTTTTCTTCTCCAATTTCTGTCGCGACTTCTTTCAACAAGGTCATGTAGGGAACAGCGTAAGTTCGCACATTGTTCTTTTTTACTTCGTTTAGAAGGTCACCTACTGTTTCTGGTTTGATGCCTTTTTCGTCTAACGTTTTTCTAAATTCTTCAATAAATGGTCGGGGCAAAGTTGGAATTTCGAATATTCGCGTTCCCAATACTTCAGCGTCGCAGATGATTCCTCCTCCCGGGGTTACTTCCCAGACATGTCTTACGACGCTTTCGGCGTCAAAGGTGCAGAGTAAATCAACACGATCAACGTCGGCACCCACTTCTTTCGAAGAAACTCTGATGTGAAAGTAACTGTGCAATCCCTTAATGTTGGAGTGATACTCTCTCTTCCCGTAAACGTGAAGCCCACCGTAGCAGCAAGCCCGCCCGAAGATGTTGGCTGCAGAATCAACGCCGCTTCCCTGGGGTCCGCCAGCCATCCACACAAACTCATCACTAATCATTTTTGATCACCGTCATATTCCTCCAAACTTTAAGGATTAACCTTTGAATTTCGAGGCTTTCAGCCGCCAGTAACAGCATTTCTACCGCAACAACAATCGCAAAGATTTGTTTCGCCACAGTATGGACATACGCACTTGCAATCGTCGATGGGATAACCACAATTCTCACATAGTATGTCTGACAAGACGAAAAATCCTCCCTAAATTTCCAAGCGATGAGATTAGTTAAATAGTTTTCTGAATAAACGCAAACCTCTCCTCCTTTTTAAATGCCAAACAGCTTAAAATTCAAGTAAACCCGCCTTGAAGGCGGGCGTACTCGTTGATACTCAATTTTCCGCTTCTGCTGACTCTTAACTGAGGCGTATCCTAAACACAAAGCATTCGTATTTTCGCTTTCTTCCTACTCTCGTGTCAGAGTGATTTCGATCGTTGAGACTATGACCCGAAAGATTGAACAGATAAAAAGGGAATTGAGCGAGTAGCTGGGTGAGAAAGACAGCACACACGATTTGAATTCGCTTTATTGATCCGTAAATTACATCCTATACTATTGTTGTCCCTTTCGGCTCCGCTCTACAGTTAGCTTGATCTTGCTGCCTCTTAAAAGTTGTTTCGAGGAAAGGTGCCTCTCACGTCTGTGAACGGTTTATCTTTTTAAGTGTTTGACTAGGACTTTTCCTTCAGTTTTTAATTCGTGTTTGGAGATGGTGTGCCTCATTGGACAGAGCTCGTCGGTCATTACGCTTCTCTTCAGAATCATGAAAATAGCACCATTCTTAACATCTCCTAGCCTCGTCAAGCCATCCCCGCCTGTAACAGCAAAATCTCTCGGCTAAAGCCCACGCTCTCCAACCTTCCAACATCTTCCTTTGAAAGCAACATTTCCGCCGAAATGCTCTGGCCCCCCAAGGATGGTAGGAAAAGATTTCGGGTATTGCTCGGTTGGGTTGGGGAGAGACCTGAGGTGAGAGAGAGCCTTGTCAAAACGGGGTGGAGAAGCTGGCGTGAAAAGTGGCGAGAGACCGCTTTTAGAATGGCTAGAAAATAACATGATTGGAAAATGTTTCGAGAGGCCATCTGCTTCCTGGGGGAATAAAAATTAGGCGGGTGGACGCGGAGAAGTAATCGGAAAGCTTTATTTGACTATTTCGGCGTTGGCGGCTCTGCGGCCTATCCTCGTGATCCTTATTTTCACACGTTCTCTAGGCTTTGCGTTGGCCACGAATATTACGAAGCCCTGGATTCTGGCTATGCCTTCCCCTTGGCGGCTCGTCTCCGTTATGTCCACCTCGTATTCCTTTCCCGTCTCAACCGGGCAAGGCCTAAAGCCTCCACCCCTACCATAACCGCGTCTTCTCTCATAACTCATGGGCGTCTCCCCCTCCCTTCACATTTTCTCATGACAGTGCTTACGTTGTGACTTTGAGTGTTCCGCATTTTATGCTGATTCTTTGGCTTTCTGCGTTGCCTTCGCCTCTTCTTTGGGCTTGGCTTCCGTGGTTAAGGTAATCTCGATTGTCGACACATTCCTTGTTCCGCCTTCCTGCATCTGCACCTCATCCGTTCCTAGGTTGATCTTGTTTACCCTTAGGTCTTGCATGAACCTGCGCCTGGTTATTTCAGCGGCGTCGACCGCGGTCGTGATGGCTTGGCCTCTTGCCTTCAACGTGACCTCCGTGTTGCCAGCGCTGAAGAGGGTTATGACCGCAAGCACGTAGCTCATCGGTGGCTTCCGTCCAATGAACACGGTGTTTGGCTCTCTAGACAAACCACTCATTTTAACTTCCTCGTCGCCGGTGTTGCTAAGATAATAGGTGGTCTTCGCTTTTAAGCACTGCTGTCATTCTCTGATAACGACTTGATTTCATGAACACACTGAAAAGTTCTTTACAGCGCGCGCTATATATGACCTTATCCAGTCCTCTATTTGCTTTGATGAAGGGAATATTAGATGCCAAAGGTTGAGCCGATCATCAACATCGAGAACATCGTTGCCTCTGCCACAGTCCAGCACAGGATGGAGCTAAACGCGGTGGTGAAGGCGTTTCCAGACGCGGAATACCGCCCAGGACGATTTCCGGGGCTAGTCTTTCGACTGAAAAAGCCCAGGACCTCCACCCTGATCTTCGGCTCCGGAAAGATGATCTGCACCGGAGCGAGGTCGGAAAAGGAGGCGGAAAGAGCCTTGCGGAAGCTTGTTAAGGTGTTGAAGGAAGGCGGCATACTCATCGTGGGGAAACCAGAAACAAAGATAGTGAACGTCGTTGCCACCGCAAACCTCGGCGGGTCCGTCGACCTCTCAGAACTGTACGAGTCTGAGAGAGGCATGCGCGGAAGAATCGTCTACGAGCCGGAGCAGTTTCCCGGGCTGATCTACCGAATGGAGGATCCGAGGGCGGTCTTCCTGATATTCTCCAGCGGGAAACTTGTGTGCACCGGCGCCAGAAGAGAGGAGGACGCGCATCAAGCGGTCATCAAGCTCCACCAACAACTAGAGGAGAAAAACTTGATACATCATGAACGCTAAACTCTTCTCATTAAATCTTCAGGTATCCGTTCCTTCTAAACCTATGATACGTGTAGGGGAGTCTGCTTCTTGTGCGGTGTTCAAACTGTGGAAAGTGCTATGAACAAAACGATGATGGAGCTTTCAAGCAAGGACCTCAAAAGATTAGAGGAAACGGGTTATCGCCGAGAAGAGTTCGCTATTATTGGTGACTACGGTGTGACTCGGCTCAGAAACGCTGGTGAATGGTGCTATTTCTACGGTCTCGTTGAGAAAAAATGTCGAGTCTATCGGGAAAACCTCCAGGGATGTTTTCTGTCCTGTTGCATATCTGGTCAATGAAGGTGTGATTGTTGATGAAATGTACGCGCATTTAGAACCCTTATCAGTCTTATTCTTCCTCTCTAGATGGCATGCCTTCTGCCTTTGGTTTTGTTGCGGCGATCACGTCGTCGATTCTTAGGATCATGGAGGCTACTTCGGTTGCCGACTTTAAGGCCTGCTGCTTGACCCAAACGGGTTCAATGACACCCTTCTCTAGCATGTCGGTGATGTCGCCTGAAAAAACGTCGACGCCCATTGTACCTCCTTTCTTTTTTTGGTGGGCTGACCTTAGGGCCACTAGTATGTCGATGGTGTTGAGGCCCGCGTTCTCCGCCAGGGTTTTGGGGATTGCCTCCGCGGAGTCGGCGAAGGCTTCGATGGCGAGCTGTTCTCTTCCTCCCACTTTTGTTGCGTAGTCGCGGAGCTCTTTGGCTATCTCGGCTTCAACGGCTCCTCCGCCCGCAACGACCTTGTTGTGTTCGATTACGTCTGCAACGACGGATAGGGCGTCGTGGATGGCCCTCTCAGCCTCGTCTATCATTTTCTCAAGGCCTGCACGAATTAGCACGCAGACGGACCTTGGATCCTTGCACTTCTCTATGAAGACCATCTTGTCGTTGCCGATCCTCCGTTCTTCCACCAGTCCAGCCTCTCCCAAATCTTTAGCTTTCAAGTCGTCTAGGTTGTTGATGATTCTTCCGCCTGTTGCCTTGGCCAGTTTCTCCATGTCAGATTCCTTGGCCCTTCTCGCGGCCATGATTCCCTCCTTGGCTAGGAGGTGTTGGGCTAGGTCATCGATGCCCTTCTGGCAGATTAGCACGTTAGCGCCTGCCTTCTTAACTTTCTCCACCATGTCCTTGAGCATGCGGTTCTCTTGGTCTAGAA